>FUFK010039648.1_pt1 | contig 42153 bp, 40 predicted proteins | sample 1021851 | NCBI WGS metagenome assembly FUFK01 (sample SAMEA51879418, study PRJEB19060) | metagenome
CCAGACCTTCTGTAAATTAAAGTTCAAATTAATTTTAATATAATTTATTTTTTTAATTATATTTGCACGCGTTTCTGTCCAACCTCTTAGTTAAAGTAATTAACGTTGTGCAGGACTAATTCAAAAAAACAAAAATGAGCTCATTAGTAAAATTTGTTGAAGAACAATTTGTAGAAAAAAAAGACTTACCTTCATTTAGTTCAGGGGATACAATCACAGTTTATTACGAAATTAGAGAAGGTGATAAAACAAGAACACAGTTCTTTAAAGGTGTTGTTTTGCAAAGAAGAGGTTCAGGTTCAACAGAAACTTTTACAATTAGAAAAATGTCTGGTTCGATAGGCGTTGAAAGAATTTTCCCTATTAATTCTCCTTCAATTCAAAAAATTGAGATTAATAAAAGAGGTAAAGTCAGAAGAGCACGTATTTTCTATTTCAGAAATCTTACAGGTAAAAAAGCAAAAATTAAAGAGAAAAGAAATTAAGATTAGGTTATTAACAATTGTTAATATCGTTGGTTTACAACAGGTGAATTTCTTTTTTTAAAAATTTGAGCAAAAAGTCAACTATTATACTAAATTAGTGTCAGGATTTGTTTGTAGTGGATCCCAAAAGGATAAACAAAACACTTTTTAAGTGAAACAAATTCAAGGACGTTCTTTAACAAATTACTTACTAAGCCAAAAGGAAACTTTAGGCTAAACAGAAAGAAACTAAACGTTAAAATGTGTGCCTGCACAATTTTAAAGTAAAAGACTTTCTCTCCGGAAGGCCTAGCCCAACGGAGTCCAAAAGGGCCTAGCCCCAAGGAGAATCCTGAAAAGCGATTAAAGTAACACAGTGTGAAATTAGTAGCCTGTAGCGAAATAAAAGTCTCGAAAGGAACATCAAATCGCAAGAGATGATGTTAAGTAAGTAATTAGGAGTCAGAAAAGGGAAAAGCTCTTCGGAGCTGAGTAACAAGAAAGACTCCAACAATAGCGAAAATGTCTGCTAGCTCAATTCCTCGGAAGAGAGCAACTCGGAAACGAAAAGCAAACATATTCGATATTAGAAAGCCGCACAACAGTAGCAATACTATTAGTGCGGCTTTCGCTTTTTAATAACTATTCGTTATTTATTCTTTATATTTTATAGTCATTTTTTATCTTTGAAATACTAACTGTTCAGAAGATTATTAATGTCGAAGATTATATACACTAAGACCGATGAGGCACCTGCTTTAGCTACCGCCTCATTACTACCAATTATTAAATCATTTTCAAAATCATCAGGAGTTAAATTTGAGAGTAGAGATATATCACTTTCCTCGAGAATTCTTGCAACTTTTAACGATTTTTTAGGAAGTAAAATTAAATATGAAAATGATTTAGAATTTTTAGGAAAACTTGTTAAAGATCCTAATGCTAATATTATCAAATTACCTAATATTAGTGCGTCAATTCCCCAACTTAAAAAAGCCATAAACGAGCTACAAAGTCAAGGCTTTGATATTCCAAATTATCCAGAGAAAGTAGAAAACGATAATGACCTAATCATAAAATCAATATATGATAAAATAAAGGGAAGCGCTGTTAACCCTGTCTTAAGAGAAGGTAATTCTGACAGAAGAGTGCCAAATGCTGTAAAAAATTATATTAAGTCCAATCCCCATAAATTAGGAGAATGGACTAAAGATTCAAGAACCCATGTTGCATCTATGCATAAAGGAGATTTTAGAAATAATGAAACTTCATTAACCAGTGATAGACACGAACTTTTAAATATATATCACTACAATAAAAGCGAGAAAAAAAGCATTCTTAAAGAAAACATAACAATTCATAAAAATGCTATCATTGATTGTAGTTTTATGAGTATTTCAGAATTACAAGATTTTATCGAAAAAGAAATCTGTGATTGCAAAGAAAAAAGTATGCTTTTATCACTTCATCTTAAAGCATCAATGATGAAAGTAAGTGACCCAATAATTTTTGGTCATGTTTTAAAAGTTTTTTTCAAAAATTTTATTGAAAAAAATAGTACTACACTTGAAAAAATCAACGTAAACTTTAATAGTGGTTTATCTAATTTATTTGAAAAAATAAATCAGTTAGATAACCCAACGAAGGAAAAATTAGTTAATGAAATAGAACTAGATATAGAAAATGGTCCAGACTTAGCTATGGTAAATTCTGAAAAGAATATTACAAATTTCCATATCCCAAGTGACGTGATTATAGATGCTTCAATGCCTGCAATGATAAAAAGTTCTGGAAAGATGTGGAATAAAAATGGTGAATTAAGAGATACTAAAGCAATAATTCCTGATAGTAGCTACTCTTCAATATACCAGGCAACAATAGATTTTTGTAAAGAAAATGGGCAATTTGATCCTGCTGTTATGGGAACAGTTCAAAATGTTGGGTTGATGGCTAAAAAGGCTGAAGAATATGGTTCTCATGATAAAACCTTCGAAATCAAGGAAGATGGAAAAGTATGTGTTGAAACCAAAGACGGTAAAGTTTTATTTACACACAATGTAATGAAAGGGGATATTTGGAGAATGTGTTTGGTAAGAAATGAAGCTATAAAAGACTGGGTAAAACTAGCAGTTGAAAGAGCAAAATCTACAAATTACCCAACAGTGTTTTGGTTGGACGAAGATAGATCTCATGACAAACAACTCATAAGGGTTGTCAAGGAAGAACTTAAAAAATATGATATTTCTGATTTGAATATTCAAATACTATCTCCTTACAAGGCAACTTTATTTACACTTGAGAAAATCAAGAAAGGGAATGATGTAATTTCAGTATCAGGAAATGTTCTAAGAGACTATCTAACAGATTTATTTCCAATCTTAGAGTTAGGAACAAGTGCTAAGATGTTATCAATTGTGCCTTTAATGAACGGAGGTAAGCTTTTTGAGACAGGTGCTGGTGGATCAGCCCCAAAGCATGTACAACAATTATTAGAAGAAAACCATTTAAGATGGGATTCATTGGGTGAGTTTTTAGCAATATCTGTTGCATTGGAAAATATTGGAAGTACAAATTTAAAATGTAGAACCCTTTCAGAATGTCTTTCAAAAGCAATCGAAAAATTACTGTTAGAAGAAAAATCACCATCCAGAAAAGTAGGTGAAATTGACAATAGAGGTAGTCATTTTTACCTTGCTTTATATTGGGCTGAATATTTATCAAAACAAGAAGACAATATTGCATTAAAAGATGAATTCGATGAAGTTTATACTAAACTTTTAAATAACGAGAGTCAGATAATTAATGAGATTGATGCTGCTCAAGGTAGCAAGGTAAATCTGGGAGGTTATTACAACACTAATGATATTATAACTGAACAAATAATGAGACCATCTAAATCATTTAATGAAATTATTGATAATATCTAAAACTACTAACTATAAAAACTACAGAAAAAGATTCAAAATATTCAAATCTTGAAAAGAAATCAGTTCAGGAAATTCTTTCTGAAATAAACTTTGAGGATTCGACTGTTGCTGACTCTGTAAAAAAATCTTTACCTCAAATAAATGATTTAATATCCAAGGCCATTGATTTAATTAGTTTTAATGGTAGAATTTTTTACATTGGCTCTGGAACGAGCGGAAGACTAGGGATTGTTGATGCATCTGAGTGCCTGCCAACATTTGGAATTGATGATAAAATCATTGGAATAATTGCAGGAGGAGATAAAGCGATTAGAGTTTCACAAGAATTTGCCGAAGATTCCACATCTGATGCATGGTTAGATTTATCCAAACATAATGTGAACAAAAATGATTTGGTAATAGGAATCTCTGCGTCTGGATCAACTCCATACGTAATTGGAGGTTTAGAAATGTGTAAAAAAAATAAAATAACTACTGGTTGTATAACCTGTAATCAAAAGACAAAAATTGCAGAAAATTCAGACTTTCCAATTGAGGTAATTGTTGGCCCTGAATATGTTACAGGTAGTTCTAGAATGAAAGCTGGTACTGCACAAAAAATGATTCTTAATATGATATCAACAACTGTTATGATTAAATTGGGTAGAATTCACGACAACAAGATGATTGATATGAAATTATCAAATAACAAACTTTACGAAAGGGCTGTTAGAATTTTAAAAACAATTCTTGATATTGAAACAGAAACTGCAAAAAAATTAATAGAAGAGCATAAAAATATTAGAACCGCAATTGAAAATTTCAAAAAATAGATGAATAAAAAAATTGCTAATCATATAAAACTATTAATCTCATCATTAATCCCAATATTTATCGGACCGATACTAATTCATTTTGGTGGTATAAAGGAAACATATACTTTAACAATCTTAGGTGTAATAGTTTGTATTTGTGCCGTTGTAATGATATTTATGTCATTATTTGGAATAATAACGGAACTATTTAAAAAATGATTCATAATTTTAGCATTTAATTTTCATTAATGATAAATATTACTCTTAAGGACGGTTCTGTAAAACAATACAGTGAAGAAACTTCTGTAATATCCATCGCTAAAGATATCAGCGAAGGTCTAGCAAGAAATGTAATCTCTGCAAATTTTAATGACAAAGTTGTTGAGGTAAATAGCATGATTAATGAAGATGGAAAACTAGAATTTTACACATGGGATAATGATGAAGGAAAAAGTGCCTTTTGGCATTCATCATCTCATGTAATGGCACAATCAATACAAGAGTTATTTCCAGGTGTGAAACTCACAATTGGACCTGCAATTAATAGTGGCTTTTATTATGATGTAGATTTAGGTAGTCATAAGATATCCGAATCTGATTTTGACAAAATTGAATCAAGGATGTTAGAAATATGTAGAGAAAAGCATGATTTTAATTTAAGATCTGTTTCGAAAAAAGAAGCTATCAAGTTTTATAAAGAAGAAGATAATGATTACAAACTTGAATTAATCAATGATTTAAAAGACGGTGAAATAACTTTCTGTGATCATTCAAATTTTACCGATTTATGTAAAGGCGGTCACATCCCAAATACTTCGATTATAAAAGCCGTTAAAATTTTGAATATTTCAGGTGCTTTTTGGAGAGCTGATCAGAATAATAAACAACTTACCAGAATTTATGGGATTTCTTTTCCAAAACAAAAACTATTAAAAGAATATTTAAATAACATCGAACAAGCTAAGCTAAGAGATCATAGAAAAATTGGTAAAAATTTAAAATTGTTCTCCTTTTCTAGTAAAGTTGGATTGGGACTACCATTATGGCTTCCAAAAGGAGTTGAACTTAGAGATAGACTTGAAGGGTTTTTAAAGAAAGCTCAAAAAAAAGCTGGATATCAGATGGTAATAACACCGCACATAGGAAATAAAGAGCTTTATGTTACATCNGGTCATTATGAAAAATATGGAGATGATAGTTTTCAACCAATAAAAACACCCAAAGAGAATGAGGAATTCTATCTTAAACCTATGAATTGTCCTCACCATTGTGAAATATATAATTCTAATAAATTTAGCTACAAAGACCTTCCGGTAAGATATGCTGAATTTGGAACAGTATATAGATACGAACAAAGTGGAGAGCTTCACGGATTAACAAGAGTCAGAGGATTTACTCAAGATGACGCTCATATTTTTTGTACAGAAGATCAGTTAGATAGTGAGTTTAAAAATGTAATTGATTTAACTCTATACGTATTCAAATCTCTTGGCTTAGATGACTACAGCGCACAGATTTCCATCAGAGACCCAAAAAATATGGATAAGTATATAGGGGATATTAAGGCATGGGAAAAATCAGAAAAAGCAATAATTAAAGCTGTCAAAGACAAGGGACTTAAATATAAAATTGAGGAAGGTGAGGCAGCATTTTACGGTCCAAAACTTGATTTTATGGTAAAAGATGCATTAGGTCGAGAGTGGCAATTAGGAACAATTCAAGTTGATTATAATCTACCAGACAGGTTTAATTTAACATATATTGATAAAAACAATGATTCAAAAAGACCTGTGATGATTCATCGNGCCCCATTTGGAAGNCTTGAAAGATTTATTGCAATTTTATTAGAAAATACAGCTGGTAATTTACCTTTATGGCTAACACCAAACCAATTTATCATTTTACCAATCAGTGAAAAGCATGAAAAATACTGTGAAAATGTTTTAAATTTGCTAGAAAATAACGAAATTCGCGGCCTGATTGATAACAGAAGTGAGACAATTGGTAGAAAAATCAGAGATGCTGAACTTGAAAAAATTCCTTTTATGCTTATCATTGGGGANCAAGAATCAAATCAGAATTTGATTTCTCTGAGATGCCATGGTGGAGAAGATTATGGTAAGATGAAAGTTGAAGATTTTGTTAAAATCATAAAAGAGAAAACAAAAATATAAGTTTAACTAAAACGTATAATTATAGCAATTAGAAGAACAGGTAGAGGCAGAAGACCATGGAGAGTCCAAAAAACCAATCCACATCAAATTAATGCTGAAATTTCAGCATCTGAAGTAAGATTAGTTGGTGATAATGTTGAAATTGGTATTTATCCGATTCAAAAAGCACTTGAAAAGTCAAATGAACTCGAATTAGATTTAGTTCAAATATCTCCAAACGCTGTTCCACCTGTTTGTAAAATAATGGACTATAAAAAGTTCCTTTATGAGCAGAAGAAAAGAGAGAAACAACTGAAATCAAAAGCAACTAAAGTAGTTGTCAAAGAAATTAGGTTTGGACCTCAAACTGATGAACATGATTACGCGTTTAAAAAGAAACATGCAGAAAAATTTTTAAAAGATGGAGCAAAACTTAAAGCTTTTGTTTTTTTCAAAGGAAGATCAATCATATATAAAGACCAAGGTGAGATTCTATTGCTAAAATTAGCTCAAGAATTGGAAGAGTTCGGAAAAGTAGAGCAACTTCCTAAATTAGAAAGCAAAAAGATGATTATGATAATGTCACCAAAAAAAAGTAAATAATTATGCCAAAAATGAAAACAAAGTCTAGTGCTAAAAAAAGGTTTAAAGTAACCGGTACTGGAAAAATTAAAAGAAAGCATGCTTTCAAAAACCATATCCTAACTAAAAAATCAAAAAAGAGAAAGTTAAAATTAACTCATTCAGGTTTGGTTCATGAAAGTGATATGAATAGTATCAAAGAACAATTGAGATTAAAATAAGAAGGGAATTAACCCATAAATCTAGGTTAAAAAAGTGTAAATGTTTTACCACCTAATTTAAAATTATAAATTATGCCAAGATCAGTAAATTCAGTTGCTAAAAGAGCAAGAAGAAAAAAAGTTTTAAAACAAGCTAAAGGTTACTTCGGAAGAAGAAAAAACGTTTGGACAGTTGCAAAAAATGCCGTAGAAAAAGGACTACAATATGCATATAGAGATAGAAGAGCTAAAAAAAGAAATTTTAGAGCATTATGGATAATGAGAATTAATGCTGCTTCTAGATTACACGGACTTACATACTCACAATTAATCAACAAGTTAAAATCTAATAACATTGATATAAACAGAAAGGTTTTAGCAGATTTAGCCGTAAATGATCCTGATGGATTTAAAGCTATCGTTGAAAAAGTAAAATAAAAATTTTAGAAAGGTAAATCATTATCATCATTTGAATCATCCATGTTTCCAGTGTCTGATTTAAATGTGTCATCATTTGCTGCGGCATTCATCTTTGAATGAAACTCATATGGTGAATCATATTGTTCAATATCCTCAAATTTTGCAAGGGTAGAAATAAATCTCAATCTTATATTTCCTAAACCACCGTTCCTGTGTTTAGAAACTATAAATTCTGCTTCACCTTCTGTTGAAGATCTTTCGTTATCATCCCAGGTGTCGATATTATAATACTCTGGTCTATAAATGAAAGATACAATATCAGCATCCTGTTCAATTGCACCTGATTCTCTCAAATCAGATAATAATGGACGCTTTGAAGTTCTTCCTTCAACCATTCTGGAAAGCTGAGAAAGGGCAATTACTGGAATATTTAATTCTTTTGCCAAAGCCTTCAAATTTCTTGAAATAGTTGAAATTTCTTGTTCTCTATTCCCAGTTTTAATATTTGCTCCTGTTGTCATTAACTGTAAATAATCTACAATGATAATCTTTACATCTTTTTGTGACACTAACCTCCTAGCCTTAGCTCTCAAATCAAATATTGAAAGTGAAGGTGTATCATCAATATATAATGGGGCATTTTCTAAGTTTTTAACTCTGACATTTAACTGTTCCCATTCATGCTTTTCTAATTTACCTGTTCTTAATTTATTCGCGTCTAAACCAGTTTCAGATGAAATCATTCTTGTTATCAACTGAATTGATGACATCTCTAATGAGAAAAATGCAAGTGGAATTTTATTATTAATAGCGATATTACTAGCCATTGAAAGTGATAATGCAGTTTTACCCATACCAGGTCTTGCTGCTATAATTACAAGATCACTTTCCTGCCAACCAGCTGTTAATTTATCAATTTTACTAAATCCTGATGCTACTCCGCTTAAACCCTCTTTGTTTGAAACAGATTCAATTTTATTTTTAGCTTGGATTACAAGACTTTGGGCAGATTCAGATGATTTTTTAATATTACCTTGGGTAACATCATATAATTTTGATTCAGCATTATCTAACAAGTCAAAAACATCTTTTGTCTCATCATAAGAATCAGTTATAATTTCGTTAGAAATTTTTATCAAGCTTCTTTGTATGAATTTCTGCAGTATTATTCTTGCATGAAATTCAATATGTGCTGAAGAAGAAACTTTTTGTGTAAGAGAAATTAAATAAAAGTCCCCTCCTATTCTTTCATGATTATTATCTTTTTTTAACTGATTAGAAACAGTTAATAAATCAATAGGCTCACTCTTTTGAAACAAACTAAAAATTGACTGAAAAATTAATTGGTGGGATTCTTTATAAAAAGCCTCTGGAGTTAATATATCAATAACTTCATCGACGCCTTTTTTATCAATCATCATCGCACCTAAAACTACTTCTTCTAAATCAATAGCCTGTGGAGGTAATTTACCTTTTTCCAAATTGATAATCGAATTCTTATCAATATTTAACCCTTGGAATGATGCTGATTGTTTCATAAGGTCTAAAGTAAATAAATAAGATTGATAAAATGACTTTAATTTTTTTTAATAATCAACATCAAAGATGTTAATAAAGCCTTACAAAATGTTAATAGACAAAAATTATGAAGAGTAAACTCCCATATTTGAGTATTTTTCCATTCTGTTTGAAACTAAATTTTCTGAAGAAAGACTTTTTAACTCATTGTATGATGAAATAATATTTGATTTTACTATTTCAAAAGTTTTTTGCTGATTTCTGTGTGCACCCCCTTCTGGTTCTCTAATCACTTTATCAACTAAATTCATTTTTTTCATGTCTTTAGCTGTGAGTTTCAGAGCTGATGCTGCTGTTTCCTTATACTCCCAGCTTCGCCAAAGAATCGAAGAACAAGATTCAGGAGAAATTACCGAATACCAGGTGTTTTCAAGCATTAAAACCCGATCGCCCACACCAATACCCAAAGCTCCTCCCGAAGCACCTTCACCGATTATTACGGTTATGATAGGAACTTTTAATCTAGTCATCTCCAAGATATTTCTTGCAATAGCTTCACCCTGACCTCTTTCTTCAGCTTCTAATCCTGGATATGCACCTGGAGTATCTATTAGGGTAACAACAGGGATGTCAAATTTTTCAGCCATTTTCATCAACCTCAAAGCTTTTCTATATCCCTCTGGATTTGCCATCCCAAAATTTCTGTATTGTCTATCCTTCGTGTTATGGCCTTTTTGTTGACCTATAAACATAAAAGTTTGATTATCTATTTTACCTAAACCACCAACCATTGCTTTATCATCCTTAAAATTTCGATCACCATGTAATTCTAAGAAAGTATTTCCAAGGATATTGTTTATATAATCAAGAGTGTATGGTCTATCTGGATGTCTTGAAATTTGAACTTTTTGCCAAGGAGACAAATTTGAGTAAATATCTTTAATAGTCTGCTTTAACTTAGAACGAATTTTATTACTAGTTTCTGTAACATCAATGTCTGATTTTTCACCAAGCTCTAAGCACTCCTTTAACTGATTGTCAAGTTCTTTTATTGGTTCTTCAAAATCAAGATAATTCATCGTCTAATTATTTATTATAAATATAAAAAAGTTAGTCTTTATAATCATTTATTAACTTTCTTTTTTATGTACATATTTGTTAAAACTGAAAATAAAATTAAAAAGAATCCAATATAAAAAGGTAAACTCATTTTTTCATTATCCCCAAAAAATATTAAAGCTAAAATGATTCCGTATATAGGCTCCAAATTATATGTCAAAACCAAAGAGTATGGGGAAATAAACTTCAATAAATAAACTGATGCCATGAATGCATATGCAGTACAAACACTTCCTAATAAGAAAATGTATAAATAATTTAAAGAGAATAAATCATCAATTATTACAGAGGAAAATTCATTATTGAACATCAAAAATATTGATATAAAAAATACACCAGAAATAAATTCAAAAAATGAGATTGTTATAGCACTATTTTCTTTTACCATTAAACCATTCAAAACAGAAAAAAGAGACGCAAGAAAAGCCGATATTAATCCTAATACAATTCCTTTTAAATATTGAAATTCTGCATTAAAAATCATAAAAATCCCACATACTACTAGAAAACCTAATATAACTTCATAGTAAACAATACTTCTTTTATAAAAAATTGGTTCAATAAATGAAGTGAAAAATGCTGCAGTTGAAAACATTGCAAGGGTAACCGAAATATTTGACTGTTCTATAGCTTCAAAAAAAGTAATCCAATGCAAAGAAATAACTAATCCTAAAAAAGAATATTTTAAAAATAATTTAAAATCAATTTTAAAACTTCTATTACTAGCNAGCATNTAAANNCCTAGTAAANCTGATCCNATAAGCATNCGATGCCAAACAATTACNNCNGATGAATTTGTAATTAGTTCACCCAGAATTGCTGTAAATCCAGCGATTAAAACCAAGAAATGAAGATGAAAAAAATGCTTAAGATTATTTTTTTGCATTGTAAACCAAATAGATTGCTAAAACTCCAAAAATAATATTTGGAAGCCATACTGCTACAAGCGGAGATAAATCAGATTGCTGAGCTAATACTCCAAAAATTTTATCAAAAAATACATATACCATGGCAACGCAAATTCCAAAAGCTAAATTAACACCTGTACCTCCTCTTCTCTTCTCTGCTGCAACAGAAAAACCTATCAATGTTAAAATGAAAATTGAAAAAGGAATACTCCATTTTTTATATTTCACAACTAAATATCTTTCAATGTTAGTTGATCCTCTACTTTTTTCAATTTCGATAAAATTAACCAATTCATTATAGTTAAGAGTTTCAGCTACATAATTTAAAGGAGTTAAATCATCAACATTAAAAGAAAATATGGTGTCAAAAGTTCTTCTTGATTCAAGTAAATCAATGGAGTCTGTAATTGTTCTTTTTGTGTAGTTATTTAACCTAAATTTTTCTATATCTGGAATATACCTTATACTAGTTGAACTTATTTTAAAGTTTAATTTTTCACCTTTAAAATTCTCAAGAGTAAAATTGGTTCCAACATTGTTTTTTTGATTAAACTGAGTCAAAAAGATATACTCATCCTCATTAATCTTCCTAAAGATATTTTTATTATCAACAGCTTTTCTGTTTCCTTTCAAATATTTGTAAGAAAAATCATTGTACTTTTTTGTAGATTCTGGTACTATAAACATTCCCGTAAATAATGAAAAAACAGCAATAATAAGAGAACCTATCATATATGGCTGTAAAATTCTTCTAATTGAAACACCAGAAGAATACAATGCAATTATTTCAGAATTAGAAGATAATTTTGATGTAAACCATGTTATTGCTAAAAAAAGAAATAAGGGCAATAAACTTGAAGAAAAATAAATACTAAAATTATAATAATGCTCTAGTATTTCGTTAAGTGGAACTTGTTTTGCTAATAACTTATCAATATTGTCAGCTAAATTCACAACTATTGCAATTGGAACAAATAATGCTTGAATTAAAACATAAGTCAGCAAAAACTTTTTTAATATATATTTATCTATTTTATTCAACTATAACCTGTTATTTAATTTTTTTACCATTTTGTCCTTCCAATTTAAAAAATCTCCATCAATTATTTTTTTTCTGGCCTCACTCATGAGAAAACAGTAAAAACCCAAATTATGTATTGATGCTATTTGTCTTCCAAGCATTTCATTAACAGAGAATAAATGTCTTAAGTAAGATTTTGAATAAGTTCTATCTACCCATGTAGTACCATTATCATCGATTAAAGAATAATCAAATTCCCATTTTTTATTTTTGATATTAATTATTCCTTCAGAAGTGAATAACATCCCATTTCTCCCATTTCGTGTTGGCATTACACAATCAAACATATCAATTCCTAGAGCAATGTTTTCAAGTAGATTCACTGGAGTACCAACACCCATAAGATATCTTGGTTTATCCTCAGGTAATCTTTCACAAACTATTGAAGTCATTTCATACATTTCATCATGAGGTTCACCAACAGAAAGACCACCAATTGCATTACCAAAACAATTTTTTGAAGATATAAAATCTGCGGACTCCTTTCTTAAATCTTTAAAAGTACTACCTTGAACAATTGGAAAAAATATTTGTTCGTAACCATATTTTGCTGGAGTATCTTTAAACTGATTTATGCATCTATCTAACCAACGATGAGTCAAATTCATTGAATTTTTTGCATAACTATAATCACACGGATAAGGTGGACACTCGTCAAAAGCCATAATAATATCAGCTCCAATTGATTTTTGAACATCTATGGCGCTTTCTGGCGAAAAAAAATGTTTACTTCCATCTATATGGCTTTTAAATTGAACACCTTCTTCTGTAATTTTTCTATTTGAGGATAAAGAATAAACCTGATAACCTCCTGAATCTGTTAAAATATTTTGATCCCAATTAATAAACTTATGAATACCACCAGCCTTCTCAATAACCTCAATTCCAGGTCTCAAATAAAGATGATAGGTGTTTCCTAGAATAATCTCTGATTTGATTTCATCCTTTAACTCACTTTGATGAACCCCCTTTACAGTTGCCTGAGTTCCGACTGGCATAAAAACTGGAGTATTTATTTCACCATGATGTGTTTTTATTTTACAAGCTCTTGCACTGGAAAGTTTATCTTTATATTCAAGTCTAAATTTTGGAATCATATACTGGCAAATATAACCAAGTTAGATTCATAAATCTTCATGTTACTAAAAAAGTCTAATTGTTAATAAATGGCGTTTAAATAATTTTATTAATGTATCACATTAATTTAAATTGGTGATTTCAAATTAACTCTCCAATGATTGACACAAAAAGCCTAGAAAAAATAACAACCCAGACCAGACGAGATATTTTAAGAATGGTTCATAAAGTGAATTCAGGTCACCCAGGAGGCTCTCTTGGATGTGCTGAATTTTTGGTAACATTATTTAATTCTGAAATGAAAAGAAATAAAGACTTTTCAATGGATGGAAAAGATGAAGATATATTCTTTTTAAGTAATGGTCATATATCACCTGTTTTTTATAGTGTTTTGGCTAGATGTGGTTATTTTGAGGTTAACGAGCTTAACACATTTAGATTAATAAATTCCAGACTCCAGGGACACCCGACGACTCATGAAGGTCTTCCAGGTGTAAGAATTGCTTCGGGCTCTTTGGGACAAGGATTATCTGTAGCTATTGGAGCTGCATTATCAAAAAAGTTGAATAATGACAAGAATTTGGTTTACTGTCTTATGGGTGATGGAGAGCTTCAAGAGGGTCAAAATTGGGAAGCAATAATGTACGCATCAGCAAACAAAGTTGATAACATTGTTGTTACCGTTGATTTAAATGGTCAACAAATTGACGGATCCACAGAAAATGTATTAAGTCTCGGCAATTTAAAATCTAAATTTAATGCCTTTGGCTGGGAGGTAATCGAATGTTTTGAAGGAAACAATATTGATGAAATTAAATCTTCACTAAAGGAAGCTAAAGAAATATGTTTTAATAATAAACCTGTATGTATTTTATTAAAAACAATTATGGGAAATGGTGTTGATTTTATGATGCATACCCATGAATGGCATGGAAAAGCACCAAATGATGATCAATTAATGATAGGTTTAAATCAAAATGAAGAAACTCTGGGGGATTATTAATATGGAAAATTTTACTTACACTGAAAAAAAGGATACCAGAAGTGGTTTTGGAGACGGACTCACTGAACTAGGTCTTAAAAATGAAAATATCGTGGCACTATGTGCTGATTTAACTGGTTCGCTTAAAATGAATGAATTTAAGAATAATCATCCCGAAAGATTTTTTCAAGTTGGTATAGCTGAAGCAAATATGATGGGTATAGCAGCTGGTTTAACAATTGGTGGTAAAATTCCTTTCACTGGTACCTTTGCAAACTTTTCAACTGGTAGAGTCTATGACCAAATAAGACAGTCTATTGCTTACTCAGGAAAAAATGTTAAAATATGTGCATCTCACGCAGGTATTACTCTTGGTGAAGATGGCGCAACACATCAGATTCTTGAGGATATCGGGATGATGAAGATGCTTCCAGGAATGACCGTTATTAATACCTGTGATTATAATCAAACTAAAGCAGCTACACTAGCTATAGCTGATCACGTTGGGCCTGTTTATTTAAGATTTGGTAGACCCAAAGTACCTGTATTCACAAATCCAAATCAAAAATTTGAAATTGGAAAAGGGATTAAACTAATTGAAGGCAACGATGTAACCATTGCTGCAACAGGACATCTAGTGTGGGAATCAATTGAAGCTGCTAAAATTTTAAACCAATTAGGTATTAGTGCTGAGGTTATTAATATTCACACAATTAAACCTTTAGACGAAAAAATAATTTTAGAATCTGTTTCAAAAACTAAATGCATTGTTTCTGCTGAGGAGCACAATTATCTTGGAGGACTGGGGGAAAGTATTTCAAGAGTTTTATCTAAAAATATGCCTTTACCGCAGGAATTTGTAGCTACAAAAGATACTTTTGGAGAATCTGGAACCCCAGCTCAATTAATGAAAAAATATGGTTTAAATTCCAATTCAATTGTTGAAAAGGTCAAAAAAGTAATTTCTAGAAAGTTGTAATTTTTACTAACTTTAGAAAAAACAAACTCATCATGAAAAAATTATTTACAATTGCATTGGTCATATTAATGTTAATTCCGTCAAAGGCTAAATCACAAAACAATGAAGGTGCTGCTGCAGCTGCTGCAGGATTATTAGCTATTGGTGCAGGAATTGCTGCCATAGAACAGCTCAAAGAGCAACTTGAACAAAAAGCTGTTGAAGAGGTTCTAACAGCTTATCCTAGTCTTGTAAATTTTGAGCTTAAAACTGGTTCATTAAAAGGAACCAAAATGAAAGATTTATCTAGTGTAGGTATTGTAACTTTTGAAATCAAGGATCTTGATTCGTCTGAAAAATTTGTTTTGTTTGCATTTCTAAGTAATGGTTGGTCAAACCAATTTGGTGTTGATTATAGTAAACTTAAATGGAAATTATTTTCAAGAAATGAATGGAATAAATTAATGCAAGCTTACATCAAGACAGCTTCGAAGATTGAAATATCGATTGATGATGTTGCATCGAGTAAGATTGTGAACAAAGGGGTTCAGCAAAATAAAAAATTTATAATCGAATTTTCAAAAATAAAAGGAGATGTCTATTATACATCTGACTACTCAGATGAATTTAAAATAGTTTTTAACGAAAGATCACTGGGGCTTTATCTTAAAGAATCTAACCCAGATGAATTTAGAAGAGGTGGCCCCAGAGGGGATTTGGTTCAAATAAGAAGAAAATCGATAATAAAAGCTCACTCTTTTCTTAATTCAAACTGAATAAATTAGTCATCACGAGATTCTGAATTATCAGGATCTAAATAGTTTGGAATCCCGTCACCATCAGTATCATCATTTGTCGGGTCACCATCTCCGATATCGTTAGTTGGATCACCATCACCATCTCTGTCTACAGTCAAGTCTGTGTCAGGCTCCAAATCCTCATCAATAGTCAATGTACCATCATTATCATCATCACTGTCAACAAAATCAGCAAATGAATCATCATCTGAATTATCATCTGTCAAATCATAGTCTCCATCGAGATCTTCTAAATGTGACGGAACATTATCAAAATCATGATCATTAACCTCTGATTGGTATATTTTAAATTTAAAAATTAAGTTTGAATATACAGGAACTGAACCTGCAGCAGCTGAATAGTAGCCAAGACCTGAAGGTAAAAACATTATTCCGATTCCTGGATTATTATAAGTAACCGTTCCATCAGAATTTATGATAAAATCTTCAGCATTATTAAATTCAGGCAAAACCCTACCCCAACCAGCGATTGTAGCAGTTAAATCAAAATCTACAGGTGAGATGGAACTATCAAATACGGTATTATCCATCAATGTTCCCTCATAAGAAACCCTTACTTTATCTGAAAAATTAGGTGAATTATCTGACCCACCTTGATTAACTTTTAAAACATAATACTCATACTCAACGTCAAAATAAGTTGTTGTGAAGGTTTCAACTAAATCTATAAGTAGTGTATTTTGGTCTGGATCTGGAAGATCACCATCCTCAGGTAATTCATTTATTTCAATATCATTAAATAAAATTGACGGATTATTAATTAAAATCGATTCATTAACATAATGTGTTTGTAAATATCCTACCAGAGAATCATTATCNATAACTTGCTGTTCGGTTCTATCAGCCTCAGGTACCTCAATAACATCATCTGCTCCATCATCACCGCACGAAAACCCAACAAATAAAATTGAGATTAAAAGTATATATAGTTTTAATTTCATAGAATAATTAACTTTGTCAGCAAAAATACAATTATATAGAATATATTGTATTTATTTAACATTCTTTTATGGACAAGAATAAGATTTTGGATTATCATCTGGTAAAAAAGAAAATCAGAAGAATTTCTCTTCAAATCATTGAGTCTAACTCAATTGAAGATGAAATAATTATAGCTGGAATTGAAAATAATGGGTACATAATTGCAAAAAAAATTTGTAATGAAATAAAAAAAATTTCTGATAAAAAAATACAGCTATGCAGTATTAAAATTGATAAAAAAAATCCAAGAAAAGAAATTACCGTATCTCTTGTTGAAGAGCAATATGAAAATAAGTCTGTTGTTATTGTTGATGATGTTTTAAACTCTGGATCAACATTAATGTATGCAGTAAAATATTTTCTAGATACAAAGCTTAATAAATTAAAAACAGCTGTATTAGTTGATAGAAACCACAAAAAATATCCCATCAAGGCTGATTATAAAGGATTATCACTTTCAACATCAATCCAAAATCATGTTGAGGTTTCAATTAATGATAATGAAATAAATGCCTACTTAGTTTAAAACTGAAGTTATCTCTTTACAAATTTTATTTATGTCATTTCCATGACAATTAATTTTGACAGTTGCCTGATTGTAAAAAACCTCTCTTTCAAAAAGATGTTTAGAAACAAATTCAATCATTTTTTCCTCAGACTCTATATCAGAGATTAAAGGTCTATATTCTTTTATCTGAAAAAGTCTTTTTGCTAATTCTACATTTCTGTTTTTTAGATATACTGAAATATTTTCGTTTGAATTTATTAAAGACATGTTGTTATTATAACACGGCGTACCACCTCCAACTGAAAGAATTATATTAGTATTATTTAGCAAACAATCATTTAGTAATTGACTTTCGATTTTTCTAAAATATATATCCCCAGAGTCCCTAAAAATATCGTGAATGGACTTACTTTTTTTTGTTTCTATATATTCGTCTAAATCAATAAACTTTTGATTTAGTATACTGGAAAGATGTTGCCCAATTAAAGACTTACCGACACCCATATATCCCAATAAAATTATATTCATTAATTATTTATTAAAAGCATTGTAATATAAATTAAACATTTTATATTTGCAGCCTCAAAGTAGTTAAATTTGACCTGGTAGCTCAGTTGGTAGAGCATCTCCCTTTTAAGGAGAGGGTCCTGGGTTCGAGCCCCAGCCAGGTCACTTTTTAAATCAGACTTTCTACGATACTTTATTTATCCTAATTTATATTTTACTGATAGAACTTTATACTATATAAAAGAACTTTATTCGTTATTATTTTTTTCTTGTCCATAGTTATATTTGCGCAAAATTTAATTTTGTCAACAAAAATATTTTTTTTCATTATACCTTTTTTATACCCTTATTATTCATTTGGTCAATCCACTATTTTAATAAATGATTCAACCAAAAACAAACTTGAAGAAGTAATTATTACAGGGACAAAAACTGAAAGAGTTCTATCATCTTTACCATTGAATGCGTCAATTATAAAAAAAGAAGAAATTGAAAAAACAAATGCTACTAGGCTTTCTGATATAATTAACGAAGAATTAGGGTTAATAACTGTTTCTGATTTTGGTGGTGCCGAAGGAATTCAGATGCAAGGATTAGACTCGGAGTATACACTAATTTTAATTGATAATCAGCCATTGGTTGGTAGATTAGCCGGTACCCTGGATTTAAATAGAATTTCCGTTGGGAATGTAAAACAAATAGAAATTGTACGTGGACCATCTTCAAGTCTTTATGGAAATAATGCATTTGCGGGTGTAGTAAATATTATTACAGAAGAACCAAAACCTGGATTTAAAGCAGAGGTAATTGGTTCGTATGAAACTCACAATACTTTTGATAAGAACGCCAATATTAGCTACAGAAAAAATAACTTTTACAGCTCTATATTTTTTAATAATTTTTCAAGTAACGGATATGATTTAGTAGAAGGTGATGGTTTAAACACTGTAAATAAATTTAGAAACAACACCCTTCAAATCAAGCTAAGGAAAGACATTAGTGAAAAATTAAATATTAAAATTAATGCCCGATACTTTGCTCAGCTAATTGATAACATTGCACCAAATAACTTAACAGGAGAAACCTTTACAGCTGAGGATAATATTAGCCTAATAATAAATCATAATTCAGATAAATTTAAAACTGATTTTGAAATATATTATACATCTTATTTTGGAGATGAATTTTTAAACGATGATCAAGGAAATAGATTCAGTGAGAGTTTTTATGATCAAATTCTTGTAAAACCCGAAATTAAGACAGTTTATAAAGTCGACATGCAGAAAGAATTTGTTTTTGGAATGGGCTATAAATATGAAACACTTAACAGAACATTTTTTGACAGTAAACCAAAACAAAATTCACCATTTATTTACTTTCAATATGACTTTTACCCAACAGAAAAAATTAATCTAATCTTTGGGGGAAGATTTGATAAATTTGAAGAATACAAATCTCAATTTAGCCCAAAACTTTCAGGTATTTTTGAAATAAATAATAATGAATCAATAAAATTCTCGGCTGGATACGGATACAAAACTCCTGACTTTAGACAGCTATACTTTAATTTTTCAAATTCCTCTGTTGGTTACTCAGTAATCGGATACAATGTTGTTGAAGATGTATTAAATCAATTAATTGAAGAAGGGCAAATTGCAAACATAATTGTTCCAATCGAGGAGTTTCAAGATTCACTCAGTCCAGAAAGTTCTTTTGGATTAAATATTGGATACGACATAGAAATAAATGAACAAGTCGGTATTTCTACAAATATTTTTAGAAATTCAGCTAAAAACTTAATTGATTATCGAGTAATCGCCAATAAAAATAATGGTCAAAATGTTTTTTCTTACTACAATGTAAATAATGTATCAACTTTTGGTTTTGATTTCAAAACAAAATTCAAAGCCGATAATTATTTTGATTTTTCTATTGGCTATCAGTTATTATATGCATTCGATATGGAAGCGAGAAAAGCATTTGAAAATGGTGAAATTTTTGCAAGATTAACCCCAACCTCCCCCGCATTTAGACTAAATAAGTCTGACTATTTTGGCTTATATAATCGATCTAGACATATGGGAATATTTAAAATTAATTACAATAATCTTGAAAAAAAATTCAGTGCAAACATAAGATTAAGGTATAGAAGTAAATATGGTTTATTCGATAGTAACTCTAATAATTACCTAGATAAGTATGACACATTTGTAAAAGGTCATATAACAGCTAATCTTAGTTTAAACAAAAAAATGAATTCGAAAACCATGATTTCAGGTGGAATTGAAAATATGTTCAACTACTTAGATGCAGAAAACATCTCAAGCCTAAGTGGAAGAATTTACTATTTAAGAATTAAACATAATTTAAATTAATTTATTAATATCAAATATCATTTTATGAAAACTATCAAATTTTTAATATTATCAATCATGTTAATTTCATTCTACAACTGTGAAGATGATGGACCTAATTTACAGGATATCCAAAGTGTTACAGTTGAGGATCTACATGCACCGCAAGAAGGCGGTCAGGGGCAACCGATTTCAGGGCAATTTACAAAGTTTGATTTCGAAACTGGAAGTGAAACAAACAGTGAAACTGATTGGGATATTGCATTTCGTGGAACATCAATAATTGTCAACGGTGGAATATCTTTAGGAACAAATGATGAGCCTGAAAGAACTGGAGACGCAGGGGTATATATTTTTAACGGAACAATGGCTGAAATGGTTGTTGTTGATACATCACTTATAACCCAAGATTCATCTGAAGGTTATGCTATTGCGTCAGGATCTGGAAACGGATGGTATACTTACACAGGGCCTCCTACATACCTGATTAGCCCAACACCTGGGAAAATATTAGTATTTCGTACTAGAGATGGAAAGTATGCAAAAATGGAGATACTAAGCTACTATCTTGGTGCACCTGAAAATCCTGATGCATTCTCAGACCCGAGTAGGTATTACACCTTCAATTACGTTTATCAACCCAATGAAGGTGTTACGGACTTTGAATAATTACAAATATCTTTCATTTAAAAAACCAGCTATATGCTGGTTTTTTTATATTTAGGCATTATTATTGAGAAGTCAAAAACAAAGATTACATAATGAATGAATTTCAGGTTGGCAACCAATTAACTTTGATCAAAATTATTGGTAAGGATAACGGAAAAAATAATATATTTTATGATAAGCTTGATGCTTCATATATACAGTTTCATTTTTGTATTTCTGGATCAATAACATTCAACTATAATAAAGGAGCTTACAACCTTAAGTTAGACGAGGGAAAGTTTTTAACATTATATAATCCTGAAAAACACTTAACCATTGATGCTTCAGCAGCTAAAAATTCCAAGGTTATTTCGGTTTTAATTCCGATTGTAGAATTTCACAAGTTATTTTCCTCATCATCATCTGATATTCCATTTTTTGAAAATAAAAGTTTAAATCAAAAACATTACTCAGAAAATTTAATTTCAAACTCAATATTAATTGTTCTCAATCAGATCATTAAAAATGATATGGACAATTCGACAAGAAGTTTGTTATACAAGGCTAAAATCTATGAACTATTTAGTCTTATTTTCAAAAAAACAAAAGAAATAGATCTAGACCAATGCCCATTTCTTAAAAATGATGAAAACTTAAAGAAAATAGCTAAAGCAAAAGATGTGATACTAAAGGATATAAAAAATCCTCCCAGCTTAATTGAATTATCAAAGACAATTGATTTAAGTTTGAAAAATTTAAAAAAGGGGTTCAAAGAGATATATGGCAAGCCTGTGTATAAATATTTATTTGATTTTAAAATGGAGAGAGCTAAACAGCTTTTAAGTAATGGAAACCTTAATGTTAATGAGGTGAGTTATGATTTGGGTTACAGTTCATCAAGTCATTTTATCGCTGCTTTCAAAAAAAAATACGGAATAACTCCAAGAACATACACTAATAACAATTAAATTTAAATTATGCGCACGTGGCGGAATTGGTAGACGCGTTAGGTTGAGGGCCTAATAATCATTATGATTGTGGAAGTTCGAGTCTTCTCGTGCGCACTCAAAATTTATGAAAAAAAATATTTCAATAATAGGTTCAGGATTTTCCTCATTATCTGCTGCTTGCTATTTAGCAAAAGCTGGTCACGATGTAACAGTATATGAGAAAAATGACAGGCTTGGAGGAAGAGCAAGACAATTTAAAGCTGAAGGATTTACTTTTGATATGGGACCAAGCTGGTATTGGATGCCTGATGTTTTTGAGAAATTTTTTAATGACTTTGGAAAGACCACAAATGATTTTTACAAATTAAAAAAACTAAACCCAGCATATAGAGTATACTTTGGCTCAGATGATTATATTGATATCGAAGATGACATTGAAAAAATATCTGTAAAATTTGAAAAAATAGAAAAAGGAAGCGGCATGAAATTAAAAAAATTCATGCAAAAAGCTAAAGAAAATTACTCAATTGGTGTTACAGACATGCTGTACAAGATGCCAGGGATTAGTCCCTTAGAATTAGTTTCGNTAAAAACAATCAAAAAGGTTAGATATTTTGTCTCTACAATTCGAAAAGATGTGAACAAGGAATTTAAAAACCCTAAATTAAGATCTATATTAGAATTTCCAGTTCTTTTTTTAGGTGCAAAAGCCTCTAATACTCCTGCATTTTACAATTTTATGAACTATGCTGACTTCGGGCTTGGTACTTTTCAACCAACAAATGGGTTCTATGATTTGGTAACCGCTATGGTATCACTGGGGACATCTTTGGGAGTTAGTTATAAAACCAATCATGATTTACAGAAAATAGAAATCAAAAATAAAAATGTAAGCAATCTCATTTTTGAAAATAGTGAAGTAAAATGTGATTTAGTTATTTCAGGCGCTGATTATCATCACACTGAGTGTTTATTACCAAAAAGGTTTAGACAATATTCAGAGAATTATTGGAAAAATAGAGTTTTTGCACCCTCCTCACTTCTATTTTATGTTGGTTTTAACAAAAAACTAAAAAATGTTGAACATCATAACCTGTTTTTTGATACCGATTTTGATCAACATGCAGATGAGATTTATGACAAACCTATGTGGCCCACTGATCCACTTTTTTATGCAAATTTTACATCAAAAACTAATGCAAAAACCGCACCCAGTAATTGTGAGAATGGTTTCTTTTTAATTCCAATAGCTACAAATCTTGAAGACTCAACTGAAATAAGAGAAAAATATTTCAATATTATTTTGGAAAAATTAGAGAGTTATACAAAACAAAAACTAAAGGACTCAATTATATTTAAGAAGAGCTTTTGTGTTAGTGATTTTAAAAAAGAATACAATTCTTATGGTGGAAATGCCTACGGATTAGCGAATACCCTATTTCAAACAGCTTTTTTAAGACCTAACATTAAGAGTAAATTGGTACAAAATTTGTATTTCTGTGGCCAGTTAACAGTTCCAGGACCAGGGGTGCCTCCTGCTATTGTTTCAGGTGAACTAGTTGCTAATTTAATTAACAAATAAAAATATATTCTAATTTATTGTTAAATTGTAAAAAAAAACCAATGAAAAATATTTTTGATGAAGTTTCTTACAGCTGTAGTGAAAATGTTACTAAAACATATAGTACCTCTTTTTCTCTTGCTACAAGACTTCTTTCTGAAAATATTAGAAAGGATATTTATAATATATATGGTTTTGTAAGATTTGCTGACGAAATTGTTGATTCATTTCATGACTATAATAAAACAGAATTATTTAATGACTTTTCAGATGATTTAGAAAAAGCCTTAGTCAATAAAATACACCTAAATCCAATCTTAAATTCTTTTCAACATACTTTCCATAAGTATAACATTGACAAAGATTTAGTTNATTCTTTCATGAAAAGCATGAGAATGGACTTAACAAAGAAAAAATACAGCACAGTAAAAGAGTACAAAGAATATATTTATGGTTCTGCAGATGTTGTCGGATTAATGTGTTTAAAGGTTTTTGTTCAAGGTGACAGTAAACTTTATAATAAACTTAAGAATAATGCTATGAAACTTGGCTCAGCATTTCAAAAGGTAAATTTTCTAAGGGATTTAAAAGCTGATAAAGAAGATTTAAATAGAACTTATTTTCCTAATACTAAATTTGAAAAATTAAACGAATCCGAAAAAAACGAAATTATAAATGAAATCGAAAATGATTTTAAAGATGGCTTAGAAGGTATAAAACAACTACCATTAGATGCTAAATTTGGAGTGTTTATGGCCTACAGGTATTATAATCAATTGCTAAAAAAACTTAAAAAAACCCCTGCGACTGAAATTATCAATAGAAGAATAAGAGTGCCAAACCTAAAAAAAATTGAACTTCTAACTCGAAGCTATGTTAAATATCAATTAAATCTACTCTAAATGGAAATACTAAAATTTGCAATTGTCTTTATATCGACCTTCTTGTTTATGGAATTTATGGCGTGGTTTTCACACAAATATATAATGCACGGATTTTTGTGGACGTTACATAAAGATCATCATAATCAAAACTTAAAAACTTCTTGGTGGGAAAGAAATGATTTATTTTTTGTTTTCTATGCCGTTGTTAGTATGCTATTTTTTTATTCTCAGGTTGAGCTTGGGTTTCAATTTGGATTTGCAATAGGATTTGGCATAATGGCTTATGGTTTAACATACTTCATTGTTCATGATATATTTATTCATCAACGTTTTAAATTCCTTAAAAAAGCAAATAATTGGTATGCAAGAGGTGTAAGAAAAGCTCATAAAATGCATCATGCAAATATTAAAAAAGATGGAGGTGAAAGTTTTGGAATGTTATTCCCTCCTCTTAAGTATTTCAAAGAGAAATAACATCTACTAATATATAGGTTGTATGAAAGCCAGCTCAAAATTTGATTTTATTATCGTTGGAGGTGGTCTTTCAGGTCTTCATTTATCATATTGTTTTCTAAATGATAAATATTTCAACGATTATTCATTTTTAATAATTGATAAGGAAAAATCAAAAAAAGAAGATAATTTTTTTTCATTTTGGGAAGCAGGAAATGGAAAATGGGATAAAATTTTAAAACAAAGATGGAACAAAGCTGATTTTTACTCAAGCAATGGAAAAGTTGTTATGGATTTTTCTGAATACAATTATAAAACTTTAAGCTCATCAAAGTTTAAAGAATATGTAAAAAGAAAAATAAAAAAGAAAAAGAATTTTAAGTTTATAAATGATACTGTTTTAAAAATTAGAGAAGATAAAAATAAGCTTGTTGTAGTTGGAAATAAAAAAAACTATCAAGCTAAACATATTTTTGATTCACGATTGCCTGGTGTTGTACATAAAGAAATAAAAAAACATACTTATTTAAAACAACATTTTCTTGGTTGGGTTATAAAAACTGATGAAAAAAAATTTGATAAAAAATCATTTGTTTTTATGGATTACAGAATTAGAGATAAAAATCATACAGCTTTTACTTATGTGTTACCCTTCAAAAAAAACGAAGCGCTTATAGAACATACATACTTTTCTAAAGACGAGTGTGATCGTGAAGTTTATGAAGAATATATTAGGGAATATTTAAGTAAATATTATAATACAATAAATTATAAAATTATTAAATCGGAATATGGAGTTATCCCAATGACATCTTACCCATTTTATAAAGAATCAACTAAAAATATTACAAAAATTGGAACTGCTGGTGGATGGGTAAAACCCTCTACTGGGTATTCTTTTAAAAGTTGTGAAAAATATTCTTTGAAAATCTTAAAGAATATAAAAGAAGGAAAAAAAATTGGAATAATTCCTGAGAAAAAATATTACTTTTTAGATAAAATCTTACTAGGAGTTCTATCGCAATATAATCATNTAGGAGAANCTGTTTTTTATAAGATGATAAAAAGAAATCCTACAAAAAGAGTACTAGAATTCTTNAACGAAGAGAGTAAATTATCAGATATACTAAAGATTATTATATCGATGAGATCAATTTATTTTGTTAGGGTTTTCATAAAAAGCTTATACAAGAAAGNTTTATAGATTTTCCTTCTTGATTAGGTTTAGTGCAGAACCCTCATCATACCAATCAATTTGTGACTGGTTATAAGAATGATTTAGTTTTATTATATCTTTAGAACCGTCTGAGTGTTTTAGTTCTAATTTAATTTGATTTCCAGGCGAAAATTCATCTAAGTTTACAAAAGTGATTAAGTCATCTTCAAGAAATAAATCATAATCAGACTCGTTGTTAAAGGTTAGTGCAAGCATTCCTTGTTTTTTAAGATTAGTTTCGTGAATTCTTGCAAAAGATTTTACTATTACTGCACAAACACCTAAATGTCTCGGTTCCATTGCTGCATGTTCCCTAGATGAACCTTCTCCGTAATTATGATCACCAACTACCACGGTTTTAATATTATTGGCCTTGTAATCTCTTTGTGTGTCAGGAACACCTGCATATTCACCTTTAAGTTGATTTTTTACAAAATTGGTTTTCATATTAAAACTATTAACTGCACCAATCAAACAATTATTTGAAATATTGTCTAGATGACCTCTATATCTTAGCCATGGTCCAGCCATAGAAATATGATCAGTAGTACATTTACCATGAGCTTTTATCAGAAGTCTAGCATCCTTAATTTCTCTGCCAATAGGAATAAAAGGTTCTAAAAGTTGAAGTCTATCTGATTTTGGATTGACATTTACTATCACATCGGTTCCGTCTTCTTTAGGTTCAATGTATCCAGAATCTTCACAATCAAAACCGTCAGAAGGCAACTCAACCCCCACTGGTGGATCAAGCATTACTTCTTGACCATCTTCATTGATAAGTTTGTCTTTAGTCGGGTCAAAATCTAATTTNCCAGCAATTGCGATAGCAGCTACAATTTCAGGAGAACCAACAAAAGCATGAGTATTTGGATTTCCATCAGCTCTTTTAGAAAAGTTTCTGTTGAAAGAATGAACAATTGTATTTTTTTCTTGACCCTTTAAATCACTCCTATCCCATTGTCCTATACAGGGCCCACATGCATTTGTAAAAATAGTTGCATTAAGATCTTCAAAAATTTTAAGGATACCGTCTCTTTCAGCAGTATACCTAACCTGTTCCGAACCTGGATTAATTCCAAAATCAGATTTAGTAACCAGATTTTTATCAACTGCCTGTTTTGCTATGGATGCGGCTCTGGTTAAGTCTTCGTATGATGAGTTTGTACATGAACCGATTAAACCCCAATCTACTTTTAATGGCCAATCATTTTCTCTAGCCTTCTTACCAATTTCAGAAACAGGAGTGGCTAAATCGGGTGTAAAAGGCCCATTTAAATGAGGTTTTAGTTCTGAAAGATTAATTTCAATTAATTGGTCAAAATATTTCTCAGGTAAATCATAAACCTCTTTATCTGCGGTTAAATAATCTTTAATTTTATTTGCTTCTTCAGCAACATCTTCTCTTCCCGTTGCTCTAAGATATCTTTCCATTGACTCGTCATAGCCAAAAGTTGATGTTGTCGCGCCTACCTCTGCACCCATATTACAAATAGTACCCTTTCCTGTACAAGAAAGGGCTTTAGCTCCAGGGCCAAAATATTCGATAATACATCCTGTACCACCTTTTACAGTTAAAATTCCTGCAACTTTTAAAATAACATCTTTTGCGGATGTCCATCCATTTAGCTCACCAGTCAACTTTACACCAATAATATTCGGAAATTTTAATTCCCATGGCATTCCAGCCATTACATCTACTGCGTCAGCACCTCCTACACCAATTGCAACCATTCCTAACCCACCAGCATTTACTGTGTGAGAATCAGTACCAATCATCATCCCACCAGGGAAAGCATAATTTTCAAGAACAACCTGATGTATGATTCCAGCACCAGGCTTCCAAAATCCAATTCCGTATTTGTTTGAAACATTTTTTAAAAAGTCAAAAACTTCATTACTAACTTTATTGGCTTGAATAAGATCCTGTTTTGCACCCATCTTAGCCTGAATTAAGTGATCACAGTGCACGGTTGTAGGAACTGCTACTTTGTTTTTACCTGCCTGCATAAATTGTAATAAAGCCATCTGAGCGGTAGCATCTTGACATGCAATCCTATCAGGTTTAAAATCAACATAATCCTTTCCTCTTTCAAAAGATTTTGATGCAGGATCCCATAAATGAGAATACAAAATTTTCTCAGAAAGTGTCAAAGGTTTATTAACAAATTTTCTGGCTTCCTCGACATTTTTGACAATGTTGGAATAAACTTCTTTTATCATATTAAAATCAAACGCCATATNTTATTTTTTTAACCAATTACTAAAGAAATCACAATCACCAAAATCATTNTTTATGTTGATATAGGTGTCAAATATCTTATCATTTTGCCATTTCTCAATTTCTTTAAGCTGCTTATTTTGTAAAGCTAATTTTTGAATCTTTAAATAATCTTTAGAAAAGTCAGCGACATGCTCATCGTATCTATCGGAAACGGATAAAATTTTAAACTTAATAGGGTTAAACCTGTCTTCATCTTGATAAACTATACTAACTTCTTTTTCTTTAAGGTTAGCGATTTGGGAATACAATTCAGGATCCATTTTAGTTAATTCAAATTTATAATCCTGAGTTTCAGGATTAATTAATAACCCCCCATCGTTNCTTGTCTCCTTTTCATCACTTGCTTCTTTTGCAGCATCAGAAAATGATATTTCTCCACTGATTATCCTTTCTCTAATCTCAACCAATCTTTTTCTCGTGTCATCAATTTCTTTCTGATTAATTTTTGGTCTTAATAATATAGTACGAATATCATATTCCTGACCTCTGATTTTTTCAAGATAAATAATAAAAAAACCATACTCTGTCTCAAATGGATCAGAAATCTCACCTTCGGTCAAAGAAAAAGCGACCTCATTAAATTTTTTAATCATGGGTGAATTTTTTCTATTTATCGAATATTTACCTCCTCTAGTTCGAGATCCAGGATCTTCGCTATACAAAACAGCTTTTGAAATNAAGCTAGCCCCATTATCAATGACATCAGCCTTAAATTCTTTCAGACGATCTATAACCTTTTGCTTCTCAGNTTGTGTAGTTTTTGGATATAAAACAATTTGTGAAACTCTAAGTTCAGTACCAAATACAGGTCTATCAGACTTTGGAATTGAATTAAAAAACTGACGTACCTCCTCTGGTGTAACTTCAATATCTTCAATTATGGCCTGTTGCATTTTTTTTGCTAATTCAGCATTTTTATTGAGTTCAAACATTTCGGAGCGAAGATCTTGCTCAGAGTCTTTTTTATAATATTCTAATAATTTATCCATAGAACCAATTTGTTCAGCAAATGCATTAACCTGCTGATCAACATATGATTGAATTTCTGCATTATTCACTTCAATACTATCTTGAATAGCATGATGCTGATATAACTTATCCTCAAGAAGTTTTCCAAAAACCTGACACTTTGAGATATTCTCCATTGAAACACCAGAGACTCTCAACTGAGTAAATTGTTTTTCTATATCAGATTCAAGAACAACAAAATCACCAATAACTGCAGCAACACCGTCAATCTTTTGTCTTTCTTGGGAAAAAATGAAAGTAAAAGAAAAAAATACTGATATGATTATAAAATTTCTCATTCTAAAATATTTCTAATTTTTTATTTTGAAGTGCATCTCTTAAAATTTCAGACTTAATACTTAACATTAACTCTTTTTTTCTTTTATTCAGTGACATATACTCCAAAGTTGGTAAAACATGATCAATGGGAGAAATGTCCCCATTTTCTACTAATTCAATAATCTTAATCAAATATAAACTTAATGAATCTTTGAATTGAAAAAAATTATAATTTTTTAAGCTTTTGTAAGAATAATCANTAATAAATGGGAATTCTTTACGAAATTCCTTTTCAGTAATCCATTTACCATTGTTCAAGGATGAATTTTTAAATCTATATGAAATAGAATCTAAATAAAACTTATCCTCAGATTTAAATCTTCTGATTTTTGATCGGATTTGATATGTATCAGAAAAATCTAACGGTAGCTCAATAAATGCTAGTTTAAAAATATCCTCATTTAATTTAAACAATGCCTTATTTTTCTCATAAAAAGATTGTATTTCAACAGAATCAATTTCTAGGTTTATTGTTGAATTAATTAAAGCTTCAAGGTATGCTTCAGAAAGCAAGCTAGATTTGTATTCTTTGACTAGAGAACTAATCTTTTGAAGCTTAGTTTCATTTAAATTAAGCTCAGCTCTTTCTGTAAGAATTTTTTCAATTGCCCAATTATTAATGACAGAATTTGCCCTTATAACAGAATCTTCTTTTTTAACCCCATCCATCATCTTAACAAATTCCTTCTTTGATAAATAAGTATCTCCGTATTTTGCAATATTCAAGGAATCTTTATCTGAAACAAAATCACAGCTAGAAAAACATATTAAAAAAGTTAAAAAAAATAATTTGTGGTTCATTAATTATATTTATTCCTTAATCGTTTTACTGCTTTTTTATTTAAAGTAACCTTATGCTTTAATTTTAGATTATTTAGCCAGATAGACTCACGAGACTGTTGAAAATCTCCAATTATTTTACCCCTATCCTCCTCAAAACCTGTGTACTTATCTTTATTATTATCAAAAAAACTTTTTAACAGGGTTGAATCAGATTCTTTTACAGTCCATATTTTTTCTTGCATTAAATTAAATAACAACAAACCTTCCCTGTATTCCTTAATTACATATCGATAATCTGAATTCTCTTTTTCAAGATTATTTTTATAAACTTCCAAAGTATTATAATCAATAAACTTCTTGTATAAATCATAAACTAACTGGTTAATGGGCACAGAGCTACCCCTCTTTTGGTTATCCTCTAAAAAGGTTGCAAAATCAATATATTTTAAAATTTTGTCATGAATGGTTATTAATGTTTTTTCCTCATCAATATTTTCAGGAATACTCCATTCTCCTGTAAAATAACTAGAATCTAATATTGAAATAAAGTAGTCAAGATTTTTATTTTCATAACTCAAAGAATAACTTTTTAGTAGAGTGGAATAGAATGATTCTGAAACCATACTAAACCTTGAACTTTTCTTGAGCTTATTAAGTAGTTGATACTTAATCTCATCAAATTCTTTTATATCTTTCTTATCATAAAGCTTAATAAGATGCCATCCATATTTAGTTTCTACAGGATCTGAAATTTGATTTTTTTCTACCAAATTAAAAGCAGCATTTTCAAAAGGAATGGAATTAATTTGTCCACTAGAAAAGGGATTTAATCTACCGCCTTTGAATGAGGAATTTTTGTCCTCAGAATATTTTTTTGCCAGATACTCAAAACTGGTTCCCTTTTTAATAGAATCAGAAATGTTATTTATTCTATCAAAAGCATCAGCTTTGTTTTTGTAGGTCATAATGTGCCCCACGGTTACCTCTCCCAGAGAATTTCTTTTATCATTAACTTTTAAAATATGAAAACCAAATCTTGTACGAAAAGGATCAGATACCTCACCTACAGGTGTAGCATATGCAATATTTTCAAAATTATAAATCATTTTAAAAGCTGAAAAGTATCCTAAATTTTCTACAATCATCTTATTATCCTGATTGTATTTTTTATTAAACTCGTCAATGGATAAATTTAGAAAAGAGTTGGTTAATGATTTTAGTTTTTCAACGATTTGAATTGTATCATTATTGTTTTCTTCAACTCTTATTAGGACATGGGATACATTAACTTCAAATTTGGTTCTTTCATAAGCTTCTTTTAGAAACTTTTCTTCCGATTTTTTATCTGTTAAATAAGTATTTTGTAATTGTTTAGCGTATTTATTTAATTCGCTTTTATATTTTGGATCTTCGTGGAAGCCTAATTCATATGCTTCAGCTAGTTTAACTTTGTAGTTAACAAATAAGTCTAAATAAGTTTCAAAGTCCTTTTGATTATCTTCATCTATTAAGTCAATGTTTTTGTTATATACTCTATTAAACTCATCAATAGAAACAATACTGTCATTTACTTTAAATAACTCATCGTTTTTTAGTTGACCAAATGAAAAATTAAAACAGACAAAAAAAACTATTAAAATCTTCTTCATTTATGAATAATTAGAGCAGCAAAAATAGAAATATCTAGGAAATAATATCTAATTATCTAGAGTAATTTGGAGCTTCTTTAGTAATATTTACACCATGAGGATGACTCTCAACTATTCCAGACGATGTAATTTGAACAAACTTTGCGGTTTTTTGTAATGTACTAATATCCTTTGCACCACAATATCCCATACCAGCTCTCAATCCACCTACAAACTGGTGAATACTTTCAACTAAATCTCCTTTATATGGAACACGACCTACTATACCTTCAGGAACTAATTTTTTTATATCACTCTCTACATCTTGAAAATACCTATCCTTGCTACCTTTTTTCATAGCTTCTAAAGAACCCATCCCTCTGTAAGATTTAAACTTTCTGCCTTCATAAATTATTGTTTCTCCAGGTGATTCTTTTGTTCCAGCTAAAAGGGAGCCAAGCATAACACATGAAGCACCAGCAGCTATGGCTTTTGCAATATCCCCTGTATATTTAATTCCTCCATCTGCAATTACAGGCACTTTATTATTGATAGATTTACAAACATCTAAAATAGCGGAAAATTGAGGTACACCTACACCCGCTACAATTCTAGTTGTACATATTGAACCAGGACCAATACCAACCTTAATACCGTCAGCGCCAGCATCTAATAAAAACTTTGCGGCCTCTGATGTAGCGATATTACCGACTACAATATCAACATCTTCATTATTTTTTTTCAACTTTTTCAGTAATTCTACAACTCTTTCTGTATGCCCATGAGCTGTATCGATAACAATAGCATCAACACCTGATTTAATCAGTGCTGTTGATCTTTCGACTGAATCATCAGTAACTCCAATTGCTGCTGCGACTCTTAGCCTACCATATTTATCTTTGTTAGCAATAGGTTTTAATTTCAACTTTGTAATATCACTAAAGGTGATTAACCCGACTAGCTTATTTTCTTTAGTAACAACTGGCAATTTTTCAATTTTATTTTGCTGTAATATAACTTCAGCATCTTCAAGGGACGTTCCTTCCCCAACAGTTATTAGATTCTCTTTTGTCATGACCTCTGTGATTGATCTGTCATTTTTTTTCTCAAATCTTAAATCTCTATTAGTAACAATACCCTTTAAGAAACCAGAATCATCTACAATTGGAATACCTCCGATTTTGTTTTCTCTCATACTTTTCTTAGCATCTAAAACAACAGAATTTAAAGGAAGGGTTACAGGGTCCATAATCATTCCGCTTTCCGCCCTTTTAACACGCCTTATTTTGTCAGCTTGTAATTTTATTGACATGTTTTTATGAATCACTCCAATACCACCCTCTTGCGCTATTGCTATAGCCATTCTACTCTCCGTTACCGTATCCATAGCAGCAGAAACTATTGGAATATTCAATGAAATATTTTTAGAAAATTTAGAATTTATATTTACTTCTCGAGGCAAAACATTAGAATATCCAGGAACAAGTAGGACATCATCGTAAGTAAGTGCTTGTGAAATAATTTTTTTCGGAAGGTTTTCCATGCAATTGACAATTAATTGCATGCAAATATACAACTTGGAACTTAAACTTTACTCTTTTTTGATAATGATTGACGTAAAATAATATAACAACTGATAANAAACACTATTGCCATTATTGTGGATGAAATAAAAATTACATACTTCATCCAGGTTACCCCATTCCAAAGTAAATAGATTCCACCAAAGGTCATGAGAATTGATACAAAAGGCTCAATAATTAAAAACATTTTAAAGTAATAGTTTAAATCTGTAATCAAGAGAAGTAATCCAGTAATAAAAAATATTATTGACATTGAAATAATATGAGAATGTATAAGATTATAAATCTGATACTTACTTTTCTTGAATTTGTATATAGCTTGTGTTTCCTGCGATTCATTTCCAAGATAATTTTCTTCAATTCCAGTTGGAGAGAGACTTGATGTATGATCAACTAACAAAATAGAAACAAAATAACCAATTGATAAAACAAGAATAAAAGGAACTACTAAGTTCTTTAATTCTCTAGGTAAAGAATAAATCAAGCCGTTTAGTTTCATTACAACACAGAATTTTGATTTAATTTATTAACCGAATCAAGAAAAAGATTTACAGTTTCAATCATAGATTTAACAGAAATAGTTGCTCCTGAAATGGCAGATATATCTTGCATATATTTTAAGCTATCATCTTTACCTTTATTCTTGAACTGCTTAAGCCATCTTTTAGATCCAATCTCGCCTCCCCAATTTTCTCTGTAAACTAAGACTTTTGAATCGATGATTTTTAAATCGAGGCCTAAGATAATCAAATAGTCGAACTCATAATGCATACTTGGTGCTTTTGACTCATATGAATAGCCAATTAATTTATCATTATGTATTATCTTTTTAAATTTTGAGTAATTGAATTGATTCCAAATTTCTTCTTTTACCGTATTGTCAATGTTAATATTTGACAACTCAAAATTTTCAATATCAAATATTGCCTTAATCTGTTTTGCAACTTTCTTTTTGTTTCTGTCTTTTTCAGAAACTGAGAGAAATAAAACCGATAAAAAAAATAAAACTATTATTCTCATAATCTTTTCTAATGAACAGGGAGAAAATCATTTTAGATTTTCTCCCGTTCAAATATTGCTAAAAAATATTAAACTAAAAACAAAATTAGAACCAAACTCCTATTCCAAAGTTTAGTACTGATGTGTTTTCATCAGATGATTCGTTTCCAAGGATCTGATAGTCCATTTTGAAAGCAGCACCTGGTGCAACATGCCAACTAAGACCTGTTGTCAATACATTTCTATTATATGCATCATTTGCAACTAATGACCCAGCCACACCAGCATGAGTATCATAGTTTGAATAACGTGCAAAAAGATCAAGCTTTTCTTCTTTTTCTAAGGAGAATAAATTATAAGATGCCTCAATATACCATCCGTTCATTTTTGAGCCAAGATCAGAATCCCAAGCTAAATTATACTCCTCGGAACCATCGATGGAAGTTGTAACAAATTGTCCTCTCATACCAAACCTTTCCATTGCATAACGTGCGTCAAGACCAATCATTGAAATCCCAACACCAGGAACATTAGTATTTACATCAACATTTGTGTCTCCAAAGTAACCAGCAAGACCTAACTTTAATCCATCAATTCCATACCAGTCAACTTTGGCTGATATATTTGTTGTATTCCACATAGCTTCAGCACCTTTTGCTCTACCACTTCTAATACCGTGCGATCCACCCAAACCATCAGATTTGAATCCGTTAAATAGATAAAGTTGATACTTTAAAGAAGCATCATCAAGTCTGCCGTTTAATCCAAAACCAATTTCTCTCCATGTAGATGGAATTATTGATTTGTCCATCCCTGGACGTTCTACTCCATTAAACGTTGTCGGCTCATGAAATTCATTTACGATTCCCATAGGAATAAGCATCAAACCTGCTCTTAAACTTAAGTTATCTCTTAACGCATATGAAAGAAATGCCTGCTCCACATAAACTTCAACTACATGTTCAAATTCAATTTCTGAAACAAATTGAACTTTATCGTTAAAATTATAGCCTAAAAGAGTTACCAATCTGTGAACATCAACTTTTCCGTTTCCGTCCTCNGGAAGATTAACATGAACTTCTCCATATCCACCTAAAACAATACCTTGCCCTTTATTCATTAAAGTTTCAGCTGCATTTTGAGCAAAAACAAAAGAAGTACTCGCAAGAATTAATATAATTATGTGATATAATTTTTTCATTATTTTTATTTAGATTAATTATTAATAAGACAAATATAAATGGCAAATTTCAAATAAAAAAATTATTTAGAATAATTATAAATAATGAATTAATGGTAATTTAAAAATATATCACTAGCATAGTTGTAGGCTGCTTCAAATTTCAATGGATTAATATTGGTTTCTACACCCTTCTCTTGACAATAGGAAATGATTTTTTCTGTTGGCATATTTCCGATTAGATTGTCCGAAGCCATTGGACAACCTCCAAAGCCCTGAATAGCACCATCAATTCTATTACATCCTGAATCAAAAGATGCACCAATTTTATCTCTCCAAAATTTTGGATGAGTATGTAAATGTAGACCAAACTCAACTTCAGGATATTTTTGAGAAAAATATTGGTAAACCTTTTCAATTACTAAAGGGGTTGCTGAGCCAATTGTATCACTTAATGAAATAAGATTAAATCCGTGATCAACAAGCTTTGAAATAGATTTATCGATTATATCTAAATTCCACACCTCTCCATATGGATTACCAAAACACATTGATAAATAAACGACCAATTTTTTTTGACTTCCAGAAACTATTTTATTGATTTCAACAAGACTTGTGAATGATTCATTAATTGTCTTATTGGTATTTCTCATCTGAAAGTTTTCAGAAATTGAAAAAGGAAAACCTACATATGAAATTTGGTTGTAGTATGATGTAATTTCAGCTCCCTTTATATTAGCGATTATCACAAGAAGTTCTGATTTCTTATTTGATAAATCTAAGGAATCAATAACCTCACCTGTATCTGATAATTGTGGAATAACTTTTTTAGATACAAAACTACCCACATCAATAGTGTCAAAACCAACCTCTAATAAACTTTGAACATATTTAATTTTTTTATCGGTTGGAATAAATTCCTTAATACTCTGCATAGCATCTCTTGGACATTCTATAATCTTGAGTTTTCGCATGTAACAGATTAATTGGTTAAAGTTAAATTATTTTCAGTAAATAAAATTAGCAGAGCGATGAATAACAACACAAGAATATTGAAATATTTAGCAAAAATTTTAAATCTATTATTTGAAGAAAATTTTTTGTGAATAAAATTAGAAAATAGGATAATCAATCCAAACACAATAAATGTCATAACAACAAAAATTAATCCTAACGATAAGATTTGAAATTTAAATGAAATTGTTTCAGAATAAATAAAATTTGGAAAGAATAATGTGAAAAATAAAAATACCTTCGGGTTTAATAAATTCATTAAAACCCCCTTTTTAAAATTATTTTGAATTTCATCTTTATTTGCTTCAAGGTAAAAATTGGTAATTTCTGATTTGTAGGTCTCATAAGAGAGATACAAAAGATAAAAAACACCTATGTATTTTATTATTTCAAAAAAAATATCATGCCTAATTAACAATTCATTCAATCCAAATGCGAGTAGTATNGTATGAATAAAACAACCAGTTATTAAACCTAACAAGAATGATAACCCAGCAATTTTTCCAGACCTTGAAGTGAGTGCAGTTAAATAGATGTTGTCAGGACCAGGACTTAAGGCTAATGCAAAACATGAAAAAACAAAAGAAATCAACACGTGCAATTATTTAATTATGTAAGGAATATAAATTTAATTATTTTTGTGTTAATTAATTTTTTTAAAATGTTTGACAAAGTATTGCATGTAAAAAACTATTACCTATCCTTTTTGTTTGTATGTATTTTTTTGATTGATACATCAGCTTATTCACAGAAAAATGAAACCATTAGCTGTATTACCGTAATACCTGATGATTTTAAAGAAAGGGAAAATAACAGTAAAGAAACTTATCAATATTATATAAACGAATATTATAATAAATTACAATCAAAAACATCAACCGCAATTACTAATGTTCCTGCAAAAATACACATAGTTACTGATGCTAACGGAGCTACTAGCATAACATTAGATGAAATATTAGATGAAATTGATGAAGCAAATTCTTTTTTGGCCAACTCTTTTTTAGAAATTACCGTTTGTGATGATGTAAATTATATTGCTAATAATACATTGTACGATTTTGACATTGATGACCAAGCCCTCTTATATGCAAATAATCAACCAAATATTATGAATCTATATTTTGTTGAGTCTATAGCTTTTGGAAGTGGTAACGCTTGTGGATATACTTATCTGCCTGGGAATACATCTCAATATTATGATGTGATAGTTATGGATAATCAATGTACTAATAATCCCGTAAGTACAACATTAATTCATGAATTTGGACATGGCTTACAGGCTCGTGCGCACGGAATGAGAATTAGGGCGTTCGGCCTTTTACAACTAGGCCCCTTGCCACTGGGGGCCTTCGCAGAACCTCAATATGAAGAATTGACTAATGCACCTAGCAAAGAAAGGATGCGGATGTTTGCTGCCGGTCCAGCAACTAACATCTTTGCAGCCATCGTATGTCTAATGTTTTTGGGGGGATTAGCAGGACAGTTTGTTGCTAGTGATGATGGTGTTCACGTAAGAGGTATAGTACAGGAACAAGGAGCGTATGAAGCTGGCTTACAACCGTGGGATATCATTCAATCAATTGATGGCCAAGCCATAAGTAATGTCAATGATTTCTACGAAATCATGACCGCATATTCCGCCAATGATACAATAGCAATTACTGTAAAACATCAAGATGGAGGAGTTGAGACCCTGAATGCAACGCTCTCAGACAAGTATGATTATTACGTTGATCTTGGGTGGTCAAAATCTAATTTGGCTGATTTGGGGATTGAGCGTGGAGACCCCTTCCTTGGCGTTGAAGGATTGTCAAGCGCTACAGCAGGAATCGACCGCCTTGCAGGTCCACTATCTCCTCGTTGGGATGGTAACATCTTGCAGAAGTCGATAATGGTACCATTTCATACTTTAAGCATGATGATTGTTCCGTTTGAATTACAAGGTGTTGCAATGCATCCGTTTGAAGAATCGTTACTAGAGGCAGAAGACAATTCCTTTGCCCAAACCCTTGGTACCAATGGATTACTATTTCTGGTGAATTTATTTTTCTGGCTACTTTGGGTAAATATTCTTCTGGGCTTTACAAATCTAATCCCAATGGTTCCATTTGACGGCGGTCATATGTTCAAAGATATGCTCAGAGGCATTCTTAATGGGGTAAAGAAGCTGGGGCGAAAATTGAAGTTTTGGGATATTAACCCTATGTGGATAGAACATATATCCAGCAAAGCATCCAATATTTCATCACTAGCTTTACTTGGAATGATTGTATTTATTCTAATAATCCCATATTTCTAATGCTTACAGTTTCCTTTTTTTCAACTCAGCCAAAATGTTCCTTTTTGGTTTGTTGGTTATTTTGCGATTCCTGCTTGCTGCTTCATTTTTGACATAGCTATCAATAGAATTACTACGAATTTGTAAATTTTTTAAATTGTCACCATTCGAATTTACTTGCGAACAAACTATGGCGATGAATTCATTGAGTGGCAAACCATCCTCCCAATTGAGATATGGTTTACCATTACGGGTTAGTGGAAGGCTGGGAATTGAAGGTTCAAGCTTTCTTAATTTACCATGTAATGTTTCAGTTTCAACCCTAAATACTCTCCAAGAATCGCCTCTTACTCCTTTCAATCGATAAGCGTACAGCGGCATCAAACACGATCTATTTCCCTCATAGACAAGGGAATTATACTGCTCGACAGTTCTCCCAGATAGATACAACCTCGCTTCTTTAGAAGATTTAACTTCAATTGGAAAACATATGTCTCCTCTTAGAGCTAGTAAATCTCCTGAGCCTTCTATTCCAGAACCAGCGGCTCTTACCACGAGAAATGGACGTTTTTCAATCAACCTCATTTTAGCCTTTTCAATTTCATTACATGACTTAATGATTGAATCTACGCCTTTTGTCAAGCCAGCAAGAACCTGCCTCAGTTCCCTCTCATATTTGCTGCTCACGAAGTTACAACATTGTCAAGCGCTTTTGATTACTTCGGTTGTTAATACAACATTTATTGCAGTTTATGTTGCGTTCCATTTTTCGGTAGGTTTGTGTTCATCAATGGTCTGCCCACGTTATGGCGCGACTGGCGATACGGACTGAGGATTTCCGTTTGTCATTCAAGTTAATTGAAAAATTACGTTCGGAGAATCTAGATTTTATCGTAATCGATGTTAACAAATTAATCCCTGATGATAATATAGTGTGGTTCTCTTCACCAACAGAAATCGTTAACTTTCCTTCAGTCGGAACCCCAATACCAGTTGAAAAAAATAATATTGATGAGGCTATATTATCTGCAATATTTCATCTAAAGAGAACAGCAAAACCTTCATCCTTGGTCATTGGTATCGATCCAGGTCCATACCCAGGTGTAGCGTGGATTGTTGATGGAGCCTTCAATGGAGTTATGCAGTTGACATCTGTCAAAGACGTGATTGTAAAATTGCAAAAATTAATGTCGATTGCTGAGTTTGATAAAGTAACAATAAGGGTAGGTGATGGAGCTCCGTTGATCAGAGACCGCATTATTAATGATTGCATTGCAGAAAATTGGGTGGTGGAAGAAGTTAATGAAACCAAGACATCAATCGGATTAATACGGAATAAACACTCGATTTCGGCGCTTAGAATTGCCGCAAATAGTGGGTCCAAGGTGTGGCAAATGCGAGAATTAAAACCTACTGATGGTGAAATAAAATATATTCAAACCGAAAGTAGAAAACGCTCCAATGGCGAAAAGACAATTTCTAGATTGACAGCAGTCTTAGTCGCCCGAGGCGAATTGAGTATGGAAGATGCTATTGCCAGAGATAGACATCATTCTTCAGAGGAGTAATCAACCTCTAGTTTCGCTTGCTGCATTTCAGGGGAATTCTGCATAATTTTCTTTACCACAACCTCCAATCCAACTGGAGCGAATATTATTGCTCCAATAACCATGGCGAGAAACAGAAACGATGATCCAGGAACATATTGCGTTCCTGGCGAGCCGGCGCCGCTCAACATTAATTTAACTGTTCCAAGCCAAGGAATTTCCCCACCAGCAACTCCAACCAGCCAACTTTCTCTAACAGGTCCTGCCACGCCAGTTGCGCTGTGGATCCCAGATGATCCATTGACAACTAAGCCCCCTTGATCAACAGAACATTGATTGTTATCGCCAAGGGTAACAATACCGGAATGTTTGGGTTGCCAATTCCATACAACAAGATACGGCTCAACATTGGCATGCGCCATCCTTTTGCAATCATAGTACCCTGCACTGTAACCGTCAAATTTGATGGTTATTGTCTCTGAATCTGTGACATTTGTTCCCGGTACCGACCAAGTTAATACACAAGTTCCCATTTGACCATCATTATCAATCACAGCACTATCCCATGTTCCTCCATCAGGGCAGTAATTAGAGGTATTCGTCGCTAGTCTATTGGGCGATATGGTTTGACTTGGCTCAACTTTTAGTATTGCTCGGTGAATTATTGGAGTCCCTCCATCTCCATTCTTATGATAAATAATCACATCACCTTCCATTCCATGAGTTTCATAACCATGATATTTGTTGTTACGATCACTTGCCTCGGCAAAGGTAATGATGTTGCTATAAGGTGTATCCATTACTAAAATTAGATCGCCTGCATCGATACTACCAACTTCACCATTTTCCTCGTGAATCATTGAGGATGACTCAACCACAACCAATGGTGGCATTGTACCAGTATGAGCCCACAACCCCAAAACAAGGAATGCAATCATTGCAACTGCGAGTACCATCTCACGCAATAGATTGTTAAACGGATTACTGTCAGTCAACTTTTACCCTCATTTGCGCTTCTTCAAGCCTTTTTCCACGAGAAAATCTTCCCATGCAACGGCGTGACCAGCGCCTAGAATTTTTGCCGCCTCGTCGCCCTCTGACTTACGTCGCTTAAGTTCCGAGGTTGAATCAATCTGTTTTAATTCTCCGAGAATATTGACATAACCTCTTAGATTCAGGAATTCAGGTGTTGCGACTATCAATATGAGGCTTGATAGCACAATCATCCCGATAGCAGCGCCCGTAAAATCTCCCCAATCAGCATCGCCTTGAAGGAATAGTAATTGGTAGGCGCTGACAATCAAAAGTATTGCTGCGGCTCCAAAAGCGGTTGCGCTTAACATTAGTTGTCTGCCATGCTGTTTTGCCCATAAATCGCTAAAGAACCCCATATCATCACCATTGCTTGGTAAGTGGTACCATGTTTGAGTTCTTTGATGTTTTG
>FUFK010042513.1_pt1 | contig 42119 bp, 46 predicted proteins | sample 1021851 | NCBI WGS metagenome assembly FUFK01 (sample SAMEA51879418, study PRJEB19060) | metagenome
ACAGATTTTGATATTGCTGCACATGATGGTGGTAGTACAGGATTAAAGCTAGGTGGTACGCTTGTTACCGCTACAGCTGCACAACTAAACGCTAGCGGAGGCGCAGCAACAACTGGAAAAGCCATAGCCATGGCAATTGTATTCGGATAAAGGAGATATAATATGGCTCAACCAAACATAGTAGGTGTAACAAGGATATATGGTCAGTCAATAGCAATGGCTTTGACCACTACAACAGCTGTTGGTACAGCTACCGATTTTGCTTTCACGGTTAAAACAGGCAATGTTTTAAAAGTAAATAATATTATATGTTCTAATATACATGCTTCAAATGCTGGAACTTTAGATATTTTTATTGAACAGGTAAATGTAGATACTTCTGCAGCAAATGAAGGACCTTTTGCTGAAAATAAAACACTACCTACGGGGGCTATGTACCTTGTAGAAGGTGTGTCTGTAGCTACAGGTTCTTCTCTAGTGGTTCTAGATCACCCTTTATATTTAAGAGAGGGAGTTAAATTTAAAGCTAAAGCTAACGCGGCTTCTACTTTACAATTAATTATGTCTTATGAGATTATAAATACCATTGCCTAGGAGTATTTATTTTGAAAGTTATCGGCAACGAAGACCAAGACGGGAAATTTGTAGCTACAGCTAGTGGGACATTATCTAACGGTGCTGTTGTTACTATAAATAGTGCAGGTACAGTATCTGTTATTTCTGATACAAACCAATTATTAGGAGATTCGGTTGATCCTTCAGGCTCTGGAATCTCGCCATCTCATACTTCAGTAACTTATGACCCTGATACCGATAGATATATTTTATTTTATACCGATGGTGGTAATAGTTCTTATGGTACAGCTGTTGTTGGACAAGTAGATGGAACAACTATTACTTTTGGAACGCCTGTAGAATATTTAGCAACACAACCTAACCAAACATCACTTGTTTCTCTCCGAGAAGAACAAGGAAATGGTGACTGTGTAGTAATTGTATATGCAAATGGTAGTAATGTAATACATGGAATGCCAGCCCAAATAAACCCTGCTAATAATTCTCTTACACTTGGAGCTGCTAATACTCTCAACTCTAGTGTGACTAGTGGAGGTAGTAAGATTGGTTGTTGTGCTTATCCTCCTTCTGGAGATGCTATTATAGTTTCTTTTGATACTAACGCTGGTACAGCAGGTGGGTATGCTGCTGTTGGTGTACTTAACGCAGCTGGAAATGGTATAACTTTTGGTCAGAATTATATATTTAATTCAGGAGATTCCCCAGAAGCTACAATGGAGTACGATCCTAGTAACCAGATTGCTGCAGTTTTTTATAGAGATGATGGTAATAATAATTACGGTACTTCAAGAACTTTAGCAGTAAGTAATACTAATCAAATTAGTTACAACAGTGAAGTTGTATTTAGTTCTTCTAACACCACCTACAGAATAGATACTACTTTTGATACTACTCATAATAGGTTTGAAGTAGCTTTTATGAATACAGGATTTAATAATGGTTCAGGACAAATTGTATATGGAGGCATAAGTGGTGGATCAATAAGTTGGCCCAGTGCTGCAACTTTTCAAGCGGCTCTTGGGTCGTATAATCCACAACCTGGTAATATAAGATTATCTTACAATGAAGAAGCAGACTTAACCGCTATTATATACAATAAAGATAGCCAAAATAAAAATATATGTGTTTTATATAAAACTGATACGGGGGGTAGTCAATTTTTTTACAGTGTTAGAAGAAGTCTTAGATCAGAAGCTTCTCCAATATATAATATAGTTTCAACCGACCAGGATATTGTTTATGATGCTAATGCTAAAAAAACTGTAGTATTTTTTAAAGATGATTCGGCCAGTAATGTAGGAAAAGCCGTAGTTATAGATATAGGCACTGCAAATCTTACTTCTGAAAATTTTATAGGTATGGTAAGTGGAGGTACAGTTCCTACAAACGGTCAGGCTATAGTTGATATTGTTGGTGCAGTAAATGAGGATCAATCGGGTCTAACAATAGGACAACAATATTATGTTCAAAAAGATGGAACTTTAAGTACAACCGCAGATACTCCTAGTGTACTAGCAGGCACTGCTCTTTCCGCAACAAAACTATTGGTGAAGAAATAATGAGTGATGATTTAAGAACAGAATTTGAAGTACATAAAGCTGTTAGTGAAGAACGTTGGACAGTTATATTGGGTCGTGTAAAAAGACTAGAAATGATACTCATAGGAGCGAGTGGAACAACAATAGTGTTATTAATCTCGTTAGTAATGAAGGCATGATGTATGGTATTAAGCGACATAGTAACTGGTATCCAACTTGTAAAACAAAGTGTGGACTTTATAAAGTCGAGTATAAACACAGCGAAAGATGTAAACGATATCGTAGGTGCTATAGATAATTTACTAGATGGGGAGCAACAAATAAATGCGAAGCGTAGTAAAAAAGATGGAATAGGATTAAAAGATCAATTTGGAATAAAGAGTGTTGCCCATGAAGTTATTGATGCAAAGATTGCTGCAGAAGAGCGTTACAATATGTCGGTCCTTATTGACCAGCGTTTCGGACATGGTACGTTTAAGTCCATTGTGGATTTACGCGCAAAACGTATCCAAGAAGCTAAAGAACGTGCCAAAGTACTTGCAGGGGAAAGGCAAAAAAGAAAAGAAGAAATAATGGAAATGGTAGCCATAGGAATAGGCATTATACTTGTAGCAGGACTTGCTCTTACTGTTTTTGGTGCATTATTGCTAAATGCTATGGAACGTGGTAGTCCTAGCTTTAGAGAGTGGTACAATGGAAGTTAAAGATTTACTATTTATTTTTATTGTTCTTTCTGCTTATTATTGGTGTGTAGTGTTTCCACCAAAATGGTTATTTATTAGGTAAATTAATATGGCACAGAAAAAACTAGAAAAAAATAGTGCTTGGGAAAAAGCAGACTCTAATGGAGACGGTGTGATTACTGATGCAGAATTAGGCCGTAGAGAACGTATGGTTCTCCTTGAAAACCGTGATAAAAAAGAAGATCANCAACGNTGGCTTGTATGGTTTTCTGCATTAACTGTAACANTTTTTATTATTGTGTTAATGACACCTATTATACCTATAGATCGTATTGACCATTTGAGTGGAATTGCTGAAATTTGGATATTATCTAATATGGGTATAATCGGTAGCTTTATTGGATTTAATCAACTATCTAGAAGAGGAACTAAGGGAGATAATTTTGAGCTTAATAAGTAGTCTTATACAACCTGTCGGTGATATTTTAGATAAAGTAATCCCTGACCAAGATCTAAAAAGGAAGCTGTCCCATGAGATAGCTACTATGTCTGAAAAACATGCCCAACAAGCTTTACTTGCTCAACTTGAAATAAATAAAGCAGAAGCAGCTTCTGGTAGCTTGTTTAAGGGTGGATGGAGACCCGCTGTGGGCTGGGTTTGCGCAATTGCTTTTATGTATCATTTTATCCTTAAAGATTTAATTATATTTGGAGCTGCATTTGCAGGAGTTGAATTACCTGAATTACCAGAATTTGATATGGGTACACTTTTAACCGTTCTTGGAGGTATGCTCGGAATCGGGGGACTTAGGACATATGAAAAGCAAAAAGGTTTAACAAAATAGGAGAAAGAATAATGGCTTTCGCACTAGGAAAAAACAGTTTATCAAAGTTATCTACAGTGGATAAACGACTGTGGACTATCTGCCAAGATGCTATAAAAATTACACGTATTGATTTTGGCGTGATTTGCGGAAAAAGAACACTCGCAGAACAAGAAGCCCTTTTGGCCAAGGGCGCGACCCAAACAATGAAATCAAAACACCTTGATGGGTTAGCAGTTGATCTTATGGCATATATTAATGGCAGAGCTTCTTGGGAACTAAATTTGTACGATGATATTGCTGATGCAATGAAGGAAGCGTCACGTAAAAACGATATCCCTATACGGTGGGGTGCAGCGTGGCATATAGATGATATAAGTAAATGGACTGAATCAATGGAAGATGCTATGAACTCCTATATTGACCTAAGACGTAGCCAAGGCAGGAGACCATTCATTGACGGACCCCACTTTGAACTTACAGGATAACGTGTTATTATGTGGATAGGTATTATGATACTCTGTGGAACTTTACATGCTGAAAGTTGTATGGTGATTACGACAAGAGAACTGTTTCCTAATGCACAAATGTGTTTTGAACATTCCATAGAAAAAGCAAAAAAGGCTATAGAGTTCCCTAATGTTATGCGGGCAAAACCGTATTGTCAGGTCATACCTGGTACACAAAAAGAAGGTGAAATAGATACTTAATGCCATTAAAAAAGCTATTATTAAAACCAGGGATTGATCGTGAAAACACTAGTTATACAAGTGAAGGCGGTTGGTATGACGGTGACAAAATAAGGTTTAGGCAAGGCACTCCTGAAAAAATAGGAGGTTGGTCACCAATAAGTATTGGTAAGTTTTTTCTTGGTGTATGTCGTTCTCTATGGAATTGGACTTCTCTTACGAGTGTAAATTTTACAGGTGTAGGCACTAATATAAAATTTTATATTGAAATGGGTAGTGCGTACTATGATATAACCCCCNTACGATTAACTACAGCTGCAGGAGATGTAACTTTTTCCGCTTCTAATGGATCTCCTATAATAACAGTAACAGAAGCCAATCACGCAGCGATAGTCGGAGACTTTGTTACCTTTAGTGGTGCTGTTGGACTGGGTGGTAATATTACTGCAGGAGTTTTAAATCAAGAATATAGTATTGCAAGTGTTATTAGTTCTACTCAATATACTATTATGGCAAGAGTTGCAGGAGTTACTATTTCTGATATTACTACTCAAACAGGTTTAGTCCCATTTCCATCTTCAGTTACTGCAACTGGTTCAGATTCAGGTAATGGTGGTAGTAATACTGTAGCAGCATATCAAATTAATATTGGTGTTGATGGAGAAGTTCCTATAACAGGTTATGGTGCAGGTACATGGGGAGAAGATGCCTGGGATCACTCTACATTAGGTTCTACTATAAGCTCTCTAAGAATGTGGTCACAAGGTAACTTTGGAGAAGATTTAATTCTTGGGTATAAAGGCAGTCCTTTGTATTATTGGGATGCTTCTAATGGATTAGGAACTCGTTGTGTTCTACTATCTTCTTTAGCTGGTGCTTCTAATGTGCCTACAGCACAAAATTTCTCTCTTGTATCTGATAAATAGATTTGTCTTTTGTTTTGGAACAAACCCTCAAGGTAGTGCAACATTAGACCCTATGTTAGTTCGTTGGTCTGACCAAGATAATCCCGTTGAATGGGGTGCTTCCGCCTTAACACAAGCAGGTGATATGCCTTTATCCAGAGGAACTGAACTTATGTCTGCTATACAAGCAAGGCAAGAGATATTAGTTTGGTCTGATTCTGCACTTTATTCTTTTCAGTATGTAGGCGTAGATTCTGGAGTATGGGGGTCTCAAATATTAGGCGATAACATATCAATAATTTCTAAAAATGCCGTAGCTTATTCTAGTGGTATAGCTTTTTGGATGGGAAAAGATAAATTTTACAAATATGATGGTGCTGTAGCTCCCCTTCCTTGTAAGGTTAGAAAATATGTTTTTGATGATATAAATAAAGACCAATTTGAACAAGTGTTTTCAGGTACAGTTGAATCTTTTAATGAAGTATGGTGGTTTTACTGTTCAAAATCATCAAGTACANTAGATAGATATGTTGTTTTCAATTACTTAGATAATATTTGGTATTACGGTACTTTAGACAGAACTGCGTGGCTAGATGCTCCAGCAAAAGACTTCCCACTAGCAGCTACTTATAAACAAAATATAGTAAATCATGAATCTGGTACAGATGATAACGAGTTAGGAGAAGCTAATGCAATAACTGCTCATATTTCGTCAGCAGAGTTCGATTTAGATGATGGACATCAATTTATGTTTGTGCATAGGGTATTACCCGATATACGTTTTGATGGCACTCTCGATGGAACTACTCCTTCTGCTACTTTATCTCTTCTACCTTTAGCTAATTCAGGTTCTGGATATAATAATCCTTTGACTTTTAGAAATAATAACCAAACAACTATAACACGTAGTGCTGCTACACAGACTGTGTATAATACTGATAGTGATAAAAATTCAGTCCCACCCCAAAACCCAAAAACTTATAATATAGAACAATATACTGGGCAATTAAATGTGAGAGCTAGAGGTCGTCAAATGGTAATGAAAGTTGAATCTTCAGGTCTAGGAGTGCAGTGGCAATTAGGTTCTCCAAGACTTGATATGCGACCTGATGGGAGGAGATAATGCCTACTAAAGCAAATGTTAATTTTAAAGCACCCGTATTACCTGATCCACCACAGGAATATGATAAAGTTGCTTTTGCACGTTTTAATAATATACTAAGACTTTACTTTAACCAAGTAGATGACGCACTACGTAGTGCTAATTTAAAAGAACAATCTGATGCAATGAGCTGGTTTTTAGGGTAGATGGCTAATACATATAAAAATGCAAAAGTAGACTTAACTTCTACAGGGGTAACTACTCTATATACAACTCCTGCAAAGGCAACTTCTATAGTAAAATCTATATTGGTATCAGAAGACTCTAATAATGCAGATACTATTACAGTAACAATTACTGATTCTACAGCTGCTGTTTTTAGTGTTTTTTTTGAAAAAGCTATTGGGGCTAAGGCAACAACAGAATTATTATCCGCACCTCTTGTACTAAATACAGGAGATATTTTAAAAGTAACCGCTGCAACAGGTAACAGACTACATGTTATAGCTAGTATATTAGAGATAAGTTAACATGAAACCTGAAGTAGATAGTAGCCAGAAAAAATTACCTTATCCGATTATAATTACTCAAACTATTATAAAAGCAAACGAAAAATTAAATAATGATAAAAAAGAAATAGCAAGAGATTTATTACAACTTGAATCCCTTGTTCAAAAACCTGATGTTAAAATGACTCAAATAAATAATACGGTTTTTTTGGTTAAAACAAATCAAAATAGCAAAGCGTGTACTATTACAGTTTTTAATATGGATACAAAAGAAAACTATGCAAACAACATAGTAAAAATAATAGATAAATTAGCAAAAAATAACATAAAAAGAGGTGTTTTTGGCGGGGCTTCTTCAGATGATTTAGAAGCGTACCAAATGGCAAAACAGAAATCAACAATCCCAATGGGTATATCTCAAACAAAAGATAAAATAATATGTATTTTTGATGCTTCTATTACTCTAAATAAGAGGGAAAAATAAATGGGGTTTTGGAAAGGTATTTGGGACCCTGGTGATTGGGGTAGTTCTGTTACAGATGTTATAGAAGATATTATACCTTCCATTGAAGATGTTATAGCAGATATACCTTCCTCGATAAATGATGTTATAGCAGATATACCCTCCTCCATAAATGATGTTGTATTAGATACACGAGATACCATAGCAGATATAGGGGATGCTGTAGGGCAAGTTGTTGAAGCTATTGCAGATAAACCTATCCCTTTCTTAATTCGTTCCATAACTAGTGTTGTAGCTCCTCAATTTTCGTGGATTGTAAATGGTGCTATGACTATAGCTGAAGGAGGAGATGCTATGGATGTTTTAAGATCTGTTACTCTTTCTACAGTAGCTAAAAATCTTGGAACAAAAGTAAGTGATTTTTCAGCAGATTTAATTGAAGATATAGGTATTGAAGCTACTCTTTCTGATTCTTTAGGTAATATTTTGGGGAAGACACTAACAAAAGTAGGAGCAGGACAAGATCTTGAGTTTGCTCTTGCCTCAAACATTTTTAGCGAACTAAAAGATCCACTTAAAGGTGTTGCTTCAGATATTACAGAACTTTTTGCAGGTGCAAATGCTGATACCTCTCAAGTTGAACAACTTCTTGGAAATGTAATAGATAGTGTAGAAGGAGCTAGGAATTTAAATGAAGCAGCTATAGGAGCTATTTCTTCTGATTTGTCTANNNTAATNAAGNANACTTCTGTNAGATNNTTTAGGGNANNNNTTTCGGNNNNCANTTTGCTACAGCNNTACAAGCGGGACTTACGGCAGCTGTTAGAAACCCAGATAACCCTAACGCAGCTGAACAAGCTTATTATGGTTCTTTAAAAGCATCTTCTGTTGCAGAAATTTCTANAATGGTAGAACAACCCGTAGGTAAATTAGTAGACGGGGTGCTAGGTGAATTAGGAATCATAGAAAAAGAAGATGGTACGCTTGTTGCTCCTAATAATGCAATTATTGATAAAAAAGGCAACGCAGTAAAAGATAAAGAAGGGAATGTAAAAACTTGGAGTGGGCATACAGGCTTTAAGACGTTAACAAANGGGNAAAACATTTGGATATTTGACGATGGTTCTTCNATAAGCACAGGTTTTTTAAACAACCCTGACTTTGTAGATGCAGGAATAGATCTTGGTTCTTATAATAGTGCTGGACATTTTATGGCAGANGTACAATCAAAGCTTTATGATGCAAAAGGACCTGGAGGGGCAAGCACTATTAAGTTAGAAGAAATTTTGCAAGGAGTAAAAGTTAACGCAGCAACAGATACTCGTACATTTGCAAACCCTTATGACGATGCTGAAATTACTCAAACTACACTTGCTAATCCCGATCCTAATTCTATATACGAAAATATATTTGGGACTGGTTCTGTACAAAATATTCCGATAGGCCCAGAAAGTTTTGCTCCTTATGAACCTAAAGTTGACTATGGAAGCCTACAAGGATTAGATGAGTACAGAGGTGGGGTAAATAAAATAGGAGATAAAATTGATGACAATACAATTAATCAAATTATAACAAAAATAGAGCAAAATCCCGCTTTAATAGAATCTTTTATTGTTGACCCAGGAAGTAAATTTTTTGATGGAACAGGTGCTGTATTTAATTCATTCATGAATGATACAGAAAAAAATATTAAAGAACTTAAAGATTATGTAGCTAAAAATAACAATTTACCAAGTTGGATGGTACAAAAAGACGATTTGTTAACTATTAAACAAGTTATGAATTTAGATGGGTATACTGGTTCTGATAATCAATTAGATACTTTAGAATATATGTTAAATATTGCTCCTACTACTAAAGAAGGTTCAGACGCTTTTTTTGCTGAACTTAATAGTAATGAATATGATAATTTATTTAATGCTCTTTCTTCGGGCGTAAACATGTTTTCTGAAATAGAATCTAATTTAACAGGAACTACTTATTTTGCTGATTTTTTTAATAAACTTTTCTCTGAAGGAGGTGAATGGGTAGCTGCTAATGCACAAGGAGCTAACGAACTTGCATCTCTCCCCCGATTAATTAGAAATTTTATAGGCGATGAAAATACTGAAAGATTTTTAGGATATGATTGGATAGGTGGGCTAGAACTAACAGGTAACCAACAAAAAGATATAGATACTATTAGACAAGTACTAACAGGGAAAAAACCTACTATTGTACAATTTGGTTTAAAGGCTCAAGAATATTTTTATAATCAGTTATCTGATGAAGCTAAATTAGCAATGGAAAACTCAACGCCATCAGGGGCAATGGCATTTCTTAAACTAGGAGATTTAGAACTTCCTTTAGCTTTAAGAGGTATGGGGCTAGATCCATCAGCAAAAGCTGTTTATCAAGGAATAACAGGGGATCAAGTTAATTTAAAGGGGGATGGGAGTCTTGATATATATGTACCAGACATTGCACAAACATTTGAAAACCTTGATTGGGGTAAAGATCCAACTATTTGGGGGTATACTTTACATGCCACAGGAGGATTAATTGATGCTGGTTTTGGCGCGGTTGTTGCTAATCTTATTGATAAAAAAGCAGGTAAAGGGGTAAAAGGAAAACTAGCAGCAGGAGCTGCAACATTAGGGATAGAGTTAACAGAAGCATGGGGGGATGCTAAACTAACAATAGAAGATTTGGCTTTAGAAAAATTAGCAGATGAAGATTACAGAAATGGCCCAGAATGGCAAGCTTTATTAGCGGAAAATAACAATAATCCAGCTCAAGCTTATATTTCTATGTTATCCCAAGCAAACGATATTGCTATTAGAAGTGCTTTTGCTGATGGTATTCCTTCTACTATTGCAAATATGTCTACAATCCCATTTATAGGAAATAAAAGCAAAAACTTTTACTTAAGTATTGCTGCAGATCATGCTAAAAAAACAGGTCAAACTCTTGCTGCTGTAGCAGGAGATGGTGCTGGTGAAGCTTTGGCACAGGTAAGCAATAAGTTAGGAGTATCTACGGCAGCTAAAGAATCAATAGCAAATGGAGAATGGCAAACAGCATTTGATAATTATTGGCAAGACCAGATTTTGGGGTCTGCGGAAGGTACAGGTACAGTAGTTGCAGGTAATGTAGCCCAAGCATTAGAAAATTTAAAAGGAACATCAAATACAGGAGGTTCTTCAACAGATACAGAAGCAGACTTTACTTTTGATACCCCACTTGTAGTTACACCTGCAGATAAAATAGTTAATTATAATCCACTTAAGTCAGCTGCTCAAAATGAAATAAATATTATACTGCAAGAAGATGGATCTGTAAGCATAGAAGATGTACAAAGAATAGCAGATACATATCTAAATGGTTCCATAGTACAAGCTCAAGATCTTATAGATACAGCAACAGATGATCCTTCGGTTTATATAGGTAGGTTTGGTGCATTAAATGAACAATATGATGGAGCTATTCCTTTTAATGAGATTAAAAATTTTACTGAAGATTTTGGAATAAGTTTATATCAATATAATGATATTGCATCAGCTCAAAATGTAGATGGGTTGTCTACAGACCAAATAATAAAAAATAATGCAGAATCAGTGCTAAATATAGATACAGGAGAAAACTATTCTTATAACGAAAATCAAACAAATACTGTATCTAATATACCTTCATCAATAACTTTAGATACACAAACAGATACACAAACAGATACACAAACAGGTACAGATACACAAACAGGTACAACTACTACAAATAATACTATAACTAATATACCTTCATCAATAACTTTAGATACAACTACAGATACAAATACAACCACTACTATACCTTCATCAATAACTCTAGACACACAGACAGATACAACTACAGATACAGCTACAGACAACCAAACACAAACTCAAACTCAAACTCAAACCCAGACCCAGACCCAGACCCAAACACAACCCGAAGAAGAGAAAAAGAAAAAGAAAATATCTCCACTACCAAACATGCAAGCGTTTCAAACTGTAATGACTGAAAATCAACCAAAAGTAGATCTTGATTATATCTATAATTTTGATAGTATATTTGCTAACCCCGAACAAGAGAAATTGTTTGTAAGACCTTATGATAAAGATATTCCACAAGATGTAGAAGAGATAGTGCAAAAAGGTCCATATGATGATATAATAAATCCTGAAGGTGAAAAAGATGAAGAAGATGAAGAAAAGGAAAAGTAAATGAGTAGTATTTTAGACCAGATAAAAGATGCCTTATTTTATAAAGCTGGAACAACAGGGGATAAAAAAGAACTTGACCTAAGAAAATTAGCTGGACTATTAGGATTTGGTTTAACTGCTTCAGGAGCTATAGATTTTGGACCCGAAAGACCAGCTATAGGTTACAACAAACCTGTTCCTAAATTTAAGGCTGTTCGTAACCGAGTACAAAATACTTATGATCCTAATAGAAGACCAGGAAGTGGAGGGCAGTATTTTTTTACTCCTACAGAATATGTTCGACAAAGTGATTCCTTATTTGGAGATGATTTTGACAGTTACGCAGATGACTTACAAACCGCGCAAGACGCAGCTGCTACACAGGCTAAAGGGTTAGAAACTTTAAACACAGAAAATTTAGCAAGCTACCCTGCTCCTGTTACTACAACTCCAGAAGAAACAAACACTGGCATCGCATCTCTTCCATCTATACCAACAGCAGAACAGCAACTTGCTGGGCAAGTAAATCTTGGTATGGCAAATGGTGGTATTGTAGGTTTGAAAAAAGGAACTTTTAGTAATTTTATTAGTAATCTTGGAAGTGGCATAAAAGATACAGCATCAAATATTGGAAGCGAGTTAAAAGATCTTGGAAAGGGAGTTTATGAAGACGTTACTAATTGGAGAGATGCCTTTAATCCCGCTCCTAACTTTTCAACACCAAATCACGTATCTTCAGAAATTGATACTCCAGAAAAAGCAGCAGCTTATGTAGAAGAAGCAGGAGGAAACCCAGATTACAAAGGGTATGGTAATATTTTAAATTTAGATGATTTGACAAAATCTTTTACAGCTCCAGCTGACGTAGGTAATCAATTCGTAAGAAACGCTATACAAAATTATAATACAGCCGAGAATTTAAAAACTTATAATGAAGATGGCACGTATTCTGACGCAGAAAAAAGTAGAAGACGAGGGGAAAGAAGAGCTGAAGAGGAAGCTGCTAGAATAGCCAATTGGAGAGGGCAGGATTATGCTAATTTCTCTCAAGAAGCAGCCAAAGACTATTTAAGTAAGATGGCTCCTACTACAAGAGGTTATACGGGAGATTACTCTGATCTAGATACATTCCAAAATTATTTGTTTTCTGACCCAAATTTTCAATATGATGATTTTAGAAAAATTGCAGAGATAGCAGGGTACGGTGCAGAAAATCAATTAGCTTCTGATATGAATATTAAATCTGGGGCTGCAGAAGGAACTTACAGACAAGAGGGTGATGATCCTGTTAGCACAGATAATACAACTACAGACCCAGGAGATAATACAACTAATACAACTAATACAACTACAGATAATACAACTACAGACAGTAGTACTTCTGCAAATGTTTGGTCAGCAGAAACTTATCCTGTAGTAACTGACATATTTAGTAGTATAGGTATAACTGTACCTACAACAATAGATAGTTTTCCTTCTTCAAATGTTAATAACACAATTAGTAATATACAAACTTATCAAGCCACTGAAAATCCCTCAGAAATGATTAATTTTTATGAATCAGTAGCTAATGGTACAGTAGCAGAAACTCATCCTAATGCTACGGTTGGAGGAACACCTGTTACAGAACTTTTTAGCGATATTTCAGATGCAGATAAAATGGCTTTTCAAACACGAGCCGACCTCTATAAAAAATTACAAAAATTATCAGAAGAAGACTTAAATACCGCTATACTAGAATTAAAAACTTGGAGTGATTTTTTAGGTACTTATGGCCAACCAGGTGCAGCTTATGGTGGTGCAATAAAAGGATACGCTATGGGGGGAATGGGACAATCTCCTGATTTACCTTCAGGGTTATTAAAAAGCACTGAAGATGGTATGGCAGATACTATACCCGCTCAAATGGGTAACCAGCCTATTAATTTATCTGGCGGAGAATACATTATGGATGCAGAAACAGTTGCGTTTTTAGGTAATGGTAACACTGATGCAGGTGCTCAAAAACTAGATGATTTTAGAGAAAATCTAAGAATGGCAAAAAATGGCGGTGAAGACCAAGGAAATCAAATAAATTCCGAAAACTTTTTAGGTAGATTACAACAGATGGGAGTAGCATAATGGCTAATGAAACAACAGGTGGTGATGATACTACACCAATAGTACCTGAATTTACTCCAACAGAAGTTGGGGAAGAAAGCACTTTATCTAAATATGCAGGTGAATATGTTACTAATATGTTGGGAAAAGGAGCTGCTATTGGAGATGAACCATACCAAGCATATACTGGACCTTTAACCGCGGGAGAATCAGATCTTCAAACACAGGCTTATGAAGGCATTGGAGGTTTACAAGTACCTACAGGAGCCATGGGTGAGATGACCACAGCTTCATTAACTCCATATATGAATCCTTATTTAGAGATGTCTTTACAACCTCAAGTTAACGCTGCGATTAGGAATGCTGATATACAAAGAATGAAAGATGCTTCAAGATTGACAAAATCTGGATCCTATGGTGGAAGCCGACAAGCTGTCATAGAAGCAGAAGGTAACAGAGCACTTGGTGACACGTTATCAGGTATATATGGAACTGGATACAAAGACGCGTTTGATAGAGCAACAGATGCGTTTGCAGCAGACAGAGGGTATGGTTTAGACGCGTTACAGGCGCAAAGAGAAGCAGGAGCAGAGCGAAGAGCTATTGAAGCAGAAGGTATTGCGGCAGATAAAGAACAATTTGAAGAGCAAAGAGATTATCCAATGAAAGCAGTTCAGTTTATGCAATCTTTACTTCAAGATTTACCAATACAAACCCAAGAAAAATTATTTACAACACCAAGTCCTGGTATGGCAGGAGCTGGCGGAGCAACTACTATTCTAGCTTTATTAGAAGCATTAGGATTAAATATATAGGATAATAACATGGCTTTTGAAGATATAGGAAAAGAAGTTGGCATGAATATGGATGCCTATAGAGGAAATCCAGGCGAGTTAGAACAGCAAGTTAATAAATTTACGCCTGATAGAGGAAAAAAATCAGGTTTACAAGCTCCTTTAATTAAATTGTTAGCTTTACAACAACTAAAACAAGAGCAAAAAACAAAAGAAGATCAAATAAAGTTGCAAATGATGCAACAAGGCCAAGCACCTTCTGTTAAAGATCAAATAGAAAATGATGCTATCCAAAGAAGTGTTGATGAAACTACTAAAGGCATAGTTGGAGCGTTAGCTCAAAAAGCTGCAGCCCAGAAAAAAGCACAAAACAAATTTTTAGCTAATGCTACAAAATTTCAACAACCTACTAATCCTATGGCAATGATGAACAGAGGAATTGCGGGTAATAGCAGAAATAACATGAAAACCATGGCTCAAGGGGGTATTGTAGGGTTTAAGCATGGAGGTCCTCATAATCCTAGAGAATTAGCTATGCAAAAACTTAAAGACAAAATAAAATCAGGAGAAAAAATATTAAATCCTGATAATATAGCTCCTTTTGCAAAAAGTGAAAATCAATCTAACGTTCCATCGAGTAACTACATTGCTCCTAGTATTTTGTCTAATAGTGGTAACCCAATAGATCGTCTTGGCAAATTAAACGAAAATACAAATTTAGGTATTGAATCAATAAATCCAATAGATCGTAGAGCAGCAGCCCTTGCAAATTTTACCAAACCAAATCCTTTAAATATTGAAACAGAAACAAATAGTGCTAATTCGCCAACTCTTGATACATCAACCCCAGAGTTTACTACCAAAGTTGGACCAAATTTTAATTATATGGGTAGACCAGGAATACCAACTGATGATTCAAAAGGTAAACCTGGAGGAGGTCAACCTGGAGGAGGTCAACCTGGAGGATTACAAGGTTTGTTTGACCAAAGAATGAAAGATGCTATGGCAAAAGAATATGAAGGACATGAATGGATGCGTCCAGGTGGTATGATGGACTTTTTTAGGGGTTTAGCAAGTGGACAACTTACAGGACCTGCTGATGCTATGAGAGTAGGAGAAGAACAAGCTTATAATAGAGCCCTTAAGAGAGCTTCTGCTGGTATGGATTATGCTACTGCCGATGCAAAAATTGCTGCACAAATATTAGCAGCTCAAATTAGTGCTGCTGCAAGAGCTGCTGCTTCTGGGGCTATGTCACAAAATGAAGCTGTTAAAAACTTAAATGCCGCTATAGCTAATCTCCAAGCAAATGTAATAAACCCTTTAAAATATGATGGTGAGTTTAAAACTGCTTTAAACGAAGCTCTTAAAGGGGTAAAAAGTTTTGAAGAAAGAAGGGCAGTTACAACTAAAGTGTACGATACATTTACACAAGGTGATTATAGTAAGATGATGAATGATATAGAAATTCTTAGAAAAGCAGCAGGCATGAGTACTTCAACTTCTTCTAATCCTCCAAATAATCAACCTAAGATAAACCCTTCCTTATTTGATAAAAATCAACAAAATAAAACTGTTGTACAAAAAAATTAAAGGTATAGTATGCCTGTTTATGAAATACGCACAAAAGACGGTACTCCTGTTGAAGTAGAAGGACCCCCCAACGCTACATGGGAACAATTAGCTTCTATATATTCTAAACAACAAGAATATAGAAAAATATTTGGATCTCCCGAAATTACAGACCCTGGATTAGGAGATTATTTAGCATCATTCGGTAGAGGCACTGCATCAGGTGCAGTTAACCTATTTGAACAAGCTGCGCTAGGTGCGATTACTCCTCTTGAAGAAGAAACTGAACTTGCAGCTAGAGAAGGCATACAAGATTTTTTTGGTGGGATTAACCCTAAAGCAAGACCAGGTATGGAAGATACTGTTGCCCGAAAGTTTGGAGAAGCGTTAGGATCTTTTGGTGCATTAGGACTTACTTCTTTAATCCCTTATGCGGGAGTACCACTAGCTTTTACCATAGCAGGAGCATCAGGCGCAGGAGAAGCGAGTGAAAGAGCTCGTGCAGGAGGAGCTTCACAGGAAGAAAGAAACTTGGCAACTCTTGGGGGTGTAGGCGTAGGTATGACAGAAATGCTTCCTATAAGGCTCTTAAGAGTTCTAAAACCTGGGGAAAGAATAGGTTTATTAGATAGCGTAAAAAGAATGCTAGCATCTGGAAGTATTGAAGGCGCGCAAGAAGTTGTTGCAGGAGTTTTACAAAATGCCATAGAAAGAGGTGTATATAATCCAGAACAAGAATTGTTTGTTATGGGAGAAGCACGAGAGCAAGGAACTTACGGTGGAATGGTAGGTGGAATTATACAAGGAGTGCTAGATCTTGCAATAAGAAGTAAAGGTAAAACATCTTCTGAAATTTCTAATGAAATTGAAAATACTCCTACTTCTACTTCGTATAAAACTCAAGGAGAGTTATTTCCAACATCAGATTTAGGTAGACAAGGCGGGTTATTTGCAGGGCAAGATTTAGGTAGACCTCCTGAACTTGATCCAAATATTGCTAGACAAGAAGAACTTGCTAGGTTAAGAGAACAAGGACAACAAGAATTAGATTTAGGAGATAGACCTACTACTACCACTACACCTTCTGATGCTCCTGCATCTGTGCAAGGAAACCTCTTTTCCTACGCTATAGAACAAGAAGGAGCTAAGGCTACACGTAACCAAATAATAGAAGACCAATTACAAAAATCAGAAGAACTTCGTCAGTTAATTGAACGAACTGAAGCAGGCCCCGATAACCAAATGAAAGGGCCAATGCTACAAAAATTACAAGCACAAAAAGCACGAATAGATGAAAATCTATTACCTGAAGGAAAACAAGAACAACAATTTAGAGAAGCAGAAAGAGCTAGAGATAACCAATTTTTAGACCAAGCTTCTGACCTAGGTATTGTAAATAATTTGTCTCAACCTGAATTACAAGGTATTATTGATAAAAAATTAAGAGAAAAAAATGTCAATCCAAACATTAACAAGAGAGCAGATGGAGTTAGCACTAAAGATAGTGGACAAGATGCTATATCAACGGGAAACATTGGTATTGATTCCGAAGGAGCTAAAGCACCTACAGGCGATGGATTGGGAGATATTAGGGGAGATACTAGACCAAACAATGTTACAAAAAAGCAGAGAGACGATTCACTAACAAAAAGACTTAATCAATATTCTCCAAGGCTCAATGCTACTGAATTGAGTGACATTGCTAAGGTTAATCCAGACGAAAGAAAAAGACTTACAAATGAAACTAATGAGATCTTTGATGCTTTAGGACTATCTATTGACCCAGAAAAATTTGGGAGAGATATAGATAACTACATTAATGAAACAGAACAATCACTTCCATTGATATATAATATAGGTAAACAGAAAGAAGAAACTGTATTTAGTCCTTTTATAAAACAACAGGAAGAAATAGTAGCTAAAAGAAAAGCTACAGATGAAGAAGCAAAAAAACTTGGAATTGACCGAACTCTTTCTGATAAAGCTTACAAAGCGTTTATGGCTAGAACTACTGAAGAAGGTAAAAGATCTGCACAAGAAAGAAAAGAATACGTAAAAGCTAAAAATCTTAAAGCCCTTAAAGAAGCGGGAGAGGGTAGAAAAGCTGTAGAACAAGAAGATTTACAAAGACAAGCTACACGTAAAGCTAAATACGAAGCAAAAAAGAGATTAAACCAAGCATGGGAAGTAAAAAAGAAAAAATCTAGAAAAGTTGTACAAGATAAAATAGATAGAGCAAAAACTTTATATGCTGAAATGCACAAAAATACAACGACTAGTGATCCTAGTACAGCTAGTGATATTAATAAAGTTTCACTACTATTATTAAAAGATTCATCAAAAGTTCCTGTGTACGCAAAAGATGCTTATATGTATTTCTGGAAAGCACCAGATGTAGGCACAGTCCTTGATATGATTGCAGGAGATATAGTAGCTAATAAAAAATCTTTTAGAGAATCAGGAGTAAAAGATAAAGCTGTAAGAGAACATTATTCTGGTAGGAGTACTCAAGCAGGAAAAAGAGCAAAACAATGGATAAGAAAAAACTTAGACAAAAACACTCTTGAATATTTAGACAAAAAAATAATAGCAGAAAAACAAGAGTATATTAAACAATTAAATTTAAATGCTCAAAGAAATAAAGCAGAAGACTATGCAAAGAAAGCTAGAGACTTTGTGCTAGATGATTTTCAATCAGCTGTATATAGAAAAGAACAAAAGGCAAAAGGTAAAACTTCTTTAGATAAAATAAATCAAGAGTATATAGATAAAGATGTACTTAAATTACCTGAAAATGCAGTAGAAAGACTTGATCTTCCTCTTGATCCTTTTGTTAAACAAGCCATACGTGATGGAAACATTAATTTAGCTTTAGAGGGAATATCTGCTTCTACTGAAAGTTCTGCATTACAAAAACTTGCGTCAAGGTTAACTAGTAAAACAGGTAACACTAAACTTGTTCTATCTGAAACCATAAAAGAGTCAGGAAACTTTAACCCAAAGACAAACACTATAACATTAAACTCTAGAACTGGTATCAATCTACATACTTTTTTACATGAACTTACTCATGCTGTAACGGCTGCGTCTGTTGCGGATAGGTCTAACCCTGTGTCTAAACAAGTTAACACGTTATATAACAGTGTAAAGGACCAGCTGGGCACGTACTATGGTTCTCAGAACGTTGATGAGTTTGTAGCCGAAGCTATGAGTAATCCTACTTTTCAAGACCATCTTAGACGAATAACACCAAAAGGGGAAACTCTTTCGGCATGGCAACGATTTAAAAATATTGTAGGTAATATATTAAGAAGATTAGGTCTTTATCCTCCTAAAGATTTAAAAGATACTTCTACAGTTTTAAGTGAAGTAGATAGAATGTTTGATGGGCTGTTAGCAGTTGCACCAGAGTACAGAGATGCAGACGTGTTAAGAATGGATCAAGGTAAAAAAGGTCTTATAGACGTTATTGATTATACTCAAAAAGCAGCAAAAGGAGAAAAATTAACTAGTGAGTACAGAAAAAAATGGGTTTCAGAGACTGTAAGTATTTTACCTTCTTATGCTCCTAATGTAGGTAAAAAATTTATGGGATTTTTGCCATTACTAAGTATTGTGGATATAGGTAATTATGTAGGACTTGAAGGCGCAAAAACTACAGATACTCTTATTAGAGAACAAGAAGGAAAGGGTGTAGGTAGAAGAGTAGAGTTAGTAGATGGTACAATAAAAAGAGTGTCTGATCTTGTACCAAAAAACAACCGAGATGCCTTTAATAAAATTGTTGCCGTAAGCACCAGAAATGAAGTTGATCCAGAATTAAGTCTTTCAAGGGCAACAGATAAGTATGGTTCTGACACTGAAAAAATGAAAGATTGGAAAGAAGTTAAGGAGATGTGGAACTCTTTACCTACTGATTCTAAAAAAGCTTACATACTTCTAAGAAATTTATATAAAACACAATATGAAGATTTAAAAAATAATATATTAAAAAGAGCAGAAGATCTTGGCTTAGATACTAAACAAAGACAAAGCATAAAAGAAAAATTATTTAAAAATTTACTTGATAAATCAGTAGACCCTTATTTTCCTTTAACACGTACTGGAAACAAATGGCTTGCTTTTGATAAAGCTGGGGAAACTATTGTTATGTCTTTTGAAGGAGAACTACAAAGAAAAAGAGCTATACGTGCTTTAAAAGACCAAGGTATAACAGATGTAAGACTTCACGAAAAAGATAGTGCTTTTCAAGTTTTTAGGCAACCTGGGTCTAACTCATTTATGCTTGAAATATTAAAAACGTTAAAAGATAATAAAGTAGATAACAAAGTACAAGATGAACTTCTTCAAATGTTTATACAAGCTCTCCCTGAAACTTCTTTTGCAAAGGCATTTGCAAAACGTGAAGGTACGTTAGGTTTTAATTTAGATGCTATATATGCCTTAAAAACAAAAGGTTACGATATGGCTAGAACATTAGGTAAAATGGAGTATGCCCATTTATTAAGGAAAGAAGAAGATAGACTAACTCCTTTTGCAGAACGGGCAGATATGAAAGGCACAGTTGCAAAAGAACTAATTGATAGAATTAAATTTGCTAGGAATCCTCCTCCTGATGCACCTGCTATTTTAGCTAACAGAGTGGCGTTTAATTTTACATTAGGTTTTAACATATCTTCTGCTGTGGTTAACTTATCCCAAATACCTCTTATGTTTATGCCAATGTTAGGAGGTAAATATGGTTTTGCAGAATCTAATTACGCTTTAACAAGAGCTATGAAACTATTTACAAATAGTGGGTTTAAAAGGTCTATAAGTTTGTCTGATGGTACAAGTGTCAAAACTGGAGCTTCTCCTTCTATAGATAATTATTATGTATTAGATAGAGATGGTAATTATAAAGTAAGCGAAGAAGTAAAAAACAATAAAAGATATCCACCAGAATTTATAAAAGAACTAGAAAGTTTAACTAAACTTGTACAAGTTGCTCAAGACCAAGGACAACTTAACCGTTCTATTTTTCACGATACTCTAGCGTTAGAAGGTGAAAGTAGAGGTAGAGGTTTTTTTGAAAAGTTAAATATAATGTCGGCAAGTGTGTTCCACCAAGTAGAACGCTTTAATAGACAAGTAGCTTTAATTAGCTCTTATAAATTAGAATTAGATAGACTTAATAGCGACAGGGCCACGCCATCAGAGCAAGCTTTGTCATTAGCACAACGACAGGAAATGGCAGCGAATAATGCTGTTTACGAAACACAAATGATAAACGGTGGTGCGTTATTAGGTACAGCTCCACGTTTAGCACAACAAAAAATTGGTCGTGTAGCTCTTATGTATAAGGGTTTTGGTATACAAATGTATTATACCATGATGAAAACAGCATTAAAAGGTTTCAAGGGTACGCCAGAAGAAAAGAAAATAGCAACAAAACAAATTGCAGGAATATTATTATCATCTTTTTCACTAGCAGGTGTTGTAGGTATGCCACTTGTAGGGGCGTTAATGTCTATTACCAACCTATTTCTTGACGATGAAGATGAAGATGCCCAAACGTTATTACGACAATATCTTCAAGAGGAGATATACAAGGGCCCCTTAACTGCTATGACAGGTGTTGACGTGTCAGGACGTATAGGGCTAAGTAATCTTTTATTCAGGGCGAATCCATATGTACAAGAATGGGATGTTAAGACAATAGTAATGGAAGGATTAGGAGGCCCTGCGGGTAGTACAGCTGAACAGTTGCTTAGAGGTGCAAAGGAGATGTTTTCTGACGATCCGAATAAAAAGCCTATAGAAACAATGACCCCCGCAGCCATCAAAAATGTATTAAAAACTTTTAGGTATGTAAAAGAAGATGGTGCATATACTAGAAGAGATGATTTAATAGTAGGAGACTTTACTAACACAGAATTATTTGGACAACTAATGGGGTTCTCTCCTGCAAGGTATACTTTTACACAAGAGAAAAATAGAGCTAAGAAAAACATAAGTAGAGCTTCAAGTGAGAAAACTTCTAAACTCTTAAAATATTATTACCTCGCTTATCGTATGGGTGATTACGAGGAAATGAGTAACATAATGAATCAGATACTAAAAAGGAATGCAAAAAGGCCAGATTTCGCTATAACTTATGAAGCACTTATGAGATCTATGAAATCTCACATGCGTACAACTGCTAATACAGTAAACGGTATATACTTACCACCAAATCAAATGGCTTATTTTAATATCTTATTTGATGATTTTCAGTTTGCTTAAACACTTGTTCCACGTATCTTTTTCTACATTAGGGGTTAAATAATTTTTCTTTGCACGTTTTGTATTTGCGGGTAGTATTGGTAGAGAGAATATTACTTTTTTAATATCTAAAGCTACCAAAGCTATAACATCACAATCTTTTTTAGTTAAACGTTTTTTAGTTTTACCTAACGCAGTAGAAAATCTATAGAAAGGTGTACCACCACTTTTTACATCATTTCTAAATTTATAATGACTACCTTTTACTTGTATTCTTATAAGTTTATCTCCAACAGTTGCTAAAATATCAGTAGCACCGATGTTGACTATCTTACAACTTACATCCATTTCAAGAAGACATATGGCACATATATGTTCTCCTATATCTCCTTTTTGCAGTGCTTTATTCATACAAAAACCCCCCCTGTGTTAGAGGAGGGGTAGGAGGGAGAACGACAGTGCGAGGATACTGCCAANTANAATGTAACACATTANTGTGTGTGTTGTAACTATTTTCTTNTATAAAAGATGTGGCTACCAACTCTTTTTACCTCTTNTACATCAGTTAACCAATAAGGCTTGANGCTTTTGTGGTGATAATGTGTGACATTTTTGCCGACTGCTCTTACATTCCCTGCATTTAACATGACCATTCTTGCCAATCTTATGGCACTATCAAACTCCTTTTTTTCATGAGGAGTATCCGAAATGTTATCACAAGTCCAACTAAATGCACAAGCTTTCTTACCTTTTTGATATACAACACCACATATATCATCTGGATAATATTTTGATTCCACTCTATTTAATGTAACTTCTGCTACTGCTATCTTTCCCGCAATAGGTTCACTGCGGGCCTCGTGATAGATATTCATAGCTAAACATATTAACGCGCTCTGTAATAACATCTTCTCCCTACCTTATGTCTTAACCTAGTTATAGGCATTCTTCTTGTGCCTAACCAGTGATTTACAAATCTAAATATATTACCTTGCCACATTATGATAACCTCCATACACGTATTCCAAGTTTGTTACCCTCTATCCTAACGTGGATTTTGATCCCCCAATTTTTTCGTTTTGCTACCTTGTTAACTTGGTCAATAGCCTTTTCGGTATTAACACAGGGTATAAATATAGATGCGTTTGGTATCATCTTTTCCCAGTTAACAATTATTCTAACACGATCTGGATTTAAATCAAAGTTCTTCAGAACTCCTTGTCTCATCTTCTATACCTATTTTACAGTCTACTATAATAACATGAGCTGGAGGTAAGTTAAGATGCGTTCCTTTACTTAGTCTAACCTTACCTTTGGTTGCCCCCAACTTTTCCTTTAAATCATTAGTAAAAGAGCTATAATCTATTTGATGTTCTCCACACCATTTCTTTAATGGTTTTGGTAATAAAAACACTTTCTTTAAATCTGTTTCATACCTAGCTACTAATTTACCTCGTGGTACAGCTTCGGGTACGACAAGCGTGGAAGCATCTGCTCGTAGCATCATCAGTACTTTTTATCCATAGGACATTACTATAATGCTCATGTATGTAGTCGTTTAATACTTCTTCTACTGAAGCACCCATATCGTTACTAGAATGAATATTCTTCTTTAATTGTTTAATAATAAATTGAAACAGTTTCTTAGTATCGTAATCTACTAAACCTAGTTTCTTGGCTATAATTATACCTGTCATAGAACAAGCACATAACGCAGACCAAAATCTATTCTTTGCTGTAAGTCCCGCAACGGTATCAATTTTTATTTGTACTTTTTTTAATAATTCTTTAGTACCCTCTATATCATTAAGGATTGATTTGATGTATACTTTACCTGCATGTCCATAATTACTATAGAGTAAAGCATTAAATGCGTCTGTTTCCTCTTTTGTTTCAAACCTCATCTCTTTTGTTTTACATTCTAAGATTCTTTGTGCTTCTGCTTTTGGCATTGCTTTTTTCAGCCCTATCTTATCCACGATACTTAAATTGGCACTGGTTACCGCCAACAATTGCCAAGGAAGACCACGATATCGTTCAACGTTAGAACCTCCGCTCATACGATTTCTTTGTCTACCATTTGTAAGTTGGTAAGCTAGATCACTTAAATGTGAAGAATCACTATTTGTTAATTCGTCTAATATTAATGGTAGGTTATGAAATACCTCTGCCCTATTCATCATAGACGCGGCTGTATCTGCTACGTTACACATTAGTTCTTTCGGATCACCCCACACAGATAAACATGCTTCTTGTACAGTAGATTTTCCTATTCCTGTATCTCCATTTAGATGCAAAACTCCACAATGTAGAGTTGTAAATCTCATAAGTGGAGAACCAAATGCAGTTGCAAGTACAAACTGATGTATTTCAAAATTATCTCTATTATAAAAGTTTGCCATCTCTTTCCATTTTTCAAGGCTACCTTTTGGTTCAAAATGTTCTATGGTGCTTATAGTTTGAGTAGAAGGAGGATTAGATTTTTCACTATCTTTGGTTATCTCTTCTTTCCCTACAATAAATCTATCCTGTGAGTCACCTATCCACCCATATTGTTTATGAGCTATATCGGCTTCCCCTTGCAGTTGTAGTTCGTTTACCCAAGCTGTTGTATATGTCATAAGTTCATCCATCTTAGTTACTGCCACGCCCTGCATGGCCATGTGTTTTCTAAATTCTTCTCTTGATGTTACAGCAGTTAAAGGAACTGTAAACTCTCTAACACCATCTTTTGGTAGATGCAGTCGCATGACGACACCTTCTCCCGTTTCGGGATCTTTCAGTCTGCTAACAACGTATAAGTCGTTATGGTATATTAACTTGTCCTCTGGATCGCCATCCGCATTTGAATATCTCACATATACCCCACCATTTTTACCTCTAAAATAAGGAGAGGGGTACTTAGGCATATTACTTTTTATACCCAATGCTTCTTCTATTTCTTCATCTGATTCTTTTATTCTAGAGCCTAACACAAGAGGGGATTTTATCTTACCCCAAAAAGGACAACTAGGGCAGATGTCGGGGTTGTGTTGGTCAAACGTACTACAGAGATAAGGCCCCTCTATCCTGTTCATCTTATCTATTGTTTTTTCTTCTGAATACTCTGGATGTTTTTTTGATATATTTATCGATGCTTTATCTGCATCTACACAAAACTTTGCGATAGACAAACCACCTCTCCACAGTGGTTCACTTATAGTAGCTTGGTTTTTTATAATGTATTTTATCTGTTCGCAACCGTTACCCTTTACTGTTCTTTGGAGGATACGCATAAATACGTTCTCCATGTTACCATGCAACTTTTCTTTTGTAGCACTTGGAGGTAACTTTTCTTTTGTTGTTTCTATATCTCCAAGTGTGGCGGAGAAAAACTGAAAGACATGCGCCCCTTGTGTATTTCCTAACACCTTAACTTGTAATGGTGTGTTACCCTTGAAGTTGTGGGACCCTGGAACACGTAAAACCCTAGCACCATCAGAGGTCACGGCAGGGTCAGCTAATAAGTTATACTCTGCACATAATGATTTTAGTTTCTCTGCTACGGGAAACCAATCTTTGTATTCCACTTCTGTTTCCAAAGGCCAATAACAGTGCACTCCATTTCCAGAATCTACTATAACAGGTTTTGGTAACTTAACCTTCTGACAAAAATGTCGTAGGGCTGTCAAAGCTTCGCCTTTGTTTGGGTAATCTTTTGTTTCGCCACAATCTAAGTCAAGGAAGAAAGACTTTAGATACTGTATGTTATCTACTTTTCTTGAACCATCTTCTTTAAAAGTGGCTAACGCATAGAATGTGTTATAATTATTACTGTCTAGATATTTAGTTTGTTCTATAGCTTCGTCTACTGACGAATAAAATTTCTGTATAACCGAATCACCTTTGTATCCCCATACACAGTATGATCCTTTGTTACTTAATACAGATTGTAAAAATTCTTTTGTTTCCATGATATCCACCCTTCAATAAAGACACTGTGGCAGGAATATTTTGCAATATATTCTTTTCGGGACTATTTAGTTAAAAAAAGGAGGATGTCCCTAGCCACAGTGAAGTGTATTGTTTACCTAGTCATCCCAGTTGTCAACAATATCACTTAACTCATCATCAGTCTGTTGGTTGGGTGGTTTTACAGGATCAGACTTCTTGACAAGTTTCTTTGGTTCTTCGACTTTCTGTTCTTCTTGAAATGCGTTATCAAGATCAGCAGACGAATCGAAACCATCTTCCTCCTCAAATGGAGAAGGTTCTTCCATAGGAATATACTTTAATACTTGTACTGCCCTTAGTCTTAGGGAAACACCTGCTTCCCCTCTCATAAACCAAGGGTAAAAAGATACAAGTACGTTAACCTTACTTCCAGTAGTTAGGAGAAAATCTACATCTAACTTATTACCTTTTGCATCATATTGTGATGGCTTTCTAGTAGCATCTTGTCCATAAGCACCTTTTAATCTAGCCTTACCTATGTACATACCATCTTCATCTTTTGCAAACGGCATCTTTAATTTTTCTGGCCAGCCTTTCGCTTTCTTAGACGTAAAAGATTTAGCCATTTCTTTGTATAACTCTTTAGCCTGTGCTTCAGTCATTTTAAACTGCATGGAATACTCTGCTCCATCGTCAAAAGCACTACAAGTTACAGACCTATTTTCGGCATTATCAAACCTGTAAGTAGTATTTATTTTAGGCCATAAAGCTTCTACATTTTTTATTTTAAAATTTGCACTCATCTCTGCCATTCTCTGTTCTCCTATTTATCAAAATCAAATTCTAATTGTTCTTCTTGAACTTCCTCTTGCTCTAGGTCCTCACTTATTGAGTCCATAAGCTCCTCTGGTGAGTGCATGTCTACACTCTTTAATGCTTCCGCTACATCGCTTACACGAAATCGGTAGGTATTACCAACTTTTATGTAAGTTTCTTGGGGTATATGCGACTGCCTTACCCAAGCACGAATTGTAGATATAGAGACGGAAAAATGTTTTGCAACACTCTCTATAGGTACGTATGGTTCTTGACTCATGATCTATTCTTCCTAACTGATATGACATATTCCGTTTCAGTATTTAAACCTTCTGGTAATTTGTCGGGGTTTTCTTCTAAAAACTGTCTTACATGTGTTTGATTAAGACGTTTATCAAGGAACTCTGGAACAGCATTGTCAACAATAAACTTATACATAGATTCCCAATCAGCAGTCCAATACTTAGTTTTTGCAGTCCTATAAAACATACCCTCGGCAGTTTTAGCACTTTCTAAGTTATTAATATCGGAATACTCATTGATTGCCTGTTTAATCATATCTTGTTGTCTTACAAGATCAGAATCTTTTTCTTTAAAACTTGCTTGTAAGCTAGACCGCTCATCTCTTATTTTTATATAAGCTTTTATTAATTTTGCTATATCCATAAGTTCCTCCTCGCTTTGAATAATTAACATATAGTATCATATAATACATTAGTCAAGTATTTCTTTGTATAAATCTATAATTTTTGTGTGAATGTGTATTCTATTATCTAATAGTCTGTAAACGTGTTTCTCCGCATCAGATCCTTGTAGTTGCACGACTGTACATTTATGTTTTTGACCACTCCTATGTATACGAGCATTGGCTTGAGCATAAGTTTCAAGGCTACTCGTGGGGCCCCACCATACAACAGTATTAGCGCGTGTTAACGTGATACCATGTGCTGCTGCTTGTGGTTGTATCACAAGAACTTGTGGGTCTTCGGTCTCTTGAAAATGTTTAAATATGTTAGTACGTTTTGTTAAAGGCACTGAACCATCTATAATCTCTGCATGTATTCCATCTTTGTTCAGAGCTTGCGATACCATTTGTATGGCATGTTTAAAAGGTACAAATACTAATACTTTTTGGCTTGACTCATCTATAACCTCACGCAGAACTTTATACCTATTGTCAATATCAAAACCTATAGCTTCCCCGTCATCGGTATATATACCACCTGCGGAAATTTGTAGTAACTTGTTAAGATGTACAGCTGCGTTCACTGCGGTAATCTCTTCACCTAACACTTCCATGACCATAAGGTCTTGTAGCTTCTTATAATATTTATTTTGTTGGGGGGTAAGTTCTACTTTTCTCTTGACATAGATCATCTCTGGAAGGTCAAGACATTCATCTTTTGTAAATCGTATCGCAGGTTGTAATGCTTTATGCACTACTTCTACTGCATCTTCTCTAGGTTTCCAAGTAAATTGGGATACTCTAAACATAACTCGTTCTTTAAATGTACTAAAGAACTTAGGTACACCTTGCGGATTGACAAACTTAGCTAACCCATAAGCATCAACTGGACTTTGGGAAGCAGGAGTTCCTGTCATTAACCATAACCAAGTTCGTTCCTTGATTATTTTATTTAGTTTTTTCCATCTGGTCGTTTGTGCATTTTTGTAATGAGTTGCTTCGTCCACTATTACCAGATCAAAATTACATTTTATCAGATCATCTACTACAATGGCAATACCATCATAGTTAATAATTGTAAATTCTGTGCTTGACTTTATAATTTCTTTTCTCTTCTTAGCCGTACCATGTGCGATTGATACAGTTCTATGAGGAGCAAATGTAAATAAATCTTCTCTCCATGCACTATCCATTATAGATAAAGGACATATTATAAGAACACGTTTGACTAATCCTATGTTCATAAGATAATCAGATGCCCATATGGCACTTGCCGTTTTACCTGTGCCTTGTTCGTTAAAACAAAAAGCTTTTCTATTTAATGTTAAGAATGAAGCTGTTTTCTTCTGGTGTTCAAAGGGAGTCTTGCCAGGCCAGGAATACTGCCCGTGTATAGGTGATGGCACGTTAATATTTAATGCTTTTAATATGTGGCTTTCTTTCAAACCCCAGTCAACCATGACTTTGTTATCTGAAAGCTCCTTGCTACTTGAAATGTATTTAGTAACTCGTTTGGGGTCACGCAATCGTAACAACAAACTTTTGTTGTCTATTATCTCCACACTGTTCCTCCCTTATTTTTTCTTTTGGTAATTCCTACTTCTATTCTTTGATGGACTTTCCAACCTCGTTCCTTGCTTATTTGATCCACCTTTGCTTAATGCTTTGTTGTGAGATACGTCTTTACCTTTTCTATTTATACCTTTTTTATCATAAGCACGTCTTGCCCTCTGGCGTTCCATTCTGTTTGCATGTTCACCTCTTGCTTTTTGCTTTTTATACTCATGCTTGTAAGGTCTTGGTGATTTTGTATACGGCATTTGCTACCTCTTCTTATGTCTTTGCACGGCATCATATAGTTTTAACTGTGCTTCATTCAAATCTTGATACTCTTTCGTATCTCGTAAGTAAAGTTCACTATCTATATAATAGTTAATGGCTTGTATAATTAATTTTACTTCTTTTTCTTCTAGATCTACTAACATCACCTATTTGCCCCGTTGTATATACACTCCGATACAACGCAATGTCTATAACAAAGACCACTAGGGTGAGGATTCCAAACACCTGTATTCAATGCTACTTTCATTCTATCGTGTCTACTTCTCCATTGTTCCCATAGTACACTAATTTGTTTCCTATTGTAACTCTCCTTTATAAATTTTTTCTTTACAGTGAACAACAACCCTGCATGAATTTTATCTACATCTGGAAAGTGAGCAAACACAGATAAAGCCATAAGTTCTAATTGTCCTGTGTCAGCAGTTTGAACATTCTTACCTGTTTTGTAATCTATGATCCATGCTTTATCATCTCTTATGATTACCAAGTCTACTATACCTCTCCACCAAGCATACCTATCGTTAAACTTGCACGGTTTTAGATCTTCCGTTAAACCCATGCGCATTTCTGTAAACTTGTTACCACGTTTATTGTTAAGTGCCCTGAGAACTTTTTGCATGTAAGAAAATTTAGGAGGAACTGGTTTCCCGTCACGTATGTACTCTTCAGCAACAAGATGAGCTTGTGTACCATAACGCATGGCTTCTGTTTCTTTTTCAGTATAATCCTTTAACACTTTCACATGGTAAAACTGTTTAGGACATTGCTCAAAAGATTTAAGCCTACTAAAAGACCAAGGAGTTATGCTCACTCGCAATCTCCATAAGATTTTCCTGTTCCAGACTCACAATTCACNGGAAGTCCTCCTGCCCATATTGGTGTCCACCTCATACATTCTTCAATAAATTGTTGTGCTTCTTNTGTTTCTTCTTCTTTTACACAACACAAAATGCTATCGTGAACAGTTAAAACAACTCTGTACCTCTCTGCTATTCTTAGCATTTGTTCACCAATAATGCAACGTGCTATTGCTTGGCATACATTTTCTATTATTTTACCTCCATATATACGTGTCTCACCATTACGTGTTCTATAGGTATAATCAAAACCTATATCTGTTTTTGTAGCTTTCAACCCATCATATGCAATATATAAACCAGAGGGTAATTTTATTCTACCATTTCGCACTTGTAAAACACCATGTAATCCAAAAGGATTATCTTCTTTGTTGACAGCGGACTGCAGGTAGTGTTGTGCGCAACGCCATAACTTGTTAATCTTCCAGTTCGTACTCCTGTAGATCTGTATTACACGTCTTGCTTCATCAATATCCATATCAAAACCAAATGTTTTTAGTTGGTTCTGAAACTTGACTGCACCCATGCCATACCCTGCTCCAAGTATGGTAGTCTTCCCAACAAATCTTTGATCTTTAGTTACCTCATCTTCTTCCACACCATAAATAGCTGATGCCATTTTCTTGTAAACATCATCACCATTTCTAAATGCTTCTGTTAAGTCGTCTTGTTGTGCAAGCCATGCCAACACCCTAGCTTCTATCTGCGAAGAATCAGCATCTACAAGCATATGACCTTTGGGGGCAATGATACTACGTTTTAGTTTTTTGCCATCTGCTCCACGACTAGGTAGATTTTGTAAGTTTATCTTATCATCTCCACCCCATCTTCCTGTATGAGCAGAGTAATATCTTATAGGTACAGGCAACAAGCCACGTTTACTTATGTCTATAAATCTTTGAGTTCTAGTTTCTTCTAATGTGCTTTTAACCCCAAGTCTTGCATTAACTAATGCTCTCACTTTTTCATCGGGGTGCTGACATAATTTTTTAAACTCTTCATCTGCCTTTGCTAATGCTAAAGTTTCTTTGCCAGTTGTAGGACTTATCTTGGTTGGAGGTTCTACCCCTATCTTTCTTAATAGTTCTGCAAACTTTAAGTTACTTAGGAGGTCATCACGACTTACCTGAGGGCCCTCTAACAGAGCCTCCTTACGTTGACGTGTTTCCATAAGATGTTGCTCCAGTAGATCGAGATCCAAATCTAAGACGGGGTCTATAAACATACGTAGGGTAGTATCTATTAATTTAAGTTCCTTCTTAGGGAAGTTCTTTCCCATCTGTTTGAACAATTCAAAAGTTAAATCAACGTCATTAATACAATAGTCACCAAATTTAGATAATTCTTCTGGTGTAAAATCTTCTCTGTGCTTACCTACAGTATTCAGTACTTCTTTTCCTTTTACACCGATACCATACTTTTTAGATAGGGCATCAAGGCTTGCACTTCTGTCCACTCCATGCAAACCTCTAGCCATACACAATGTATCTGCAAACAATTTTGGTTTTATGTCAAACACCCAATTAAGGATAGCACCATCAAACATAGTGTTATGTGCGTTTAGAACACTAGTCTCCCAGGGAAACGTAAGTAAATACTCCTTAACTTGTTCGTGTGTACCACTCGCCCATTGGGTTTCTTGGTTGTTTAGCTTAATACCTAAACCTATTACTTCAAAGTGTGGACTACGTATATACTCTTCAGTTGTTAACTTCTTCAAAGAGTATTGCTTGTCGTAATAGGTTTCAAAGTCTAGTGTAATTAAATTCATCAGTCTTTAAAAAAAGCTATATAAATGCAAAGACCAAGTATGATGAGTTTACCCCAATCTAAATCCCATTGAGTTCCTTCACCAAATTTATTTTTAAAGTCTTGTATCTTCATTCTCTTTCTCCTCTTTTGGTTGTGCCATTTGTTGGCAAGTTAATCCATTACAACAATCATCTACTACACTCATACAAATAATACATTGGTAATGACCATGTACTGGAATCATGCTTGTTTCTTGCCCACATCTAGGGCATATCGTTATTTGTTTTACCATGAAATTCACCTCCTAATGCTCCGTATCCACAAATATCCACCCACGAATCTTCTTTATCGGAGTGTATTAACCTAGCCATTTTCATAGCTACCATACATAATATAACGTGTTTTACTGTTATCTCTCGCTCAAGGATGACACTCCACAAGTCAGCTATCCTTTTATGATTAGTATAAGCATCACCATAGTCTTTGGCTCTATCACCATTGATTAGGCTCATTGCTACTTGTAATATATCATCTCTATTTTTCATTTGTTCTCCTATTTTAATTCGCCCCCTCTGAGTAAAGGGGGCTAGATATTACGTATCTTACTCGACAAGGTCAATAGTTGAAAGGAGTCAGACATGAATACAATCTGCTAAAAAACTACCCCTTGTTGCAATGGTTATTCGTATGTAAAGGCACTCATTGCTTACCCTTTTCGGAGGGGACAAACTAAAAAACCCCCGACTAGACAACTCATTGCATCATCTTGTAAACATCATCATAGTTAACTTCGCAAGTATTTCCTGCAACATAACCTATAATTATATCTACAATATTGTGCATATTACTCTCGTTAACTATCAAAGCCATACCACCTGCCGTACTAATATCTCTTAAATTCTTTTCTTGTAAAGCAGTTGGTTTATTTTTTCCTGCCTTACATTCTAATGCTATGAAATATCCTTCATAACATACTATTATATCTGGAACACCACTACCTCCGTATCCACCTGTGACGGGATAGAAATAGTACGCACCCATAGTTTTTAGGGCAGTTGTTACGACTTTTTTGACTCTTGCTTCTGGTTTCAAAATGGTATCTCCTCTCCTTCGTGTTTTGGTATCCAAACTTCGTATTTAGGTAGTGTATCACTACCTTGTTTTTCTGGTAAAGTTATTTCTTCAAGTATACCATACTCTCGCATAAACATTATCAAATCAAGAGGTAAATTATTTGGTTTCATATTTCACATCTCAACTCAATTAATTTAGCTTGGATAATTCTTAACTCTTTTTGTAATTTCTTTACTTTTTTATCTTGTGCTAAAATTTCATTGTGTTGGATATCAAGTATATCTAATAACTCATTCGTATAAGATTTTAATTTATCTTTTTTATTCATATTTTTTCCTCCTATTTGGTTTCATATTTTTTAGTCACAATGCTACTGATAATGTTTGACATTCTTACAGACATTTTTGCATCATGCTTATCAAAATATTCTTGTACTTCTCTCAAAGTCCATAGAAGTACGTCTTCCCTTCTTTTTTCAAAAGCTTCTGCTCTTTCTTTTCTAGCTTTTACTCTTTCTAAATAAGTATTACGTTTAGTTTTTTGAGCTTTCTGTTCTTTATACTTTGTCAGAGCCTGTCTACCTATACCAAAGTAACTAGCTTTCTTAATTGGTTTTAATTTAAATTCTTCTTCTATTGACATATTTCCTCGCTTTCTAATTTTTGTGTTGGAACTGGCATCAACCCACTTAGTCGTTAAACCAAGTGGGTCGCTAAATAAGGTAGTGGATTACTACCTATCTATCCATATATCCAGAATGTTTCTTCTGATAATCGTTTTCCTATTCCTTTCACTTCGGTGGGTGGTGGGTTAGGGTCGCACAACATAAGTATAGCTATACGACCTTGTATCCACCTCGGTAATTCATTTATACCCATATAACAATTATCAAGTGTGTTGTCAAGACATTCAATACCAATACATATCACATTAACTCTTTTCTTATCCTTTGGTATGTTAACGTGATATACTACACCATCTGGTGTATTATTGAGTGACATAAAAACAGCCACTGCTTTCTTTGTAGCCTACATCATCAACAAACTCTCCTTGCTTGAGCATAGTAAGACAAGATAGTTTACCCATAATATCTTCGGGTATCGTGTCCTCTGTGTAGGTATTCAGTTGACCATTTGCTTTTTCAATCGCAGAGTTGGGATCATGGTTTATATTGTCAAAAGGTATAACGTCAAACTTCTGTTGCCCATCTTCCATATACACCCTAACGTGATATAGACTAAAAGTTTTTCTATCTCTTTCCCTAGATACATCATAGGCTTCTAAAAAGTCAGAAACAGCACCGCCGAATGATTTGTCAATAAACTCATAGCCACTAGCTAGGATAGACTTAAACTCTTTAGCAAGTTTATCCTCGTCATACATGGTGCTAGATAAGTTTCTTAACTTGCTACTAAGGTTGTAACCTATATTATCAAACTTTCTCTTGGCATCATGTAGATGTAAACTTGCAATATCATAAGCATTTGGATTACGTAACCATTTACAAGCGTTCTTCACGGCTTTAGTTTGATGTATTGTCCTCACCATGTGATAGGGTGTGCTATAGTCACTATACTTATTGTTCTCAATCGGGTGAGAATAAACTGCGTACTCATCTTCTGCTCCAGATACATGGGTATTAAAATCACCATATCCTATGTAACCCATAGTGTATGGCATATCTTTCATATATACCCACAGTTCTGGACTACTGCTAGTTTCTCTCTTCCATGCAAACGAGATACCACGCATACTATTAGCGAGCCTTGTTGCCATACCATGTAACCTTGAGTATCGACTCTGACCTTTCTTTTCTCCATCAAGTAAAGTATTAATATCAAGTTCTTCTAACTCTTCGACTAGCTTTCTTTCAAAGTTATGTTTTATAAAATTACTATTGTCCATTACAGACCTTCCTTTCTTATATATGTTAGTGTATCACTAACGTCTTGGGGTTTCTCTACTAAGTCCTTGAGTGTGATATAATCATGGTAGATATGATCGCATTCCCAAGGGTTCTTACATTCTTTATGTTGTAAGGCTATCGGTTTGATATGCTCCAACAATCTATGTAATGATTTCATATGATAATGTTTCATAGTTATACTACCTCTCTTTCTTTGTGTGCAATAAAGTCTTTTACCGACATAAGGTTCATAAAATTATGTGAAATATGTTTTGATATGAACATTGAACTTTCAAGATGTTGTGCAAGGGTTCGACCCTCAATACAACCACTATCCTCTTCACGGCTTTCGTCATCATCAGTATCTTCGCCAATACGTATAAACTTGTAAGCATATGGAAAACTACGTTCCTTTTTGAAGTCCCTACATACATCACGCAAAGAATTAATACAATGAACATCTTGGTAACCATCACCAAAAGGATTTTCTTCGTACCACTTCCACTGTTCAGCAACGACAACAATACTATACACTTTGTTTGGGAGTTTATCTGGATTGATTGGTTTCTCCTCACATATCTTAGTGTGTTCTGATAAGTCATACTCTGCGTATCGTTTGTCCATTGACCAAGCAGTAAACACTTCTTGCATATGGCTTATGTCCATAAAAGAATGTACTATAACTAGATCGCTACGATACCCCATTATGCCACCTCTTTCTGGTAGTGGGTCACTACCTTTTTCTCACTTACTGTGCTAACAAGTTCTAGTATCTTGTTGATCCATCTGTTGTACTGGCTACGCACTTTGGATTTTAGTTGTTGTTCTGTTAATCCCAGATCAATATTACCAGATTTGACATGACGTAAATCACTATCCAATACAAACATCTCCACAAGTGTAGGTCTTGCTTCATGTGATTGTTTTGTTATGACGTGTTCGATAAACTTACTTTTACCTTTCCAATCCCAATGATAACTATGGTCTTGAAGGGCGTTGATTTCTTCTTCGGTAGCATTTGGATTTTGCCACCGTGTATAGTGTTCTATAAGTATAGCTTGCTTATCTTGATATACGTGCCAGTTAACATTACTGCCATTTTCAGTCATACCACAATCGAGCAAAGGATACATAGTCATGATGTACTCATAGAATTTATCCATGTGTGGTTTGATCCTAGCCTTACGAGTTTTGTTAACTTGGGTACGTGGACTTTCAAATGTAAACGAGTTACCAGCTATCTCCCAACCGAGATGTTTACCTGATGCAGACACCACTCTTTCAAACAACAAATACTTGTTGTCATCTCTGTCCATACCCCATGCGTTCCATCTGTTCATACCATGCTCACTATCGTTGGGATAATAAACGTGTTTACATGCAGGGTTATAATCACTCTTGGGTAGAAAGTATTTACATTCGGGGTGATCCTCAAGATGTTTCCATATCTCTCCCCATTCTATCCATACCCCATGCGTTCCATCTTCGACAGACCCTGCTTCTTTCGTGTGATTGTCTATTATCTCTTTGTTTATGTTACACACATATTGTTTACCATTCTCAACATGAAACATAAGGTCGCTTGGTAACGTATTCTCAAGAAAACAATAACGCCCTTGATGACCACCATTACCAGAACCATTACGTACACGTAAGTATTCTTTACCATCCTTTCGATACCACATGATCGGTGCTAACTTTTCTATCTCACTAGCAGTTGGTACGTGAGGTACATAATAATGTGGAGATGTAGTGTCTTTCATAGAAGTATCATACCATGACCACCATGCTATACTATCCCAAGCACCATCATTGATAAGATACTTGTTATCATTTATTTTTATGATACGTTCATGCTTTCTGTGCCTAGCACCTACAGGTCTAATATCTTGTTCTACTGTGTGGTTCTTACTCACAACAGGTTTGATACTATCGTACTTAGCTTCTACTTCTGCAAACGTATTTAGTCTTTGATCTATATATCTGTTCATTTTGTTTCTCCTTTTTTCTGAACGTTTTTCTCGTATTGATACCAGTTTTTGCATATACTGATGTAGTTCTGGATGATCCTCAACATTCCATGACGTATTGTAATCATTTAGAAAACCATCACCCAGTTTATTTTTGTCAAGATACTCCAACACATTTAGTATAAGTTGACTTTCGCTAGATAACTTAGAGGTCATATGAGTTCACATGAACATACTTACCAACACTAGGTACAACATCATTATCAATGATGCACCAAAGTATCGGACAAGTCCATGCTCCCCAATCACCACCTAAGTAACCATCTGTTAACACGATACAAGCTTGTGGCTTGATGGATTTCTCCGCCATGTACTGTGGTACACACTCAACCATTGTACCACCTCCACCGTCTGGCTTTGTTGATTGTACAATGTTAGCTACCTCGTGTTGCTTGTACTCTTCGTCAGCACACACCTGCGTGTCCCAGTAAAGTATACGCACAGTATCTGGTTTTACTGTGTCACATATACCTTTGACTTCAGATAAGAATGTATTGAGTTCATTCGTGCCGATACTACCAGACGTATCAATGGCAAGCACTAACTCGTCAACCTTTTCCGATATACCACTAGGCATATAGATGTTCTGACCTATGAACCTACGATTAGGTCTATTCCATGTTGAGTAGTCCTTACCTCTGCAAGTGGTGGTAACAAACTCACGCAAGACTTGTTTCCAATCTATCTGTGGTTTGAGTAAGTCACCGAGTTCACGACTACCACCACTACCAGTCTTACCTGCAACCATTGCGCCTTGACGTATAGCTTCATCAAGATCGCGGGCAAGTTCTTTCTTCTCTTCTGGTGTTAACTCGTCAGCACCCTTGTGGTCATGTATATCAAAGCCATCTGGTAGTGAGCCACTACCTCCTTTACCTCTTTTCTGTTTGTTTGGTAAATCGTGATAAACTCTGGCAGTATCCCAACCCTCATACTTCTTGTCATAACAACCTTTCTCAAGTTCACCAGTCATTGTGGCAAACCCATCTTCATTGTCAGCAACAAGCTTGGCATTGATAACCATGTCCATAGCTACGTTTGATCTCTCTGCATCATCTTGTACCAAGTGTTTCCATGTGGTGAGATGTTTGTACAACTTGTGATAGTTCTCATGTAATACAACAAACCTAAGTTCTGCGTCATTGAGTTTCTCAATAAAGTCACGATAGTACCACTCGTGTTTGCCATTAGTACATGCAGTATCACAACCCCCTTTCTCAAGAGGGTCGTTTATTATTTTACGATCACCGATCATCAGTATACCTGCAAGTGCAACATACTTCGGTGACCCCATAATATCAACAACGGCTTTACTCAGCCGTTGCTCTGGGGTTAGTTGTTTACCTATCTGTAACATGTTTTCATGTCCTCCTTTTTGTGTTCTCTCCTGGGCTACCTCCTTGAGGTATTTGAGAGCCTTGATTACACGTCTTTTCTGACGCTTTTGATTTGCCATTACTCTTCTAAATTTACGTCCTCGCATTTACTCCTCCTATTTTTTATCTGCTACAAACATATAATTATTTTGCATAGCCCAATCGGTGAATTTCTTGTTGGTCATCACCATTGATCTCTTTGCATACTTCTCTGACCTCACACCATTGGCGAATAGACCTTGTGCTTCTTTGTCAAGACGCGACATATAGTCTAGCCAGTTGTTGATCCAATCTTTCTCAAGGTTAGCAAGTGTACGATACACAACCATGACTACACCACTAGCAGTTGTTGGTACTTTGGCCGTCTTTGGTTCTTTCTTGATACTATCAAGACTTGGCAAGTCATCTGCTAGTTTAACAAATGCCATCAAGTCCATAGCACCACGCTCACCTATTGAACCCATGAGTAAACTTGTTAGTGTGTGGTCATCAAACTGATCCCGCAACTTTACCCAATCACTTGCACACTCTAACGACCTCGGTGTAACGAAAGATGTTTGTGTTGCTTGTGGGTGAAAGATGTATGGATTATCTTCTGGTGTCTTTACATCTTCGAAAGTATGTAACAAGTGTGGATTGTCTTTGACCCAACCAAGTACAGTACTGTCCATGTCATTGTTGATACCCCATTCGATAAACTCCATGTGGTCTGGCTTGCGTACTTGNACAACAGTAATACGATTGCGACCATGTGGTGGTATNATATCACCTACNCCCTCTGTACCTAAGTTGGTAGTCGCAAATAATAAACTGTCTGGATGCATTTCATAGCTACCTATCTTTCTCTCATAGATAAGACGTAACAAACCATTGAACACAGCAGGGTTAGATTTACCAATCTCGTCAACCATTAGTATGATCGGAGTGTTTGCAAGATGTAACCCAAGTTCTTCGTTAGTTGCAAATGTAACATAGTCGTTACCATCTGTGTCTTTGAGTTTAGGTATCAACAAGTCACCTAAGTCTTTAGTTGTACAATCAAAGTAACAAGCCTTGTGGTTTGGTAACAAGTTATCAAGCATATATAATGTTGATGATTTACCCGTACCCATATGACCTTGCATCAATATAGTTCGTTTGTTACCACCTGCAATGATTGCCTTTACACATTGATCTAAAGATAGTGCGTACATTGTTGTTGCTGAATTTGCCATTTTTAGTTCTCCTTTATTTTGTGTTAGTTATCCACTAACTTGTTTCAATTATATATCAAGACTTGGCAATGCCTTGATTGCTTTATCTACGGCTTGTTTTGTTTGTTGCCGTAAATCACTGTCCTCGCGTAAAGCATCTGGTGTGATACCTCGCAAGGCTTTATCTAAATTAGACTTCATTGATTTCATGTCTGCATTACCCGTAAGATTGAAGTGATCTAATAGATCGACAACATCTGCTACGTTGGTAACTAGTGTGTCACGAAATATCTTTTGGTCTTCAGTGCCAGAATAATCTAGTCTTTCAGACATACGTGATAACACGTCATGTAATCTATGCCATGCAGTATTCATAGATCTGGATAGTTGTTCCTCATAGAAAGACGCATACTGTTCTTGTACTTCTTTCAAACCCTCGTTACCAATATCAATACGAAAGTCACCACTCTCTGGCAATGGTATATAATTCATTGACCATTTGAATTTTGATCTGATGCTCTCAAGTGATGGATAGTTGTCTGCATGGAATAACGTGCCGAGTTTATCTTTGGCATCTACAATAGATTGTTCATAGATAGCAAAGAAGTTATCACATAATCTGTGAAACTCTTGTTGCAGTTCTGACATTTGCTTGTTGTATTTGAAATATAGAGATGTGGGTATAAGTTGTAGTCCAGACTTGCTCCAAGGCAATGTCATTGCGTAATGTATATTTCTGGCATTACTGACAAACTTCTTTATCGTATCAAGTTCTTGGCAATCACCTAGTAACTTCTTGTGTACATTTGCAATACCAATGTTAGCATTGTGGGTATTCGTCACTTCCTCTGATGCTTTCTTATCTAGCTTTCTGCCTTCCCACTTAGAGATGTTAACCTCTACTAGCATGGCACTAGAGTTTAGTGTCGGTGCTGACAATTTAGGTAGTGTGTCACTACCTGTTTGATTGATGTATTGATTTGTCATAACGTGTTCTCCTCTGTTATTTAGATGTATTTCTTGATTGTCCTTATAGTATAGCATAGTATAGTAGACTTGTCAAATGGTTATGTCTAGTACAAATTGGTGATAAAGTGTCATGTTGTGTGTTATATTGTGTGTTATTGTAGTGGATTGTGTAATGTTCCATAATGTTCCACTAATGTTACCTTTTTTTCGGGTGTAAGTTATTGATAATAAAGTAATGTTCCATTGTTACCTTTTTTTCAGAGAGTGTATGTCTGGAAAGATGATTTTGGGAATGTTACATTATAGAAAACCTAGAAGGTCGAAATCCTGCTAGATACATATATATTTTTAAAAAAGTAACATTATATAAATAGTGATAAATATAACACAAATCTTATGCACTAAACTTCACTGTTTACAACTACTTGCTAAGATTTACCACCAAAACATAATGTAACTTTTTGGTAAATAAAAAAGTAACATTATGGAACATTATGGAACATTACATAAAATGCTCAATGCTACACCGATAACTGGCATCAAATAATGGTAGTAACTTACTAACCTTGTGGTAACGTGTCAACACACACTACTTACAGAACGGCTGCAGCAGCATACGAGTAATGCTCAATGCTACACAGATAACTGGTATCAAATAATGTTAGTCATTCACTAACTATTTTAGACAAAAAAAGGGAGATCCGAAGATCTCCCATAGGCACAAAAAAAGGGAGATCCGAAGATCTCCCTAATTATATTATTCAAAGTCATAAACTAATTGCTTAAATTCATCTAGTTTATTTATTAACTCGTGGCAATCACCGTCATGATTTGAACACTTTTTATTAAATGCAATCACAAATCTTTTGGTCATTTCTTCTAGAGTTAATGGTTTATTTTCTTTAGTCGTACCATAATTTGCACGATCAGCTAAAGCTCTAGCAATCCTACCCATAACAGATGCAACCTTAGGAATAATGACCATTCTCTTCTGATACTTTTCTTGTTCATTAAGATCTTTAGTATCAGCCATTCTTAATGAATATTCAGAAGGAGTAAGACAACCGTAAGCAATGGTATCTCTAAGATTTTCCCAACTCTGAACACCATATTGAGATTTGTGTTCAGCTGATCTAAAATCATCTTCTCGTGAGCCATCAGCAAATAACTTGTCATAGTTATTATTCATTTTCTTGCTATCTTTAGCAATGGTTACAATTATATCTTTTCTTTCTTTGTTTGTTTCTAAGTACATAGTTTATCTCCTTTATTACTTAGGTTATGTCATTGTTGACAAGTTAATATAAGCATAATATGACAAGTTATACAATAGTTAGACACTTATAACAATTGTTAGTCATTGACTAACATTATATACTAACATCTAATATTGCGACCCATACCCCACCCCTATAGCCCACTTTGCCAAGCTAGAGTCATCTGCTTCTTCTATATTACTAATTTACACGAATAATTCTGTGTTTTTTGA
>FUFK010049545.1_pt1 | contig 42107 bp, 58 predicted proteins | sample 1021851 | NCBI WGS metagenome assembly FUFK01 (sample SAMEA51879418, study PRJEB19060) | metagenome
AAGTTTATCAAGTTCNCATGACAACTATATGGTTGTTTTAGACAACTTGGCTGACACAGGTGCGGTGTACTTAAGATGGAAGAGAGGGGGTTCTTTTATCACATCAGGTGAGTATAACTATTCTGAAGCTAAAACCAGCTTTTATAGTCGCTCAAGTCAGTCACGATTCAAAATAGGCGGGTTTGTTGACAATAACCATGCTAGTGCAGTGATTTACCTATTTAATATCAACGAAACGCATGGGTTCAATCCCAGTGTGTTTTCTCAAGCCGTAGAAACTAATTCTCAGGTGGTAATCGCGGGGAACAACTCGGACAATGTATCAGGTGCAGTCACTGACATCAGGTTTTATTTTGATAACAGTATCACCAGTGGCAAGGTTCTTATTTACAACTTAAAGACTTCATAAGGGAAACAGATGCCAAGATACAAGTTAATAGAAAATGGGGTTGTCGTTCCTCTTACGGAGGCGGAGGAGGCAGAATGGACTACTTGGGAGTCTCAAGCCGATGAACGAGCGGCGGAGGAAGTGAGAGACTCAAGAGATGCTAAACTAGCAGCAACAGATTGGAGAGCGGGCAGCGATCTTACCATGTCAGATGAATGGAAAGCATATCGTCAGGCATTGCGAGATATACCAGCACAGGCTGGATTTCCAAATTCAATTACATGGCCTACCGAGCCATCGTAGAGTCTGGCATGAGATTACATGAAACGTCTATTGGTACTGGCTGCCCTGCTGGCAGCTACCCCTGCATTTGGACAGGACACAACGACTAATATCAACACGACAGCGACATCAACCGCTACGTCTACGGCTACGTCTACCAATACAAACACGAATAACAATACAAACACGAACACTACGAATTACACGGGTACGTCTACCAATAACAATACAAACATCAACACGACCACGGTAAATTCAACGAACACTAATACCTCAACTTCCAGCGCGAATAATTACAATCGCAACGTAAACACGATGGAATACAATGGGTTAATCAACAATATAAATACATCCAACGCCACGAATACAAACAACAACACAACTAACAGCACATCCGTCAGCACAGCTACGAATGTCAACCAGAACACAAACAACAACACCAGCGTCAGCACCACGACATCCAACAGCACCAGCTTCCAGACCACAAATTCTGTTTCTGACATTACTGCGATGAATCAGAACAATAACATCAACTCAAACAGCTCTGTGAGCAACTCAACCCAGCGGGTGACTCAGAAGGTGGAATCACCGCCGCCATCTGCTATCGCCCCATCTATCGGCTCCTCGTATTCGCAAGACCTATGTACCACGGGGGTGTCTGGGGCAGTTCAGACCCAAATACTTGGTTTTTCTACTGGAAAATCAATTCGCGATCAAAACTGTGAGCGGATAAAGCTAGGCAAAACTCTCTACGATATGGGAATGCGCGTGGCCGCTGTATCCCTAATGTGCCAAGACTATCGGGTGTGGGCCAGTATGATGTCTGCTGGTACGCCTTGCCCGTATGACGGCAAGATTGGGGATGAGGCCAAAGCGTTATGGGAGGCGAATCCAGATCGCATTCCAGAGCCAGATCGGAGGGTGAGATGAGAAGGTTTCTCCTGTTTTTCCTCTTTCCTGTATTTGTATCTGCCGACGATCTTGACCCAACGGGCATGACGCAGATCATGAACGGGGTGGATGACAAAGCCACTAGCATACAAATGGGTCATACCTTCCCGTGGCTGGATCAAGTATTCACTCATGCTTGGATGAGTACAAATGGGTTTGTCCTGATGTATAACCCAACCACAGGTGTAGGAAGGCAAACGGCCCCGCCATCGGGTTATTGTTGTGATGGCTATACTCACGGGACTGGGATGCCGACTTATATGCCTAACACCTACGGCCTGAGTAACTTTTCTTACATGATCGCCCCTATGTGGACTGACCTAGATGATACGAGCAGCGAAGCTGATGCAGGATATTTTTATAAGACAGACTCAGAATCTACCAGTTTCTTATGGCATAAGGTCAGAGAGTACGCGACTACTAATGAGAATACGTTTGGCTTAACTGTTGATAAAACGGGCGGGTTTAAGTTTCAGTACGAGGATGTAAATGTCAGCTTTCACCATAAGGCATTTGTCGGCTGGTATGGTGGNAACTTNCCCACAGGTGATGGTTCTGGCAGTCCTTGGACGCAAGAATGGGAGATGAATGGGTTTACCACTAATGATGTTCAAAACTACGGTGGTGATACAACTTTTGAGCTAAACAACGGTATTGCAAGTTTAATCATGTCTGCAAGCACGTTGGTGGATTGTACGAATCCGCTAAATGACAGCAGTTGCGATGGATATTGGGATGCCGTCGCAGAAGACAGCGTGACAGATGAATACACAGATGCCGTATTCGGTGATGAGATAGAGGATTTCTTTTTTGTAGACAGACCGGANCGGCANGGCCAGCCACAACCGCANCGNATACCAGACCCGCCAGCNTACNAGCCNGAAGANGANCGGGAGATGTTCGGGCTGAANGTNATNCCGGAGGANGGGCCACGGGGCGANGAGCCAAGANCNGANGCACNNCAACGCCAGCCGGAACCTGAGATATTTGAAGAGCCNGAGCGTGTTGGAGAGCCAGAGCGGTTTGATCGTCCTGTNGAGCGTNTTGAGGAGCCTNCAGAGCCGNTAGAAGANACGATAGAGGTNNTNCGGGANCCAAGGCCNGAGCCNAGACCGGAACGCGCTGTGGCGCGTGTGGAGCCTGTAGAGCGGGATGACCCNATAGAGGNGGAGAGNGAAGAACGCCGCGAGGNNGAGAAAGCCATNCCAGAACCCGAGCCAGAGCCGGAANAAATCATAGANAGGGAGGTCATCAGGCCAGCGGTTGACGTTGTAGGCATTGCCTTATCATTGACAGGGCAGCANTCACTAAGCNGCAGTCGTATGTCANTCNGTCAGCAACAGGCNCAAGCCGTAGAGACAGAGCAGCAGCTTTTTCAGGATGCAGGATCACTGGGNACGCANANCCAAATCACACAGGTGATAGCGCAGCAAGCNCAGCAGCAAGAAGAGAACACCATTACAACCTCTGATCTTGCGCCTCCATCACAAATGCAGTTTGAAAATGACTTCAATGATGCGATNGCNACAGGNCAGAGCATTGGNCAGTTTTTGAGCGCACAGCTTCCAGACTTCAGCCGTTTTGACGTAGCGCCGCCAAGTCANGACGAGCAAAGAACNGTCCAGCGGGCAGAGCAGTCTATCCAGACCATGAGTCAGGCGGATGTTCAACAAAGTCTGGATGACCAGCTTGANAATATCGGGGACACAGGAGGCTTCACTGACCAGAGCCTTGCTGTTTTTCTCATATCCAACAACCCAGCATTCAGCCAATATCAAAACATTAACCTTTCTGACCGTGACCAGTTTTATGAAAGCACACAGGTTTACCCAAACAATGCGCCAAGAACAGACCCGCTAGGGGTACTGAGGCTCGGCGGCTCTGATACATTCAACGCTTTGGTGGACATTCAATGGCAGAGGTAGAGTTTGGCGACTTAAAAATATCTGGCGGCAAATTGCTTATGGCGATTCCGTTTTTAGGTAGTGTCATGGCTGCAATGTGGGGCGGTTTTGAACTCTACCAAAGACTTCTAACGGCAGAAGAGGCCGTTACCTCTTATGTGTCGCCAGATTTCTCTAGCTATGATGAGGCACTCGCTGTGCTTACAACTAAGATTGAGGCCGCAGAGCAACTCATACAGGTGCAAGAAGATGCTATATTGCTAGAAATACAGAATCTTCAGGACAGATATAGGTCAATGCAAAGTGATGTTGACAGCGTTGAGGACTTAGCGCGGCGTAGTGATGACACTATTGCGGAAACAAGCCGTGAGCTGCGTGATGATGTGTATGGGCTTGAAGAGCGAGTCAATGATAGTATTAGAGAAGTCAACGAAGAATTACGCGACATACGGGATGATTTATCAGAGCAGATAGAGCGTATTTTAGATAACCCGCTAAATTCAGAAGAATAGACCCAGAAGGGGATGGCATGAAACTTGACCCAGTTTTACTGAGCATGGGCTGTCGCTACGCGGCTAAAGCCTATGATGAAAGCATTAAAGACACCAAAAAGATTGAGTCAATAATGACATCAACCACGGTGTTCGTTGCAAAGCGCAAAAGCATTGATGTAATTGCCTTTCGTGGATCGCAGCAGAAGACAGATTTCTTTTTTGATGGGTTTGCCGTTCCATTGCCTTTTGGTGGGCGACTATGCCACGGCGGCTTCGTTATAGCTCTTAAATCGGTCTGGGATGAGCTTCAACCACACATCAACTATGACAAGCGGACGCTCATTTGTGGTCACTCACTGGGCGGCGCTTTAGCGGAGCTAACAGCTCTGAAACTACACACAAGGCACGAAAACCTCAATCTTGTGACCTTTGGCAAGCCAAATACGTTTTTTAAGGGGTTTAAGCGGCCTCTGGGCCTTGATAAGCAGTATTCCGTGGTACACGGTAGCGATATGGTGGCCCGTATCCCAAGGCTCCTGTACGGCCCCTCATGCAGCCAGACACAGGTATACTTCACTAATAAGGGTGAGTTAGTGCTTAACCCAAGTAAAGAACTTAAAAGAAAAGATTTCCTTTCTGAGCCGGATGAGGCGGTTTCAGATCATTTTATGGCTGGCTATAAAGCCAGCATTGACACAATAGCCTAGCGAGGTGCTGATATGAGAGTTATAGCGATAACTATTGTTTTGTTTTTGAACGGATGCATGACGGTAGATCAGGTGCGTGAGGCCAAGGGCGTCTATTGCAGCGGTATCTATAAAGGCATGAGGGCCGTTGGCAGAACAGCACTATCAGCCACAACAGGCGTTGTCGTAAGCGATGTGTGCGACACCATTGATGAGATAGTAAGCGAGGACGCTGATGGCGGGACTGACAGTAACAACAGCGGCGACAACTGAGGCGCTGACGGAGACACAGATACGGGACTATCTCAGGGTAGATCAGGATTCTGAGCTTGGAGTTCTGACCCTACTACGGCGGGCAGCTAGGGAGCATTGTGAGAATTACACGGGCCGGACGCTGCTAGATCAAACCCTGAAACTCTCTATTGATGGCATCAATGATGCGTATGATCCGCTGTTTGAGGGATTTAGGGTTGGGCCATATATAAATTTCTATAAAGAATATATCGCTTTGCCTACGGCTCCGGTTAGAAGCGTTAGCCATATAAAAACCTTCAACGACTCAGATACAGAAACAACCTACGCATCCACACGATATTTTGTGGATACCGCAAGAGAGCCAGCGCGGGTAGTCCTGCGGACAGGTGAGACATGGCCCACGGCGCTAAGGGTAGCAAATGCCATAGAGATAACCTTTGTGGCAGGATATGCGACCCCCGCAGATATACCCCATGCGCTTAAGATGGGGATGCTTCAGCACATTGCTTATATGTATGATCAGCGTGGAGATATGAAAGATTATCAACAGGCACTAGCCATACCGCCCATGATTGCTAAGCTCTATCAGCCCTATAAGCTCATCGCTGGATTAGGTACGAGTTCATTCTCATCGTTGGGGTAAGTTATGCCGGAATATTCGTCAGGAGCGATGAGGGAGAAAATAACGATTCAGACAGAATCGCGCACCGCTGACGGTGGCGGGGGTTACACGCAAGCGTTCACGACCAATTTCACAACAAATGCCTCTGTCAACCCTATATCCGGTAAGGAAGACTATAAGCAGGGCCAGTTACGAGATACAACTCTTTTTGAGTTTGTAATACGCTACCGATCTGATAAGACTGTTACAGCCGCTAATCGCATTCTGTGGCGATCTAGGACATTTCAAGTAAGAAGCGTAATAAACCACTTGGAGCGCAACAAATACCTTGTCATGCGGGCTGAGGAGAACGTAGCCACATGATTAGCAATAAAAACCAGTTTGTAAAAACTTTGACAAAAAGATTGAAAGTAACGCCAGAAAAAAGGGTCAAACAGGCCTTGTTTGAGTCTGGTTCTTTGGTACGCGGTACGGCGATACAAAGCATTGCTCGGGGGACAAAAACTGGCGTGACGTATCAAAAATACAACCCAAATAGAATACACACGGCGTCAGCGGCTGGTGAGCCTCCTGCTACAGACACAGGTAGACTGGTAAACAGTATCTACCAAGACACGAAAAAACGTGGCAAAACCTTCGTCGGCATTGTTGGGGCGGGCGTAGACTATGCGATTCATTTGGAGTTTGGCACGACAAACATGGGCGCAAGACCGTTCTTACAGCCAGCTTTGAGAAAAAACCGGAAGAAGATAATTAACATATTCCTCAAAAAAGGGTTGATACAGTGACCGTTGGCCAATTTGCATTTCAACAGGCTCTTTACTCTAAGCTGTCTAGTGATAGCACTTTGACATCTACGCTTGGGGCTAATGTGTTTGATGACGTTCCGCAAGGCAGTAATTATCCGTTCGTGCAGATAGGAGATGACACTACAGCAGACTTCTCCACTAAGGACTTGGTCGGATCAGAGACGACTGTGAATATCCACGTCTGGAGCCGCAGTCACGGGGCGAAAGAGACAAAGCAGATAATGGACAGAGTGCATACTTTGCTCCATGATGTATCCCTGTCCGTGACGGGGTATAATTTCGTGAATGGACGATTTGAGTTTTCGGACGTTCTACGAGACCCAGATGGGATAACGAGACACGGTGTCATGCGATTTCGTGCGGTAATGTTGGGAACCAGTTAATACAGAGGTAAAACTATGGCAGCGCAAAAAGGCAGTGCCGTCCTAATCAAGCTCGCAGTCAGCGGAACGCAGACAACCATCGGCGGTTTACGTTCAAGCTCAATTACGCTGAATGAGGAGATGGTGGATGTCACAAACAAAGACAGCGCAAATCTCCGGACTATTCTTCCGGCGGCGGGCGTTCAAAGCATCACCATATCCGGCAGTGGCGTATTTACTGATGCGGCATCTGAGGTTCAAGCAAGGACAAACTTTGGCGGGGCGGCACTTCAGTCCATGTCATTTGTAATCCCAGACCTCGGCACTTACGCGGGTAGCTTTCTGTGTACATCGCTTGAATATGCTGGCGAGTTCAATGGTGAAGCGACCTACAGCATGACTTTTGAAGGAAGCGGAACAATATCATTCACCGCTGCGTAAGGACTAGCTATGGCTTGGCTTGATGTGAAAATCAAAATATCTGGTGAAGAATTTGACGCCAAGATGCGAGGCAACGAAATATTCGTGCCAATTACCATTGAGGATCAAGACTTCACCATTGAGGTAGACGGCATACCCAGAGAGGTTTTGTCAGTTCGCGTAGATGACCGTGATGGGGTTGTCTATATCACAGTAAAAGCAGATGCGAAGGAGCAGTCAGATGACGAACCCGCTGAAGGGCGAGATGATGATAACGCTGGGGACGACGGAATATAAAGCCCGTCTAACCGTTGACGCCATTGTAAAAATAGAAACCGCCTTAGATAAGGGGATTCTGTTTATCACACAGAGATTGGGACAGGCGGATGTGCGGGTCTCTGACTTGCGTGTCATTCTGCTTCATGCGTTGCGTGGTGGCGGCAAGGACTTCAATGAAAAGGATATTGACAAGATAATCACTGAAACAGGCATAGTCGGATGCTGCAAGGCTGTGGCTGAACTACTGACAGCCAGCCTTGTGTCGGATGATGAGCAAGGCAGCGAATGATCAGATAGATTGGCAAAGGCTGTATCAGGTGTGTGTCGGTATGATGGGGATACAGCCAACCCAATTCTGGAACATGACTCCGCGAGAGATATACCTCGCCATAGCTGGATTCAAAGAATTTCACGGCGTACAAGATACCACGCCGATGACTAAAGATGAGCTTGGTAAACTAATGGAGCTACATCCAGACTAATGGCTACTGTTGACGAACTAATTGTTGAGATAAAGGCCGACCTTAGAGGCGTCACGGCTGGCCTTAATAATGTCAAAGAACAATTAAATCAAACAGATAGACGCTCAACCATACTGGCATCCAGTCTAAAAAGACTAGGCCCAATCGTAGCTGCGGTTGCGTCAGCAGGAACTGTCAAGGGTATTGCTCAGATTGGTGACAGTTTTGAGCAGCTTCGCATATCGCTAGGCACTCTGTTCGGTGGTGAATCTGGAGCAGACAAAGCCTTAAATCGCATAAATACTTTCGCGCAAACCACACCCTTCCAGCTTGAAGATGTAACCAAAGCGTTCATATCTTTGAAGGCTCAAGGCATAGAGCCAAATGAAAGGGTATTAGCTGCTTTCGGTGACGCGGCCAGTGCTACTCTCACCCCGCTTGACTCATTCAACTCTCTTGTGCGGATACTGGGCCGATCCACGCAAGGGGCGCTCAACCTTGAAGACTTGAACATAATAGCTGACAGGGGCATACCTGTATTCCAGATACTTGGAGAGCGCCTTAATAAAACCAGAGATGAGCTCACAGAGTTTGGTAAGACTTCTCAAGGTGCAGCCGCAATCATGGCCGCATTAAATGAGGGTCTAGAAGAAAACTTTGGCGGGTTGATGATTGCTCAAATGGATACTCTTGGGACAAAGGTTAGCAATCTACAGATTGGCTTCAAGCAAGTTGCTGATGTCTTGTATCAATCCGGCATTGATACCTTCCTCAAAGGGGTGGTTGATTCTTTGACCACTGCTGTTATCAAGGTTCGTGACTTTTTGTCCTCCCTTTTTGGGGGCAGACCCATACCCGTAGAAATTACCGCGCTGATAGATGAGGGCTTGATAGATGAGGCCAAAGAAGAGCTTCTCAGTCTTGCGAGAGAGACTGAGCGTAATATGGAAGCTATCAGAAACAGACGGGGAAGGGGCGAAAAAGTCCGAGAAAATCGTTTAGAAGAAAACCAAGTATTTCTTAATAAGATCAATGAAGCTCTCAGGGAGTTGGAAGCAAGGGGCGAGACAACAATAGAAATTGATGCAACCGTACTGTCGCCTGAACAAATTGAAGCCCTTGCCGTGGTAAAAAAATTGCTTGGAGACACCCAAACGGAAGCAGAGGCATTAGAAGAACAATTCAAAGCTCTTGCAACAGTAAGTGAGGGCGAAGGGTTTGGTGAGCTGACCACAGAAGATTTGACCAAGGTAATGGATCATCTAGTCAAGCTACGCGAAGAGCTTGAAGAAACCTCTGAAACTTTTACAACAGTTATGGCTCCGGCTATTGCAGAAGCTGTACAAGGATTCACTTCAGATTTTGTTAACGCTTTGATGAATGGGCAGAGCGCACTGGAAACATTCAAAAACTTTGCTAAAGACTTAGTGGGTCAGATAGTTACAACCTTTCTGCAAATGGCAGTTGTAAACAGAATATTAAATGCTGTCTTTGGAAGATTTGACGGTTTTGAAGACTTACCGACCATGCAGCTTGCGGGCGGGGGCAACTTGAGCAGAGGACAGCCATATTTAGTCGGTGAGCGCGGGCCAGAAATATTCATGCCAAACACGGGAGGGCGCATCATGAATAATGCTGACACCCGTAGTGCGATGAGCGGTGGGGACGGGGTGGTAGTAAATCAAACCATCAACTTATCTGCGGGGGTAGTTGGCACGGTAAGATCAGAGGTACAGCGTATGCTCCCAGACATAGCAAATGTTACCAAGTTGTCCGTNNTGGAAGCTACACGCAGAGGCGGGACATACCGTAAGGGACTGTTAGGGTCATGAACAAACTTATTACCATCCCGACATCACCAAACTTCGTGAACAGTCAATTCAATCTGCTGCGGGCTGTGGGGGCCACATCGTCACCATTCAGTGGCAAACAGCGTACTCAAGAGTTTGACTTGGTAGCATGGGAGGGGACTGCACAGTTACCACCAATGAACCGTGAAACAGCCGTCAACTGGCAGTCCTTTTTGCTGGAGTGTGTTGGCACAAAAAACCATTTCCATTTTATAGACCCAGATGCGCAGACCCCGCAGGGTACATATGACGGGGATACTTTGGCTGGAGAGGTGAGGCTGGCATCAAACAACGCCTCACGAACATTGTCATTCAACGCCACAACGAAAAAGATCACCAGCACCAGTGCGGTTTTCGCAAATCTAGTGGCGGGGGNTTTTGTTACCATTTCTGGCGCAAACAACACGGAGAACAATGGCACATTCAAGTTGACGGCATTCACATCTTCCACAGACATAACAGTAGACGCCGCGCTTGTTACAGAAAGCTCCACGGCAAACTGCACTGTAAGCCAAAATATCAAAGGTTCAGAGGCATTATCACTCGCGGCAGCAACGAACACAGCCACTGGCACAATAAAAAAGGGTGATTATCTAGCTATATTTGATGGGTCAGCGACAACATCCAACAGAATACAGCTGGTCATGGCAACCGCAGACGCCACAGAAACCGCTCAAAGCGGATCACCAAATCATTACAGTGTGGCTATTCAACCAAAGCTACGGAGCGATCTCGCTGATAGCAGTCTTGTGGGGTTCAGCTCCACATATAACAAATCAAGGTTCCGGCTGGCAGACAATGAGGTCACTTGGAACGCGGATCGGGTTTCTCTGTACGGCATCACGGTAGCATTCACTGAGGTCATCTAATGGCTAGTAGAGCTGGGATTGACACCAAAACTGCGCTGCGTCTGGCGCAAGATCATCAAGAAATTAAGTTTGCCATCAAAGCTGAGTTTGATACGGATACGGTCAGGCTGCACACAGGTGGAGGCACACTATCCATAAACAGCGAGAACTATGAGGGCGCTGGCACACTTCTTGCGATTTCTGACATTGAGGATAGCAAAGAGTTAAAGAGCGCGGGTGTTACCTTCCAGCTATCTGGAATGGATGCGACTGTGCTGGGATTTGCTCTCAGTGAGAACTATCAAAACCGTCCTATCACTTTGTTCATGGCCTTCACATCTGGCGGCACAAATCAGGTTGACGGATATTTGACGCTGTACAAGGGACGCATGATACAAGCAGACATATCTGACACCACTGATGGCGCAACCATCACGCTGCAAACGGAGAACAGGTTGATTGATCTGCGAAGGCCGTCAAACCTGAGATACACAAATGAAAGTCAGCAACACTTATTCAGCGGTGATACGTCCTTGGATCAAATAGCTAAGGTGACACAGATGCAATTATTCTGGGGCCGTATTGGTGCGGGAGGCGGTGGATCATTGATGGGTGGTTTTGGTGGTGGCTCTAGTTTGCCTGATTTTGAGGACACTCCTGACAGGCCATGAAGAAGCTGGAAGATTGGCGAATTAATCTTAGATTGTATTTTGCCATGCACAAAGACTATCCATTCACTTGGGGGTCTTGGGACTGTTGCAAATTTGCAGACGGGGCCATCATTGCCATGACAGGGAAATCAATCATACCTAAAAATTACGAATGGCATGATAAAAAATCAGCAATGAAGATAATAAGGGAAAACGGCGGTAATTTGACGGAGTGCGTCAAATATCTGGCGTTAAAGGCTGATATGAAGCAGACCAGAACCATACAACTTGGCGATCTTGTGTGCTACAAGCAAAAAACAGCAGCAGTTGGAATATGTGATGGATTCGGCATCCGAGCGCCATCAGATGATGGTATAGCTATTGTGAGCAAAAAATATGCTACAGAGGTCTTCAGGATAAATGGCTAAGGCTATCAAAACAGCGTTAGTTGCAGCGGCGGTGACGTTTGTTGTCATCAAAACGGGCGGATTGATATTCGCAAAGGGTGGAATGAGCGCCCTGTTCGGCACTGGCACAGTTTCAACCACGGTCGCTGCTTTCCAATATGCGGTGGTCACGGGGGTAGGAACGCTTATCTCTGCTGGGATAGGTATGCTTTCAAGTAGGGGGATTGAAGCCACAAGGGGTAATTTTGGTACAAAGCTGACAGGCAGATCAGCACAAGCTCCCAGACAAGTTATCTACGGTGAAACCCGTGTAGGCGGGACGATTGCTAAGATGACCACAAGCGGTACGGATAATTCTATTCTGCACTTAGCCATTATTGTGGCGGGCCACGAAATAGAATCTATTGAAAAAATATTCATTAATGACATTGAGCTTACGACATCATCCGCGACCAGCACCACCGTAAATAGCATCACGGTTACTGAAACCGTCTTTACGGTCACAAACTCTGAGTTTACCAATACAGACAATTCCAACAATTTTGGCAGCGGTAGACTTATAAGGTTCACTGTTCACAAGGGCGATCAGACCGCCGTGGATGGGCTGGCTCAGGCATCTCTCACATCCGCTCAATATCCTAACACTTGCAAGTTTCAAGGCATGGCCTATGTCTACATGGAACTGGTTTACGATCCGGAGAAAAACGCTCAAATACCCGCAATATGGTTTCGCGTCAAAGGCAAAAAGGTTTTTGACCCTCGCTCCAACAGCACAGCGTGGTCAAACAATCCAGCTCTAATTATCAGAGATTTCTTAACTGATACCACATACGGGCTGAAAGCCACCACCAGTGAAATCAATGATGGTGCGAATAATGATGTGGGCAGCTTCTATGAGGCCGCGGACATATGCGAAGAAGATGTTTCAGTTCCAACAGACAACGCCACGACATACACCGTCACCGTAGTTTCAACGGGTTCAGGTAACAAATATGCGATTGACGGGACACAGCAACCCACGCTGTCGCTGAAGGAGGGCAATACTTATACATTTGACCAGAGCGATAGCAGCAACTCCAATCATCCCTTACGGTTTTCAACAACTTCAAACGGCACACATGGGGGCGGCTCTGAGTATACAACTGGCGTCACGACTAACGGCACAGCGGGAAGCTCGGGCGCGTATACAAGAATCACTGTGGCCGTGGGCGCTCCAACACTTTACTACTATTGCACCAATCACAGCGCGATGGGCGGAACGGCAAACACGCCAGCCGGAACGGTTGAAGACAGGTACACAGCAAATGGCTTCACCAATATGTCTGCATCAGGTGACGGCATTTTAGAAGGACTGCTGTCTGCTTGCGCTGGATCGCTTACTTACACAAATGGCAAGTTCAATTTATTTGTTGGAGGCGATCAAACACCCTCCCTCACAATTACGGATGAAGACATACTCAGTGATGTTGCGGTATCTACCAAATCAAGTGGGGGTGAGCTCTACAATACCGTCAAAAGCATTTTCGTGGACCCTGACCAAAAATATGAGGCGATGGAGTCCCCAGTGCTTTCCAATACGACATATCTAGCGGAGGACACGCCGTCCGGTGAAAGCAGCGCCAACTATAAAAACATATTAGAGCTACAGTTCCCTTTTACTACGTCACAAACAATGGCGCAGAGACTTGGAACAATCGTGCTGGACAGGCAGCGCAAAACCACAACGGTTTCCTTTCTCACTACTTTGGAATATTTACGACTGCAACCCAATGACTGGGTTCGTGTAACTAATGAGCGAATGTCATTTAGCTCAAAAATATTTGAAGTCTTGAATACAAATCTGGAGTTTGCAGAGGGTAATGGTCAGGTGTTTGCGGCAACACGATTGACGCTTCGTGAGATAGATACAACCATCTATGACTACGCCGCAAGTGATTACATTGATGTAGCAGCAGATGGCGCGGCAACAGCGGGTGGCAGTCTTGCCATATCCCCGCCTACCAATTTGACGCTATCCCAAATAAATGGACAGGAAGGAGCGACAGCCAAGATATCCGTAAAAGTTTCATGGACAAACGCTTCTGATGACGCGATACAAGGAACAGAAATATCATACCGACTTGGCACTGAAACTGACTCTGATTACAAAACCGCCGCGATGTCAGGCAGGGGCATCAGCACCGCCACATTCGCGGGCGCAATCGTAGGGACTCAATATTATGTCCGTATTAGACATTTTGCTTTTGATAATGTTGTTTCTGGTTACACTTCTGCTGCAAACATTACTATTGCTGAACCTGACTCTATCTCAGCCCCTACCTCCGTATCCGCGACCACGGGCAAGCAGGGGTTCATTGACATCGCCTTCACCGCCCCAGCGGTAGACAGTGTCACTAAGGTAAACATACATTTCAGCACCTCTAGCGGCTTCACGCCCGCGTCTGGCAATTTGCTGACCTCGGTGGCAGTAACGAAGGGGGCGGTGATAAAGCACCCTGTAGGGCTTGTGAACGGCCTAGCATACGGTACGACCTACTACTTCAAGCTCACAGCAGAAAACTCATACGGCACAGTCTCCAGCGCATCCAGTGAGGTGAATGGCAGCTTTTCTCAGGTCACAACCTCAGACATTGTGGATGGCGCTCTTAGCGTGGCGAAGTTTGCCAGCAGCATTGAGCCTGTCAGTCTTGTCACCAGCGTCCCGTCTAGCAAAAGCACAGAGACCGTTTTTAACACCAGCACTAACACGCTGCTCCGATGGAACGGCTCAGCGTATGTGTCAGCACAGGGCGCATCTAGTTTCAGTGAGCTATCCGGCACAATCACCAGTACACAGATCACTGACAGCGCGGTTACATCTGCCAAGATTGCATCAAATGCAGTCACGGCAGCCAAGATAGCTGCGGGAACCATCACCGCAAACGAAATAGCATCTAATACGATTACAGCGGGAGTTATTCAGGCGGGGGCGATTGGTGCTTCAGAGATAGCAGCGAACGCNCTCTCNATCGCNAAGCTCACAAGCAATACATCAAAAGANTACAGCACGGGTTCTGACAGCGGCAGCAACTTTAAGTTTGAGATGGGAACCAGCACCAGCATCGGCGGGTTCACAGGCGCTGGCATATTCCGTACATCGGCATCATCTGGTTTTGGTATCGGTGGACTAGCAAATGCCTCAAACTCCATAGCTGTAGCAGGGCAACAAGCGAACAACTCAAGCGCGGCATTCGGCGGGTTTTTTGCAAACTCTACGGCTCTGGGCAGCACGACTCACAGGACGCAAACTGGGGTGTGCAGCAACACTCTTGCATTGATTACTGCGGATGATGAAAGCACCCCGAATCGGGTGGAACTGTCCAACAGCAGCAATGCCATCAATACCGTGGGGAATGTTTATGTTGACGGGAACATCACAGCCACGGGAACCATATCACCCTTCACCGGAACTCACGATGGCCTTATGGCATCTGGTGATAGCCCAACAGCGGGAGACATTCTTGTTGACACGGAAGTAGCCATTAAGCGGAACCTAAGCAATACGCTTTTCGTTATGGCTCAATCCAGCACATCTAATCAAGCAGCTATTGGCATTTATGGCGGGGATCAGCCAAGCGGTTATGTGCCAGTATCAGCGGCAAAAGACCAGACCTTCTCTGGCATAGACGGGACATCAGTAGCGGTTCGTGATAGTGCGTATGATTCAGTATTTCAGAATCGTAAATGTGTAATCGTCAATGCACTAGGCGAGGGTCAGGTAAATGTCTGCGGAGAGGCTGGTAACATCGCGGCTGGAGACTTAATCGTGACATCCAGCACGGCGGGCAAAGGCATGAAGCAAGCGGATGATATTGTCCGTGGGTACACAGTAGCGAAAGCAAGGGAATCAATTACTTTTGACAGCGCATCCGATACAGGGCAGATAGCCTGTATTTATCTTTGCGGATAGTTTCATGTGAAACATCGGAGGAGTTATGAAATTAGGTGGATTACTTAAGTCACTAGCGCCAACTATCGCATCAGCAGCGGGTGGGCCTATGGCTGGCATGGCAGTTAAGATGGCGGCGAACAAGCTCGGGTTGCCAGAAACTGCGACAGCGAATGAGATTGAGGACTTAATAGAGCGTAAGCCAGAAAAGGCGGTGCTGGTAAAAGAGGCAGACAGAGATTTCAAAAGCAGAATCAGAGAGATGGAGATTGACTTAGAGTCATTCAAAACCGAAGTTGAGGATCGCAAAGACGCTAGAAACAAGTTCTCTGGGGACATAACCCCAAAGGTGTTCTGTATCTTGGCGCTGATACTGTACGGAGCTTATGTGATGGCAGTTACTATCATGCCTCATGATCAGAACGATGAAACGATAATCAGCCTCGTGCTAGGTCAGCTAAGTGGCATTCTAGGGACTTGCGCGGCTTTCTTTTACGGCGGATCAAACGGGAAGGGCTAGAAATGGAAAACTTAATTAAGATGCTCCGCATACATGAGGGAGCAGAGACTCATGTTTATAAAGACACAGAAGGGTTAGAGACCATCGGAGTGGGACGCTGCATCGCAGAGGGATCACTGGGACTTTCTTCTGATGAAATAGATTATCTGTTAATGAATGATATAAAAAGAATAGAGGAAGAGGCTAAGCAGTTTGAATGGTATGAGGATTTAGATTCGGTCAGGAAGGAGGCCATACTGAATTTGCTATTTAATTTAGGTAGGACGCGCTTTGGTCAATTCCGGATGGCGATAGCTGGCATGGAATCAGGAGATATGGATAAAGCGGCTGATGAGTTCTATGACAGCAGATGGCGTGTTCAGGTAGGAAAAAGAGCTGATGAAGTTTGCCATATGATACGCACAGGAACCTATCCAGATGGCTTTGAGCAAAACTCAGAGTCGTAAGCTAGGCGTATTATTAGCGGTGATTTCTGGTGAATCACTGCCGTCAGAGCATCTTGAAAACTCTATAAAAAGCGGGTTTGTTGTTTTTACAGATGGCAGATACAGACTGACACCTGAAGGCATTGATGAAAAAAATCGGTTATGCACATTAGCAGGTTTGAATATACGGCTTAGTAGTGAAAAAAAGCCCCAGCCCGAAGGCTAGGGCTAGTCTCAAGGGGTCTATCTTCTCAAGGAATAGGCTGACTTTACGAGGTCAGCAACCCAATCCTTATACTTCTCAGGAACCTTGTCAAGGGCTTCTCTGCGCTCCTGTCGCGTTCTGAGCGCGATTATTTCAGATGCGTAGTGTCTTGGCCGCTTCTCATAGATCATAAGGCGTCCACCTCGCTTGAGGCTCTTCTGGGCCATATGTAATAGCCTTACCTTGCTTTGTCATAAGACAAACATGCTGCACGGCAAGAGATAAACGCTCAGAAATCTTCTGGTGTCCGCCTTCAATTCTAGCGATATGACTCCTGTTTGGCACACCGCCACTAAAGTATCCAAGCTTCTCGGCCATCTGCTTTTGGCTCAGGCCAGCGTTTTCTCTAAGGCTTCTGATGTATTGACCGTTCATTGGCTTTTTCCTTCTGGATATTCTGTTTACGCAAGAAGGCTGCAACCTTTGCATCACGGCAAATGTGGCAGCATGGTACTCCGGTTAGATCATCATGGAACATCTCATGCTTATGGCAGTAATGTGACTCAAGGCGAGATATATCATCCCAAGGTTTCACGCCCTATCCCTCATAGCCTTCATTTCATCATCAAACCATTGCCAAATGTCAGTCTGATATTTTGTCCATGAATCTTTATACACATTTTCCATCTTTTCACTGGCTATCGTAGAGCCATAGGCGGTAACGAAATCAATGTAGTTAGCCTTCATGCTAGATACGGTAAGAGAATCAATCATGCTATCAAATGCTTCTCTATCTGTTGTTACCTTACCTAAATCAAATGTTCTATTCATAACTTTTTATCCTTCTATGGTTTAGGGGTATATTATAACAACCATGATTGATAATACAACCCCAATGATAACTACTTCCATGCCCGCTCTCCTTAACGTATGATGCGGTTCTTGTTTTCAGCAAACTTAATCCTATCGCCAGAAAATGATTTTCTTGTAAATGTAATTAACGCTATGTTGCGTATATCTCTGTCTGTAGCTTTTACATCCTTCCATTTTTCAGCAGTTTGTCCTGTTTGTACTTGATGTATTTTGCCGCCTTTCTTCAAATAAGCCTCAACGTCTTTATTCAAGTCCTCTCTGCTAATCTTCATCATCATTACTCCCAGAGAGCCGAGCCCTCAAGAATTATGGCGTTTCCTACAATGCCGAGCCTTGGAACTGCGTAGTTCGCGTTTAAGGCCATTTTTGTTGCAGTCATATTCACTGACAGATCGGCGCGATGCATACCTTCTTCGTTAATAATTAGTTGCACATCACCGCATCGTAAGACTTCTACGTTACCGTCTACGAAATTCTGAGCCTCTTCTAAAGTGGGCGTATCCATTGAGTTTTTACAATGCCAGACTTTTGCTTCCATCATTTCTCCAAAAAGCCCGTAACGTGGGCTAGTCGGTGAGATCATCGGTTGGAATCGCCGTCCCAACAGGGTCGGGTAGCAAGAGGTCCGACTCTCACTGCGGATGTTTTTTGAGCGTGCGTTTTGCTCTATGCACCGTCCGCTGGCATTAGAAGAACGCTCCAAATGGAGTATTCTTGTTTGCTTGTGCTACATCATCCTCATAAGCAGATGTGTACTCTACATTCCTGTCTATAGCAAAGGTTAAGTTATCAAAGTAAATATCATCAATTACTTTCTTCTCACCCTTATCTGGCAAGAACTCTAAAACGTATGTGTCTAGCCAACTAAGCCAGACAAAAACCTTACCTTTGTGTTTGAATCCTTGTGTTCTAAAACAAATGCCGCCGCGATATTCGTGTGTTTCCTCAAGCGCAGTAAGTTCACTTGCTCCCCAAGATAGCCAGCAAGCCTGTCCGCTGCTGCCATCAGCACCTTGCCCAGAAATTATTTGCTGAAATATTATTTTTCGTAACGTCATGTTTTCTTCTGATTTCATGGTAAACCCCTCACAAGTTAAAAAAGTCAATAAAAGTCAAAGCCACAATGAATGCGATAAAGCTGTACCCGCTGATTATAAATAGCGATTGTTTAATTATTTCTTTTGCTTTCATGGCTAGTTTTTCCCCATTGGCTCATAAGCGGCCCGCTTCATAAAATCTGGGGAGTACTTGTTCCAAAGATCAACTGCCGCAACGCCGTAACCGGACTCATATGCTTTATCCAGTAATACAGTGATGTCTCCAAGTTGTGAAAAGCCTCTTTGCCAAACGCGATGATCATCGCTGTAGGCGTGAGTAAAATCGTGGCATTTAAGCAAAGACTCAAGCTCGCGCAAAACTTCTGGCAGTTGGTCAAGTTGGTCTAACGAATATTGCTCTTTCATGATTTATCATCCTATCTGTTGTGTGTTTATGTGGGCAGGGTAGAAGGGTTTGCCAACTCCAAGCGTCCGGTTGAGGCTACGCCTCACGGCAAGCCATACCCACAGTTGTAAATATACAACCCTATCGGGTTACTGTCAACTCAGTACCAACACTCATAAAAGACTGAACCACCGCGATCAACGCATTTCTTAGCGTCCTGTATGAACTCACTGTCTTGGTCTTTATAGGCCGTGACTTGCGCCTCTTGGTACTGGTGTCCCCAAAAGAACCCACCTTCGCAGAAGTTATCAGCGTATTCTTTACTAGCTGATTCTTCTAGTTTCTCTAAATCATCTGCATTCAGAGCTAACTCTTGGCAGTTAAACTTTCTATCATCAGTCTCTCCGGTTTTTTCCATCCACAGCTTTTGCATAAACTCTTGCAGTCGTGAATGCTTGCGCCATTGGAAGCTGCTGACATGTCCGCCGTTTTTATCTCTAAGCCATGCTTTTTGATCTAATCCCATCGTCTTATACTCCTATCTCATCAAGTGGTTGTATCAGTTTGTAGATGTTGCCTTGGTACTCAGTCTGCTGCGGCCCAACAAAACTGGGCTTCACATAGATTTTTTTGCCGTACTGGGGATGGTGTCTAAAGCGAGGATGCTCTAGTGTGCGCCAGTGACCCCTTCTGCGGTGTGGGCTTTTTGTCCCGCCTTGCGCTACGCCGCCCTCTGCTGGCGTTGTAGGCATTCTGTCTAGAAACAATATGTGCGGCCCTGTTGCGGATTTCCACGGCTTCTTGGCGTTAAGAGGCGTTTTAACGTGGGGTCGTGGTTTGCTAGGCACAACCTCAACCATGTGCTTTTCGCCGTACTTCGCGTGATTACACACAACGCGCTCAAAGGCTAGAGTGTTTTGGATGTGCTGGGTAAGGCCATTGTTCTGCATATCAGTTATGCCGAGTCTGCCCATTTGCTCTTCAGTACCTTCGGTCGGCAATATTGACATATAGTGAGCGCACATCGTTCTGCAAGTCCACCCAGCCCAAACGTGGACGGGCTTTTCATCTTTGTAGCACAGAAAGCTATAAACAAACTTCGTTGAACTTTCGTCAAACTTCCCGTTAGTGCCATCATAAAAATCATTAACATAATTGAACTTTTCTGGGTCTGGGTAGCCATTTAAGGCTTTCATTAGGGCAGGATTGTCATGGTTAAAAAATGCAGTCCAAACCTCAGCTTGTACGCCTTCATATAGCGGGTTGTTTTCCCACGAGGGCTTGTCAGAAATAACGATTGGTTGCTTGTAGTGGAGAACAAACTCATCAAAGATTGGCTCATGCCGCTCTTCGTCAGCAATCATCCTATCTTCATTCTCTGCAATTAATGAACACGTTTCATCTGCTGAGAATGACAGTAGCGGGAGGTGTAGCGCGTAGTTTACGAGTCCATCCATTTGGCCTGTATCGCCAAAAACGAATTTGTCTCGTTTAAGCGCTCTTCTTAGCAGCGGGCTATCTGGTCTATACATATGATCACCTGTTTTTCATACAATCTTGTGCTTACTGGGGTATAGTAATACAGCGTGTTGTCTTTTGCAACACTTAATAACTTGTGTTAAATCAATAGCTTACACGTTTTCAGGGATATGTGCTGGTGATATAATGGTTTCATAGAGAACATCATCTTTCAGCATATGGGCTTTTGGCAGAACCCCAAAGTATCCGCCCCATTGTATTATTGCGTAGTTTCGCTTTTCTGATTTAGAACAGTATTCTGCTTCTTGTATCGCTCCAGTAATATCATTAAACACTTGTATTTCTCTTTCACTCTCCATATTCAGATTGCTCCCATAAGGCTTGCGCGAGAACTTTCCCATAATCCTCACGCTCCGTGTATTTATAAAAAAACTTAGACTCATCTCCGTATTGAGTGTGCAACATACTGTGATGTTTATGGCACAGAGGTACTACATTAGAATCATCTGACTTCATGCCCATTCCTCTTTCACCATGCCAAGGTTTCATAAGGTGATGAGCTTGTATTGGGCCATTGCACTCATGGCATTGCAAAGCGCAACCAAGGCTCCTGACCCAATCTAAGTGTCTGGGTGACTTAAAACGGGGGGTCTGGGTATTCAACGTCCTTAATTTTGACATTTAGATACCTCGTTCCTCTTTCACTGACGTTTTCCCAGAGGCTTGCTCGTATTAAACCATCAAGGGTTACTTTGCCAGAGTAGTCAGGACTTGAGTCTCCTTTCTTGTCATCAGGGGCGTTGAAATATACCAGACCGCATGACTGCATCAACTCAAATTGATTAGTTCCGTCAGGCTTAGTGCTTTTTACTAAAGCGGCGTGTATTTCTTTTCCTTTACGTTTTATTTTGCCTCGTCCAAGTATTTCAATTTTTGAAGTCCAAAAGGTTCCTTCATTTTCTTTCAGTTCATACTTGTCGCTCATCTTTGCTCCATCGCGCTATTACTGCGTCAGTTAGTTTATATCGGTAGCCTTTTTTATGCGGAATGCGCTCTTTAGCGACAACTTCTCCATCTTTAGGCAGATTATATTTTGACCTCATGTAGTCTTTGCGTATGTTGCGGATTGCGGCACTGATGGTAGGTTCACCGTAGAACTGACCCGTTTTTTCTTTGATGGTTGTTTGTAAATCCCAGAAAGTCCACCACTGAAAATTAGACATACAACGCATCACATAATCATCAAGTCCATACTTTTTCATCACTTACCCTCATATAGCGCTTTCATATTCTGTAAACCTTTAAGGGTATCTTTGAACGACTTCTTGACATGTGCTAAGTCCTTTTCCTCTGCTTCAGCAGCTTTTATTCCACATGACGAAATCGCCCGAGCCACTTGCTCCTTACTGCTCTCATATATTGCTCGGCAGTTAAGGTCAGAGGCATTGCTTACTAGCTCTCTACAGCCCTCTAAGAAGCTATGCTCATCCTTGTAGCTTGCAATACAGGTTTCCCCAGAAAACAGCTTAAAATCATTACCACGCGGCTCTACCGATTTAGTCTTACTGGCTATCTTGTTTTGGCGTGTCTCAAGCTCTGCCGCCATACCGTCATCATCTTTGCTGTGTGATATGTTCAGGGCTAGGGCCAGTGAGTATCTTTTGGCATACGTCACGTTACCCGCTGATGCGTGTGGTGAGGATGTAGAGGATTTCATTGGCACTATGCCGTAGCTTTCTTCCTCTCCAAACCCAGATATTATTGTCTCAATGCCCACATCATTATTATCAAGCACATGAGCCTTCTGTCTAAATCGCAGACCCAGTTCAGGAAGTATTACCGTGGCGACTAATACAAGCTGCTCAAAGGTAATGTGGTCAGACTTAAAGTGAGGATTCTTGCCGTTACCCTCTATCTTGTTAGGCATCTGCTGCTGAGCAATAAACATGGCATCAGCAAATGTCTCAGGCTTATTAATTCTTGCTAGTGTTTCCTTAATCGTAGCGAGCTTTTCTACAAGTTTTTTATCAGCGCTTTTAGCTGTCATCGTTTAGTCTCCATAACTTTTTTGCGTTTATCTTTTCTTTAGCGTTCCATCTCCAATCATCCAGATCAGGAACAAGTAATGATGCAACCTCATGTATATCATCAGATATAGATAATATTTTCTGCATCGCTTTCGCCGCATGAAGCGCGACATCATAGTGATAGTCAGTATTAGTGACTGTCATTACAACCACCCGACTTTGAGTCTTTGTTGCGTTTATGTAGTCAAGGACGGGAAGTTTGTTTGTTGCCTTAGCGTATATAGACATTTGCCTACCAGCAGTATCAGGCAATGTTGAGGGCAACCGTTGTACTGTTTTAATATCGCGTATCACGTTGCGATACACCAGATCAACGTAACCAATAATAGGCACTGGCAGATCAGGCTCTGTGATCTCAATCTTTTGCTGAGAATCCTCCGGAACACCTATTGCTCGGTAGTGAGGTAAAGCAGCAGACATATACTCCTTTACCCTAGTAAGTTCCTTATCACGTTTTTCTATGGATTTCTCATCTGTAAAAGAATCTGCTGATTCAGCAGCACATTCAGAATATATACTTATGGCTGAACTGATAGCGTCATCATCACTCAGGTCAGATGACTCCAGTGCCATAGTGATGGCCTTATCCACAGCAGTCCCGCGCCACATAGCCGGACTACCAGACTTATCATCTAGCTTAGCTACCTTGAGTAACCACTTCTGAGGACAAGTGATAAACTGATTTATTGATGATGGGGATAGGTTATAAACATCATGCTTTTCAAAAGAATTCATATACTTACCTTATTGTCAGGATTTTACGGATTAAAAAATAGCACAATATGGGCTAGATTTCAATGTCATGCGATGTTAGAGTTGAGCTATGAAATTAAGTATCTGGATGAAGTCTAACGGGCTTACTCATGAAGAGTTTAAGAACGCTGTTAATAAACAGGGCTTAGACATCAGCGTTTACGCCGTAAACAAATGGACAACGGGCGCGAGGATTCCAAGACACAAAGAAATGGCTTGTATATATGCACTTACAAAAGGTCAGGTTAGACCTAATGATTTTTATAATCTGCCCGATACAGAGTTGCAAAGCAGTGCAAATTAACCCAATATGTGCAAATGTCTATTCAAGCCCTAAGCTGGTGTGTTCACCAAAGATGTCCCACTCCTACCTGTAAGCTAGTTCTTTTTGTCCTCTCAAATTACGCGGATGAGAGGCACACTTGTTTTCCCAGCGAGCAGCATATAGCGACCATATGCGGCGTGTCTTCACGCAGCGTGAGGCGCTGTCTTAAGTCTTTATCTGATGCTGGTCTAATATTCATTGAGCTTAGGAAGGGTACTAGCAGTCGCTATCATCTAGGGGTGGACGCCAGCGTCCATACTAGGGCGGACACCAGTGACCGCACTGTTAGGACACGCACGACCGCCTATACTAAAGATACACAAAAAACAAAAACTACGAGGTCTCTCAATGAACTTGCTGGATGAGCTATATGAAAAATACAACATACCATCAACCAATCTTAAAGACGGACAGCAAAAGATAAAGTGTCCAGAATGTCAACCAGCCCACAAGCCAAGCGATAACCCGCTATCAATAACAGTAGAGCCAGACCGCATACTGTTTAAGTGTCATCACTGCGGACTAGAAGGAGCGGTGTTTGATAAAGAAGCTAAGACTGTAGTAAGAAAACAACCTACCCCAGAGCCTATATCATACCTGTCTAAGCCAAATGCGTTCTTAGACAGATTCTTTGAGGGGCGCGGTATAAGCCGTGAGACCTATGAGGCATTTAATATATTTACTGATGATAACGTATGGATTGGATTTCCATATAACGGTCATAACGGTAAGTGCGACAACATAAAGCTACGCACAACAGAAAAAGACTTCCGTCAAACTAAAGGCGGTAAGAAGTCTTTATATAATTACCGGAGAGTAAAGGATGCTAAGAGGGTTGTAATTGTTGAGGGTGAGATGGATGCACTGGCTGTATATGAGGCGGGTATACCTGAGGTGACAACGCTGCCTGATGGCGCTCCGCCGAACGTGGCATATAAAGAAAATGATAAGCGTTTTAGCTGTTTACAAACTCACCCATTAGAAGCTGATCAAATAATATTATTCTCTGATGATGACGGGGCTGGAGCTAATCTACGAAAGGAGCTTCTTCACAGATACGGTAAAGAAAAATGCTGGTATATCAGACCGCCACAGGGATGCAAGGATGCTAATGAGGTATTACTTAAGCATGGTGCTGGTAAGCTGAAGGAGCTCATTGATAATCCTATACCCTATCCAGTTGATGGCCTGTATACCGCAAGCCGATATGCGACTGACGTTATTGACCTGTATCACGGCAAGTATGATCGTCCAATAAGTATCGGATATACAGAGCTAGATAAAATATACAAGGTCATGAAAGGCACGTTCCATGTATGGACAGGCATTCCAAACCACGGCAAGTCTACATTCCTAGACCAGTGCTTAATGGAGCTAGGCAAGAATGAGAACTGGAAGTTCGCTGTATTCAGCCCAGAGCACAGCAGTAAGATGCACATTCGTAGACTAGCAGCTATGTATATCGGTAAGCCTTTTGAGATGGGATATAACAACCGCATGAGTGAGGATGAACTTAAAGATGCGGTCAACTGGATACATAAGCATTTCTATTTTATTGAGACACGCGAGCATACGCCTAACATTCAGAAGATACATGAGATCGCTAAGGGCGCTATACAAAAGTTCGGATGTAACGGCCTAGTCATTGACCCATACAATGAGGTTGATGCCAGCAGGACAGGTAAGTATCGGGAAGATGAGCATATACGCGACTTCATCAGTCTGAACAAACGCTTTGCCAAGATGCATGACATTACTATCTGGGTTGTCGCGCATCCAACCAAAATGCCTAAGACAGAGAACGGACAATATAACCCGCCTACTGCATATGACATCAGCGGCGCTGCACACTGGCATAACCAATCAGACGCAGTTGTCACTGTGCATAGAGACTTTGACAACGACACGATACAGGTGATCACGCGCAAGATCAGAGAGCAGGGTTTATATGGACGGATAGGTGAAGCAAAGTTTGTCTATGATCACGGTACAAGAAGATTTGTTGAGCCTGTAGCTCCCAGAAACGTTGTAGGCTGGATGGATGGGAACTAAGTTCACAGGAGAGGAAGCTGTAGCGTATTTATTGAAGAGCTATGGTTGGCAGTACACCAGAGAAAAAAGGTTCCATCCAAGCCGCAGATGGCGCTTTGACTTCGTTATCATCGGCCTAGATAGGGTTGCCATAGAGGTTGAAGGAGCGGTCTGGAGCGGCGGTCGCCATACTAGGGGGTCTGGCTATATAGGAGACATGGAGAAATACAATGAGGCGGCTCTCAGAGGCTGGAAAGTGCTGCGATACCCCGCCTCAAACATAACCACCAGAGTGATTGCTGACCTAGAGAGGTTAAAAGAATGACAGAATTAAGGATTCCGCAGCAGCGGGACGAGATGGATGATGCTCTGTATGCTTGGGAATCGGCTATTGAGGATTTGCAGAAAGTACAACTAGAACAAATTGACGCTGAGTCCATGTTTAAGTCTTGGGAGGCCGCTACTAAAGTTGTCTATATCCAGACCCATAAAATGAGCGCAACTCTAGCGGATTCAAAAGTGAAGGGTCATCAACTTTGGTTAGAAAAATCTCTGAAGCTAAATCGTTTAAGCGTTAAGCTAGAGAATAAAAAACGCCTCTGTCGGTTGGCAGAGGCGCGGTGGGAGACAGCGAGGTCTAAACAAGTCACCCTAAGAAACGTAAGATAATTAGTTTATGTCAACAGAATCTAATGGACTCCAGAGGTCTCTGGTTCTTGGGCTATCTGAAACCACTGAATCTTTAGATGTCTCTATATACGACCAAGATACAGCGTCAGATAAATAGCTTTGGTCAATATCAAAGTCATTGTATCCATCAGATATGCTTTTCAGATACCCGTTGCTTGGTGGACTCTGATATTCTCTGTCTGTCATCTGGTACGTCATTAGCTTATGTATCTCGCCCTCATGCTCTATATCCATGAAGGTTTTTGTATATAAGTATGGATACCCCTCATATCTGTCAAGTGCTTGCTCACAGTCAGCAGTGATGAGCCACAGCCCAAGCGGGACTTCCACTCCCTTAGCCTTTTGAATATCAGCTACACTCCTGAACACTAGCTCATAGTCTGGAAGAATCACTGTTCCGACAGGCTTGGCCTTTGGGCATCTCATTTGCATTTGCTGTTTGTTTAGATTGGAGCCATAGGCTCCGTACAAGTAATTTTTGTAGATAGTCATGGTAACACCCCTTAAGAATTGTTGAGCTCATCTGCTCGTGATTGAATGTACTGCTTGGTGCTGTCGGATAACCCGTCAGTCCAACCCTGATCTGTTGCAGCCTCTGGGGAAGATAAGCGAAGCCCTTTGACCTGAACCAGTATGCCGAAGCGTTGGTTGTTGACCATTGCTGTCCGGCGAGCAGCACTGGTGTCAGCGTCATAGACTGCGCGAAGCTCTTCACCGTTGATGATGCACTGCACCTCACCGTCTTTCACGATGGCCCAGTCATCTCTGTAGCGACGATGCTTGACTTCATAACCTGAATCTTCAAGAAGCGTTCTTGCGTGAGCGAATGCGCGACCTGCCATAGTTGTTCTCCGAGGACTGTCTGAAAGTTCAATGGACTTTTGGACAAACTGTTGAAGAAAGTTTATCCAACCTGAAATCTTGCGGAAGTCAGTAGTGCCGCTGTGCTGACGGAACTCAATGCTACCGCGACCTGAAACGTTGTTGAGGTTGACTACATGAAACTTACCCCAAGCCATAGCTACGCCATGTTTTGAAGTGGCGCGCTCCATGCGAGCTATGTACTGGTCCTGAATAGTTTGGCAGTACATACCGTTGTGTCGGCTTCTTGGCATGAGAGTGTTGATAGAGCTTTGGTATTTTTGATACCGCTTGGCGACTGACTTGATCTGTTGTGCGTCAAGGTCTCTGCTGTCAATGTGAACATGCAGACCGCAAGAGCGATTGACCTGACAGCCAAGTCGGTTCATGACCTCGCAAACCTTTTCAAGCTGAGCCATGCCATCCTCACCCTTCAGGATTGGTGACACCAACTCACCAGTATGCTCAGACCCGCGAACCGAAACGTCAGTAGTAACTTTCCAATGACTGCGAGTGGTATGGTTGTAACGCTCAACCTCGCAAGCTATGCCTGCTCTCTCAAGAGCAAACTTAAGGTCATAACGAGATACGCCGTGATACTCAATTTCTACACCGAATTTTCTTGAAGTTGTCATGCTGTTTTCTCCGCTATTCTATGCCGCTAGGCGTTGTTTAGACACTGTTAGATTACCCTATCTGTATAGTAATACAACCCCTAAAACACGTTTTTTTCACAAAAAGTGCAAAAAATTGGCTTTTTTGGGCGAATATGCCAGACTATCACCCAGTTTTTGCTAAAATATCTTCATAAATATCAGCAACTTACAGCGGCTAAAAAAACATCATGGAAATCAATAACTTACCAAGCCAAGAACAATGGGCCGCTCAGGCTGTCGTGAAGCGCAGTGTTCAGGAGCTGATCCCGTATGAGAGAAACCCAAAAATCCACTCAGAGCAGCAGATTCAGCAGATAGCGGACAGTATTCGGGAGTGGGGCTGGACGGTTCCGGTTGTGATTGATGAGTCTGGAAATGTACTTGCCGGACACGGGCGATTATTCGCGGCTGAAAGTATAGGCATTGAAGAAGTGCCTTGCGTAGTTGCTTCTAATTGGAGTGAGGAACAAAAAAAGGCTTACATCATCGCTGACAATAAAGTTCAGGAAAATTCAAGCTGGGACTTTTCTCTTTTATCTGAAGAAATAAATAATTTATCTGAGAACGGATTTGATCTTGAGAAGCTTGGATTAAGTGAAGCTGACATAAACCTTTTACAAAACTTAAGTCCTGATGAGGAATTTAAGTTTGATTATGATGATGTTGTTCCTGATGTCAGTGATGTTAGTTCATCTGAACCTAGCAAGACCACTGATGGTTATGTGGAGTTTGCAGTGGTTTTATCTGAGGCTGATAAGAAGCAGCTTATGTCTCAAATAAATAAAGTAAAAGCTGACTATCAGATTGAATCTAACGCTGATGCTCTGATGATGATTGTAAATCAGGCAAGTCGGTATTCTCATGACTAAAATTTATAAAAAGAAAATTAATGAAAACCAGAACGTATATGATGCTGCGCTTGAGCGGATTGAGCATTTATACAACACATATGATGATGTAGTTGTATCTTTCAGCGGTGGAAAGGACAGCACCGCGTTACTGCTTTGCTGCATAGATGTGGCAAAAAAATTAGATAAACTTCCTGTCCACGCCGTGTTTTATGATGAGGAAGCCATACATCCGCCAACTGTTGACTATGTGAAGCGTGTTATGGACAGCGATGAGGTTTATTTAGAATGGTATTGCCTACCAGTGAAGCACAGAAACGCTTGTAGTAATAAACAACCCCATTGGTATTGCTGGCATCCTGATGAAGAGGATATTTGGTGTAGGGATATTCCTGACTTCGCCATCAGAAGCCATAATCGCTTTAAGATGGGCATGAGTATGCAAGATTGGGGAAGAGAGCATTTTAGAAATACAAATAAGGTTGTAGTTCAGGGAATCCGAACAGAAGAGAGTATTCGCCGCTACAGGGTTGTAGCTATGAAGAAAAATGAGAACTACATCGCCAAAGCGGGCAACGGAATATATTTTGCTTATCCAATATATGATTGGGGGTCTGATGACGTTTGGAAGCTGGTAAAGATAAAAGACGCGGACTATAACAGGACGTATGACATCTTTAATAGAACAGATCAGTACGGGCATTTACTAAAACAGCGCGTCTGCCCGCCATATGGTGAAGAGCCGCTTAGAGGACTGTATCTATACGCCGAATGCTTTCCTGAGCTATGGTCAAAGATGATAAATAGGGTTGATGGCGCATCAACTGCGGCCAGATACGGAAATACCGAACTTTATTCGCAAGGCTATAAGCCAGATCAAACTTCATGGAAGGCTCATATTCAGTCAGTGCTTGAGCAGTTTTCTGGCGCGGATAGGAAACAGGTCACGGAAACCGTCAACAGAGCTATTAGGCATCACAAAAAACAAACCCATGACCCAATCCCAGAAGAAAACCCACACCCTTTGACAGGAGTGTCTTGGAGGTTTTTATCTAAGATTGTAACTAGGGGCGATTTTAAGGGCAGGGTGATACAGAACTTATCTAATGAGGCATCCGCAGAGTTACGGAAAATGGGCATAACTCAGGAGGAAGCTCAAAGACTTTACGGCAAAACAGGGAGCTTAAAAGCCAGTGACCAATAAACAACCTATCTCAAATGTTTCATGGCTTGATAGAGATAAGATTAAGCCAAATGATTACAACCCTAATCGGGTGGCTTCTCCAGAGCTGAAGCTCCTTAAAATAAGCATATTAGAAGATGGATGGACTCAGCCTATTGTAATTAACCCTGATTATGAAATTGTTGATGGATTTCACCGATGGACTGTCAGCGGTGATAAAGAGATCAGAGCTTTAACGGGCGGGCTTGTTCCTACAGTTATGACTTCTCCTCAAAATAATGAGCATCAGAAGATGTCTACAATCAGGCATAATAGAGCGAGAGGTACTCATGGAGTGCTGGACATGTCTAAAATCATACAAGACATGGTTGATAACAATGTATCTAAGCAAGAAATTATGGAAAGATTACAGATGGAAGAGGAAGAGGTGATTAGGTTAGCCGCGAGGGTAGGCATACCTAAAAGCCAATTAATTGATAACACAGAATTTTCTAAATCTTGGAGCGTTTAGCATGGCTCAATATGGCGCGTATTACTACGCAGACGGAGAAGTCACCACATACACTGGTCCAGAGGATGACCTTTACTACTATAAGGCATATGTTGGTGACCAAAGAATACCAGCCAGAGACTATAACGGCAGTGTAATTTATTTATCTGATGATAAGTCAACGGCTATATGGACTAATGGGTCAGAGCCAATAGCTTCTAAGCATTTTGCGGTTCACATCCCCGCCTATCAGTGCGGCAACAAAACGGCCTCTGTAGATCAGAAAACTAATCTGCCGTATGTAAACGGATGCTCTACTAGGCAAATATTCGCTCCTGAAAGGATCGGTGATCCCACTCTACAGCAGCTTACGATACCGCCTTTTACATCAGAGCAAATGCATCACATACATACAACCCCACGAGTTGTTTATGTACTACGCGGTCAGGGATACAGCATCGTGGGTCAAGCTGATTGCACAAAGGAGACTCCATTGTTAGAGGGCATGGTTTGTATACTTGACCCTATGTGTCCCCATCATTTTAGAACTGATGATGACTACCTAACAGTGCTTCCTGTTCATGTCTGGAGCAGCACTCCATCAGGCCTTGAGGGTAATCATCCAATGTTTAACGGAACCAAAGAAGTCTGATACCACCTGAGACTTACTGATAACGAATATGGCTAAAAAAATCACAGATGACTTAAAAGGACTAATGCTCACTGAGTTTATCCACGGGTTTACTGATGATCAGGGCGTTAAACAGTTCCCATCNGTAGATGGTTTGGTAAGGCGGCATGATGTAGCGCGGGCCAGCTTGTATCGTATCTATAAGTCTGATGATTGGCAGAAACAAAAAAATCAGTATCAAACAGAACTGCAAGAAAAAATTAACAAGGAAAGGATGGCGAAAAATGCACAAGAGTCAGTGCGGCTTGATGACTCATGCATCCAGCTATCAATGGCAATGTTGACCGTTGTTGGAAAGAGTATTCAACAGATATTAATAGACCAATCTAATTCAGAAGATGTAAACACTCACCAGTTACAGCAATTATCAGAAACAGCTACAAAGGCTCAGAGGCTGGGTAAATTAGCTCTTGGTGAGGCGCAAGAAATATCAAGAGTATCAGCGAATGTCAGTAACCCAGAATCCTTCAGAGCAGTTATGGAACAACTGGATGAGCTTGCGGCAGCAAGGTCACAGGGCGACAGCGAATCTTTACACTGAGTGGCTTCATGCCGCACGATCTAAACAAATTACCCCAAGTGGGGATTGGCATATATGGCTGATTCTGGCTGGACGGGGATGGGGTAAAACCAGAACTGGCGCACAGGATGCGCTTCTATACGCGCTTAGAAATCCAGAGGTACAGGTAGCAGTGGTTACGCCAACCTTTGGAGACATACGCAGAGTGGCTTTCGGTGGCCCCTCTGGAATCATCGGCATGATGCCTGACGGCGCTTTTTTAGATGGTAAAGGTCAAGGATACAATTCTTCAGCCGCAGAGATAAGACTGTATAACGGATCAAAAATTATGGGATTCAGCGCAACTGACCCAGATCGCTTGCGTGGCCCGCAGTTTCACAGAGCTTGGTGTGATGAGCTTGCGGCGTGGAGATACCCTGAGACATTTGACCAGCTTATGTTTGGTCTGCGTCTAGGTAAAAGACCACAATGTGTCATTACTACAACTCCTAAGCCCTCACCTCTGATACGAACTCTGCTAGAAAGGGATGATTGTATTATTACAACAGGTTCTACTTTTGAGAACAGCGATAACCTAGCAGAAAGCACGTTACAAATGCTTCGTGATAAATACGAAGGCACTAGCATGGGAAGGCAAGAGTTATACGCCGAAGTGATAGATGCTACGGAGGGCGCTTTATGGACGCCATCAATTATTGATCGTGGACGAGAAAGCATAAAAAATATTACTGAAAAGATAACAAATATTCTTATATCCGTTGATCCTGCTGTTACGTCAGGAAGCTCATCAGATGAAACAGGGATCGTCGTGGTGGGAAAGGACTCTGATAATGAGTATTATGTGCTGGACGACAAGTCGGGCAAATATAAGCCGGATCAATGGGGCCAAAAAGCTATTGATCTCTTCTATCAGTGGGACGCTGATCGTATTGTCGCTGAAGTAAATAACGGCGGTGATTTGGTTGAGAGGTTGTTACGAACCATTGATACAGGGGTAAGGTATAAGTCAGTTCACGCCACAAGAGGAAAGATGGTCAGGGCAGAGCCTATTGCCGCTCTATATGAGCAAGGTAAAGTCCATCATTGTGGAGTGTTTTCAGAGCTTGAAACGCAAATGTGTACTTACACAGGCGAAAGGCCAAGACCTTCTCCAGACAGACTAGACGCACTGGTATGGGGTTTATCAGAGTTGAGTAAATCCCGTGGCGAAGTTTCGTGGAGAATAAGCTGATGGCGATTTTAGACAATATCAAAAGTATTTTTACTGGCAGTCCAGCGCAGATAGAAACAAAAGAAACTGGCCCAATGGTCGGTTACTTTGGCATTAACAGCACTCAAGTCCGTATGTTTAACTACGGCGACCTCGCGACAGAGGGCTATCTGAAAAACGCTATCGTTTACCGATGCGTTAATGAAATCAGTAAGGGCGCATCTGCTGTGCCGTTTATGGTGAAGAGCGGCGATGATGTACTTGAATCACACCCTCTTATCTCCTTGCTACAGCGACCAAATCCCCTCCAAAGTTATTCAGAGTTTTTTAACAGCTTATTTGGCTTTCTTCTGCTTTCTGGGAACTCATATGTCTTAGGCATCAATGGCACTGGCGGGCCACGGGAAATGCACCTNCTNNGNCCNGATCGCATNATGGTNAAGGGNAACAANGCNGGCGTNTTNCCTGANAANTANGAATACACAGTCAACGGGGTGCTGAAAGCCAGCTATGAGGTGGATCAAGAAAACGGCTTCTCTGAGTTAAAACAAATTAAGCTGTGGCATCCGATGGATGATTACTATGGATGCTCACCNCTGACGGCAGCAGCAATGGAGGTGGATCAGCATAACTCCGCTACACGGCATAACATTAACTTGCTAGAGAACGGCGCAAGGCCATCAGGCGCGGTAATATTTAAGCCTAAGGATGAAGCGGGCTACCAGATGCAGCTTTCTGAATCACAGAGGCAGCAGATACTTACCGATCTTAACAGGCGTTTCACAGGTAGCAAAAACGCGGGAAGGCCGTTGCTGCTAGAAGGTGACTTTGATTGGCGTGAGATGGGCCTGTCACCAAAAGACATGGACTTTCTTAACCTGAAGCACATGAGCGCGACAGACATTGCGCTGTGCTTTGGCGTCCCGTCACAGCTTGTTGGTGTGCCTGACAGCCAGACGTACAGCAACGTCGCAGAGGCTCGGCTGGCGCTGTATGAAGAGACAATCATTCCCTATCTCCGCAAGGTTGAATCTGACATGAACGAGTGGCTCATCCCACAGTTCAATGACGATTTGGTATTTGAATACGATGTGGACAAGATTCCGGCGTTGTCTGAGAGGCGGCGGATCATTTACAGCAACGTCATTGCAGCAGTAGATAAAGGGATAATGACCCGAAATGAAGCGCGTGAAATGGTGGGCTTATCACCGATAGACGGTGCTGACGATTTACTTGTACCCGCTAACCTATTTTCTATTAATGATGGTAATACGCCAGAGGCGGCTGATCCTGAGGATGAGGACGAGGTTGATCTTTATGATTCTCTTCCCATAAATGAAAAGGCAAAAACTAATTTTCCTAATCGTGGTGATGACAAAAAAATAAGTTTAAGGAACAGTGAATATCCACAATTTAGCTATTCATTCGCTAAGGCGCTTTATGATGACAAATCAGCTGTTGGCCGTAAGGTGTGGGGTGCGGGCGGCAACATACGAGGCAATGAGGCTTTTAATCTTTGGGGTAAAGCCCGTGAAGGGTCTGAGACTCCGGCAGTTCTTAAATGGATAAAAGAGCGTGAGGCTTGGGCCGCAAGGCATACCGTGGTTGATGGTAATCAGTTTGTAGGCGGTAACAAAGAGCCTAATGTGTCAAACATATCCGGAGTTGTTGCGATGATTAAGTGGGGAACTATAAATCCTAAACTGGGAGAGCAAGGGATGAAAGATGTCATCCTTGAGGTGGTCAAGAAGCTAGAGGGCAGAAAAGACCCAGACAAGGAAGATGACGGTTATATTTCCATGAAGTTCGGTGATGGCGATATAGAAGAAAAGGTGACTGCTGGAGTAAAAAAAGGGTTACAAGGAAAAGTAGATAAACATAATGAAAAGTACGGAGATAAGCCTACTAAAAGAGCTAATCTGCGAATGCTCATAGCAGTGTTTAATCGTGGGGTTGGTGCGTACAGGAATAATCCACAAAGCGTCCGACCTAGCGTGAGAGGCCCAGAACAGTGGGCTTACGCAAGGGTAAATAGCTTTTTATTCGCCCTTCGCACTGGTAGGTTCCAAGGCGGCAGACATGATATGGATTTATTTCCAAAAGGGCATCCGCTGAGCAGTAAAAAATAAATGTCTAGTCCTTACTTTTATAGTTGTGCCGTGGTCCGCGTGGTTGACGGAGACACAATAGATGTTGACATAGATTTAGGCTTTTCAATTATCTTAGAAAAACAAAGGCTTAGACTCGCTGGTATAGATACTCCAGAGAGTAGAACTCGTAATAAGGCGGAGAAGGCGTTAGGTCTTGCGGCTAAAGAACGACTTAAAGCCCTTTGTGGAGATGAGGTTTTTATTCAATCTTTAGGCAGAGGAAAATATGGCCGAATATTGGCCGTACCTTATACCCACGAAGGCACTAATATCTGCGACACGTTAATTAAGGAGGGTCATGCCGTTGAGTACACGGGCGGCAAGAAAACAAAGGTCTGGGCTTAAGCAGATACGACAGTTCCGTCAGGGAAGGGTAAACGCCAGACGTTACCTAGCTCAGCAAAAGCGGCTACAGTCAGTGCGATCCAGACGATTGCAAAAAAAACTGGATACCGCATTTCGTAAAGATGTTCGGATAATTGTAAGCCAGATTAAGGCTGATGTTCAGCCAGACTTTGACTCATCTGTGCGCCGCAAAGAGATAGAGATATATGCCACAGCAAAGGCAGAGATTCGTCGGTTGTTCCAGACCATAGTTGAAATAAATGATGAAAAATATGAGGCCGTCTTTAATAAACAAGTTGATCTTGGCTTTGGTTTTAGTCGTCAGGAGGCGATTGAACGCTGGATGGATGAATATATGGCGGGGCGTGAGATATTGTTTGCAAGCATATCTCAAGGCATGACCCGCCGCATATTTAATGATTTACAGAGTCTTCAGGCAGAGGGCTTAGGAATTGATGTCATTGCAAGGACGATTTCTCGTAAGTATTTAACAGTTAGCCGGAAAAGGGCGGCATTAATCGCCAGAACGGAAATACATAACGCCGCAGGGTATGGACAGCATAACTATCATAAATCTATAAGCTCAGACCTTGGAGTAAATATGGTAAAGCAGTGGGTAGCCACAGCGGATGACAGAACAAGGTCAGCACACGCACAAATGAACGGAACTCAGGTTACAATGGATGAACCTTTCATCATGCCTAATGGAAGAGAGATGCAGTTCACCGGAGACCCCAACGGTGGTGCGGCAAACGTAATTAATTGTCGGTGTGCGATTGTATATGTAGACACTGAGGATACTATTACATAAGGTTGTCAATGTAAGATGCTGAGTATAAACTTACATACCCATCAGCGTAGACTACGCGATCCGTGGTTAGCCAATCACGAAAATTATCTGTATTTGAGGAATCCACTATGACAGATGGTGCAAGCCCAGCAGATCGCATCGCAGAGCTAGTGAAGGCGCTGGATGAAGGTATTAATGCTGACAGCAAAGAACAAATCCGCCGAGATGTCTTCACGACAGAAGAGGAGGCACAAGAGCGGGCGGAGGAGATTGGCTGCACAGGTACTCATTCTCACGATGAGGACGGCAACGAAGTATTTATGCCATGCGCTACACACGATGAGTACATAGAGCGCACGGGCATTGATGTTGCGGGTAAGCAGGATGAGCCAGCGGAAGAGGAATATCTGGACTTCCGCTCCGACATCAAGGCATATCACGACGAAGATGAGGATGAAGAGAAGGGTACATTTGAAGGGTACGGCTCCATCTTTAACAACAAAGACCTCGGAAATGATGTGGTTATGCGTGGCGCGTTTGCCAAGTCCCTTCGGAGAACTGGGCCAAAGGGCGTCAAAATGCTGTACCAGCATAAGACAGATATGCCGATTGGCGTCTTTGAAAGCATCAAAGAGGACGAAGACGGCCTGAAGGTGAAAGGCAAGCTGGCTCTCGGCACACAAGCGGGCCGCGAAGCCTACGAATTGATGAAGATGGGCGCACTAGACGGCCTGTCTATTGGCTTTCGGGTAGCACCGAAGGGCCAAGAGTATGACAACCGCCGCAAGCGGAGGCATATCAAAGAAGTAGAATTGATGGAGATTAGCTTAGTCACGTTCCCCATGAACCCCAAAGCTAGGGTACGTTCAGTGAAAGGTGATGAGCTATCTATCAGAGAATGGGAAGGAGGTCTGCGCGATGCTTTCCAATTATCCCGTTCAGAAGCCAAAGTGGCGGCTAAAGCTGTTCATAAGGCATTTAATCAGCGAGAGGCTGAAGATAACGCAGGAGTGATTGAATCGCTCCAATCTTTAACCAGCAAACTCAAACACCTATGAGGAGTTACTATGTCTGAAGACATAAAGAAGACGCTCTCTCAGTACGGCGAGGCTTTTGATGAATTCAAAAAGTCATACGACGAAAAACTGGAGAACATAGCCAAAGGTGTGACTGATCCCCTTCTGGACGGAAAAATTGATGCGATTGAAGCAAAGATGGATTCGCTGGAGAACGTGAATCAGCAACTGATGGCTCAAAAGGCACACGCTGAGAAGATGGAAGAGCAGATGGATAGGCTGGAAACAGCTCTCCGCCGCCCTTCTTCTGGTTTCAGCGCGAAGCAAATTGACGAAAGCCATGCTGCTTGGGACAAGTATTGTCGCAAAGGCTTTGAAAACTTAGAGCCGGATGAGAAGAAGGCTCTTACAGTCAGTAATGACAACACGGGTGGTTATCTTGCGCCGCCAGAGTATGTTCGTGAGTTGATTAAGACGGTTACGGAGATTTCTCCCATCCGATCTATCGCTCGCGTCCGTACAACGGCCCAGCGTAGTATCCAGCTTCCCAAGCGCACAGGGCAGTTCGCTGCACAGTGGGTGGCGGAGTCTGGCACTCGCAGTGAGACAACTGGATACACTGTAGGTCTGGAAGAGATACCAGCGCATGAATACTACGCTCTGGTGGANATNTCTGAGCAAGACCTNGANGATTCAGTNTTTGACCTTGAGGCAGAAATGCAANCTGAATTTGCGGAGCAGTTCGCAAAAGCAGAAGGCACAGCATTTGTCTCAGGCAATGCTGTAGGTAAGCCGGAGGGTTTTCTGACAAACAGTAGCGTAGCCTCTGTGAACTCAGGAGCCGCTAGTGCATTGACTGCTGATGGTCTTATCACTTTGGTGCATAGCATTAAAGCTGAATATGGCCGTGCGGGTGTATTCGTATTTAATCGCTCAACCTTGGCGGATATTCGCAAGCTTAAGGACACTGCTGGTCAGTACGTCTTTCAGGCTGGCATGATGCTTCAGGGCGGCGTGACAAATACAATTCTCGGCTATGGATATGTAGAAGCGACAGATATGCCTGACGTTGCGGCTAGTGCAAAGCCTGTGGCGTTTGGTGATTTCCGAAGAGCATATATGATCGTTGATCGTGTCGCTCTGGCTGTCTTGCGTGATCCTTTCACACAAGCAACCACCGGAAATGTCCGATATGTAGCTCGTCGCCGCGTGGGTGGTCAGGTCATACTGGCTGAGGCTATCGTCAAGCAGAACATTAGTTCTTAACGGAGGCGACATGAAAGATTTAGCTAATAGCATATCGGCTGTTCAGTCATTGGCTCCGGCAGTACGCACTGCTGACGCAAATGGCACTGGCGTTGATCTCCAATTCTTTGAATCTGCCACGGTTGTGGTGGATACAGGGATTGAAGGTGACACCCTCAGCTCATCAGTAAAGATTGATTTCATCCTTGAGGAATCATCTGATAACAGCACTTTTACTGCCGTCACAAGCAGCACAAGTGTCACTGACGGGGCGGTGGATTCGTCCGGCATCTTTTTGACTTTGGATGCTAACGGGGAGACTCCTCAGATAACCACTATCGGTTATGTTGGGGGCGCTCGGTACATCAGGGTCACTGCTGATTTCACGGGTACACACTCCAACGGTACGCCAATCTCGGCGTCCGTCATTAAGGGTGCGCCTAGACACAGCACTGATGCTGATACACTTTCTACAGCCTAGTAGATGGATGGCAGGGGGAGCTTTTGCTCCCCTTGTTATTTAAGGAGCGAATATGTCTACATATAAAATTCTTGTTCCCAAGCCAGCCGCTAAGGATGAATCAGGTGCTACCACTGGGCTGTATGCAGCAGATGAGATGGTGACGCCTACCGCAGAGTGGCAGCAGAAAATCATGGACACATTCGTGGAAAACGGATGGGCCATAGAGGTAAAGACTGTTGAGCCAGAGGCCAACATCACCGTAGAAGCAGAGATAGTCGCAGAAGAGACTGTGACACTTACTGTAGAGGACGCCACGGTAGAGGTAGAGCCGCCCAAGAAAAAGCGAGGCAGACCAAAGAAAAACCCTGAACCTGAAGAGGGGTAGAACATGACAACGCTTCTTTTGGTGGAGGGTGACACCAAGGCACAGATACAAGCAACCATCACCCGTTCTGACACTGGCTCCGCCGTTGACCTGAATGACGCAAGCTCAGTGGTCATGCGCTTTCGTAAAGAGTTTTCNTCTACGTTAATCGCAACACTNACNGGATCACAGGGTTCGTCCGGTGATTTTGCTAGTGGCATCGTCACATTTGACTTTGGCAGTAATCTTGTCGGGCTTGCTGCTGGCGAGTATGAGGGTGAGATAGAACTAACAAACTCCGGCGACTCCACAAAAGAAACTGTCTTTGAAGTCATTAAGTTCATCATCCGAGAGGATTTTGGCTAATGTCTGGGAACCTGAAGGCCGCAGCGGTCAGTAAGCGGGTTCTGGCAGCACTAAAAAGTAAAAGATTACTCGCTACAGCCGTAATCGGTAACTTCATCACCCGTCTGACTGAATCATTTGCTAACGCGGTCAGCGTCAGTCAGCAGATTGTCAAAGGCATCGGCAAAAACCCATCTGACACCGCAGGGCTGACTGACAGCGAGGTCAGGGCCGTAGGTAAGGGACTGACGGAGGCTCCAGCCGCCACAGACGAGCCATCCATTGAGACAGGCAAGGCGGTAACAGACACAGCCGCCCTCAGTGATGATGATGTNATAGAGTTTGGTAAGAATCCGTCTGATAGCCCAGTGGCGACAGANGCCGCGCCTGTNTTCGCTGTTGGNAAGAACATATCTGANNGCGTGATCGCAACGGATGACGTTGACGGCAATCTCAGCACNAAAGANGANCANACNATCCANTTCAACAAGAANACNGGCAANATCGTCGGGGCNAACGATGTATTCAGCAGGGTNGTTGCTTATGNGCGGACTTTACAGAACACNGCNGCNGNAACTGACTCGCCATCCTTAGAAGTCGGGAAGCCGCTGTCTAATCAGGCTACGGTGACAGATGTTTTTAGCTTTGTGATGTCTATAGGTGTCCAGCCTAGTGACGCTTTAGCCATTGCAGAGCAAGCCATACTTGAGGTAGGAAAGAATTTATCAAATAGCGCGGGTGTGGCAGAATCCCATGCTATNGCNTTGTCTCGCACCATCGCTGACACGGTGGGNGTTACGGATGACCCTGATATTGACGCGGGGCAGACNGAAGGAGATGATGCCAGCATCGCTGACAGTCCNCAGCTAGAGTTCGGNAAGAACCCCAGCGAGACTCCNAGCGTTGCGGAATCTTTGGCCTACGGGCTAGGAAAAGCAGAGTCAGANTCNATATCGGTGNCTGACTCTCCNGCACTTGCAACTGCAAAGCCCTTGAGCAATGGTTTATCAGCGTCAGATAGTCCTGTAAAATCATTAGGCAAGGTGTTAGCGGAAACGCCCGCGATTACCGATTCTGGAACAGTGAGGTCACAGGGATACTGTGATTTCACATATTTTGCTGAGGATTATGTAGGCGATTCGCGAACTTTCTGAGGGCTACAAAGATGATTAATGATGAGATTAAGCTAAACGGTCAGCTTGATATTGTTATCACAGGCAGTGATGGCACAGTCAAAGAGACTCGTTCAGAGAAAAACCTAGTGGTTACTGCTGGTCTGGGATATATCGCCAGCCGCATGAAGGATGCTTCTGCAACCGCAATGAGCCACATGGCTGTTGGCAGCGGAACGACTGCCGCAGCAGCAGGACAGACTGATTTGGTAAGTATTCTAGGCTCACGAGAGGCTCTGGACAGCACGACTGTCTCTGGTGCTGTTGTGACCTATGTTTGTGGATTTGAGGCCGGAGACGGCACTGGAGCGATCACAGAGGCGGGCATATTTAACGCTTCTAGTGGTGGAACCATGCTGTGTCGTACTGTTTTCTCTGCTGTGAATAAAGCTGCTGATGACACCATGACGATTACATGGACAATTACGTTATCCGCATCTTAAGTCGCAGTAGGGTTATGACATGGCTACGATCACAACCAGATCGGGGAAGGGTAGTCCTCTAACCAATAATGAGGTTGATGCTAATTTTACCAACCTCAACTCCGATAAAATTGAACTGACAAATCTGTCCGTCACCGTTGCATCTGCCAGCGGTGGCGGTAGCCTGTCATACGCAAACGGCTCTGGGGTGTTTACCTTCACCCCTCCAAGCCTGTCCAGCTTCCTTACAAATTTATCCGGTCAAGACACGGATGATCTGAGTGAGGGCAGCAGTAATCTATATTTCACCAATGCGAGAGCGAGGGGCGCTGTTTCTGTCACTGACAGTGGCGGGGACGGCTCACTAGCGTACAACAGCACCAGCGGCGTCTTCACATACACGGGGCCATCTGCCTCTGAGGTGAGGGCGCATTTTAGCGCGGGAACTGGCGTCACCATCTCCAGTGGTGAGGTTTCTATTGGTCAGGCCGTTACGACCTCATCAAACGTCACGTTTGGCAATGTAAATGTGTCTGGTGATCTAACGGTCAACGGCACGACAACCACAGTCAACTCTACGGTTGTCACCATTGATGACCCCATCCTTACGCTAGGCGGGGACACCGCTCCATCCACGGATGACAACAAAGACAGAGGCATTGAGTTCCGGTGGCACAATGGTACGTCTGCCAAGGTGGGATTCTTTGGTTTTGACGATTCCACGCAAAAATTCACATTCATCCCAGAAGCTACCAATAGCTCTGAGGTGTTCTCAGGCACGGCTGGGGACGTTGTTTTCGGGGCCGCTACCGTAACAGGTTTGACCATCGGAAGTACCGCCATCACGGCCACAGGGGCGGAGATTAACATTCTGGACGGGGTTACTAGCACCGCCGCAGAGCTAAACCT
>FUFK010038883.1_pt1 | contig 42090 bp, 43 predicted proteins | sample 1021851 | NCBI WGS metagenome assembly FUFK01 (sample SAMEA51879418, study PRJEB19060) | metagenome
ATGTAGATGCTAGTTGTGATGTGTTAGTTGAGTCAAGTAGCACCAATGATCTCTTAGAGGTATTAAACAACAAAGAGTTAAATAACAATCTATTTATTCTTGGAGGCGGAAGTAATATATTATTTACAGAGCATTATCAAGGAACTATTATTAATCTAAAAGAAGAAAGTATAAAGATCTTAGACGAAGGTCCTGACAAAGTTCAAGTTAAAGTATCTGCTGGCATGAACTGGCATAGATTTGTTGAGTGGGCAGTGGATAAAGATTTTGGCGGTATTGAAAATTTATCATTAATTCCTGGTAATGTTGGTGCTTCTCCAATTCAAAACATAGGAGCTTATGGTGTTGAGTTAGAAGATGTATTCGATAGTTGCTCAGGTATAATGATTGACTCTCTTGATAAAGTTAACTTAAGTAAGTCAGATTGTGAATTTACTTACAGATCATCCATTTTTAAAAAAAAACTTAAGAATAAGTTTATAATAACTTCTGTCATATTTAATCTAACAAAATCAAATCATTTATATAATATTGATTATCCAGATTTGAGTAATCTTTCAGAATCTGGCCTAGATTTAAAGAAAATCTCAAATGAGGTAATTAAAATTAGGAACACAAAACTACCAGATCCAAAACAATATGGTAATTGTGGAAGTTTTTTTAAGAACCCTATTATAAGCTATTCTAAATTTCAAAAACTTAAAGAAAAATTTACTGAAATTCCTTTCTTTAAAACTGATTCAAATTATTTTAAAGTTTCAGCTGCATGGTTAATTGATAAATGTGGCTTTAAAAAAATTAATGATGAAAATGTAGGTGTCTATAAGAACCAGCCTTTAGTAATAATTAATCTAGGCAATGCATCCGGGAATGAAATTATAAATTTTGCTAAAAGAATTAAGGACTCAGTATTTAATGAGTTTGATATTGAACTTGAAGAAGAAGTAATTGTAATGTAATATTACTTTTTATTTTTTGAATCAATTATTATTGTTACAGGTCCATCATTAATAAGTGAAACTTTCATATCAGCACCAAAAGTTCCAGTTTTTACCTTATCATCAATCTGGTCTTTACAAGTCTTAATAAAATGCTCATAGAGAGGGATTGCAATTTGATGATTAGCAGACTTTATATAAGATGGCCTATTTCCTTTCTTGGTTAAGGCTAGCAGAGTAAATTGAGAAATTAGAAGTAGTTCACCATTTATATCCAGTAAGGATTTATTCATAACTCCTTCTGAGTCATTAAATACTCTTAGGTTTAAAACTTTATTAACTAACCATTCTACATCTTGTTTATTATCATCTAAACCAATTCCTATTAAGACAAGTAATCCTTTTTGAATTTCAGATTTAATCTTATTTTTTATCTCAACTGAAGACTTATTAACTCTCTGAATTACTACTTTCATCAGATTTTCTATAAATATTATGGTCTTTCAACATATCTAAATAAGTATTATATCTTGATTCAAATATTTCACCATTAGTTATTTCACTTTTTATATTACAATTTGGTTCATCAAGATGAAGACAATCTTTAAATTTACATTTGTCTTTTGCTTTAAAAAATTCTGGAAAAAAATCCCCAAGTTCATTTTTTGAAATATCTACAAGACCAAACCCTCTTATTCCGGGAGTATCTATTACCCTTATATTTGAATCTAGATCAAACATTTCAGCATGTGTGGTTGTGTGTTGACCCTGATTATGCGAGGATGATATTTCTTTTGTCTTCAAGCTTAAACCAGGTGATATATAATTGATTAAAGTTGATTTACCTACTCCACTATGACCAGATATCATACAGGTTTTGTTTTTCATTTTTGCAATTAAATTATCTACTCCGTCCCCAAATTTGGCCGAGATTAAATCACAATTATATCCTATATGATTATACATGTTAATCATTTCTTTAATTTTATAATCTTCATTTTTTTGAAAGGTATCAATTTTGTTAAAGGCCAAAATAACAGGAATGTCATAAGCCTTACAGGTAACTAAAAATCTATCAATAAAATTATTTGTTGTTACAGGGTTGTCAAGGGTAACAACTAGTATTGATAAATCGATATTTGAGGCAATTATATGATACTGTTTAGAAAGTTTTACTGATTTTCTAATTATATAATTTGATCTAGGCAAAATATCTGAAATAATACCTGTATTTTGATCTTCTATTTCAAATATTACATCATCACCAACTGATATTGGATTTGTAGTAGAGATATCCTTAAGTCTAATTTTTCCCTTTATTCTACATTCAAAAAATTTATTTTTTGATTTTACTAGGTACCAACTCCCTGTTGATTTATATACTTTACCCTCTAACATATTATTTAACAATATATTTTTTCCTAATCATATTAACAAATCTACTTAATGATATTTGTATCTTTAAACAAAAAATTGAACAAGAAAGTCTTACTATTAATTCTTGACGGTTGGGGAATTGCAGATAACAAAGATGCATCTGCACCTGACAAGGCAGATACTCCAAATTTTAATTCGTTAATTGAAAATTACCCAAATAATTTTTTAATAACTCATGGTGAAAAAGTTGGTTTGCCAAAAGGTCAAATGGGAAACAGTGAAGTTGGTCATATGAATATTGGTTCGGGAAGGATAGTTCTGCAAGATCTTCTTAAAATTAATAACAGTATTAAAGAAGGTGAGTTTAGAAATAAAAGTCATTTTAATGATATAATTAACTACACTAAAAAAAATTCTTCAAATGTCCATTTAATGGGTCTAGTTTCAGACGGTGGTGTCCACTCTCATATAGATCATTTAAAAGAGATTATTTTAACCTTATCCGAGATTAAAAATAACATTTATATACACGCATTTACTGATGGTAGAGACGTTGATCCAAAATCTGGGATTGATTGTATAAAATCTATCAAAACTTTTTGTAAAAAAAATGGAGGTAAACTTGCAACTATAATTGGCAGATACTACTCAATGGATAGGGATAATAGATGGGATAGAGTTAAGAAAGCTTATGATCTTATTTCAAATTCTGTTGGAACTAAGTCAACTAATTTGATAAATGATATTAATAATTCATATTTAAAAGGAGTAACAGATGAATTTATAGAGCCACTCTTGAAGGTAGATTCAGATGGCAATCCAATTCATGAACTAAATTCTGATGATACGGTAATATTTTTTAATTATAGGACTGATAGAGGGAGGCAGCTAACATCCGTCTTATGTGAAAAGGATTATCCAGATCATGAAATGACTAAATCTGTGAGTAATTTATACACACTTACTAATTATGATGAAAATTTTAAAATAGCAAAACCAATTTTTGAGAATAAGGTTCTTAAGAATACTCTTGGAGAGGTAATTTCTAAAAATAATTTTAATCAACTAAGAATTTCTGAAACTGAAAAATATCCACACGTGACATTCTTTTTTAATGGTGGGAACGAGGAAAAATTCAAAAATGAGGAAAGAATTTTATGTCCATCACCAAAAGTAGCTACCTATGATCTTAAACCTGAGATGAGCTCTGATGAAGTAACTAAAAATGTAATAAGAGAAATCAAAAAAGGTAAATTTGAGTTTATATGCTTGAACTTTGCTAATCCTGATATGGTAGGACATACAGGAAATTTTACTGCTGCAGTTAAAGCTTGCGAAGCAGTAGACAATCATATTGGAAGTATTATAAATGAAGCAACCAAAGAAGACTATACATCAATTGTTATATCTGATCACGGCAATTGTGAGAGAATGATTAATGATGATGGATCAGTAAACACTTCACATACTATCAATCCAGTACCTATAATTTTAGTTAATTGTCAAAACAAAGAAATTAATAATGGAGTGCTCGCAGATATTGCTCCAACTATACTTGATATTCTTGGTATAGAAACTCCTAAAGAGATGGAAGGGGAATCATTACTAATATGAAAAAGATCTATTTATTATTTATAGCTATTTTATTTACAAGCTGCTCTCAGAATCAAAATTATCTTTTAGANGAAGGAGTAGTAGATATAGATTATTTAAAAAANTCACCTAAAACATATTGGTTTAATGAAAATTTTGAGAACTATACAGTTGAAAAAATAAATAGAGATAATTTCTCTGAATTATATAATTANGATATTGAANTATTNATGAATACATTATGCCATGACTCTCAGCGAGAAATACCTAGATTNATTAANATNCTAAANGAGCTTAATTTNCCNGAAAATAAATTAAAAATTATTTTACTTAATCCAAATAAAGAATCTAAAATGGGTTATGAAGTAAACAAAAATATAACCAATACACCAACGATTATTTTTAATTTAGATAATACTGAGGTTAATAGAATTGTAGAATTTCCAAAGGAGAGTCTAGAGAGTGATATCCTCAAAATTTTAAATGATGAAGACTATAAACATGTATATTTTATAGAATGATACTAAAAGATATAAATGAAATAAAAAAAATTAGGGAAAGTGCCCAATTAGTCTCAAAGACCTTAGGTTTATTGGCAGAGGAAATTAAACCTGGAATAACTTCTTTGTATCTTGACAAGATTGCAGAAGAATTTATACTTGATAATAAAGCTAAGCCAGGGTTTAAGGGATATGATAATTTTCCAAACACATTATGTGTAAGTATAAATAATGAAGTTGTACATGGTATTCCATGTGATACACCGTTAAAAAATGGTGATATAATTTCAATAGATTGTGGAGTTCTAAAAGATGGGTTCTATGGAGATCATGCATATACTTTTTCTGTAGGTGATGTATCCAAANAAGTTCAAGAATTATTAGATGTAACAAAAAAATCACTTTATAAAGGAATTGAATCAATGAAAGAGAGTAATAGAATTGGTGATATAGGTGATGCAATAGAAAGCTATATTAAAATTCATGGTTATGGAATTGTAAGAGAGCTTGTGGGACACGGATTAGGTCAAAGTCTTCATGAATTACCAGAAGTTCCAAACTATGGAAAAAAAGGAACCGGAAAACTTATCAAAAATGGTTTAGTATTGGCAATAGAACCGATGATAAATCTTGGAACTGAAAAAATTAAAATAAATGATGATGGTTGGACATTTGTGACTCTCGACGGACTTCAGAGTGCACATTTTGAACATAATATAGCAGTTATTGATAGTAAGCCAGAGTTATTATCAACATTCAAATATATTTACGAAGCTCTTGGCATTGAATCTAACGAAGAAGATAAATTCAATAATTTTTTTTTATAGATGAAATATATATTAAAATTCTTACCAAGAGAGTTACTAATAAAATATAGCTTCTACTTTATTCCAATCTTAAAAATTATATTCAAAGGAAAAAGATTTTATGATCCAATTGATGGAAATGGATACTCAAAATTTTTATCATATGGTTATAAAAAAATAAGAAGAAATGCATTATCACCTGGGACACTATCTTTGGAAAGACATAGGCTTCTTTGGTTATACCTTGTTAACGAAACAAATTTTCTTGACTCAAAACTAAAAGTTTTGCACGTTGCACCAGAACAAATTTTTTATAAAAAATTTAAAAAAAANCAAAACTGGNACTACNTNACTTTTGATTTAAAATCNCCATTAGCAGATATAAAAGGAGANATTAAATCAATGAATTTTGAGAANNAATCNTTTGATNTANTAATATGTAATCATGTTCTTGAACATATTGATGATGATATAAAAGCNTTAAANGAAATTTTTAGAGTTTTAANGTCTGGTGGAGTTGCAATNCTTCANGTACCTATTAACTTTAANAGAAATGAAACTTTTGANGATCAATCAATAATTTCTAANAAAGATAGAGAGAAATATTTTGGACAGTATGATCATGTAAGAGAATATGGNTTGGACTTTAAAAAGAGAGTTGAAAAAGCTGGATTTGANNTAGAGATGGTNTANTANACTGAAAATTTTTCTGAAGANATGAAATTAAANTATGGATTACAGAAAAATGATGTAATNCCTATTGCTAGAAAATCATTTAGTAATTAAATCCCACCCATTAGATTTGATAGGTATAATTTCATCATTTATTGCAGTCAATATTAAAACTTCTATATCTACAATATTATTTATTATTTCTATGGCCTCCATTGGGTCCATTAACATTAAACTGGTTGCCCATGCGTCAGCTTCAATACAAGAACTAGTGATTACTGAGGTACTTAATATATTATTTGACATTGACTCACCATTAATTGGGTTAACAATGTGAGCATATCTTACACCAGATTCTGAATCAATCCTGAATTTTCTATAGTTTCCAGAAGTAGCTAATGACATTCCATCAAGAGTAATTTCAGAATAATAACTATTCAAATCAACAGGATTTTGGATTGCAACTTTCCATTTCTTGTTTTTTTCATTCACACCCATAGTGATCAATTCTCCCCCTACCTCAATTAGAAAATTATTTGAGTTTATACTAATTAATAAATCTTTAATTAAATCAACAGAATAACCTTTAGCAATTGCATTAAAATCAATGTAAACATTTTCATTTGCTTTATCTATATAATTTTGTTGGTTGAGGTATACTTTATCTAAACCTACATATTGCATAACACTATCAATTTTATAGTTATTAATTGACTGAATATTATTATTTGGTCCCATTCCATATAAATTGACAATAGAACCGGCTGTNGGATCAAAATATCCATTTGAAAGATTCCAAATTTCTTGTGATTTTTTAAAAACTTCAATAAAATGGCTGTCAACCTTAACTGGACTTTGAGATTGATTAACTCTGGATATTATTGAATTAGATCTATACGTTGACATTGAGTTATTTATAACCTCAAAAATCGAATCAATACTTTGTTTAATTAAACTTGAATTAGACTCAGATTGAACTATCACTTGATAGGTAGTTCCAAGTGCATCACCCTGAATCCTTTTATAATTTGTTGAATCAAGATTACAACTAATAAGTAATAATGATAGTAAAGAAATTATTTTAACTGAAATATTCATTAACCACCGAAGTCATCAAACCTTACATTCTCAGGTGGNACACCAAAATCTTCAGCCATTTTATCAACCGCTTGATTCATTAAGGGAGGACCACAGAAATAAACCTCGATATCTTCTGGTGAATCATGCTTAGACAGATAGTTATCAATTACTACTTGATGAATAAATCCTACAAAACCATCACCATCTCCCTCAAGGGAATCTTTAACTTTCCAATTATCCTCCTCAAGAGGTTCTGATAAAGCTATATAAAATTTAAAATTTGGAAAATCCTTTTCTAGAGCTCTAAAATGATCAACGTAGAAAAGCTCTCTTTTAGATCTACCTCCATACCAAAAGGTTACTTTTCTACCTGTCTTGATAGTTCGAAATAGTTCATATAAGTGAGATCTCATTGGTGCCATTCCAGCACCTCCACCAACATAAAGCATTTCTGCATCTGAATCATTAATAAAGAATTCACCATAAGGCCCTGAAATTGTAACAGTGTCTCCCGGTTTTTTTGAAAAAATATAAGAAGAAGCAATACCAGGATTTACAGACATCCAATCATTTTTTTTAGCATCCCATGGTGGGGTTGCAATTCTAACGTTTAACATTATTTCCTTTCCTTCAGCNGGATAAGATGCCATGGAATAAGCTCTTTCAACAGTTTCATCATTCTTCATATTTAGTGGCCATAAATTAAAGTTATCCCATTCATGTTTAAACTTTTGTGGATCATCTGGATGTTCTTCAGGGTGAGAAGTAATATCTATATCCTGATAATTAATATCACACTCTGGGATTTCAATTTGAATATATCCTCCAGCTTTATAATCCATTTCTTCAGGAATTTCAATAACAAACTCTTTGATAAACGAGGCAACATTATAATTACTTTTGACCTTAGCTTGCCATTTTTTTATACCAAAGACTTCCTCAGGCACTTCAATCTTCATATCCTGTTTAACTTTAACTTGACATCCAAGTCTCCAACCCTCAGATATTTCTTTTCTTGTAAAATGAGGTTCTTCAGTTGGAAGTATTTCACCCCCTCCCTCTAATACCTGGCATTTACATTGTACACATGTTCCTCCTCCTCCACATGCAGATGGAAGAAAAATTTTATTATTCCCCAGAGTAGTTAGTAAAGTGTCACCCGAGCTGACCTCAACATCTTTTTCACCATTTATTACAAGTTTTACAGGACCAGATGGTAAAAGTTTATCTTTTGCAACAAGTAACATTGTAACTAAAAGAAGAGTTATTACAAAAAGACCAACTGTACTTGCAATGATTACATTTATATCCATTTTNTTAAATTTTAATACCCATAAAACTCATAAAACCAAGAGCCATTAANCCNGTAATTATAAATGTTATTCCAAGACCTCTTAATGGATCTGGAATATTAGAATACNTTATTTTTTCCCTAATTGCAGCTATTGCAACAATTGCCAAATACCANCCAATTCCAGAACCAAAACCATAAACAGCAGATTCAAAAGTATTTACAAAATCTTTTTGTTGCATGAAAAGAGAGCCACCAAGTATTGCACAATTTACAGCTATAAGTGGAAGGAATATTCCTAAACTTCCATATAGCGTAGGGGATACTTTTTCAACAATCATTTCAACTAATTGAACCATTGATGCAATAACAGCAATAAACATTATGAATGTTAAAAAAGATAAATTTACATCTTGAAATTGAGGTCCTATCCACGTAAGAGCACCAGGAGCTAATAAATACTGGTCAATTAAATAATTAATAGGAACAGAGATTGTCAAAACAAATATTACTGCTTTACCTAATCCATCAGCTGTTTTTACTGTTTTTGAAACTGCAAGATAAGAGCACATACCAAGGAAATATGCAAATACCATATTCTCAATGAATATACTCTTAACGAATAAGTTTACTAAATCTTCCATTTAATCGTTCTCTATTAGTTTTCTATTATAATACCTCTGAATCCATATATATATACCAACAACAATTAATGCCATAGGCGATAGAAGCATAAGACCATTATCTTGATAACCTAAGTCATAAATAAATTGAGGAATAACAGGGACTCCCCATAGCTCTCCTGAGCCAAATAGTTCTCTTACAAAAGCAACTACAATTAAAATCCATCCATATCCAGCAGCATTTCCTACTCCATCCAGAAAAGATTTCCATACTCCGTTACCAAGTGCAAAAGCCTCAAATCTTCCCATTATTATACAATTAGTAATTATTAGTCCAATGAAAATTGCTAACTGCTTACTCACATCATATGCATATGCTTTTAAAAACTGATCAACAAGAGCAACTAATGTTGCTACAACTAGAAGCTGAACAATAATTCTTATTCTTGTTGGTATAACATTTCTCAAAATAGAAACAATGACATTTCCAGCTGCCATCACAAAAATTACTGAAAGTGTCATAACAACAGCAGGCTCTAGCTTAACAGTAATAGCTAAAGCAGAACAAATACCTAAAACCTGAACTGTAATAGGGTTATCATCATCCAGGGGATCAGTAAGTAATGCTCTGTTCTTTTTTGAAAATAAAGGTTCTTTTTCTTTATTCATTATTTAAGCTGTTAAAATATGGTAAGTAATTTTCTATTCTTTCAATGATCATGTCAGATACACCATCCCCAGTAATTGTTGCTCCAGATATTGCATCAATTTCGTTATCCATTTTGTCAGAGTTACCAGGGTCATTATTTGTTTTTGTAAGATATACTCCTACAAAGTTTCCATCTGAGTCTTTAATTTTTTCATCATTAAAACTATCTATAAACCAATCCTCAGTTATTTCTGCACCAAGTCCAGCAGTTTCTGACTTATGATCGAATGATACTCCTTTTATAGTGTTGATATCTTCCTTCAGAGCAATGTAGCCCCATATTTCTGCCCATAAACCTGCTCCTCTAAGCGGAATTACATAAAATTTTTGATTTTCTACATTAGCTATATATAAGGGAAATCTTTGAATATCTTTATCTTTTTTTACCTCAAGGGCAAGATTAATATTAAACGCATTTACTTGATCATCAACTGATCCATCAGACTTTAAAGACAGCTCTTCTCTTATGTAGTCACCATATAGTGATTCTGATTCGTCTCTACTAACATTAATTCCAACAGAGGAGAGAATATTTTGCATCTTCTCTTTTTTTATGTTTGAGTTCTGAAGATCCTTTAACGACTCGGATGTAAATGATAATACTGAAGCAACAGAGACTACCATAATAGCGGCGAAAATGTATGTATGTTTGTTTGACTCTCTATTCATTATGTAGTTTCTAATTTAACATCTCGCCATCTTTTTCTTCTCATGCTTACGTTAGTTTCTATTACGTAGTGGTCTATCAATGGAGCAAAAACATTCATTAATAAAATTGCAAGCATAACTCCTTCTGGATAGGCAGGATTAAATACTCTAATAAGTATACAGAATACTCCAACTAGAAATCCATATATCCATTTTCCTTTTGTGGTTTGAGCTGCAGAAACAGGGTCAGTAGCCATAAAAACAATACCAAAAGCAAAACCTCCAACTAATAGGTGATTATACCATTCAAAACTCATCAAGGAATTTGCCCCCCAGAGATTAAATAAAATTCCAACTACAGAAGCTCCAATTACTCCACTTAACATAATTCTCCAACTACCAACTCCAGTTAAAATTAGAAGCAGGGCTCCAATCAAAACAAAGAAAACAGACGTCTCAGCAACAGATCCAGGTATTGAACCCATGAACATACTAGCGGATGAATATGCAACCTCTCCATTCGCAGCTAATGTCCCTAAAATAGTTTCACCAGAAATTCCATCAACATTAGATGCCTCAGAGACCCATACTTTATCACCAGACATAAATGTGGGATAAGCAAAAAATGCAAAAGCTCTTGCAGTCAATGCAGGATTTAAAATATTCATTCCTGTACCACCAAAAGCTTCCTTGGCAATTAATACTGCAAAAATAACTGATATTGCAAGCATCCAAAGAGGCATGTCAATAGGCATTATCATTGGTATAAGAAGTCCTGTAACTAAATACCCTTCATTAACCGGGTGATTCCTATAAACTGCAAATGCAAATTCAATTGCTAAACCAACAGCGTAAGAAACAGCAATCATTGGAAAAATTTTATAGGCACCATGCAAGACAGCATCAATAAAAGTAAACTGAATATCAGTTTGAACATAATATTGATANCCTGTATTGTACATGCCATAGAACAAAGCAGGAACAAGAGCAATTATGACTGTTATCATTGTTCTTTTTAAATCAACACCATCTCTAATATGTGANCCTTTNGANGTGGTATGATTTGGNACAAAAAGCATTGTCTCNAATGCATTAAATGCTGGATACANTTTNTCTAGTTTACCTCCCTTTGTGAAAGGTTTTTTTAAAGTATCAACTTGTTTTCTAATAAAATCCATTAACCTACTTCTTTTAACATTAGTTCAATTCCGTTTTTTACAATTTCTTGTGCCTCAATTTTTGAAGTGCAAGAAAAATCAACTAAACCAAAATCTTCTGGGACAACTTCGTAAATACCCANAGATTCCATTTTTTCAATATCACNCGTCATACATGCTTTAATTAATTGCATTGGAAAAATATCCATAGGAAAATATTTTTCCATTTCTCCCGTTACAACTATTGCTCTTTCTTCACCATTAAGGTTTGTATTAACTTTTTTTGGACCTCCTAGTAGCCAAGACAATGAAGTTTTAGATAAACTAGGAACTGAATTATAAATAAATGGGAGCCATCCTAACATTCTATATTGATTACCTTCCTTTATAACGCTCAGAGCATTATTATAATATCCTAAGAAATCTGAATATTCAACTTTAGATCCTGAGAGAGGGTCACCATTTATAAATCTGTAATCCTCTATGCTTGATAGTTCCTTTGAGTCAACTAGAGAAGAAATAGAGGATCCAATAATGGTATCATAGTACTTCGGTGATCTCAAACATTCACCAGACACGGCAACAGTTCTTCTGGGGTTAAAAATTCCTGTAATAAAAAAAGATCCAATATTTGCAAGATCCTCTGGTTTAATTACCCAAATTATTTCACCAGAGTTTAATGGATCGATTCGATTTATCTGAAAGCTTTCATTTCCAGAAGGATGTGCTCCTTTAATTTTATATAACTCTACATTATTTAGAATAGAAAAATCACTTTCACAATTATGAGAAATTGAAAGGTTAATTGGTTTACCAATCAATTTGCTCATTACATCAACACCATTTTGAAATTCATCCATTCTATTTTTCAAAACAAAATCATAATCAGCTGCATATGGTGCAGTAGAGTGGATTGAAACAAAGATAGATTTTGGGAGTCTGTCTGGTTTAGCGATTATATTGTAGGGTCTCTGTCTTATGTAAGCTAGGGATCCCGATTCGACAAGAAGTTCCATGATGTTATCCTTGCTAATACTCGAAAGGCTTGGTATTTTATAATTGATAGAGGTATCACCTTCTTTCCGAATTATAACATTTAAGATTTTTCTTTTGGCACCTCTTACTATCTCAAGAATTTTTCCACTAACCGGAGAAACTATTTTTATAGATTCATTATTCTTATCATGAAAAATTGGTTGACCAAGAGAGACTTCATCTCCCTCTTTAACAAGCATACGAGGAATTAAACCGAAAAAGTCATCTGGATTAAGAGCATAATCTAAACTCATTTTTGCAACCTCAAGTTCAGTTGAAGCAATTCCTTTAAGATTTAGGTTAGCACCAGCTTTAATGCTTATGTCTTTAGACATCAATTACTAATAATTTTATGTCGCAAATTTAATAATAACAGGTTGAGAAAAAAAAGTATTTTTATTAAAATTATTATCAATTTAAACTAATTTAGATAACCAAAAATTATGTTATGAATAACTCTATAGTTAATGTCCCGGAACCGATAAATGAACCTATTAAAGATTACAAGCCAAATAGCACTGAGAAAGATTCAGTTCTAGCAACATACAAAAATCTNAAGGATTCAACTACTGATGTTAAAATGTGGATCGGAGGGAAGTTTGTTGAAAGCTCAAAAACATCAAACATGTCTCCTCCACATGATCATAAACATATACTTGGTAAATACTATTTAGCAGAGAAAAAACATGTAGAGATGGCTATAAAATCTGCTTTAGATGCCAAAGCAAAATGGGCTGGAATGAGATGGGAAGAGAGAGCAGCAATATTTCTCAAAGCTGCAGAACTTGTTTCTGGTCCTTACAGAGATAGAATTAATGCAGCAACTATGTTAGCTCAATCAAAGACAATATTTCAAGCTGAGATTGATGCTGCATGTGAATTAGTTGACTTTTTAAAATTTAATGTTTATAGTATGCAACACATATATAGTCAACAACCAAAATCTGACATAGGTGTATGGAATAGATTAGGATATAGACCACTTGAGGGATTTGTGTATGCAGTGACACCTTTTAATTTTACTGCTATCTCAGGTAACCTTCCAGGCAGTGCTGCAATGATGGGGAATACAGTCGTTTGGAAACCTAGTGATCACCAAATATTTTCAGCTAAGATTGTTATAGATATATTTAGAGAAGCTGGACTTCCAGATGGAGTGATCAACGCTGTTTACGGTGATCCAGAAATGATAACTAACACGATTCTTGAGTCAAAACATTTTGCAGGTATCCATTTTACCGGATCTACATCAGTTTTTAAAGGTTTATGGAAAAAGATAGGTGGCAATATTGAAAATTATAATTCTTATCCTAGAATTGTTGGAGAAACTGGAGGTAAAGATTTTATTATTGGTCATAAATCTGCAGATATTGATGAGTTTGTTACTGCAGTGATTAGAGGAGCTTTCGAATTTCAAGGCCAAAAGTGTTCAGCTGCATCAAGAGTATATGTACCCTCATCAATATCAAAAAAATTTTTTAGCAAATTAGAATCTGAAATTGCAAAAATTAAAATGGGAAGTCCAGAGGATTTTAATAATTTTATGACTGCTGTAATCCATGAGGCATCTTTTGATAAACTTGTTAATGCAATTGAAGGTGCAAAATCTGATAAGGATGCAGAGGTAGTTATTGGTGGTGGTTATAACAAATCAAAAGGATATTTTATTGAACCTACAGTAATTAAAACATCAAATCCAAAGTACTATTCTATGGAGACAGAATTATTTGGCCCAGTAGTTACAATCTATGTATATGATGATGATAAATGGAATGAAACATTGAAGATTGTTGATGAAACTTCTGAATATGCTTTAACTGGTGCAGTTTTTTGTGAAGACAGATACATTCTTAGTGAAGCTGTTGACAAACTTAAAAATTGTGCAGGTAACTTTTACATTAATGATAAATGTACTGGAGCTGTGGTTGGTCANCAACCATTTGGAGGAGCTAGGGGATCTGGAACAAATGATAAGGCTGGCTCCTATTTAAATTTACTGAGATGGGTTTCACCCAGACTAATTAAAGAAGTTTTTGTTCCACCAAAAGATTTCAAATACCCATTTATGGGATAATTTTAATCAATTATTTCAACTTTATTAATGTAAACATTGTTTATTGGCCAATCAATTTCGTCTGTTGGAATAGATGCTATTCTATCAACTGTATCCATTCCTTTTATAACTTCTCCAAAAACAGTATAGTTCCCATCTAAATGATTTGCTCCATCTATTTTTTGGACAATAAAAAATTCAAAAGGTGACGCCATTTTATATGGATTCTCTAATGAGCTACTTGGCATACTTATAGCTCCTCTTTTGTGGAAGTGTCCTTTATTGAAATCGTTTGGAAGTAGGTACTTTCCAATATTTTTTCTCTTATTGGAAACAGAAATATTATCACTATTTCCCGCTTGAATAACAAAATTATTTATAACTCTATAAAATTGGGTTCCTTCAAAATACTTTTTCTTAGCCAAGAAAATGAAGTTCGATCTATGGTAGGGCGTATTATTATATAGTAATATTTCAATTTGTCCAAAGTCAGTATAAATTCTGACTTTATTCTCTTTATTATTTTTTTCATACTCATATAAAAATTCAATAATATTTTCATCAGTAAGCTTTAAATCATTTTTAGGATCTTCAATTATTTCTTCTTTTATTATTTCAACTTTTAATTCCTCCGAAAGTTCATTTTTAGTTGTTGGTTTATCATCAACTCTTTTACAACTATAAAGGACCAGAAAGCTTAAAAATGTAAAAATTATTTTTTGAAACATAATTTATTTTTGAAAAGGGATATATATGATCTTTTTTGTTTGAAAGAATTCATAATCAAAATATTCATTTATATCATAAATATTTTTTTCATCGAAATCTTTTAACTCTTCATCTAGATTACCACCCTTCAATGAAATTATTCCATTTTTCATTTTATTTGATGAATTAAATCTAAAATTTTTATTAACTAGTTTGTAAAATTTATCCATTCTAGTAACAGCCCTTGATAATATAAAGTCATAATTATCTAGATGATTTTCTACTCTATCATTTATAGCATCTACGTTATTTATTGATAACTCGCTACATATTGATTTTACAACTTTTATTTTTTTCCCAATACTGTCTATTAATGTGAAATTAACTTTTGGGAAAAAAATTGCTAAAGGTATACCCGGAAGACCTCCGCCTGTTCCAACATCAAGTACCGATGTTGAATCTTTGAAGCTTACAATTTTTACAATAGACAATGAATGAAGAATGTGATTAATTTCTAGATTATCTATGTCCTTCCTAGAAATTAAATTTACTTTTGAATTCCAGTATTTGTATAATTGAACTAGTTTGTAGTACTTTTCTTTTTGTTCTTGAGTTAATTTTGGAAAATATTTATCTATTTCAGTCAAGATAATAAGTCTTTTATTCTTCTTATTGCTTCTTCAATTTGTTCTCTTGAAGCTGAGTAAGAAATTCTAATACAGTTAGGATAACCAAAAGCATCCCCAGGAACAGTTGCAACATGAGCTTTTTCGAGAATAAGCATTGATAAATCATTTGCATCATTGATAGTTAGATCTTTAAACGTTTTACCAAATAATTCTGAGATATCTGGGAAAATATAAAATGCCCCCATAGGAGGTTTTTTTATATTAAAGCCATTAATTTTTGTTACAAGATCTATTATAAAATCTCTTCTAATCTTAAATTCGTCGACCATGTATTGAATTTTTTCAGGAGACTCTTCTAGTGCTTTAATTGTAGCTCTTTGAGCAATGCAATTTGCCCCACTTGTTATTTGACCTTGCATTTTATTACAAGCTTTGGCTATTACTTTAGGGGCTCCTAAATAACCTATTCTCCATCCAGTCATTGCATAAGCTTTTGAAATTCCATTTACAGTAACTGTTCTATCATACATTCCAGGTAAGCTTGCAAAACTTACAGATTTTACTCCATAATTTATGTGTTCATAAATTTCATCTGATACAATAATTATATTTGGATACTTCGAAAGAACTTTTGAAAATTCAAGATATTCTTGTTCAGTAAAAACTGATCCACTTGGGTTATTAGGTGAGTTAAGCATTAACATTTTTGTTTTATCTGTTATTGCAGATTCAAGTTGTTGAGCAGTAATTTTATAATTTGANTCNTNNTCNGGATTTATAAATACTGGTACTCCTTCNGCTANTNCNACCATNGCNCTGTAACTTACCCAGTATGGTGTAGGTATTAAAACTTCATCACCTTTATTAATAAGTGACATACATACATTTGCAATTGATTGTTTTGCCCCTGTTGAAACAACTATTTGGTCTACATCATAATTTAAGTTGTTATCTCTTTTAAATTTTTTACAAATTGCTTTTTTTAAATCAAGATAACCATCAACTGGAGAATATTTATGATAATTATCATTAATAGCTTCAACTGCTGCTTCTTTTATGTAATCTGGAATATTAAAGTCAGGCTCACCTGCACTTAGAGTTATTACATCTATTCCTTGGTTTTTTAAATCATGTGCTTTAGCTGTCATTGCAACCGTCTGNGATATCGGTAAAGACTTTATTTTTTCTGATAACATTTTATAGATTATTTATTTAATATTTTTTTTTGATTATTAATTGACTCTTGATGGATTGCTTTAAAAACTCTTAAAATAAATTCTTCACTTAATCCGTGTTCCTCTCCGTCTAAAATCATCTTTCCGAGAATTTCGTTCCATCTTTTATTTTGTAAAATTGCTACATTATTATCAGACTTTAGCTGACCAATCTCTTTTGCAACTTCCATCCTTTTTCCTAATGTTGACAATAAATTCTGATCTGCAACATCAATTTGAGATCTAAGATTATTAAGTTTATTTATATAATCCTCACCTTCTGAAGTCTTTTCTCTAATCGTTAAATCTTTCATTATTTCTATTAATCTTTTTGGGGTTACTTGTTGAGCAGCGTCACTCCAAGCATTATCCGGGTCACAGTGTGTCTCAATCATTAAACCATCAAAATTTAAATCTAGTGCAGATTGACTTAAATCAAAAATTAAGTCTCTTCTTCCAGCAATATGAGATGGATCACATATTAAAGGTAGGTCAGGAAAATTATTTTGAAGCTCAACTGCAATTTGCCATTCTGGATTATTTCTGTATTTAGATTTATCATAGGATGAGAATCCTCTATGTATAACTCCAATTTTGTTTATATCAGAAGAGTAAATTCTCTCAATACCTCCTAACCANAGAGCTAAATCAGGATTAACTGGATTCTTAACCAAAACAATTTTGTCAGTTCCTTTNAGTGCATCNGCAATTTCCTGAACAATAAATGGAGATACTGTAGACCTAGCCCCAATCCATAATATATCAACATCATGTTTAAGTGCAAGATCTACATGAACTGAATTTGCAACTTCTGTTGCAATCATAAGACCTGTTTCCTCTTTAACTTTTTCTAACCAGTTTAGACCAATTGCACCAACACCTTCAAACATNCCAGGTCTAGTTCTNGGTTTCCATATACCTGCCCTATATGCTGATACATCTGAATCTTTAAGTCCATGGGCAATTTTTAAAACTTGCTCTTCAGTTTCAGCACTACAAGGTCCAGCTATAACCAATGGGTGCCCTAGATTCATTTTGTCTAACCAACTTCTAAACTCTTTTTTATTTTCCATAATTATTTATTTAATTCCGTTAAGTATTTCTTTAATACCATTTATTTTTTTCATTTCNGCACTTAANTTTTCTTTATNACCGTTTTCAATTAAAATTTTAAAATTATTAATATTGGAGATATACTCNTTAAGTGATTCAACAATATTGTTTTTATTTTCTACNAAAATTGATGCCCATGTTTCAGGAGAACTTTTTGCTAACCTAACAGTAGANTCAAATCCACTNCCAGCCATNTCATAAATTGTATCTTGATCNTCTTCTTTGTTCATNACAGTCTTTCCTAACATNAAAGANGAAATATGAGANAGNTGNGANACATANGCTATATGCTTATCATGTTCAATAGAATCCATGTTGATAATTTTCATATTCATTAAATCAAAAATTTTTAAAGCATCTAACAATAAGTCTTGATCAGTTTTTTCTGTTTCACAAAGAATTAAAACTTTGTTATCAAAAAGGTTATTAGTTGCAGCTGATGGACCTGAAAACTCAGTACCAGCTATTGGATGAGCTGCGAGGAAATTTTTTCTATTAGCATGATCTACTACTCTTTTACAAATTTCATACTTTGTTGAACCTAAGTCAATAACCAAAGTATCATTTGAGATTTTATTTAATATTGACTCTATTTCACTTTTGATAGCATCTACAGGTATCGCAATGAAAATGTATTTTAAGTTATCAATTGATTTGATATCTAGTTTCTTATCAATTATACCTTTACTTAAAGAATAACTCATTGAATCCATATCTTTATCAAGTCCATAGATAACTGTATTTGTATCAATTTCCTTAATCTTTAGAGCTATAGACCCTCCAATTAGTCCAAGACCAATTATACCTACATTCATAATTCTTTAATTTTATATTCACCTAAAACTTTAAATTCTTGAGCCATTATCTCAATAATTTTTTTTGCTTTAGTGTAATTATCTACTGAGTTAAAAGTAATATCAACAAAAAAAGCGTATTTACCAGGTGTTTGTATTACTGGTAAAGATTGAATCTTAGTAAGATTTAGACTACAATCACTCATCATATTTAAAACTGAAGCTAAACTTCCTCTTTTATGATCAAGAATAAACTTTAGTGCAGCTTTATTGAATTCATCATTGGTTTTCTTTTTTTCAAGAATCACAAATCTTGTCTTGTTATTTTTAATAGTTTGTATTGATTCGTTAAGAATTTCTAAATTATATATTTCTGAAGCATCTTTACTTGCAATGGCACCAACACCTAGCATTTCTTCATCTTTGATTTTTTTTGCAAATAAAGCTGTATCCTCGCTTTCAATTAGTTTAATATGAGGATAATTATTAAAAAATTTGGAACATTGAAGTAAAGCCATTGGATGTGATTGCACTTCATATATTTCATCAATTTTTTGCCCAGCCAGACACATTAAATTATGATTTATATTTAAATAATGTTCTCCTGTTATATATAGATTATACTCATCAATTAGTGCGTAATTTGGAAGTATTGATCCAGCAATTGAATTTTCAATTGCCATTATACCAAAGTCTGATTTTTCTTTATCAATTGATTTAACTAGATTTTCAAAGGTTGAACATTCTAGTAATTCAAAAGATTTAAAATACTCATTTGCCACCATATGGTGAAAAGAACCTTTAATTCCCTGTATTGACACTTTCATATAAAAAAAAAGTCCTGATTTGACAGGACTATTATATTTTAATTGAATTACACATAATTATCCTGCCTTCTGATGAGAGAAGTAATATGTATAATAAAAATTAAAATTTTGTTTCATAACCTAACAAAAGTATAATAGGTATTTAAAATATCAAACTTTTTAGACTATTTTTTAATTAGCTCTCCATTAAGATAAATTGAGTGCTCTATCAAAGTTGACTTCTCAAGATTTTTTGAAACGGAACAATATTTATCAAAACTTAGTGATGCTGCACGAATTATTTTATCACCTGGAATTTCTCCTTCAATCAATAGTTTTACATGAATCCTCTTATATGGTCTACCTGGTTCAGATTCTCTTTCACCCTCGACTTCCATTTTGTATGATTTAGGATCTAACTTTTGTTTTTCTAAAATAGAAATAATATCTATACTACTGCAGCCTGCAACTCCCATAAGAAGAAGCTCCATAGGGCTAGCTCCTTGAACTTGATAGTCTGGTGAGTATTTTCTATCTAAGTGAACTTTATGTCCATTTTCNTTTGATAATTCAAATAGGTATTTGTCGTTAACTCTATCTAAGTAAATTGCCATTATTTTAAAATTTTTGTAAAGATATCTGAAATTTGATTGGTTTCAATTAAAAAAGCATCATGTCCATGAATTGATTTAATAATATGATTATTAACGGCAATTTTGTTAGACTTGAGAATAGATGTAGTTTCTAAATCTTCATCAGGAAGAAAAAATATATCAGTATCAACTGATATTATATCTATTTTTGATTTTACATTTTGAATTTTCCTCTCAAAACTAATACCATCTCTAGTGATGTCCGATGATCTTAATAATTTATTTAAAAATTTATACGAATCAAGACTAAATCTTCGATTTAACTTTACTCCGTGGTGATCAAGCCATGATTCTACATTAAATATACCTTTGTCATCATTTATTGTTCTTTTNAATCTTTCATTTAGAGACTTTGGTGTTCTGTAGAAAGTCATTGCATGAATTCTAGCATCTGCAACTGGGTCTCTTGAATTTTCAAGGATTCTATCTTGAAGATAGGTATTTGCAATTAACCAATCATTGGCCTTCCAGTCTGCAGCAACAGGAATTATCTTATCAGCAATATCATTTTTTATAGCTAACATTTCCCAAGTAAGACAACCTCCAATTGAACCTCCAGTTATTGCAAATAATTTAGAAATTTTTAATTTTTCTAATGCCTTAATAAATAATAAGGCTACATCACCCAAATTAATATTTAGAGAATAATCAAAACCATTTTCATTAAATCCGTTACCGGGTATATTAAAACATATTACAGTGAATTTTTTAGTGTCTATAGGTTTATTATCACCTACAATATCTCTCCACCACCCATTCTTGCCTGAAACATGTGAGTTTCCAGTTAAAGCATGATTTACAAGAATAACTGGAGAACTCCCAATAGGAATACCAAAGATTTGATATGTAAGTTCAATCTTTTTGATTTTGAATCCTGATTGAATTTCAAAATCTTCGATTAAAATATGTTTTAATTCATCTTCCAAATTATATAGACTTAATTGCCTCTTTTAGATCATTAATTAGATCGTTAGGGTCTTCAAGTCCTATACTTAGTCTTACTAGATCTGATGTAACCCCTGTAGATTTTTGCTGATCCTCATTTAGTTGTTGATGAGTTGTGCTTGAAGGATGAATTATTAGAGATTTAGAGTCACCAAAGTTTGCAAGCAAAGAAAATATTTTGGTACTATCTGTCAATTTTTTTGCAGACTCAAACCCTCCTTTTAATCCAAAAGTAACAATTCCACTTTGACCTCCCTTTAAATATTTTTTTGAAAGATCATAATATTTAGATGATTTAAGACCTGGATAATTTACCCATGCTACCTCATCTTGAGTTTCAAGCCACTCTGCAACTTTCAATGCATTCTCAGAGTGTTTCTTAATTCTTACAGATAGGGTTTCTAATCCTTGAATTGTTTGAAAACAATTAAACGGGCTTGGAGCACTACCAAGATCTCTTAGTCCCTCAATTCTAACTTTTGCAATAAATGCTGCAGGTCCAAGTGCATCATGATATACAAGACCATGATATCCTGCAGATGGTTCAGTGAATTCATTAAATAGTCCACTACTCCAGTCAAATTTACCAGCATCAATTATAATGCCTCCTATTGAAGTTCCATTTCCCGTTATGTATTTTGTAGTAGAGTGAATTACAATATCTGCACCATAATCAATTGGTTTTAATAAATATGGAGTAGCTACAGTATTGTCAACTATTAGTGGGAGTTTTGCTTTTTTGGCAATTTTGGATATGGATTCAACATCTAATATATCCAGTTTAGGATTACCGATACTTTCAATATAAACAACCCTAGTTTTATCATTTATTGCTTGAGAAAAATTATCTGGATCATCAGGGTCTACAAATGTTGTAGTTATCCCATACCTTGGAAGTGTAACGTTTAATAAATTATAAGTTCCTCCATATAGACTGTTTGAAGCTACAATGTGATCCCCAGTTTTCAATAATGTTAAAAGGGTTGTAGCTAGAGCAGCAGATCCTGATGATGTAGCAACTGCAGCAATTCCTCCCTCCAAAGAAGCTAGTCTTTGTTCAAGAATATCAGCTGTTGGGTTATTAAGTCTTGTATATATATATCCAGGCTCAGCTAGTGAAAATAAATTAGCAGCATGGTCAGTATCATCAAATACATAAGATGTAGTTTGATAGATTGGAACAGCTCTAGTCCCCTCTGTTTTTGTTGTGTTGTGACCTGCATGTAGTGCAAGTGTTTGATCATTTTGATTCATAGTTTTAGTGATTTAATTATTTGTTCAACATATTCTAGCTTCTCCCAAGGAAAAAGCTCAACCTCGATTTTTTTAACTCCAGAATATTTTGAGTTAAATGTTTTGGTTTTTTTTTCAAATTTTCTACCCATATGCCCATATGATGCAGTTTCAAGATATATTGGATCTCTCAACTTAAATCTTGATTCTATCGAGTGAGGTTTTAAGTCAAATATCTCTTTGACAATTTTCGATAGTTTTGAATCTGAAATATTTAATTTTGATTTACCACATGTATTTACATTAAGTGATACTGGCTCAGCAACTCCAATAGCATATCCTACTTGAATTAAAATCTCATCAGAGACACCTGCTTTAACTAAATTCTTGGATATATGTCTTGCAGCATATGCTGCACTTCTATCAACTTTGCTTGGATCTTTTCCACTAAAGGCTCCTCCACCATGCGCTCCTCTTCCTCCATAGGTGTCAATAATTATTTTTCGTCCAGTTAAACCTGTATCTCCGTGTGGTCCACCAATAACAAATTTTCCGGTTGGATTAATATGGTATTTAATACTATTATTAAATAATTTTTGAATACTTTCAGGGTAACTTTCCTTTACTATTGGAATTAATAACTCAATTATATCTTGTCTTATTTTATCCAACATTTTTTTATCATCGCTATCAAAATCATCATGTTGAGTTGAGATTACAATTGTATCTATTCTNAACGGATTNTCATTTTNNTCATATTCAATAGTAACTTGAGANTTTGAATCAGGTCTTAAATANGGAATTNTNTTTGATCTTCTCAGACTTGAGAGTTCGAAAAGTAATTTATTAGCAATATCTAGCGTAAGAGGAATACTTTCTTGAGTTTCATTGCATGCATAACCAAACATTATTCCTTGATCTCCTGCACCTTGTTCCTCCTTTATATCACTTTCTACTCCTCTTAAAATGTCTTCTGACTGCTCATGAATCAACGACATAACTGCACAAGATTCTCCTGAAAATTTGTACAAATCATTATTATATCCTATATCCTTGATTATTTCTCTAGCAACATTCTGCACATCAATATATGTAGAGCTAGTAACTTCTCCAGATAAAACTACTTGTCCAGTCGTAACTAATGTTTCACAGGCAACTTTTGAATTTGGATCAAAAGCTAAAAAATTATCTAAGATCCCGTCACTAATTTGGTCAGAGACCTTGTCAGGATGACCTTCACTCACGGATTCAGACGTAAATAAATACGACATAGTTTTAGATTTATGAGAAAAAATAAGACGTGATTGCTTGTAAAAGAATTACTGCTTTAGCAATTTTTTTGAGAGGTTGCAATCAGTCAAATCCTTCCTCTGTTTCTAACAAAATTAATTAAAAAAAAATTATTTCAAATTATTCTTCTTTTTTCTTTAAAAAAAACCTACTATTTTGGCAAAAATTATGAGAATAGCAATTGCAGGAAATATTGGTGCTGGGAAAACAAGCTTAACTAAGCAGCTATCAAAAAGCTTAAAGTATAAACCATATTATGAGGATGTAATTGCAAATCCATATCTAGATGACTTCTACAGCCACATGGAAAGATGGTCATTTAATCTTCAAATTTATTTTTTAAATAGTAGATTCAAACAGCTACTTGATATTGAAAAAAGCAACGAAGACGTTATTCAAGATAGAACAATTTATGAAGATGCATTTATTTTTGCTCCAAACTTAAATGCAATGGGCTTAATGCCTCAAAGAGATTATGAAAATTATTTGTCACTTTTTGATACAATGCTTAATCTTGTCAAACCGCCAGATCTTTTAGTTTACCTTCAAAGTAGTATCCCTAACCTAGTTAATAAAATTCATAAAAGGGGGAGAGAGTATGAAAAAACTATTAGTATTGAATATCTAAGTAGATTAAATGAGAGATATGAGGCTTGGATAACAAATTATGACAACGGTAAGCTTTTAAAAATAAATGTTGATGATATGGATTTTGTCGAGAATAAATCAGATTACGAATTAATATTATCAATGATTAAAAAAGAACTTTAATCATATCTTTCTTAATATTTTTGCTTCCCATTTTTATCATTGTATTATATTTGACAAAAATTTAAAACATGGACTATATAAATCTTATACCGGCGGCCGGAATAATTGCTCTAATCTTTGTATTTCTTAAAAACTCATGGGTTTCTAAAAAAGAAGTTGGAAGTGCAAAAATGGAAAAAATTGCTAAAAATATTGCAGATGGTGCAATGGCATTTTTAAAGGCTGAATATAAAATTTTATCAATTTTTGTAATTATAACTGCTGTTCTACTGGCTTTTAAAGGAATCAATGAAGGGAGTAGTTGGTTAGTTGCTGTGTCTTTTGTAGTTGGTGCTTTATGTTCTGGGCTAGCAGGATTCATTGGAATGAGGGTTGCAACTAAAGCAAACGTAAGAACAACAAATGCTGCCCAAGATTCACTTGGGAAAGCATTAGAAATTGCATTTTCTGGTGGTTCAGTAATGGGAATGGGTGTTGTTGGTCTAGGTGTACTTGGTGTTGGGACTTTATTTATAATTTATGAACCAATGTTCACAGATATCAATACAGTTATTCAAGTAATTTCAGGATTTTCACTAGGAGCATCTTCTATTGCTTTATTTGCCAGAGTTGGAGGTGGTATTTATACCAAAGCAGCTGATGTTGGTGCAGATTTAGTTGGTAAAGTTGAAGCCGGTATTCCAGAGGATCACCCTTTAAATCCTGCAACTATCGCAGATAATGTTGGTGATAATGTTGGAGATGTAGCTGGTATGGGGGCAGATTTATTTGAATCATTTGTAGGCTCAATAATTGGAGCTATGGTCTTAGGTGCTGCTTTTGTTGGTTTATCTGAGTTTTCAGGGATTGAAATAAATGCTGTTTTATTACCTCTTTATATAGCTGCCTCTGGTATTATAATGTCAATTATTGGGACATTTTTTGTAAAGGTTAAAGAAGGTGGTGATCCACATAAAGCATTAAATACTGGAGAGTTTTTATCTGCAGGTTTTATGATTGCTGTTACTTTTTTCTTAATTAAAAATTTATTACCAGAGACATGGGTTTTTAATGGAGTAGAGTTTACCTCTATTGGTGTATTTTATGCTACTATTAGTGGATTAATTGCTGGACTACTTGTAGGAAAGGTTACTGAATACTATACAGCTACTGGTAAGAAGCCTGTGCTTTCAATTGTTGAGCAGTCAGAAACTGGTCCTGCAACTACAATTATATCAGGACTTGGTGTTGGAATGATTTCTACTGCACTACCAATTATTTTTATTTGTGCTGCTATTTTAGTTTCATATAATTATGCTGGTCTTTATGGTATTGCTATTGCAGCAGTTGGTATGCTTGCCAATACTGGTATTCAACTAGCAGTTGATGCTTACGGTCCAATTTCAGATAATGCTGGAGGTATTGCTGAAATGGCAGAATTAGACCCAAAAGTTAGAGAAAGAACTGATAAATTAGATGCCGTTGGAAACACTACAGCTGCAATTGGAAAAGGNTTTGCAATAGCATCTGCTGCTCTTACAGCTTTAGCATTATTTGCAGCATTTATGCAAACAGCTGAAATAACTGCTATTGATATTTCAAAACCAATAGTAATGTCGGGACTTTTAATTGGAGCTATGTTGCCATTTGTATTCTCTGCACTTTCTATGAAAGCTGTCGGTAAAGCTGCTATGAGTATGATTGAAGAAGTTAGAAGACAGTTTAAAGATCTACCTAAATTAAAAGCTGCTCTTGAAGTAATGAGAAAATATGATTCAGATTTATCTAAGGCATCAAAAGCTGACCTTAAGATTTTTAATGATGCTGATGGAGTTGCTGAGTACAGTAAGTGTGTTGAAATATCTACTCAAGCTGCACTAAGAGAAATGGTTGTTCCAGGGTTATTGGCTATATCAGTTCCTGTGATTATTGGTTTTGCAGGTGGAGCTGAAATGCTAGGAGGNTTGTTAGCTGGAGTTACTTCATGTGGTGTATTGATGGCTATTTTTCAGTCTAANTCAGGTGGAGCATGGGATAATGCTAANAAAATGATTGAAGAAGATGGNAGAAAAGGAACTGAGGCTCATAAAGCTGCAGTTGTTGGAGACACTGTTGGTGATCCTTTCAAAGACACATCTGGACCTTCATTAAATATTCTTCTTAAATTAATTGCTGTAGTAGCTCTTGTTATTGCACCTTTACTTTAAAGATAAAGCACTTTTTTAACTGCTTTTACTACATCCTCACTGTTAGGAAGCCATTCTTCCAATAATAATGGAGAATATGGTGTTGGAGTATCTGCATTATTTACTTTTTCTACAGGTGCATCTAAATAATCAAAAAGTTCATTCTGAACTTTGTGCGAAATATCTGTAGATATATTTCCAAAAGGCCACGCTTCTTCAAGTATTACTAATCTATTTGTTTTTTTAACTGATTCTAGTACGGTATTATAATCAATAGGCCTAAGTGTTCGTAAATCAATAATTTCACATTCAATACCCTCTTTTTCAAGAATATCAGCAGCTATGTATGCTTCTTTTATAATCTTTCCAAATGAAACTATTGTTACATCTTTTCCCTTTTTCTTGATATCAGCAACACCGATTGGTAAAGTATATTCACCTTCAGGAATCTCACCTTTATCACCATACATTTGTTCAGATTCCATAAAAATTACTGGATCATCATCTCTGATTGCAGACTTTAGAAGTCCTTTTGCATCATATGGATTAGATGGAACAATTACTTTAAGGCCAGGGCAATTAGCAAACCAGCTTTCAAATGCTTGAGAGTGAGTTGCACCAAGTTGACCGGCAGAAGCTGTTGGACCTCTAAAAACAATTGGACATGGAAATTGACCACCAGACATCTGTCTTATTTTTGCAGCATTATTTATTATTTGATCAATTCCAACCAGTGAAAAATTAAATGTCATAAATTCAATAATGGGTCTAGCTCCAACCATTGTAGAACCAACTCCAACTCCAGAGAAACCAGCTTCAGAAATAGGTGTATCAATTACTCTCAATTCACCAAATTCATCTAGCATTCCCTTTGATGCCTTGTAAGCACCGTTATATTCAGCAACTTCCTCACCCATAAGATAGACACTCTCATCTCTTCTCATTTCCTCTGACATTGCTTCACATATAGCTTCTCTAAATTGAACTGTCTTCATAGACTTTAAATTTTATGCGAATTTAATCATAAAAAAAAATATTTCCTATAGTCCATTAATGAGATTTAAATTTTATTTAATTAATTTGTGGCATTATAATTTTACATGGAATTGGTAGAGTTAAAAATTCATGGAATTTCATATAGTGATGATACTTCTGGAGCCTTTGCATTAATTTTAGATGAAGTTAATGGCAATAAAAAATTACCTATTGTAATAGGAGGATTTGAAGCACAATCGATAGCAATTGCACTTGAAAAAAAAATTAAAACTTCTAGGCCTCTCACTCATGAACTATTTAAAGGGTTTGCTGACAAGTTTGATATTAACTTAAATCATGTGATAATTCATAAATTAAGCAAGGGTGTTTTCTATTCAAATATGGTATGTGAAAAAGATAATGAAGTTGTAAAAATTGATTCAAGAACATCTGATGCTATTGCTTTATCAATTAGGTTTAATGCTCCTATTTTTGTCACAAAAGAAATTTTAGATGAAGCTGGATTTGAAGATGATAAAAGATACTCTGATGGGATTAATCTTACAGATGAAAACTTTTTTAAAGATAACTTATCTGGTTCAGCTGATTCTAAAAGTGAAAATACAAAGGATATTAAAAAAATCTCTACCAATAATATTAGAAAACTACTAGAAAAAAGTATTCAAAATGAAGATTATGAATTAGCTGCTAGATTAAGAGATGAATTAGATTTTAGAAAAAAGGTGTAATGAAACAATATTTGGATTTACTTCAACATATAAAAGAAAAAGGAGTAAAAAAAGAGGACAGGACTGGAACTGGCACAATTAGTGTTTTTGGATATCAAATGAGGTTTAATCTTCAAGAAGGTTTTCCTCTTGTTACTACTAAGAAATTGCATTTAAGATCAATAATACATGAACTTATATGGTTTATAAATGGTGAAACAAACATAAAGTATCTCAAAGAAAATGGTGTAACAATATGGGATGAATGGGCTGATAACAAAGGAAATCTTGGTCCTATTTATGGGCACCAATGGAGAAATTGGAATTCTGATGGTATAGACCAGCTCCAAGATGTAATTTATTCTCTAAAAAATAATCCTTCAAGTAGAAGAATGATAGTAACAGCATGGAATCCAAATATTATTCCTGATAGTTCAAAATCATTTAGTGATAATGTTAAAAATGGAAAGGCAGCTTTACCACCATGTCATGCATTTTTTCAGTTTTATGTTTCAGATAATAAACTATCTTGTCAAATGTATCAGAGAAGTGCAGATGTATTTCTAGGTGTTCCCTTTAATATTGCTTCATATGCTCTTTTAACTCATATGATAGCTCAAGTATGTGAATATGATGTTGGAGATTTCATACATTCATTTGGTGACACTCACATTTATTTAAATCATTTAGAGCAAGTTGATCTTCAGTTAACAAGAAAACCAATGAAACTACCTAAACTTAAACTTAACCCTCTTGTTAAAAAAATTGAAGATTTTAAATATGAGGATATAGAAATCTTAAATTATAATTCACATCCATCAATAAAGGGTAAGATTTCTATTTAATTATGATTAAAAGTGAACTTACAATTATCGCAGCAGCTTCAACAAATAATGTTATTGGGTTTGATAATAAGTTGATTTGGAATATTCCAAAGGATCTAAAAAGATTTAAAGAGTTGACCCAGGGTCATTCAGTTATTATGGGTAGGAAGACTTTTGAATCTTTACCTAATCCATTACCAAATAGAAGAAATATTGTTGTTACAAGGAATAAAGATTACTCTCCAGAGGGTATTGAGGTATTTAGTAGTATTGAAGATGCTATAGATGAATGTAGAGAGGATCTACAACCATTTATAATTGGTGGAGGGGAGATATACTCGCAGACAATTAATCTTGTTGATAAAATAGAATTAACAAGGGTTTATAAAGATTATCAAGGGGATGCCTTTTTCCCTGACATTCCTCTGGATAAGTTTGAGCTTGCTAATGAGTTAGTTAATTATTTAGATGATGATAGTAGTACAAAATATTCTTTTTTAACATATATAAGGAAATAATATGAAAGCATTTGTTTTTCCTGGTCAAGGATCACAGAAACCTGGAATGGGTAAAGAGATTTATGATAATATATCTGATTCTAGAAATTTATTTAATAAATCAAATGATATTTTAGGATTTAATATTACNAACTTAATGTTTGAGGGAACACCTGAGGATCTTTTACAAACAAAAGTTACTCAACCAGCAATTTTCATTCATTCTGTAATATCTGCTCTTACTTCAAAGGAGTTTAAGCCTCAAGCTTGTGCAGGACATTCACTTGGTGAGTTCTCTGCATTAGTTGCATCTGAGGCATTAAGTTTTGAGGATGGATTAAAGTTAGTCTCAATTAGAGCAAATGCTATGCAAGAAGCTTGTCAAAAAACTAACGGAACAATGGCAGCAATTTTAGGATTAGAAAATAAAATTATTGAGGATGTTTGTAATGAAATAGATGAAAATGTAAAACCTGCTAATTACAACTGTCCAGGTCAGTTGGTGATTTCGGGAGAATATAATGCAGTTGAAAAAGCTTGCCAAATTCTAAAAGAGAGAGGTGCAAAGAGAGCTTTAATACTTCCAGTTAGTGGTGCTTTTCATTCAGATCTTATGGAATCAGCCAAGAAAGAGCTCAAAGACGGAATTGATAAGACTGAATTTAGAAAGCCAATCTGTAAAATCTATCAAAACTTTAGTGCTAAGCCAGTAANAGACCCTGATGTAATTAAAATGAATTTGTTAAGTCAATTAACAGGAGCAGTACTCTGGAGTCAGAGTGTAAGTGAAATGGTAAACGACGGAATTAATGAATTTGTTGAGGTTGGGCCAGGTAATACTCTTCAGGGATTAATAAGAAAGATCAATCCTATAGTAATAGTCTCAAAAATTTAATTTTTATAGACTTTACCGTCTTTCATAACAAAAATTACATTTTTTAAAGTAGCAATATTTTCTAGAGGACTTTCATCAACTGCAATAATATCAGCATAAAATCCCTCCTTTAATTGGCCTAAAAGGTTTTCCATATTCAATAGTTTGGCGTTTGTTATTGTTGCAGAGTTTAAGGAATACTCAGCTGGAATNCCAATTTCTTTCATGTATACAAATTCNCCNGCATTATCTCCATGAGGAAAAACACCTGCATCAGTTCCAAAGGCAATTGGAACACCCATTTTATAGGCTTTTTTTGTGGTAGCTTTATTCTGAACTCCTACTTCAAGGGCTTTAGGTATTATTATTTCCGGATAATATCCAGGAATTTTAGCCATTTTAGCTACATGCTCACCAGCACTTATAGTTGGGACTAAATAAGTTTGTTTTTCTTTCATAAGTCTCATTGTTCTATCTGCCATAATTGATCCATGTTCAATAGTAGTAACACCTGCATTTACAGCTCTAAACATACCTTCGTCTCCATGAGCATGAGCTGCAACATGCATGCCGTAGTCATCTGCGGTTTTAACAATTTCTCTTATTACTTCTTCAGTAAATTGAGGGTTTTGTCCACTTTTAGCTAAACTCATTACTCCNCCNGTTGCNGTAATTTTAATTAAATCNGCNCCATTCTTATATCTATATCTNACNGCTTTTCTAGCATCNGNAATAGAGTTTACAACTCCCTGCTCAGGACCTGGATCATCAACAAAATCATCTCTAAGACCGTTTGTCCTATCTCCATGTCCACCTGTTGATGCAATTGTTTTTCCAGAAGTAAAAATTCTTGGTCCAGGAACTACTCCACTATTAATGGCATTTCTTAGTGAGATATTTACACCAGACCCACCAACATCACGGACTGTTGTAAATCCAGCCATAAGAGTCTTCTTTGCAATAACTGAGGATTTGAAAGCAACATCTGCTTTGTTATCTTGAAATCTACTAATATACCTTTCAGGTCCACCAGACTCTCCTTCAATATGAACGTGAAAATCAATCAANCCTGGCAANACAACTTTAGATTTTAAATCATAAATCTTTATATCATCTNCACCTGCTTCTTTATATCCATTTTCTATTGATTTGATTTTATTATCTGAAATTATAATAGTTTTTTCTGAACTTAATTTTCCAGAGTCAGTATCATAAATTTTTCCAGCATGTATATAAATGTCCTGAGCTGAAACTGTCAATACAGATAGAAGTAAAAGTATTATTCTCATGTTTAGTTTTTTACTAAAGTAAAAGAAATGGATAATTATTCAAAAAAACTAGAAACAGCGTCTGTGATATAAGTTATCTGCCTTTTTGAAAGCTCTGTATGCATAGGTAATGAAATCACCTCATTTTTTACCAGATTAGTAACTGGAAAGTCATTCTCAGACATAAATTTTTGTTTATATGCCTTTTGTTCATGGAATCCAAGGGGATAGTATATACCAAATGGAATATTATTTTTTGAAAGATGTTCAGCTAGTTTATCTCTCATTCCATTTTTAACCTTTAAAGTATATTGATGATAAACATGAGTGTCAAGGTCAGATTCAACAAATGGAGTCTCAAGAAGCTCAATGTTTTCAAGCTTTTCGTTATATAATTTAGCAGATTCCTGTCTGCTATAATTATATTTGTTAAGATACTTAAGCTTTACATTTAAAATTGCAGCTTGAATAGAATCAAGTCTGGAGTTTACACCGATCTCATCATGATAATATCTCTCATACATACCATGATTAACCAGTCCTCTTATTTTATATGCAAGATTATCTGAGTTTGTCATTATGGCACCTCCATCACCATAACAACCTAAATTCTTTGAAGGGAAAAAAGATGTAGTAGAAATATCTCCGATAGTTCCAGCCATCTGTTTTTCTGAGTTTGAAAATTTATATTTTGAACCTAGAGCTTGAGCATTATCCTCAATAACAAATAAATTATGTTTATTAGCTATTTCAAGTATTTCTTCCATATTACATGTTTGTCCAAANAGGTGAACTGGAATAATAGCTTTAGTCTTGTCACTAATTTTATCTTTAATTAAGCTAGGATTTATNTTAAAGGTCTTNGGATCAATATCTACAANAACAGGNTTTAATCCAAGAAGAAGAATTACTTCTATAGTTGATGCAAATGAGAAATTTGTTGTGATTACCTCATCACCTTTATTTAACTCAAGAGACATTAATGCAACTTGAAGAGCATCTGTACCATTAGCACAAGGAATTACATGCCTAATACCTAAAAAGTTTTGTAAATTATCCTGAAATTCTTTAACTGAGGGACCATTTATAAAAGAAGATGATTTAATTACTTTTTTAATCTCTCTATTAACCTGCCATCTAATTTTTCTATATTGACCNTTNAGGTCAACCATATTGATTTTTTTCATCNAAAACAAAATTAAAAAAGTATTTTTGGAAAAAGGAACTGGTGAAAATTATTTATGAAATATTTATNATTACTATTAATGCTTTGAGCATACCATTTAGATTATTTTCAAAAAAAATAGATCTATTTCACGAAGGCAGAAAAGATACCTTTAAAATTTTAAAAAAAGAGATTAATCCCAATGAAAAAAATATTTGGTTTCATGTNTCATCANTNGGNGAATTTGAAATTGCNAGACCAATAATTGAAGAATTNAAAATNAANGTCAATAACTTAAAAATTCTTGTCACATTTTTCTCACCATCTGGCTATGAAAATGCTAAAAATTATAAGCACGCGGATTCTATTACTTATTTGCCAGTTGATTCGTCAAAAAACGCTAAAAAGTTTATTAAATATGTGAATCCCAAAGTTGCAGTAATTGTCAAAAATGATTTATGGCCTAATTACATATCTGAATTAAAAGAGAATAACTCAATTATTTATTCAGTTTCTTCAAAGTTTAAGGAATCAAATTTTCATTTTGGAATTTTTGGTAAATGGTTTTTAAATAGACTAAAAATGATCGACTATTTTTTTGTTCAAGACAATAACTCAAAATTAATACTTAGTAAATACTCCATCCAAAATGTAGTTAAATCTGGCGACTCAAGATTTACATCTGTAATTAAAACACTAAATGAAAATAAAAGAATCAATAGTATTAAAAAGTTTATTGATAATAATAAATGTTTTATTGCTGGAAGTGTCTGGAGTAGAGATATAAAAATTATAAAAGAATCTATAATAAACAGTAATATAAAGTCTATTATTGCACCTCATGAAGTATCTCAAAAACAAATAAATGAGTTAGAGAATATTTTTGGAAATTCTTGTGTCAAACTATCATNCCTTNNAAAAGAANAAGACTTTCAAAAAAANNTATTAATTNTTGACTCAATNGGTCAACTTAGNTANATGTATAAATATGCAAANTTTTGTTATGTAGGCGGNGGTTTTTCAAAAAATAGTCTTCATAATATTCTAGAGCCTTCAGTTTTTTCATGTCCAGTTATAATAGGAAATTTATATTATGGATTTAAAGAGGCTGAGGATTTGATTGATTTAGGAGGTGTATTATCCATTAACAATTCTATTGAATTTTCACAATTTTTTAGTGAACTATGTCTTAGAGAAGACAAAGAAAAAAAATTAGGTAAAATAAATTCAGACTATGTTTACGAAAATGAAAAAAACAACAGAAAAGTTATTGATTCATTAATAAAAACTTTACAATAATTTACTTTATAAATTTATCTTTGCCTTATGATTAATAGAACCCTATTACTTTTAATTACTTTATGTTCTTTTATAGTTTATAGTCAAGACTCAAAAAAACCTAATATTATTATGATGATTGGAGATGGTATGGGGCTTTCCCAAATTTCATCTGGAATGTACTCTAATAATAATTATACATCTTTGGAGAGATCCAAATATGTAGGATTGATTAAGACTCACTCATCAAACAGATTAATTACGGATTCCGCTGCTGCTGGAACTTCAATGTCATCTGGTGTAAAAACAAAAAATACAGTGGTTGGAATGGATGATAATTTTAAACCAGTAAAAAGTATTCTGGAAATCTGTAAAGATTTAGGTTACTCAACTGGAATTGTAGTTACCTCTACTATAGTTCATGCAACTCCTGCATCATACTATTCAAAAGTTAAAAGTAGATATCAATATGAAGACATATCAAGCCAACTTGCTAAAAGTGGNATAAATTTCTTTGTTGGAGGCGGTGAAAGATATTTTAATGATAGNTCAGATAATAGNAATTTANTNNCTGAGATGGAAGACTANTTTTTTGCCACTAGTATAGAAACATATAAGAAGAGTAATTCTGATAAAATTGGATATTTAACTAGTTACGACGACCCTAAAGAAAAACATAAAGGTAGAGAGCCATCTTTACCGAGCTTAATTGAAGCTACAATTAAAAAGTTAGAAGATTTAGGTAAGCCATTTTTTCTTCTTATCGAAGGGGCTCAGATAGATTGGGCGTCACATGATAACGATCCAAAGCACATGATAAGTGAAATGATTGAATTTGATAATACAATTAAAAAAGTTTTTGATTTTATCGAAAATGATGGCAATACTCTTGTTGTAATAACTGCTGATCATGAGACTGGAGGGGTTGCAATTACAGGGGGTGATTTATTGAAATCCAAGGTTAAAAATAAATATGTATCTGGAGATCATACTGCTACCATGGTTCCAGTTTTTAGCTCTGGATATAAGGCCCACAACTTTAAGGGTGTTTATGATAATACTGAAATTTTTAATAAATTGTTTGAAATAGTTAATCAATGAAAAAATTTCTATTCGCAATTATTTTTTTAGCGCTTTCTTGCACAAATAATACTTATGATGTTGATGTTTTAATTACTGGTGGGACTATACATGATGGGTCAGGTAAAAAAGGATTTGTTGGAAATATTGCAGTTAAAAATGATACTGTTTTTTATGTTGGCAAAAAACAGAATTTCATCGCAAAAGATACAATAGATGCTTCTAATAAAATTATTTCACCTGGTTTTGTAAATATGCTTAGTTGGGGATATAATACTTTAATGCAAGATGGAAGATCTCTTAGTGATCTAAAACAGGGAGTTACACTTGAGGTTTTTGGAGAAGGTACATCTCCTGGTCCAAGAGGATCCATAGAAAATAATAATTTTATCGGATTTGGAGAAGCCATGGAAGAACTTGAACAAAGTGGAGTTTCAACAAATATTGCCTCATATCTAGGTGCAGCAACAGTAAGAATTCAAGAGATTGGTTTTGCTAATAGAAAGGCTACAGCAGATGAAATGGATTCAATGAAGAATATTGTAAGAATTGCCATGGAAGAAGGAGCAATGGGTATTGGATCATCATTAATATACGCTCCTGGAGATTATGCTGATACTGACGAGTTAGTTGAATTATCAAAAATTGCATCATCTTATGGTGGTAGTTATATATCTCACATGAGAAATGAAGATTCAAGAGTTTTAGAGGCAGTAGATGAATTGCTTGAGATTGCTGAAAGAGCAAGTATACCCTCTCAGATATATCACCTTAAAGCTTCAAGGAAACCGAATTGGCATCTATTAGATTCAGTTATAGAGAAGGTTGAAAAAGCAAGAGAAAGTGGTCTAAAAATAACTGCAGATATGTATACATATCCAGCATCATCAACTGGATTAACTGGAGTTATTCCTACCTGGGTTCAGGAAGGAGGAAGACAGGCATGGATTAACCGAATGAAGAGGCCAGATATAAGAGAAAGGCTTTTTAAGGATATAAGAAAAGAACTTTCAGAACAGCCACCCGAAGATATTTTAATGGTAGGATTTAACAAACAGTCTATGTCTAATAAGTATAGGGGGATGACCATTGCAGAGGCTGCAGAACTTAGAGGCGAGACTCCTGAAGAAGCAATTGTAAATCTTATAATTGAGGATGGAAGTAGAATACAGTGTATTTATTTTAGCATGTCAGAAGATAATGTGAGAAAAAAAATAATGCTTCCATGGGTATCATTTGATTCAGATGCAGGGTCCTATTCAGATATATCAAAAGATTTTATAACTCATCCAAGAGCTTTTGGAAGTTTTGCAAGAGTTTTAGGGAAATATGTTAGAGAGGAGAAATTAATTTCAATGGAAGAGGCAATTAGAAGACTAACCGGATTTCCTTCTGATAATCTTGGAATTAAAAATAGAGGATATTTAAAGATTGGATATTTTGCAGATATTGTTGTTTTTGATCCTGATAAAATTCAGGATAAAGCAACGTTCGAAGATCCTTTGCAATTTGCTGAAGGTGTTGAACATGTTTTTGTAAATGGAATTCAAGTATTATCAAACGGAGATCATACCGGTAATTTCCCTGGAAGATTTGTTAAAGGCTCTGGATATAATCCTCCGACGGAATGATAAATAAGCTTTTTAATTCCGACAAGTATATTAGAGTTAATCTTACAATAATTGCATCATGTATTTTTCTTGTTTGTTTATTTGCATTATCTATGATTTCATATGCATTGATTTCTGATATTTATTATGATGAAACTGAGATAAGCCCGACTGAAAAGCATAGAATTCAGCACCAAGAAGAAGCTGAAAAGCTTGACGAAATAATTGAACTCTTAAAAGAAATTCAAGAATTATGAATTTAATTAAATTCTATAAATCAAAAAACTACATAAAAATTATACTAACATTTATCTCTATTATTGCAAGTATTTTTACTATTTCAATTATTACAATATTTAGCCTTGGAATATTTATTTTTGGACCATTAGAAGAGATTGAACTAGAAACATATAGAAAAGAGAATCATTATCTATCTCATGAGCATCAGATGGATCAAATGGACAAGATAATAAATGAATTAAATAGAATTAAAGAAGATAAAAAAGTGCGGGTGAAGGGACTCGAACCCCCATGCTGTTAGGCACTAGATCCTAAGTCTAGCGTGTCTACCAATTTCACCACACCCGCAAAAGGAGAACAAATATAAATAAGTTTTTAAATATAAATTAACTATGAGTACATTATCTGATAAGGAAAAACAGAATTATTTAAATCAACTTTTTGAATTTCTAGAATTGCCATCTATTAGTGCTGATTCAAGATACAAGGAGACTATGGAACAGACTGCCAAATGGTTATCTAATCAACTTATAAACTCAGGCTGTGATTCATCTAAAATATACTCAACTAATGGACACCCNATTGTATATGGAGAAAAAATAATAGATGAATCAATGCCAACTATTCTTGTTTATGGTCATTATGATGTTCAGCCACCTGACCCAATTGAACTTTGGACAAATCCTCCATTTAAACCAGTAATTAAAAAAACTGAAGTTCATCCAGACGGTGCAATATTTGCAAGAGGTGCATGTGATGATAAAGGTCAAGTATTTATGCATCTAAAAGCTTTCGAACAATTAATAAAAAATAATAAGCTTAATTGTAATGTGAAGTTTATGATTGAAGGAGAGGAAGAAGTTGGAAGTGAAAACCTTGAAAGTTTTTTAAAAGAGAATAAAGATAAATTAGGGGCAGATGTTATTTTAATTTCAGATACAGGTCTTAGCAATCTAAACAACCCAACTTTAACTGTTGGATTGAGAGGATTAGCTTACATGGAATTAAAAGTTAAAGGCCCTAACAGAGATCTTCACTCAGGAACATATGGTGGTACTTTGGCTAATCCAATAAATATTTTATCAGATATAATAAGCTCACTTATTGACAATAAAGGCAAGATTACAATCCCCGGTTTCTATGATGATGTTATTGAAATTGATAAATCAAGCAGAGATTTAATTGAGAAAAAATCAAATTTCGATGAAGTAAATTTTAAAAAATCTTTAGGTCTAGAGCAAGTAAAGGGGGAGTTAGGTTATACTACTTTAGAAAGAAAGTCTATAAGACCAACTCTGGATGTAAATGGGATCTGGGGTGGTTATACTGGCGAGGGATCTAAAACGGTAATTCCAAGTGAAGCAAGTGCAAAAATTTCGATGAGACTTGTTCCCAATCAAGATTGGAAAAAAATAAGTGAACTATTTAAAAATCATATAAAAAATATTACTCCAAAATCTGTTTCAATTGAAGTTTTAACACATCATGGTGGTAATCCATATGTAACCCCAGAGAATTTTAAGGGTTATAGATCTGCTATCAATGCATATAAAGACAGTTTTGGTAAAGATCCAATACCTCAAAAAGATGGTGGAAGTATTCCAATTGTACCCATGTTTGAGAGTATTTTAGGGATTAAAACAGTACTAATGGGATTTGGATTAGACAGTGACGCAATTCACTCTCCAAACGAGAACTTTGGAATAAAAAATTTCTTTATTGGGATTGATACAATTCAAAATTTCTATAAGTATTTTGGAAATTAGACTAGTTTGTCAGGGTTTTTACTTATATAACTAGCCCAATTTGAAAATTCTTTCTTAGAGTTAGAGTTACCAAAATTAAAATAATGGCAGACTGCAGCTGCTAAACCATCAGTAGAATCAAGATTTTTTGGCATTTCTTTAATATCCAGCATGGTTTTAAGCATTTTGGCCACTTGATCTTTGGATGAGTTACCATTGCCTGTAATTGCCATTTTAATTTTTTTTGGAGAATATTCTGTAATTGGAATATCAAGATTAAGTGCTGCAGCCATTGATACACCTTGAGCTCTTCCCAATTTTAACATAGATTGAACATTTTTGCCAAAAAATGGAGATTCAATTGCTACAAAATTAGGATTATGTAGTTTTATTAGTTCTGAGGTCTTATTAAAAATTTCTGAAAGTTTTGCGCTATGATCATTTTTTTTTGAGAGTTTAAATTCAATCAAATCAACAAGTTCCATCTGATTATTTTTTATTCTAATTACTCCAAATCCTGTAATATTAGTTCCTGGATCTATCCCCATTATTATTGTATTATCAGGAACTTTATTATTCATAATTAAATCTAAAAGGCAGATTAAATTTTACTTCAACGTATTCTCCTACGTTTGTTTTAACAGCAGGAAGAGCTTTTTTAATTCCACTTACTGCATCTTTTAACATTGTTAAAGACTCACTATCCAATTTATTATCTGGAGATAATTTATCTAAAATAAAATTACCCTCTGAATCTATCTTTATTGTTAATCTATATTGAGTTGTATCCAAGGGGAAAGTCTTATCAGACATAAACTCATTCATTTCGGTTTCAATTATATTTCTAAAACATAATAAACCTTCATTAACATTAAGATCAGCACATTCCTCAAAAGTTGGTAGCTGATCATTTTTAGACCAAGAAGAAGCTGATAGAATCTCTGATTCTGAAACTTTAAGATTATTGGTACAAGAGCAATTAATGATTAAAATTATTAACCACTTATTAGAGAACTTAATGTTATTCTTAATTAAATTAAGCACAACTAAAATTACGATTTTTTTATAGCTTTGTCCAATGGAGATATTTCTAATCTCAATTATGTTAGTCGGTATTGCATTTTCGGGAATTGCAATTAAGCTAATCTTTAAGAAAAATGGAGAATTTTCAGGGACTTGTGCTAGTCAAAGCCCATTTCTTCAAAATTCTGATGAGCCATGCGGAATATGTGGTAAGATTCCAACAAGTTCTGAATGTGCAAATGATTCCAAATGATTAAAGCTATCTCAAAACTTGGACCAGGATTACTTTTTGCAGGAGCTGCAATTGGGGTTTCTCACCTAGTTCAATCAACCCGAGCAGGAGCTGATTTTGGTTTTGGGTTAATTTGGGCTCTTATTTTAGTCAATTTATTTAAATATCCTTTCTTCCAATATGGACCCAGATATGCAATTGCAACAGGAGAAAGTTTATTAGATGGTTATTATAAAATTGGTAAGTTTTTTTTAATAGCATATTTTATTTTAAATATTTTAACAATGTTTACTATTCAGACTGCCGTTACAATAGTTACTGCTGGACTTGCCTCAAGCCTTTTTGGTTTTACTGATAACATGGTTATTTGGAGTTTAATAATAACTGTATCGTGCTACTTAATTTTATTAGTTGGCAAATATAATTTACTAGATAAGATGATTAAGATTATTATTTTAATTTTAGCAATTAGTACAATTCTTTCTTCTGGTGTAGCTTCTTTAAATACTATCGAAGCACACAGTTTTGAACAGGTATTTCCATCAGGTGCAGGTTTAGTTTTTTTAGTAGCTTTTATGGGGTGGATGCCAGCTCCTTTAGATATTTCTATATGGCATTCTATTTGGGCTATAGAAAAAAATAAAACTCAAAAAATAACAAAAAAAGATAGTCTATTTGATTTCAATGTTGGATATATAGCAACCGTTTTTTTAGGTATCTGTTTTGTTACTCTTGGTGCACTTGTAATGTATAATTCAGGAATTAGTTTTTCAAGTAGTGGGAGTGTATTTGCAGGTCAGCTTATAGAACTTTATACTTCAAACTTAGGAGACAATTTATATTTAATCATATCAATATGTGCATTTACAACGATGCTTAGTACTACAATTACAACCCTTGATGCATCTCCAAGAACCATGTCAAGAGCTACCCAATTATTAACAAAAAATTCTAATAAGAACTACTATTTTCATTGGATATCTATATTAGCAATAGGCACAATGTTAATATTTTATTTCTTACTATCTGAAATGGGTGCCTTAGTTGAAATTGCAACTGTATTATCCTTTATTACTGCACCATTTTATGCAATATTAAATTATAGGCTTGTTACAAGTAAAAATATGCCTGATCAGCATAAGCCTTCTAGATCATTAAGAATTTTAAGTATAACTGGAATTTTATTTCTAAGTCTTTTTGCATTTGGATACATTTTGACCAGGTTTATATAGTTTGTATCTTTGCATGATATGTCTGAGACAAAAACAGTAAATCAAGGCTGGGTAAAACTAAATCTACCAAAGTCTGACTCTAAAGAAAAGGTCAGAACTAAAAAACCTGATTGGATTAGAGTTAAACTTCCAATAGGCAAAAAGTATACTCAACTAAGATCAACAGTAGAAGAAAATAAACTTCATACAATATGTGTATCTGGTAATTGCCCAAATATGGGTGAATGCTGGACTGAAGGAACTGCTACTTTTATGATACTAGGAAACATTTGTACTAGATCATGTGGTTTTTGTAATGTCCAGACAGGAAGCCCATTGCCAGTTGATGAGCTTGAACCTTTTAAAGTTGCTAGGTCAATTAATATAATGGGTGTTAAACATGCAGTAATTACATCGGTTGATAGAGATGATATAAAAGACGGTGGTTCCATTATTTGGGCAGAAACTGTTAACGCAATTAGAGATNTNAATCCNANTACAACNATTGAAACACTTAATNCCTGATTTTAAAGGTGA
>FUFK010041376.1_pt1 | contig 42071 bp, 36 predicted proteins | sample 1021851 | NCBI WGS metagenome assembly FUFK01 (sample SAMEA51879418, study PRJEB19060) | metagenome
TTTTTGAGGCGATCTTTATTCATAAAAACACTCTATGTCATCAAACTGTCATATTTGCTCGGCACAATGTGCTCATCAACCGCCAAGACAGGTTGTCGAAAAACACAAGTAGCAATACCGCAGTAGCGGAAGTGCTAATTATAACTGCTCAATAATGACAAATAGTGAACTTTAGGAGAAACAATGCGTTATTCATTTATGGCTGTCGCCATCATAAGCACTCTAAGTTTAACCGCTTGCAATAGATCTGCCGATAGTAACTCAAGCACTGAATCAACTGCTTCAGCCCAATCGAGCGCGGCCTCTACTCAGAGCGCTAATACCGCATCAGCTGAAAACGTGTCGATGAATATCACCGGCGCAGGTGCTTCTTTTCCGCAGCCTATCTACGCTAAGTGGTCAGCGGACTACAATGCAGCGACCAAAGGCCAAGTGAACTATCAGTCTATCGGCTCATCAGGCGGCATCAAGCAAATCACTGCAGGTACGGTTGATTTTGGGGCATCGGATGCGCCAATGACGCCAGAAGAGCTAGAAAAAGAAGGCTTGATTCAGTTCCCAACCGTTATCGGTGGCGTGGTTCCTGTCGTGAACATCGAAGGCATCGAGCCTGGCGCACTAAAGCTTGACGGTAAAGTATTGGCAGACATCTATCTTGGCAACATCAGCAAGTGGAATGACGCGGCAATCAAAGCGCTAAACCCAGACTTGACGCTACCAGACAGCCCAATCACTACTGTATTCCGTTCAGACGGCTCAGGCACGACCTTTAACTTCACGGACTACTTGGCAAAAGTATCACCAGAGTGGCAAAGCAGTGTCGGTGTGGACAAAACCGTTAAGTGGCCAACCTCTGACCGCGGCGCGGCAGGTAAAGGCAACGAAGGTGTGGCAAGCTACGTGAACCGTATGCAAAACTCTATCGGCTATGTGGAATACGCGTACGCGAAGCAAAACAACATGTCACACGCGACCTTGAAAAACGCAGCGGGTAACTTTGTACAGCCGTCAATCGACAGCTTTGCTGCTGCAGGCGACATCGATTGGTCTCAGCAAGAAGGCTTCTATAAAGTCATTACCAACTCAGAAACTGACCAAGCATGGCCAATCGCTGCGGCGACCTTTATCTTGGTTCACAAGCAGCCACAAGATCCAAAACAAGTGGCAGGCGTGCTGAACTTCTTTAACTGGGCGTACGACCAAGGCGACGCGGCAGCTACAGATTTGGACTACGTGCCATTCTCAGATACTGCTGTGGCACTGTTTAAAGACAGCTGGAAACAAGTGGTTGATAAAGATGGCAACCCTGTCTATACCCCACAGTAAGAACCGTTAACGCATGACGTCTGTAACCAAGCCGAGGGGCGGATCGCAGGCGTCGTTGCATCGCTTGTATTTAGCGCATTTATTCGAGTAATGAGAGCAACGTTGAGGTGACTATGGCAGGGCACAATCTGCAAACACAATTGGCAAAACAAAAGCGCTGGGATGCTGTCTTTGTAAATACCACCAAAGCAGCGGCGGTGTTTGTGCTGCTGAGCTTAGGGGCAATTTTGGTCTCTTTGATTGTTGGTGCATGGCCAAGTATGCAAACCTTTGGCTTTGACTTTTATACCAGCAACAACTGGGATCCTGTCGCAGGCGAGTACGGGGCGCTGGCACCGATTTACGGTACGGTGATGACCTCGATTATGGCGATTGTGATTGCAGTGCCTATTAGCTTTGGTATTGCCATCTTTTTGACTGAGCTGTGCCCAACCTTTTTAAAGAAGCCTTTGGGCATCGCTATTGAGCTGCTCGCGGGTATTCCCTCTATCATCTATGGCATGTGGGGTCTGTTCGTATTTGCGCCGTTTTTTGGTAATAACATCCAGCCGTGGCTGACCGAGCATTTGGGCGATTTGCCTGTGATTGGCAAGCTGTTCGTCGGTGCGCCGATGGGTATTGGTCTGTTTACCGCCGCGCTTGTTTTGGCGATTATGATTATTCCCTTTATCGCCGCGACCATGCGTGATGTGTTCTCAGTGGTGCCCAATTTGCTCAAAGAATCAGCCTACGGTATGGGCGCAACCACGTGGGAAGTGATGTTTAAAATCATCTTGCCTTATACCAAAACAGGGGTGGTTGGTGGCGTAATCTTAGGTCTTGGCCGGGCGCTTGGCGAGACCATGGCGGTGACCTTCTTGATTGGTAATACCTTTAACATCAACCCAAGTATGTTCGCCTCTGGCGTGTCGATTACCTCGGCGCTGGCCAACGAATTTGCCGAAGCCTCTGACCCACTGCACTTGGCGTCACTGCTACACCTTGGCTTGATTCTATTTATGATTACTTTCGTGGTACTGAGTATCTCGCGCTTGATGCTACGCAATATGGACAAGCGCGCAGGACACTAAGTCGGCGCGCACGGTTTACTACTTTTAATAAGCGTTATGTTGTATGAACGGTCAATCCAGCGACCGATGAATCAAAAGGAATATGTGCATGTCTAGCTTGACTGCTGTGTCACCTGTCTCAACCCCGCCCGCGCAAAAGATTGACCGCGGCTTATACCGCCGCCGCCGTATGTGGAACAAGGTCGGACTGGGCTTTGCGTCTTTTGCCATGGTCTTTGGTTTGTTTTGGCTGCTTTGGATTTTGGTCACGCTCGGTATCGAAGGCATGAGCGGCTTGATTGAGATGCCAGTATTTACCGCAGANACGCCGCCGCCGATGACAGAGGGTGGTTTGCGAAACGCCATCGTGGGTTCAATTATGATTGCCAGTAGCGGTTTGTTTATCGGTGCGCCGATTGGCATGTTGGCGGGTATTTATTTGGCGGAATTTTCAGACGGCAACAAGCTAGGTCAAGTCATTCGTTTTTTAAATGACATTTTGCTGTCGGCACCCTCTATCGTGATTGGTCTATTCGTCTATGCCTTGATGGTAAAAGGCGGCAGCTTTTCAGGTTGGGCAGGGGCGTGCGCTTTGGCACTTATCGTGATTCCTGTAGTAGTGCGTACTACTGAAAACATGCTGCTGCTCGTGCCCAATACCTTACGCGAAGCGGCGTATGCGCTTGGTACGCCTAAGTGGAAGCTGGTGTTAAGCGTGACGGTAAAAGCAGCGCGTGCAGGCTTGACCACAGGGGTGCTGCTCGCATTCGCCCGTATCACGGGTGAGACCGCGCACCTTTGCTATTTACAGCGCTGAACAACCAATACTTTAGCTTAGATATGAGTAACGCCATGGGCAACATGCCAAACACCATCTATCAGTTTGCCATGAGCCCTTATGACAACTGGCATGCTTTGGCTTGGGCAGCGGCGCTATTGATTACCTTTACGGTGCTTGCGCTCAATGTCATCGCCCGTTATATCGGTGCACGTGAGCGTCATTAATCACGGCCGCGACTCAGCCATTGCCACACAAACGCATATCAGACAGAAAAAAAGGATACTCCCATGACCGACACCGCTATCAAGACACCAAAGACCAAATCCGTATTTACAGAAGAAAGCACTGCCGTGAACACAAAAACCACCCAGCCACCTGTATCGGCCCCTGTTATCAACACACAAGCCAACACACAGACGCAGGCAGGTGCCAGCAGCACAACAGAAGAAGCAACGCCAGCAGCGAAAATGCAAATCCGTGATTTAAACTTCCATTACGGTGATTTTCATGCACTAAAAAACATCTCTATCGACATTCCAGATCGCAAAGTGACCGCGTTTATCGGGCCATCAGGCTGCGGTAAATCAACCCTGCTGCGCACCTTTAACCGCATGTATGATTTGTATCCCAACATGCGCGCGGATGGGCAAATCATCCTTGATGGGCAAAATATCTTAGACAAGTCGGTCGATGTCAATTTGCTACGCGCTCGTGTCGGCATGGTGTTCCAAAAGCCAACNCCGTTCCCNATGTCTATTTTTGATAATGTTGCCTTTGGTGTGCGTCTGTACGAAAAACTGTCTAAAGCGGATCTGGCCGAACGTGTCGAATGGGCACTTAAAAAAGCGGCACTGTGGGATGAGGTTAAAAACAAGCTAAACGCCTCAGGTCTGTCACTCTCAGGTGGTCAGCAGCAGCGCTTGTGTATCGCGCGCGGCGTGGCCACCAAACCTGAAGTATTGCTGCTCGATGAGCCAACCTCCGCCCTTGACCCCATCTCAACAGGCGCGATTGAAGACTTGATTGAAGATTTAAAACAAGACTACACCATCGCGATTGTGACCCACAATATGCAGCAAGCGGCGCGTATCTCAGACTACACCGCCTATATGTATCTGGGTGATATGGTTGAGATTGGCAAGACCGACCAAGTCTTTACCAACCCTACGCAAAAAGCGACCGAAGACTACATCACAGGTCGTTACGGTTAAGTTGCCATAATTGCTACCGATGCCGCTCTGTTGCGGCATCTTTTTTGTCTTATTTTTGCCTTATGAGGACACCATCATGCCGCATCAAATGGCGCACACCTCGCGCAGCTTTGACCATGATTTAAAAGAAACCACGACCTTATTTTTGCACATGGGCGCGCAAGTGGATGAGCAGGTAGCGCATGCCATGCGCGCCTTGATTGANAGCGANAGCACGCTAGCGGAGCAGGTGATTGAGCACGACAGCCATATCAATCAAATGGAAGTGCAAATTGATGAGCATATTTTGCTGCTCTTAGCGCGTCGCCAACCTGCCGCGCGTGATTTGCGCTACGTGATGGCGATGAGTAAAGGCGTGGTCGATATCGAGCGCATCGGCGATGAAGCGACCAAAATTGCGCATATGGCCAAACAAATCGCCGCCGAAAATCACAACACCTATTGTCACCATGAAGTACAGCACCTGAGCAACCAAGTACGCTTGATGCTGAACAATGCGCTGCTGGCTTTTGAAAAACTACACGCCAATGAAGCATTTGAAGTGATGCGCGATGATGGTAGTGTTGACTTCGAGTACCAGTCGGCGGTAAGGGCGCTGATGACGTATGTCATGGCAGATGCGCGTCAAGTCACACAAGTGATGAATTTGATGTGGGTACTGCGCGCGCTTGAGCGTATCGGCGACCATGCGCGCAACATCGCCGAGCTGGTAATTTATATCAGTAGCGGCACGGACGTGCGCCACAGCGATTTTCATACCGTCAAGCAAGCGGTCGATGCGTCAAAAGACAAGGGGCTGTCCTAGATAAGCAAAATTATTTAGGATAGCACTATGAGAAAGAGTAAACTAAGTTGGCATAAACAAANCAGACTCATCGAGTTATTTAATTTAAAAGGTTTACTAGGTACCATAAACACCCTTCTTGCTGGCACACGAACGGCTAAGTCTTTACCCCCACCGCTCCCAGAGCAAGCAAACATGAACGTCTGCATGCTCTGGAAGGCGCGCTGCGAGCATGCAACCTGCCGAACCCCCACCAACCACGACATAATCAAATTCTATTTTGATATTCTTGTGGTATGCACGCTTGAATTATAATAGTAATTGTAATTACCTTATTGCTGGTTTATAACTATAAACTAAGCATAGGATTTACTGCTTTTATTCTAGATATCCCACTGACTCATTGCAATAAAATGCTTTACAATGGTAATTTTTATTATCATCACTGAATAGTTTGAGCGAAAAGTTAGTTAAATAATGAGCCTATAAGGAACAATAAGATATGCCACCTACTCGATCAAAGCTGCCCTCTAACTCTAATCGTAAAAACAAAACTGGCCAACCAAAGAGCAGTAAACTTAAAAAAGACACGCGTACTACGCCTTTAGCTGTAGCGCCTCTGAGTGAGATGCGTCCTGCGACATTAGAGAAAGTAGAAAAAGCGGTTCGTCTGCTTTTTGCCGATAGTGATGCCAGCGATATTACTATGATACAAATTGCCAAGACGGCAAATGTGTCACTGCAGACGCTTTATAAGTACTTTGGCGATAAGCAAACGGTACTTTATACCATTATGGATTTAGTGCTAGGCAGACTTGCCACTAGAATGATGGATCATCTGCAAGGTATCGATAGCGTTGAAGATCGCCTGCGTAAAACACTATGGGTATGCTTAGATTTTGTCGATACGCATCCAGACGCGGTGATGGTGCTGTCTAAAGTCTCGATAGCGCGTTTTCATAACATCGCAATTTATAACAATAAAGAGCTAATTAATGCATTTTTAAGCGTGCTTGAAGATGGTCAAAAGCGCGGAGTATTAGTAGACACTGTGCCACTGCACATCTTATTTGATGTGTTTATGGGCTTTATTAGTCGCCTAGGTATTATGCAAACCATTCGTCAAGCAGAAGCACCACTAAACGCAAATTTTGATGCTTTATTTAGTATCTTGTGGCGCTCTATGTCGAAGCCTGAGTTATCCGACTTATAAGCAGATCATTCATTCAAACCCAGCTATTAAAAAGCTAATTTAGTTAAACTCAGCTTTTTAATAGCCTTTAAACTAAAGCATTTTTTACGCTTTATTGGCCGCTTTTCTCAGCTCATGACGTAATATTTTACCGACAGTAGATTTTGGCAGCTCGTCTATAAATTCGATATGGCGAGGACATTTATAGCCNGCTAGATTTTCTTTACACAGNATTTTTATATCCTCCGCCATTAAGTTTTCATCGGCCTTAACGATATAGGCTTTGACCGACTGTCCTTGGCTTTTATCAGCAATACCAACGACAGAGCACTCGGCAACTTTGGGGTGAGTCTCGATGACGTTTTCGACTTCATTAGGATAAACATTAAAGCCGCTGACGATGATCATATCTTTTTTGCGGTCGTATATTTTGATGGAACCTTGCTCATTCATCGAGGCGATATCACCGGTTTTTAGGAAGCCATCAGCAGTGAAAAATTTGGCATTATCGATATTATGATAGGTTGTGATGACGTTATCGCCTTTGATACACATCTCGCCCACCTCATTTAAACCTAGCACCTCATCCTCATCATTGCGAATACTAATATCCACACCAGGTAGCGGCAAGCCGACGTTGCCCGTGTACTCGGTACCATCAAATGGATTGGCAGTTCCTACGCCTAGTGTCTCAGACATCCCCCAGCCTTCCAAAATAGGCAGTCCTGTGATTTCAAGCCAGCGTTTGGCCGTCTCAGGCGTGGCTGCCATACCGCCCACTACCGTTAATTTACATTCTGAGAAATCCAGTTTACGAAAGTCAGGATGGCTGATAAAGGCTTGAAACAGCGTATTCACCCCTGGCAGCAGATGAAAAGGACGTTTGGCTAAAATTTTAATAAAGCTATCAATGTCACGCGGGTTAGTGACTAAAGTCAGATGCTGACCGACCGTTAAGCCGACTATCGAGCAGATAAAAGCATAGATATGATACAGCGGCAGGGCAATATAGCTATGACTGAGCCTTTAGCGAGTCCCAAATTTTGAATCCAAGCGGCAATCTGCAATGACATGCTATCGATTTGCGCATAGGAGTAGCTGACGCCCATATTGCTAGTAAATTGACGATCAGCGAACGCTTGCAATTTATCGTCGAATATATCTAGCACGGTACTATGTGGTCGATCTATATGGGCATTAACTCCCGCTGGATAGCCCTGTGTCCAAACCTTATCCATAANTTACCTTCCTTGGTAATCGATTTATAGTAGATAATGTTGACCCTGCATCCACAAAACCAGCTCAGCTTTTAAATTCAGTCTTTTATAACTTGCCATCCTAATGTTGTCTGGTGCTCATCTTGNTGGGCAAATAATGGATGACTCTTGGCCTCCTCTAAGCTCAGTACTGGCGTTACACAGACATCGGCTGACGCGAATACTTGCTGCCAAAACTCAAGCGGTTGACTGGCAAACTTATCACTGACTTTTGTGGCCGCCTCACGGCTTTCAGGCAGGTTTGGCATCACCCCGCGCTGCCAATGCGCGTCTTTGAGCTCTGGCAGCTCTAATACCTCACACAGCCCTTGCCANAATTTTAGCTCAAGTGANCCTACCGCCATGTAGCGATTATCAGACGTTTGATATAAGCGATAACAAGGCAATAGTCCACCCAAGAAGTCATAATTTGGCGNCGGGTTTTGTCCTGAGAAGCTTTTGACGAGCTCCCCTGTCGCTTTTGGCATGACCATATGGTTATACAAGCTATGAGTCATACTCACCGCAACATGGCGACCTTTACCTGTGCGCTGTGCGGCGAATACCGCTGCTAACAAGGCAATTACTGCCGTATCACTACCACCTGCCAAATCGGCAAACTGAATGTTAGGCATGGCCTGCTCACCAGTTGCGGTACGCAGCTGATCGAGTACCCCGCTCATCGCCATAAAGTTGATATCATGACCGGCTTTATCCGCCCAGTCGTGAGCGATTTGAGCGTTATCACTATCGTTAGTCATGCCGTAACCCGTAATAGAGACGATAACCAATTTTGGATTAATAGCATGTAAGGTTTGGGCGTCTAACCCCATCCCTTTTAGCACCCCAGGGCGAAAGCTATCGAGCATGACATCAGCGTCTTTGAGATGCGCTTTGATAACCTCTATGCCTTTGGGGTCGCGAAAATCAACCTTACCGATAGTTTTGCCGTGATTTAAAGCTTCAAACAAGCCGCCTAAAGCGCGGGCAGGATCGCCGCTTTTTGGCTCAACCTTGGTAATCTCAGCGCCCAAATCCGCAAGCAGACGCGTGGCAAAGGGCCCAGGTAGGTTGCGCGTCAAATCTACAACGCGCAGTCCTTGTAAGCAGTCGCTCATACCCTCTATTGCGTGAGCTAAATTAGCCATCCACAAACTCCTCGCCACTTGCAGCCATATCTACCAAAATCTTAGCCGGCTCAAAACGCTCGCCATATTGCTTGGCTAGCTCACGGCTACGAGCGACAAAGCGCTCGACACCCATAGCGTTGATAAACTGCAAAGTGCCGCCTTGGTTTGGAGCAAAACCCCAACCAAAGATAGAGCCAATGTTAGTATCAGCGACCGAGCGCACCACGTTTTCTTCAAAACATTTCGCCGACTCGTTGGCTTGAATAAACATCAAGCGATCGACTAGATCTTGTTGCGAGGGCTGCTCGCTACTGGTTGGATAGAGCTCGGTCAGCTTAGGCCACAAGTGCTTATCGCCTTTGTCTGGATAGTCATAAAAGCCTTTGCCGTTCTTTTTACCTTCGCGCTCATGCTCTTTGACTAAGGTTTTAAGAATGTCGTAAGAGGGACGCATCNCCATGGTCTTACCCTCNGCCTCCATATCTTTTTGCTGTTGCTCGCTAACATGCAGCGCTAAGCTTAACGACACCTCATCTTGTAGCGCTAAGGGCGACATAGGCATACCCGTCTTTAGACCTGCGACCTCAATACTGCGGGGATGCACGCCTTCGCCTAGCATAGCGANGCCTTCTGAGACATAAGTACCAAACACCCGCGAGGTATAAAAGCCGCGACTATCATTGACGACGATTGGGGTTTTGCCAATTTGCAATACATAATCAAAGGCTTTGGCTAAGGTCTCATCACTGGTTTGCGCGCCTACGATAATCTCAACCAACGGCATCTTATCAACTGGCGAGAAGAAATGCAGACCGATAAACTGCTGCGGGCGCTGGCTGGCCTCAGCCAGTCCGGTGATAGGCAGAGTTGAGGTATTAGACGCATAAACGGCCGTTTNTGGTATAACGGCTTCCGCTTGCTCAGTACACTTAGCTTTGATTTCACGGTTTTCAAACACCGCTTCAATTATCAAATCACAATCTTTTAGGTCGTCATAGGAGACGGTTGGTTTAATACGAGCTAGCAGCGCTTGTTTTTTGTCCTCGGTAGAACGTTTACGGCTGATGGCTTTATCTAAAATAGTCTCAGAATAGGCTTTNCCCTTTTCAGCTCCTGCTATATCTGTATCGAGTAAAACCACATCGATACCGACTTTAGCCGTGACATAAGCGATGCCTGCGCCCATCATACCCGCACCTAAGATACCCACCTTTTTGGTTTGATAGCGCTCAAAGCTATCAGGACGTGATTGGCCTTTTTTGATGCTATTAAGCTGCGTCCAAAGCGTGCTGATCATATTTCTAGATTCAGGCGATAGCACACAAGCGGCAAAATAGCGCGACTCAAGCTCAAGGCCAGTGTCGATATCGACAATGCAGCCTTCAAAGACGCAAGACATTATATGGGTGATCGCCGGATAATTACCATGCGACTTTTGATTCGCCATCGCAGGCGCGATAGAGAATACTTGTACTACTTTTGGATGCTTGCTATCACCGCCGGGAATTTTAAAGCCCTTTTTATCCCAAGGCTGCTTTGCTTGCGGATTGGCTTTGATCCACGCTTTGGCTTGCGCTAACATATCTTCATTGTCCGTCGCTATAGCGTCGATAAGACCGATATCCATTGCGGCTTTAGGCCGTAGCTCTTTGCCTTGGGTCATTAGCTCTAGCGATTTTTGAATACCAACTAGCCTTGGTAGACGCTGAGTACCACCGCCGCCAGGTAGCAAGCCAAGTTTGACTTCTGGCAGACCCAGCTTAGTCTTTGGCGAGTCAATCGCAATGCGATAATGACAAGCTAATGCCAGCTCCAACCCGCCGCCAAGCGCCGTTCCTGTCATCGCAGCCACGACGGGCTTGCCTGCGGTCTCAAGCCTGCGGAGGCTGCCTTTTAATTCTTCAACCAAGTCAAAGGCTTGCTGCGCGGTTTGTATATTAGAGAGCTGATCGATATCTGCGCCAACCACAAAACTGTTTTTTGCCGAGGTTAGAATTAAGCCTTTCGCAGAATCATCACCAATAAAGCTGTCCGTCACAGTAGCAAAAGCGTCGTTAAAACCATCGCCGATAACGTTCATTTTACGATCGCTTTGATCGATAGATANGGTGATGATGCCCTCATCATCCCGCTCAGCTGAAAAATTTGCTAGCTTGTTTATTGCATCAATGCTGTCTGTAGTCGTTGTCATTTTTTGTCCCTTAAATGATCTCTTAGTTATCACTATCTATTTAACAGGTAGAGTGTTATACGCGCTCAATGATGGTGGCAATACCCATACCACCGCCGACACATAAGGTAAGCATGGCGGTTTTAAGATCACGGCGCTCAAGCTCGTCGAGCACCGTTGTCATCAGCATCGCACCTGTAGCACCAAGCGGATGACCCATAGCGATAGCGCCGCCATTGACGTTGACGATATCAAGCGAGATGCCAAGATCATCCGCTGTATTCATAGGGACAGCGGCAAAAGCTTCATTAATCTCCCAAAGATCGATATCGGAGGCTTGCATACCCGCCTTGTCGAGTGCTTTTCTACAAGCAGGGGTTGGACCTGTGAGCATGATCGAAGGCTCAGAGCCTATGACTGAGGCCATCGTAATCTTGGCTCGTGGTTTCAGACCGGCTTTTTTGCCTGCAGCAGCGCTGCCGACTAGGCATAACGCGGCACCATCGACGATGCCTGAGGAATTGCCCGCATGATGCACATGATTGACAGTTTCGATAGTGGTGTATTTATCTAAAATCACACTATCAAAACCCATTTGACCAGGCATAGCAAAAGAAGGGTTTAGGCCTGCTAGCGTCTCAGGCGTCGTGCTGGGACGAATAGTCTCATCTTTCGCTAATAGCAGCATACCGTTGAGATCTTTGACAGGTACTACTGACTTATCAAAATAGCCNTGCTCCCAAGCTTTGGCAGCTCTTTGGTGTGACTGGGTAGCGAACGCATCGACATCGCTGCGACTAAAACCTTTGAGCGTGGCTATGGTATCGGCNCCCACCCCTTGTGGGACAAAACCAGTACCGTCATTGACCCGTGGATCCATGTACCAAGCACCGCCATCAGAACCCATAGGTACACGGCTCATTGACTCGACGCCACCAGCGACGACCATGTCCTCCATACCCGACATGACTTTTGCTGCGGCAAGGTTGATCGACTCAAGCCCTGAGGCGCAGTATCTAGACAGCGTGACGCCTGCAACGCTTTGATCCCAATCGGCATCGAGCACGGCAATACGCGCGATATCAGAACCTTGTTCGCCAACGGGTGTCACACAGCCGAGTACCACATCATCGACTAGACTTGTATCCAAATGATGACGCTGCTGCATCTCTTTTAATAAACCACGCACCAGCCAAATCGGCGATGCTTGATACAAAGAGCCGTCCTGTTTACCCTTGCCGCGCGGCGTACGGATACTGTCAAAAATATAAGCCGTCTCAGTCATAAAATTCCCTTTTTCTGTCCTTCAAATAAATTATTGTCACTAAGCCTTAATTCTAAGGCTGAACTTAATTATCATAAATCCAGCTCTAGCTTTTATACTATATTCAGTTCGAAATACACCCGATACGCTAATATATTCGTGCAGTTGGTATAAATTTTACTTGCGTGCTGTGTCGTTGCAGCCAGAGGCTGCGAAAAATTCATCCCAACCGCACTGTATCGTTTTTAAAATGAATTAACTATAGCGATAATANCAATAAAACAGTGACTTAAAAAATGGTTACATAAAGCGTGACGCCAGCTCTTTCATAATCTCATTAGTGCCGCCGTATATTTTTTGTACCCGAGCATCGGCATACATNCGAGCGATTGGATACTCTGACATATAGCCATAACCGCCAAACAGTTGCAGACACTCATCCATCGTTTTGCACTGTTTCTCGGTTACCCAGTACTTAATGAGCGAGGCTTGCGCGGCATCAAGTTTACCTTCTATTTGTGCCTCTACTGCTGAATCGCATAAGGTTTTTACCGCTAAATAATCCGCTTGCACCTCAGCGAGCTTAAAGCGCGTATTTTGGAACTTCCAAATCGGNTTGCCAAANGCTTCACGCTGTTTGACATAATCAAGTGTCAGCTCTAAAGCCAGTTTCATAGCGCCGCAGCCACTCAGAGCAATAATCAGGCGCTCTTGTGGNAACTCCTGCATCATATGCATAAAGCCTAGACCTTCCATACCGCCGAGTANGTTTTTTTGNGGCACACGNACATTATCGAAGAATAGCTCTGAGGTATCTTGTCCGGCAAGGCCCGTCTTTTTGAGNTTACGACCGCGCGAAAACCCTTGTAGATCGTCTGTCTCAACTAGGATAAGAGAGACGCCCTGCGCACCCTTATCGCGGTCTGTTTTACACGCGAGTAGCACAACATTGGCATGCTGACCGTTAGTGATAAAGGTTTTTGAACCATTAATAATATAGTCGTCACCGTCTTTTGTCGCATAAGTCTTAATGGCCTGTAAGTCAGAACCCGTACCCGGTTCGGTCATCGCAATAGCACCGATATACTCGCCTGTTGCCATTTTTGGCAATAAGGATTTTTTCTGATCTTCTGTGCCAAGCTTATAGATATAAGGCGCCACAATACCTGAATGCACCATACCGCCATACCCGGCTTGGTTCGCCTGCGATTGCGCCAAAATGATAGCCGCTTCATGACCAAAGTCGCCGCCACCGCCGCCGTATTCTTCTGGTATTGACGCACACAAAAAGCCCATCGCGCCCGCCTCTTCCCAAGCATCGCGGTCGATCATGCCGGCCTCGCGCCATCCTTCGTCTCTGTCCTCCCAGCTTTGNAACATTTTTAGAGCACTGTCGTATACCATTTCGTGCTCTTCGGTCATCCACTTTGCTGAAAATGTTCTGATGCTCATAATGTCTTTCCTTGACAAGGTTTTCTAGTAATAATTAAATCAATAATGATAGTGCAAAACTTTTTATGGCGGGTTAACAATAAATAGTAATATTTATTACCCTTATAAATTCTTTGATATCGTCTTCAGATATCAAGCCATGGGATTTATACTAGAATAGTAAGTATTATGTTGCAACTCATATTTAAACAATGGTAATTATAATTACCATTGTTTAAATATGAGTTAATAGTTTGTNTCAGTAACGCGATTGCTCATACTGATTATGAAAAAGTAAATAGCCGCGGGGTAGCAGCATAGGTAGATAAAATTAGATAACTGAAATGAGACTGAGATGAGATTGCTGGAGCTTTAAGAATTCTATATTAAGAGTCTTAAGTAAAGATGCTTGGTTAAAGAAGCTTAGTTGTGGAAGCTCGATCAAAAAAATGAAAATAAATCAGCATATAAGGGCCATATCGTTGATAACCTATCAAAGAATAGATAAGTAGAACAAGGTGAAAAAACAGGCCCTTTTGCATGAGATTTGAGAGATGAATTATAGGCTTAGACCCGCTCTATGACCATAGCCAGCCCTTGCCCGATACCAATGCATAAGCTAACGACCGCATATCGTCCACCCGTGCGCTGTAGCTCGCGCGCCGTACTTAACGCGAGCCTTGCACCTGATGCACCTAGCGGATGACCGACCGCAATCGCCCCGCCGTTTGGATTAACGCGGGTGTCATCAAAGTCAATATTCAAAGCCTTTAGACAACCCAGTACTTGCGAGGCAAAGGCTTCGTTAATCTCAATGATGGACATATCATCAAGGGTCAAATTGGCACGTTTTAGTGCCAGTTTAATCGCCTCAACAGGACCCACGCCCATAATATTTGGCTCAACGCCCATCGCGCCTGAGGATAAAATCTTAGCGATAGGTTTAAACCCTAACCTTTCTTCTGCCTGCGCTGAGCCAATAATTAGCGCCGCTGCGCCATCGTTAATACCCGACGCGTTGCCTGCTGTGACCACGCCATTCTCATTCAAAGGTTTCAGTTTTTGCAAAGCATCCACAGTAGAGCTAGCGCGAGGATGCTCATCTTCCATTATCGCTTCGTCTGGTAATTTTTTACCTTGCGATACCCTAATGGGCGTGATTTCATCGTCAAAGAACCCGGCTTGTTTAGCAGCTTGATATTTCGCTTGCGAGGCAGCTGCGAATTTATCTGCTTCTTCTCGGCTGATATCGTATTTGCGCGCGACATTATCGCCCGTTTGCGGCATACTGTCGCTACCAAATGCTTTGGTTAAAACAGGATTGGGAAATCGGCTACCAATAGTGGTATCAAATACTTTAAAGTCGCGACTAAAAGGCTGCTCAGTTTTGGCAAACACAAATGGCGCGCGGGTCATGGACTCAACGCCACCTGCCAANAATACATCCCCCTCGTTACAAGTGATACTACGAGCGGCATCAATGACAGTAGATAGCCCTGACGCACATAGACGATTGACGGTTTGACCGGGCGTTGTCACATCTAATCCCGCTAGTAATGCGGCATTGCGAGCAATATTGCGTGAGTCTTCACCCGCTTGGTTGGTATTGCCGATGAGCACTTCATCAAAGATATCGCTGGGCAGTTGGTGCTTTTCAACCAAAGCTTTTATCACTGCCGCGATCATATTATCGGGACGCACGGTGGCAAGTGCGCCGCCATGGCGACCAAAAGGGCTTCTTAAGCCATCATAAATATAGGCATCTAACATCACTTATCCTTGTTGTGTTTTAAGAGTGTATTTGATTAAAATATGGGATTTCGTAACTATACTTGGGCGCGCTAAGTCATTAATAAGCCATTAACCTAAATAGTTGTTTTGTTGAGTAAACAGAGAAATACTAAGCTTAGCGCGGCGCTGTAGCCAAGGGCTGGGACGATAGCGCGGATCACCTGTTAGGGCGTAAATACGCTGTAAGATAAGTAAAATACGCTTGGCTCCCAGCGCATCGCCCCACGAAATCGGACCGTACGGATATCCCAAGCCAAGCTTGATAGCATTGTCGATATCCTTTGGTGTAGCTATGCCTTGCTGCGCCATATCACAGCCCAAATTAATNACCATCGCCACCACTCGCTGCGCCACAAAGCCCGTGCTTTCTTTAATTAGCGAAGCACCATCTNAGCCTTCATCCAAACTTTTACCGAATAAAGTATAAGCCTGCGTGACAAATTTATCCTCTGTGACGATACTGGGCATCAACGTACGATGCTTAGATAAGTCCGTTAGCATATCGATAGCAACTGCTTGCTTAGGATCAACTTGATAACGCATAGCGGCGTTGGTGGTATCTTCGCCATAAATTGCTAGTAATATTAAACTGTTAGGGTNTGGGGTATCGTTATCGTCGATAGTGATGTCATTAGCGTTTAGATAATCAACCAGCTGTTGTTTATCTGCCGCTAAATCCGCGCCAATCCAAACTGAATTAACGGCTTTGTCAAACACAGCGTTAGACAAAGACTCTTGAGCGATATCTGCTGTTGCTTTTTTACCGTCTTGCTTTTTACCATCTATGTACTGATAAAACCCTTCGTCAACTTTACGACCAAGCTTGTTGCCTTCTAACATTTGCCGCGTCAACGGATGCGGGCGGTAGCGCGGCTCGAAGTAGTATTGGTTATAAATCGANTCCATAACGGGATGCGAGACATCGACCCCTGTCAGATCCATCAGCTCAAACGGTCCCATACGAAAGCCTGCGCCATCGCGCAAAATACGGTCAATCTGCTCAAGACTGGCAACGTCCTCGCCTAGTATTTTTAGCGCCTCTGTACCAAAAGCTCTACCACCATGGTTGACGATAAACCCTGGCGTATCTTTTGCCACGACACCTAAATGTCCCATACGTTTGGCTAAACTGGTCAGTGTCTCTACAACACAATGGTCAGTAGAGATGCCCGGAATCACCTCAACGATTTTCATTAGCGGCACAGGATTAAAGAAGTGAAACCCTGCTACCCGCTCTGGATGCTGACAAACCGAGGCAATGGCNGTCACTGATAGCGATGAGGTATTGGTTGCTAAAATGGTGTCGGTAGGAACAAGGCTGTCTAATTGCTTAAAAAGCTGCTGTTTTATCTCTAAATTTTCAATAACGGCTTCGATAACGATGTCTACTTCAGCAATTTGCGCGATATCNTCAATCACGGTTAAGTTTGATAGAGTCGCTTGCAATTGCTCATCAGTAAACTTCCCCTTAGCCGCAAGTTTTTCAAGCGTCGCTTGAAGCGCTTGGCGTCCTTGCTTAGCGGATCCTGATTTGGCATCAAATAACAATACGTTAATGCCTGCTTGCGCGGCGATTTGGGCGATGCCCATACCCATGATGCCCGTACCAACAATGGCTAATGATTGCATATCTGATGATGTGATAGTCATAATATTCCTTTATATGATTTAGCAGTGTCTTAAACCCTTAAACGACTACTGTCCTTTGTAGTTGGCATCGCGCTTTTCCAAAAANGCTTTCGCGCCTTCTTTTTGATCTTCGGTATCGAATAAAATCTGAAAGGCTTTACGCTCTAAGGCCAATGCCGCGGGTAGTGGCATGTCCACCCCAAGGTTGGCGACTTCTTTGATTTGGGTTAAAGCAATGGGCGAATAGCTTGCCAACTGCTCAGCAATCTCGATAGCGCGTTTAATTGTCGCCTCATCGTCCACCACTTCAGACACTAGGCCCATTTGATCCGCCTGATCAGCGCTTATCATATCGCCCGTTAAAATGAGCTTCATNGCTTTATGTTTGCCTATGACACGAAACAATCGCTGCGTGCCCCCTGCCCCTGGCATTAATCCTATTTTTATTTCTGGTTGTCCAAACTTAGCNGACTTGCCCGCGACAATAATATCGGCATGCATNGCAAGCTCACAGCCNCCGCCCAGCGCATAACCATTGACCGCGGCAATAATAGGCTTACGGCAATCAGTGATGGCATCCCAATAGCGCTCGCTATGACGCAAATAAACATCGACGGTCTTTGCAGTCAAAAAGTCGTTAATATCGGCGCCCGCGGCGAACACTTTACCACCGCCAGTGAGCACNATAGCTTTGGTCTTTGGGTCATCATTTAATCGAATAAAAATCTCTGCCATCTGCGCGCGTAACTCAGCGTTTAGGGCGTTGCGCACTTTGGGGCGATTGAGGGTTATCACACTTACGCCATTATCTAGCGTCTCACAAGTAATAATGAGCTCTTCCATGATGCTATCCTTAATAGGTACTTGAGTAGTAGGTTTTTATAGCCAATCCAATATAAGATAAATACAGTGCTACTGGGATGAATTTTGCGCAGCCTCTGGGAACGCAGCACGCAAGGAAAATTTGTACCAGTAGCACGCTACTGTAGCTATACTCTTTTTATTTAAGATTAGCTATATGACAATAATCCATAAATATCGCACTGCGGTTTTCATAACTGAAATCATTGTAATATGCTTTAGTATAGATTATGCTATTTAGCTCATACAAGCGCTTTATGTAAAACCGTTATTCGTACTATTAGTCATAAACGTCAAACTTATCCAAACTGTTTAACATTTAGTCCCATNAGACAAGGAAGTCTCATGATTAGAGATCAAGAAGTCCTCGACCACATCGTCGACACCGTGCGCCAGTTTGTCAATAACCAGCTGATACCTATGGAGGATTGGGTCGCAGAAAATGATCGCCTGCCAGAAGAGATTATCGATCAAATGCGCGAGCTGGGTCTATTTGGGCTGACCATTCCAGAAGAATACGGCGGTCTTGGACTCACGATGGAAGAAGAAGTNATTGTCGCTTTTGAGATGGGTCGTACCTCCCCTGCGTTTCGCTCACTTATCGGTACCAATAATGGTATTGGCTCTTCAGGTCTGGTCATCGACGGCACCGAAGAGCAAAAGCAAAAGTACCTCCCCAAACTTGCCAGCGGCGAGATCATTGGCTCGTTTTGTTTGACTGAGCCTGAAGCAGGCTCGGATGCTGCGTCGCTTAGAACCACCGCTATCAAAGACGGCGATACTTATGTCATCAACGGCACCAAGCGCTATATCACTAACGCGCCAGAGGCCGGTGTTTTCACTGTCATGGCACGTACGGACCCTGAAAACAAACGCGCGGGCGGCATCTCCGCCTTTATCGTTGAAAGCGATACCCCAGGTATTACCTTAGGTAAGTGGGATAAAAAAATGGGGCAAAAAGGCGCCCATACTTGTGATGTCATCTTTGATAACTGCGTGGTGCCAGCGAGTGCTTTGATCGGCGGCGTCGAAGGTATCGGCTTTAAAACGGCGATGAAGGTGCTGGATAAAGGTCGCTTGCATATCGCGGCTGCCAGTACTGCCGCTGCCACGCGTATGTTAGATGATGCGCTGCGTTATGCGGTGGATCGCAAACAGTTTGGTCAACCGATTGCCAGTTTTCAGCTCATCCAAGCAATGCTCGCAGACTCAAAGGCGGAGATTTATGCCGCCAAATCTATGGTGCTTGATGCCTCGCGCCTGCGTGATGAAGGTAAAGATGTGGTGACTGAGTCCTCCTGTGCTAAGATGTTCGCCACTGAGATGTGTGGCCGCGTGGCAGATCGTGCGGTGCAGATACATGGCGGCGCAGGCTATATTGCGGATTATGGTATTGAGCGCTTTTATCGTGATGTGCGTCTGTATCGTCTCTATGAAGGCACCACGCAAATCCAGCAAATCATTATCGCGCGCAACATGATAAAAGAAGCGAGCGAATAACCTTAACCTAGAATACTACCTACAATACTACGCCCTATGACGATTCGTAATACTACGAGCAGCGCTCTTGAGCTGCTAGAGCCTATAAGTGAGATGAAAGATCAAAGCGATCGGCAATTCGTCACCGCGCTCGCTCGCGGGCTTGAGCTACTCCGATGTTTTACTCCGCAGCAGCCCATGCTTGGCAATCAAGAGCTCAGCCAATTAACGGGACTACCGAAAGGTACGGTGACTCGCCTGACCTACACCTTAGTCAAGCTTGGTTATCTAAAGCAGGCGACAAACAAAGGCAAATATCAGCTAGCGGCTGGAGTTTTAGGCTTTGGCTATACGATGATCGCAAATATGGCTATCAATAACTTAGTCACGCCTTACATGGAGGCGCTAGCAGATTATGCCGATAGCGCCGTCGCTATGGCAACCCGCGATCGGCTGATGATGGTGTATCTCAATGTGGTACAAGGCGCTAGCGCCACGACGATGCGGCGTAACGTCGGCTCATATCTACCTATGTACTCAACAGCTATGGGCCGCGCGTGCTTAGCAAGCATGCCACCTGCTGAACAAGATTTTATGATGAATGCGATACGTCATAAGTACGATAAAGACTGGTTAAACATCAAGTCAAGCCTAGAGCAAGCGTTTAAAGATTATGAGGATTTTGGCTACTGCTTCTCATTTGGTGATTGGCAAAAAGAGGTCAATGCCGTTGCCACAGCTATCATGCACCCTACCGAGGGTCTACTCACCTTTAACTGCGGCGCGCCAAGTTTTGTACTNAGCTGTACTAAGATTGAAGAGGACATTGCGCCGCGTCTACTGCATATGAAGTATAATATTGAAAGCAGCCTNTAGTTCAATCAAGAAAAACGAGCACTTACACTCAAACCAACTACTGTAAATAACCGCCCTCAGACATAAGCTCAGGCGGCAGATCCGTTTCGCCCAGAGCTTCTAGCAAATTGATCTCGATAGTGCGAGAAATAGAAGTCAAAGCCAAATTATTAGCATCCACGCCAAATGGATTGGTAATTTCCTCATTGAGAGCATCTAAGCCAAAAAAGGTGTACGCAATGACGCCGCAGACTAAAGGAGTGACCCAGCCTAAAGACGTCGCCAAGCCAAAAGGCAGCATAAAGCAGTACAGGTAAGTGGTACGGTGCACCAGCAAGGTATAAGCAAATGGCAATGGCGTGTTATGAATGCGCTCGCAAGCTGCCAAAACTATAGTCATCGAGGTGACGCGTTCGTCCATATTTTGGATCATAAGATCAGATGTCAGCTGCTCACGTCGACTACGGCTGAGCTCTTTGCCGATTAAACGCAAGAGATATTCAGGAAGGTTACCGGCTTTACGCATACTGGCATGATGCTCCGGCGCTACAAAACGCTCAACATCTTTCCAAGGAGAAGTGCTGCGAAGTCTGTGCCTGAGGGCGTGAGTAAAAGCAATCGTCAGCTGCACCATAGAGCGCTGCGCGCGCTGTCCACTATCAGTGTCGTCGTCTATAAAGGAGAGTACCTGCCGAGTAAAGCTACGAGCATCGTATACCANCTGACCCCATAAGCAGCGACCCTCCCACCAGCGCTGGTAGCTGGCATTATTGCGAAAGCCGAGAAACAAAGATAAAGCAATACCCAGTAAGGTAAAAGGCGCAGCACCATAAGAGGGAAAGGAGCCTGGAATCCAGTGCTGGACGGCTGAGATGACTGCGCTAAGTAAAGTAATCAGTAAAACTTGCAGATAGATATGAGGAATGACAGAACCGCGTAAGGTAAAGAGTATTCTAAAGGCATTCGGTTTTTGCCAAACGATCATGACAGCTTCCTATAAATCTGATATCGAGGTACGCGGGGTCAACTACTTGGGTGCTAGCTACTGAGAAATAATGACTGGCGAATTTAGCACGAAACTTTTCCATGCGGTGGCAGTGCTTAGGTAATAACTTGCATACCGTTATTAATCATTAGAATATTCGACTAATCATGACAAGAGTCATCCGCAAGCGCGTGTAATATCCCGCACGATTCAGCAGGTGCCTCTGTTGTACACTTTTGGCGTAGCTGTATTAAGTGCTGCTTTAATTGCCGCAATTCTTGCATGCGTGTCTCTACGGTTTCAATATGCTCCTCTAATAACTCATTGACCTCTCCGCAGTTTTTATCTGGAGTATCCCAGTACTGCAGTAACACGCGCACTTCATCCAAACTCATATCAAGCGTACGACAGTGCAATATAAACTGCAGGCGCTCGATGTGCTCTTCNCGATATAACCGATAATTGCCTTGGCTACGAAAAGGCTCCGGCAATAACTGCTCTTTTTCATAATAACGAATGGTCTCAACCGTCGCCCCTGTGCGCCGAGCAAGCTCACCGATTTTAATGGGTGCTTTGATTGCTGCTTTGACTGCCATTACCCTCCCCTTTTATTGCTCAAATCTATATTGCTTAAATCTATGTAAGTAGCCGTAAGGTTCATTATAAAAATCTGNTGTGCTGCCATTAACACCTTGACCCTAAAGCCGCTATAGGGTTCATAATACCTTTAATAAGAGGATAAATCACTATGCAATATCATATTGAAGGTATGGACTGCGCCAGCTGCGTTNNCAAGATCGAAACAGCTTTAACCCGTATGCCAGGCGTCTCTGACGTTCAGCTCAACTTTGCGACACAAAAGTTAGNGCTCACCCTAGCGCCTGATGCCACGACTNAGGTCAAAGATATCGAANGGACCATCAAACGCCTTGGGTTTGGTATNTCAGAATTAACCGAACAACAAGACGAAGTCGTTGGTCATGANGCCAATGTAGACGATCAGNACTGGTGGCAGACGATGAAGGGCAAGCAGGTCATCGGCATTGGCTTACTGATGAGCGCAGCCTATATGCTGTCTTTGGTATTTCCTGCATACGGCGCTTGGGCTTTTATTATCGCTGTGGTTATTGGCGTGCTTCCTTTTGCACGAAAAGCCTTGACACTGGCTACANCAGGTTCTCCCTTTTCGATTGAGATGCTGATGTCTATCGCAGCGCTTGGCGCCCTTATCATTGGTGAGGCTGAGGAAGCGGCTGCGGTTGTTTTCTTGTTCTCCGTAGGTGAATTATTAGAGAGCGTTGCCGCTGATCGAGCGCGTGCGGGCATTAGAGCACTAGCCTCACTGGTGCCAAAAAGAGCCGTGTTACTTGATGAGCAAGGCGTGCCGCGTGAAGTTGCTGCCGCGTTACTACAAGTAGATGACCGAGTACTCGTCCGTCCTGGTGATAAAGTCTCTGCTGATGGCATTATTATTCAAGGCTCCTCCAGCTTAGATGATTCGCCGGTAACAGGAGAGTCGATACCGGTTGTCAAAACCGTCGGCGATGAGGTATTTGCAGGTTCCATCAACGTCGATAGCGCCCTACACGTACGCGTACAAAAAACAGCGGCTGATAATACTATTGCGCGTATTATTGAGCTTGTGGAGCAAGCACAAGCCTCCAAAGCCCCTACNGCTCGTTTTATTGAAAAATTTAGTCGATACTATACGCCCATCGTGATGGCTGTTGCCGCCTTAGTGATNATCGTGCCGCCATTNTTGTTAGGCGGAGAATGGGGAACTTGGCTGTATCGCGGTTTGGCACTGTTACTGATTGCTTGTCCTTGCGCGCTAGTACTATCTACTCCGGCGGCCATTGCCTCAGGCTTAGCAGTTGGTGCGCGCCGCGGCTTATTAATCAAAGGCGGTAGCGCCCTAGAAATCATTGGCCGTGTCAATACCGTGGCCTTTGACAAGACGGGCACCTTAACCGAAGGCAAGCCGCGCGTCACTGACGTCGTTGCCTTTACAGAAGAAGGCACTGAGGTAAGCGGGACAAATGAGGTATTAGCGTTGTTCGCTAGCGTTGAATCCGGCTCTAATCATCCGCTTGCCAAAGCTATCGTAGAGCGTGCAAAAGTAGCTAAGGTTGCCATTCCTATCGCTGCCAATGCCTCTGCAACTGCTGGTAAAGCGGTACATGCCACGGTCAATGGACGCTCTTTAGCCATAGGCTCTCCTATCTACGCCGCTGACGAGAGCTTACTTCTACCCGAGCAGCAGGTACAGATTGAGTCGCTGCAAAGTGAAGGCAAAACGGTTTCAGTGCTATTCGATGAACACAGCGCTGAAGTGATTGGCTTAGTGGCACTGCGCGATGAGCTGCGTGACGATGCGTGGCAAGGTGTGGCTCAGCTTAGCGCCATGAACGTGCGCTCGGTCATGCTAACAGGTGATAACCATCTCACCGCGCAGGCGCTTGCTACGCCTTTGGATATAGAATGGCGAGCTGAGCTGTTACCCGAAGACAAACTACGTTTACTCAGCGAGATGAGGGACAATAATAAAATAGCGATGGTGGGCGACGGAATTAATGACGCGCCAGCTCTAGCCAGCGCAGATGTCGGCATCGCGATGGGCGGTGGTACCGATGTGGCTATCGAAACCGCTGACGTTGCTCTATTACAAAGCCGCGTCACTGACGTCGCTCATCTTATTGCTCTGTCACGCGCGACCTTAGCCAATATACATCAAAACGTCATTTTTGCGCTCGGTCTAAAAGGTATCTTCCTTATTACTACCATACTCGGTATCACAGGTTTGTGGATTGCGGTCTTAGCCGACACTGGCGCAACGATACTCGTGACNCTGAATGCCTTGCGTTTGCTGCGCTTTAAAAAGACCCTATAAGTTATCTTGAACTTATAGGGTCTATACAAAGCTATATTTATTAAGAATTAACGCTCTAAATGTAGATACTGCAAATGGCGCTCATACTGATGCAGAATATCGACCAGCACCTGCTCTTTGGTGTAGCCTACCAAGTCGTACTCTTGCGAGCCATTGCTTAAAAACACCTCAGCACGGTAGTAAAACTCAGCATGTTTGGTTGAGGTATTCAGGGTAAAATTCGGACGTTCAGCTTTGATGAGATTGACCTCATAAATAAAGTCATCTTCATCGCCATGACCGACGCGCAGCTTGATACCATCTATTTGACCATTGTCATCGTCTAGACCTGCATCGAGATCGTCACCAATATTGGCCAGATTTCGCACATCCAATGACGTCTTTAGACCGCCAGCTCTTAGCTCTTTTTCGACATCACTCATGGCAGGTTTGACAATATTTTGTAAAAACCGCTCGACTTGCGTATGGCTTGGAAAACTAACAATACGCTGCAGACGCGCTTTCCAGCCCTTACCACTGTCAAGCACGTTTGCGGTGCCGACCGTACTGGCTTTACGCTTATTACCCTCTTCTTTTAGGCTGCGCCACATCGACATCATGTAAAGCACCAAAATCAGCGAAAATGGCAAACCTGCGATGACAGACACCGACTGCAACGAAGCAAAGCCGCCTGCGAACAGCAAACCTAAAGTGATCAGACCGGTGGCCGCTGCCCAAAATAGGCGCAGCCAAACCGGTGCATCAGTATCATTGGTCATACCTTTTGAGCTAAGATTGGCCAGCACTAGCGCACCAGAGTCCGCTGAAGTCACAAAGAAAATAAGCCCGATGACCACGCCAGCGAATGATAAAACATCACTAAAAGGGAAGTACTCAAACAAGGCAAACATGCCCATCGCCGCGTCATTGATAGCGATTTCACCCAGCTCTGTCGCACCATTGGCGACCAAGTCTATCGCTGAATTACCAAAGATAGAGAACCAAGCAAAGATAAAGCCCAGCGGGATAAACATCACACCAAAGACAAACTCACGCAAGGTACGGCCACGGCTGATACGCGCAATAAATAAGCCGACAAAGGGTGCCCAAGCCACCCACCATGCCCAGAAAAATATCGTCCAGCCTGATTTCCAATCGGCACCAGCGCTGCCGTCATAGGCATAGACGTCGAATGTTTTAAAAACGATGGTTTGGAAATACTGACCGATACTTTGGGTAAAGGTATTGAGCAAGTACACAGTATTGCCCATCACCAATATCGCAATCAATAGCAATATCGACGAGAGCATATTGAATTCAGATAGACGGCGTACCCCTCGCTCTACACCGGTCATCGCTGAGATGGCGGCAGCTAAGACCACGCCCAATATAATCAGGCTCTGCACCATCTTGCTCGACTCGATACCAAAGACATGGGTCAAACCCGCATTAGCCTGCAACACCCCGATGCCTAAGCTGGTGGCAATNCCCATCAAGGTACAGACCACGCCAAAGGTATCAATGCCATCACCCAGCCAGCCTTTGACTAGNCGCTCGCCAAAGATAGGCGTCANCGGTGAGCGTAGCGCCAGCGGCATGTTTTTGCGATAGGCAAAGTACGCTAGCGCCATACCGATAAGCGCATAAATACCCCAGCCATGCAGACCCCAATGCAAAAAAGTCTGAGATAACGCTTGGCGCATCGCTTCGGCACTGGCNGGCTCTAGCCCCGTATGCGGCGTGAGATAATGCATCAACGGCTCAGAGGCACCAAAAAACAATAAATCGATACCAATACCGGCCGAAAATAGCATCGCCGCCCATGCTAAAAAGGGGAACTGGGCTTTTTCGTGGTCTTGTCCCAGCTTGATATCGCCGTATTTTGAAAAGCCCACAAACAAAGCAAATATACTATAAGCAGCCACCACCAGCATGTAATACCAGCCAAAGCTCTCTGATACCCACGCCATGCTCGCGCTTAATAATGCCTCACTATAATCTGGCAAGGCAATCGTCCAAATAATCAATAAAATAGAAATAATCGCAGAGCCTAAAAAAACTGTCTTATTTAGGCTCAAGGGTTTCGTCGCATCTTTTGATGGCGAGCTGTACATAAAAGACCTCAATAGGTAAATGAAACAGGATCTGATAGTGCTTTGTCCGTCATAACATAGTGNAGAGTTACCACGTTATCTATATAAGCGCAGGATGCACAAAGCAGTACCAATCAATAAAAATTTGCTAAACAGTCCGCAGACTCCTTAGCAACACCGTTAAAAAACAATGAAAATATAGCCAGCACAAAATAAAGCCGATATGCTCATTTGCGTGCGGTACTGACTGATGATGTCAGTGCTCACAAGGGTGCCAGCAAATTTGCGCTGATAAAAAAGACCTTTACGTTGAAAGGCCTTTTATTTGAAATTGACGTTATATTATCCTTATATCGTGCCTACTCGCTGGCACGTTTATTTATGCAGTCGTATGATAAGCGCGCATCGGCTCGGCTCGAAGTGATGCGCCATTGGCGACATAATAGTCCGCCGTCGAGCGTGGTAATTGTTTACCGCGCATCTTATCAACGATTTTTTCGGCCAGCATAATGGTGGTAGCATTTAAGTTACCACTAATGATATTTGGCATAATCGACGCATCAACGACACGCAGACCATCGATACCGTGTACCAGCCCTTCACCATTGACCACCGAATCATTACCCTCACCCATCGCACAGGTACACGACGGATGATAAGCGGTCTCGCTATGATTGCGGACATACTCATCGAGCTGCGCATCGGTCACCAGATCATCGGTCGGCGCGATAGCACGGCCGCGATATGGGTCAAGCGCTGGCTGATGCATAATCTCGCGAGTGATACGCATCGCCGCGCGGAACTCTTGCCAGTCCTGCTCGTGCGACATATAGTTAAATAAAATACTTGGATGCGCATTTGGGTCTTTTGAGGTGAGCTTGACGCGGCCACGACTCGGTGATCGTAATGAGCCCACATGCGCTTGGAAGCTGTGCGATTTCACCGCACTGCGGCCATCGTAACGCACCGCTAATGGCAAGAAGTGATACTGGATATTGGGNTGGGTAAATTTCTCATCAGTACGGATAAAGCCGCCACCCTCGAACTGATTGGACGCGCCAAGACCAGTACCATTAAACAACCACTCAGCACCAATCGCAGGTTTATTCCACCATTTATTGGCAGGGGCAATCGACACGGGNAGCTTACATTCGTACTGCATATACAGCTCTAAATGGTCTTGTAGATTATTACCGACACCCGGCAACTCTAAAACCTCATTAATACCCAAGTCTTTGAGCCACTGACCAGGGCCAATACCAGAGCGCTGCAATAACTGCGGCGAAGCGATCGCACCTGATGAGACGATCACTTCACNAGCGGCATAGAATTTTTTGNTTTGACCTTGATGCTCAACTTTAACGCCGACCGCGCGCTTACCATCGAATAAAATCACATCGGTCAAGGCACCGGTCAAAATNGTGATATTGCTNCGNGGTTTGGCACGGTCGAGATANCCNCGTGCCGTTGATGCGCGGCGACCATTAGGCGTGACAAAACGATCCATTGGCCCGAAGCCTTCTTGCTGATAGCCGTTTAGATCCTCTGTACGCGGATAGCCTGCCTGCACGCCCGCTTCAATCATCGCTTCAAACAGCGGATTGACCCCAGGTTTTGAGGTGGTCATTTCTACCGGACCACCGACGCCATGATAGTCGTTTTCGCCTGCGTCGCAGTTCTCTGATTTTTTAAAGTACGGCAAGCAGTCGAGATACGTCCAGTCCTCTAAGCCCTTGATTTTGGCCCAGTCGTCAAAATCGAGCGCATTACCACGGATATAGCACATGCCATTGATGAGGGATGAACCGCCCAGCCCTTTACCGCGGCCACAGTCCATGACGCGGTTATTCATATATGGCTCAGGGTCGGTTTTGTAGCCCCAGTTATACGTAGTGCCTTGTAGCGGCATCGCGAGCGCCGCTGGCATCTGCGTACGAAAGTCTAGTCGATAATCAGGTCGACCCGCCTCTAATAGCAACACCTTAATGTTGGCATCTTCGGTCAAGCGCGTGGCCAGCACGTTCCCGGCTGAGCCTGCACCGACAATGATGTAGTCATACTCAGGTGTGGTTGATGTCATAAAACGCTCCATAATATTGAAAAACAAATCGTTAAATATCAGTATGAATGAATCAAAAAGACAAATTAGCCCAAATAAATCACTCTCACTGATTAAGAGTTTTCTCAATACAAGTTATTAAAATACCGACTCAAACTTACCCAGCTCGACTTGGATAGATTTGGTCTGCGTATAATGCTCAAGGGCTTCGATGCCGTTTTCGCGGCCGATACCTGAATGCTTATAACCGCCAACTGGCATTTGCGCAGGCGACTCGCCCCAAGTATTTAGCCAGCAGATACCCGCCTCTATCTGTCCGATGACGCGATGCGCGCGGGTTAGATCTTTGGTTACCACCCCTGCCGCCAAGCCGTACTCGGTATCATTGGCACGGCGAATGACTTCTTCCTCAGTCTCATAAGTCAATATCGACATCACTGGACCAAATATTTCCTCACGTACAATCGTCATGTCATCGCTGCAATCGGTAAACACCGTCGGTGCGACATACGCGCCTTTAGCCAGCTCGTCGGTCGTCACGCGCTCACCGCCCGCCAATAGACGCGCGCCGCCTGCTTTACCTTGCTCAATATAGCCAAGCACTCGCTCCATATGCGGGAAGCTCACTAGTGGTCCCATATTGATATCTTCATCCATCGGATCGCCGAGTTTGATACGTTTGACCCGCGTCAAGATCGCTTCTTCAAACTTAGCTTGTAGCGCTTTTGGGATAAATACACGCGTGCCATTGGTACAGACCTGACCGGTACTNTAGAAGTTCGCCATCATGGCGATATCTGCTGCCATATCGATATCGGCATCGTCAAAGATAATCAATGGCGACTTACCGCCCAGCTCTAAGGTTACGTCTTTGAGAGANGATGATGCCGCGCTTGCCATGACTTTTTTGCCCGTTGGCACGCCGCCTGTAAACGAGACTTTGGCAATATCAGGATGCTGNGTNANTGCTTCGCCNACTTNNTANTCNCCTTGTACGACGTTAAATACGCCATCTGGCATGCCCGCCTCAGTAAAGATTTCCGCCAGTTTAAGNGCCGTCAGTGGCGTGACTTCTGAGGGTTTAAAAATCATCGCATTACCAGCAGCCAACGCTGGCGCAGCCTTCCACATCGCGATCTGAATCGGATAGTTCCATGCGCCGATACCAGCGACGACGCCGAGTGGCTCACGGCGCGTATAGACAAAGCTGCTATCACGTAGTGGAATCTGACGACCNTCAATCATNGGCGCAAGNCCTGCATAGTANTCAACNACATCNGCACCCGTGACGATATCGACATACTTNGTCTCAGACAGCGCTTTGCCGGTGTCCTTGGTTTCAAGCAATGCTAGTACATCATTACGCTCGCGCAATATCGCAACTGCCTTTGACAAAATACGGCCACGCTCAACTGCGGTCATTGCCGCCCACACTTTTTGNCCTTGTTGCGCCGCTTTTACCGCTTCATCGATTTGCTCGGCAGTGGTTTGCTGAATGCTCGCCAGCACTTCACCTGTCGCTGGGTTGATATCGTCAAAAGTCGTTAAAGAATCATCGACCGCTAGATAGCGACCGTTAATATAAGCGGTCTGCGTTTGTGTTAANTCNATAATGTCTTGTAAATTATTTACGTTTGTCTGAGTAGTTGTCATAAGTTTTCCTTAAGGCGACTGAGAATTTATAAAAAAGCGTTCAGTCAATCATGCCGTCATAGGTTAAAGATAAAATTTTCTATGTGCGTGTTATTGACCAAAGCTGTTTATCAAGTTATTGGTCAAAGTCATTTATCAAAACGGTTTATCAAAGTCTTGCTGCGTCATATTTATCAAGCGCTCACGTATTGAGGCCTTGTCCGAGATATCGATACCCGAAAAGTCAGAGAGCCAAATACCATCGGCGACCAGACGTACCATACATAGCGTTTCGCTATTGTCAGTATCCGCGTGTTTTTTTAGCTGCTCATTTGACCACTCAGCCCAGCGTTCGCGTAGCATCCGGTCTCCTAGCATCAACACATACAAAGTCGCTTGGCTATTAAACTCGGCCTGCCCTTTTTCGCCCAAGCTGATGGTAGCGTCGATATAAGCGCGGGTAAACGAGCCGTAGCTGACCGGATCCTTTGCCATGGCAGCATTGACTTCTGCCTTAAACTTGGCCATCGCATCATAAAACACCTCTAAGATAAGCGCGTCCTTGGTAGCAAAATGATGCATCACTCCGCCTTTGGTCACGCCGACGGCATCTGCCACCGCTTGAAAAGTCACTTTAGACAAGCCTTGCTCTAGCGTGATACGTGCTGCCTCATCGAGCAGCGCCCGCCGCACCAGCTCTGGCTGTTTTTTACGTTTATGCGCGTTTTGTGTTTCCATTTTTGTGTCCATGTTCATTTTTACCTACTTGTCAGTGCACCACCGAGTTTGACAATACGTTCATCACCACCACGCCGCCGACGATCATCGCAATACCGACCACCGCCGCGGTATCAAGACTTTGCTTAAAAAAGAACACCCCGACTAGTGAGGTCAGCACAATCCCCAAACCGCCCCACAGCGCATAGGCGATGCCAAGTGGTATGGTCTTGATGGTCTGGGTCAACAAATAAAACGAGATGGCATAAAGCACGCCCATAATCAAGGTCGGCACCAAACGGGTAAATTGCTCTGACTTGACCAAAAAGGTCGTGCCAACCACTTCACAAATGATAGCGATGGCGAGATAACCGTAAGCAATGATGGTAGGACTCATAGCTAAAACACCTGTGTTAAATCCAGCGTACACGCTTGATTGAGTGAAATGGATNAGCAATAAATAATAGAATGCAGCCCCCAAAGAAACCACACGGTCGGTATTTTATAGAAATAATCCAGCAATGTGAAGGGCCAGTATGCCGTTTAGCTGACCTAGACAGTATTTATGCCATACAGTCATACCTATTCAGATCTATTTTAACGACCAATTTATAGCGATATAAAAAAACCGATCTACTTATAGATCGGTTGCTCGTTTCGTATGCCAAGTTATTTAGAGCTAGTATTTTTGAATCTGCTTTATTACGTCACCATGTTGTATGTATACGTTGTGAACAATGCCTGCGGTGGTATGGCCTAAATTGCACAGCATAAATTCAATACGTTTTATAAAAAGTTGAAACTGTTAAACGCACTTAGTGTCTAACTTGCGGCTGCCATTTTTTGTTGTCTTGTTTAAAGTACCAAGTCATGATGGTAGGCGCAAGAATGCTCAGCCAAATACCGTAGGTAATAGGTAAGCCTTGAGTGACTGCCAGATAACTTAAGCCAACGATAATAGTGGCAAAGATAAGAGCGATGAGATTGTGACTTGATTGTCGGCACATTAAGCTGCGAAGTAAGGTTAAGCTCATTAAAAACGCCAACAGCATAACCATTAATAGCCCCATAGCATAAGGCTGCGTAATGCTCTGATCCATCGTATCCGCCCGAGCATTAGTCACTAAGTCCAATGCGCTGCCAAGAGCCGCAAGGGTTGCTAAAACAAAAAAGTGCCCATAACCGAATAAAAAAAAGTCATAACGGCGGCGCACATTATCTAAGATAGTACCAAAGGGAATAGTAAAGTATAGCCACCATAATGCAAACACTAGTGCCACTAGGCTTGAGCCTACTAAAATAATGACACTAGCCGCTGAATCGGAGTTCACTAAAAAGTACTGAATACTATTGCTGACGCCGAGCACGCCCTCGCCTAAAACAATAATAGTCAACAAACCATAACGCTCGGCAATATGACGGGGGTGCCAATTGAGGTTCTGCGCTGCACGCTCCCATAGCGGCATCACCAACTCAGCAATGATAAAGATAAATAACGCTGGCATCTGCATCGAAACAGGTAAAAACAGCCAAAGGATCCACAGGCTTTGTAAAAGAAGTAATCCGACAATACTGCGGCCTGCGACCCGCTGATGACCGTCGACTTGTTTATAGACGCGCCACCACTGACTACAGCTGGCAAGGCGCATNATNGCNTAACCAGTGACCCCTATCCACGTCAGACCCTGCTCAAAAAACTGCTTGCTTTTGCTTATCACTTATCCGCACTTATAGAGGGTTATCCCAGTAAGGATCATCACCCAAACGCTCAGCAATAAAGTCAATTAAGTAGCGGCAGCGCTGCGACAAAAATCGATTTTTTGGATAGACAGCATAAGCATTTAAGGTCGGCAGTTGATAGTCCTCAAGCAAAGATACCAAATCACCGCTTGCCAAGGTCTTATAGGTAATAAAAGTAGGCAAAAAAGCAATACCTTGACCCTTTACTGCCATATCGAGTAAAAAGTCGCCGTTATTGGCTTTTACTTTTGATTGAGTAGCGACTGTATGCGTTTTACCTTCGGCGTCCGTTAGCGCTATTCTGCTATCTTTGCCAAGGCCATACTGCAAAAACTGATGCTCCTTGAGATCTTCTAAAGTTTTTGGCGTGCCCATTTTTTTTAGATAATCAGGACTCGCGCACAGAGCGTAACGAATCAGCGCTAAACGCTTGGCTTGATGTGTAGAGTCTTGCAATTCTCTAATACGAATGGCCAACTCAAAGCCCTCTTCGACCAGATCTACATGACGATCAGAGAAGTCCAGCTCAAAGCTCAAGCCGGGATGCTGATTGGCAAAATCATCAATGACACCGCTAAGATGCATCAAACCAAAAGTCAACGGCGCGGTCATCTTCAGTGTACCTTCGATACGCGTAGGCGAGCCGCTGGTCTGCTCGTTGAGCGCGTCAACTTCGTTCAATATACTGCACGCTCGCTGATAGTACTGCTCGCCAGCCTCAGTCAGATTAGATTGACGCGTGGTTCGGCTGATAAGCTGATTACCTAAGCGCATCTCTAAATCTTTTAGGCGCCGACTTACCGCTGACTTAGCGATATTTAATTGCTCAGCGGCTTTGGTGATACTACCTGCTTCGACAACACGTACAAACATCGACATGTCTTCAAACTGTCCCATGTTAACCGCCTTATTATGGTTTATTTCAAAAAAGTAAGGGAGATTCTATCTAGAGAACCTCCCTTACTCAATCAAAAGTTAGCTGACAAACTAAGTTAGCACTTAAAAGCGGCTATTTGAGATCAGCTTGTTTGCTGCCCTCAACCTGCACCACTAGCTTGACGTTTTTCATGACACCGCCGTCTGTGTAGGTATCGATACCCCATTTGGTTCTGTCGATAGTGGTTTCAAAATCACCACCGCAAGCCTCGACGCCTAATNCTGGGCTGTCGTAGCAATTGAACTTAGTGGCTGTCAAAGTTACCGGATGCGTCTCCCCTAGTAAGGTCAGATCGCCGGTGACTGTTTTGACTTTATCACCNTCAAACTGCCAGTTGGTAGATTTGAAATATGCCGTTGGATATTCTTTGACATTAAAAAAATCTTCAGATTTTAGATGATTATCAAAGGCTTTGAGTCCTGTGCTCAAGCTGCCCATAGGAATAGTAATGCCAACGAAGCCCTTTTGTGCTTCAGGCGCGTACTCAAGGATACCTGACAAATCGTAGAAACCGCCTGCATTGGTAGAAGTACCGAAGTGATCTACGCTAAAGCGTACCGCAGTGTGCTTGGGATCGAGCTCATAAGTTGCAGCGTGTCCAACTGTGCTAAGTACACCAAGACCACTGACAGCGGCGATAGCGACAGCGCGATTGGCTTGTTTTAAAAATTGTGAGGCCATATTAGATCATCCTTTTATTGAGTACAGACTAATTAAGTCAAACCGTTTAAGTACAAATCAGTTAAGTGCAGTTAAGTTAAGTGAAACGAGCTAAGCACAGAGATTTGCATTCATGTAAATGCACGCTTTATTAAGCATGCCTAATAGATTAAGACACTAATTTTAGCAAAAACTAGAAAAAATAAATGCCGAACCTGCTAAAGATATGTGTCATTGCGTTGCTTTTTGTATGGTTTTACCAAAGCCACTTGTCAAATGTTTATTCTTACTATATAAGCCCTATACTAATTGCTTAGCTACTATATTAGTAGCGCAATTAATAATGCAATTTCAGTATCTTTAACACACATAACTTTTGGCACTTATAACTTAAAACACATCAAAGCTTGATATCTCGCAGAAGCGCTATTTTTGACTGCTTTTATGATTGCAGGACTGTCTTTTCAGCCTTTTACTGAAGCAGGTGACATTACCGCTGCGATTACTGGCGGTTTAGGGTTAATCGCACTTGCTATTCGTAATACTGCTAGCAAAACGGTTATTAAACACATGAGCCCAACTGTACTGATGACTGGTAAAACTAAAACTACGCAACTCGGAATTGGTCTGTCAGATTATCTGGCAAACCGTAGCGCTGATAACGCCAAAAAACTCGGTCATAGCACAGCACTGGTGATAAGCTTTGTGATTGGCGCTCTACTTGGCGCCATACTTTATGTCAATCTAAGCTATTGGGCAGTTGGTTTATTCGTCATTCCGGTGCTTTATTTGTCATGGCTTCTTTGTTGGCTATTGCTATCGTACTATCTATATCGGCTTAGCAGCTTAAGNTANTANCTTNATACCTTAGCTTAATACCTTAGCTTAATACCTTAGCTTAATACCTTAAGCTGTTGCGTCATGAAATACCGAATTGGCTTGGTATTCTGGATGCTTGTCGATATAGGACTTTACATAAGGACAAGTGGGTTTGACCCGTAAACCTTTNGCCGCTGCATCGTCTAAGATATATTTGACTAAGTAGCCTGCGATACCTTGGCCGCTAAGCGCATCAGGCACTTCAGTATGNTTATACTCAATACCCTTCTCGCCTTGAGAGGTGGTAAAGAATTCGTAATCCTCTAAAGCGATTTGATCATCGATATGAATTTCAAAACGTTTTTTGTCTTTATTATCAATAACTTCGTAATTCATCTCACCTTGATTCGACATTGTTATTCTCTTTTTATGGTTTGGATTTAATACGCCAATTCATATTAGGGCGTGTCCCTATTTCAAAAATGGTGATGAAAATGAGATAAATCGCAGGCAAACAAGGAAAATAGCGCAGGTAATATCAAGATATTGACCAGCTATTTGACACCGTTTGCCAAAGATTTAGCCATTTTTAGCCCATTTAGTCATAAACGCTTGAATTAGGGACACGCCCTAGTAGCTTATGTCAACAACAGCGCAGATATTATAGTACGTCAATTGTATGCTTTTTTTAGCTTAGCCTCTTTAAACTTGATAATAGCGATAAGCGTTTGATAACGGACTAAAATAACAATCATCACTAATCATAGCTCCCCTGCAAACTGATAGCGCTCGCCGGCATGCCACATCTTTACCACCGTTAGCACCTTACCCGCTGAATAAGTCTGGCGCTGGAGCATTAAAGTTGGCGAATTAGGCGCTATTTGTAGAGCTTGAGCGATATCTTTAGGCGCCGCTAGCGCTTGAATAGTATAGCTACCTCGCTCTAATGGAGTCTGCTCAATCAGATAGTCGCTAGTATTCACGACCCTAAAATCTTGCTCTATAAAATCAGGCAACTGCTGCGCGTCAACCCAGCGCTCTTCGAACTGTATTGGTAGTCCATCAGCCAAATGGATAATTTTCACCTCGTATACTAGTGCTTCTGGCAGATCCTCTTTTGCTAACTGAGCGCTATTACTTTGCTTAGACTTTACTAGGATATCGCTAAACCTATCGTACACTTCTTTAGGCAACTCGTTTGCTAAAGTTTCTTGGGTAAGACTTCGCGTGNTCACCACTTGCGCTTGATAATCGCGATTGGCGGACTTTAGATCCTCAGCGATATTACGCACCTCGACAAAGGTATGATTAAACTGCTGCTGCGCTACAAAGGTGCCAGAGCCTTGGCGGCGCTCTAATACCCGATCTTCACTGAGCTCTTTTAACGCCCGGTTGACCGTCATACGCGACACCCCAAACTCTTCTGCGAGCGCCATCTCGGTCGATATCGCCTCTCCTGCCTGCCATTTACCGCTATGAATGTTATGCAGAATTGCTGTCTTAATACGCTGATACGCCGGGCTTTTTTTACTATTTTTGGTAGTCATTTCAATTATACCTATTGCTTCGCCCTGTCGTTACAGGGCATCAGCCTGCACTGAGAGCACATTCTTATGAGATTATGAGCCTTACTATAACCATCATTATACGAGTTTGACAGAGTCAATAATGATAAAAAGTACTTGCAAGCCGATTCAATTATTGATAATTTGTATATACAACTTTTCGTACGAATATGTATGGCGTAATTATTTACTAATACCGAAACTGCTTTTTAGATAATCATAAGGAATGATGATGACTACTCCATTAGCCCCTCAAGAGTCTACCTTTACTCGCCGTGATGACAGCCGTGAAATCGCTGCGCCTACTGGTAGCGAGCTGCACTGTAAAAGCTGGCTGACCGAAGCGCCGTTTCGTATGCTACAAAATAACTTACATCCCGATGTCGCCGAAAACCCAAAGAGCTTAGTCGTTTATGGCGGTATCGGCCGCGCGGCGCGCAATTGGGAGAGCTATGATCAGATATTAGAATCTCTCAAAGAACTTGAAGATAACCAAACGCTGTTGGTGCAATCTGGCAAACCGGTGGGCGTATTTCAAACTCATGAAGACGCGCCGCGCGTGCTTATTGCCAACTCAAACTTAGTACCGCGCTGGGCGACATGGGAGCACTTNAANGAGCTCGATCGTAAAGACTTATTTATGTATGGGCAGATGACAGCGGGGAGCTGGATCTACATCGGGACTCAAGGCATTGTACAGGGCACTTACGAAACCTTTGTTGAAGCAGGTCGTCAGCATTATGATGGCAGCTGGGAAGGTCGCTGGATCTTGACTGCTGGACTTGGCGGCATGGGCGGCGCACAGCCACTAGCCGCAACCTTTGCAGGCGCAACCTCATTGAACATCGAATGCCAGCAATCAAGCATCGATTTTCGTTTGCGTACCGGTTACGTCGATAAGCAAGCGGACGATCTCGACCATGCTTACGAGCTGATCAAGCAACACACCGCCGCAGGCGAAGCGATCTCTATCGCCCTACTCGGCAATGCCGCCGATATTTTACCCGAGATAGTTAAGCGCGCCAAAGACGGCGAGATACAACCTGATCTAGTCACTGACCAAACCTCCGCACATGATTTAATCAATGGCTACTTGCCAAGCGGCTGGAGCGTTGATGAGTGGAAGGCGGCGCAAGAAGACCCAAGTCAACACCAAGCTCTGACCAAAGCGGCGGCGCAGTCTTGCGCGGTGCATGTACAGGCCATGCTAGATCTACAAGCGATGGATATTCCAGCGACTGACTACGGTAACAATATCCGCCAGGTCGCGTTTGATGAAGGCGTCAAAGATGCCTTTAATTTCCCAGGCTTTGTCCCTGCTTATATCCGCCCGCTGTTTTGCCAAGGTAAAGGGCCGTTTCGCTGGATCGCCTTATCAGGAGATCCTGAAGACATCTACAAAACCGATCAGAAAATCAAAGAGCTATTCCCCGAGAACACCCATGTACATCGCTGGCTTGATATGGCAAAAGAGCGTATCCACTTTCAAGGCTTGCCGGCGCGGATCTGTTGGCTTGGTCTTGGTGAGCGTGACAAAGCGGGTCTGGCCTTTAACGAGATGGTCAAAAACGGCGAGCTCAAAGGCCCCATCGTCATCGGCCGTGACCATTTAGACACCGGTTCGGTTGCCAGCCCCAACCGTGAGACCGAAAGCATGAAAGATGGCTCGGATGCGGTCTCTGATTGGGCGCTACTCAACGCTATGCTCAACGTTGCAGGCGGCGCAACGTGGGTATCACTACATCATGGCGGCGGCGTTGGTATGGGCTACTCACAGCACTCAGGTATGGTAATTGTCGCTGATGGTACGGACGCGGCGGCCAAGCGTTTGGCACGGGTACTGGTCAACGACTGCGGTTCAGGAGTGATGCGTCATGCGGACGCGGGTTACGAGCTGGCGATTAAGACGGCTAAAGACTATGGCTTAAAGCTACCGATGATCAAATAGGTAGCAGTCGACTACCCTATAAAACATCCGTATGACTCGATATTTTAAAAAACCTACTGATTAGGACAGCTTTCATGACCACTATCAAACAACTAACCCTACACCCACGCCAGCTTAGCTTTGCTATGCTCCGCGATATTTATGACAATCCGGTGACGCTAACCCTACCTGAGAGTGCTTATGACGCTATTGACGCCTCACACGAAGATGTGTGCACTATCATCGCTCGCGATAAGAGCGCTTACGGGNTTAACACCGGCTTTGGCTTACTTGCCAAGACACGTATCAGNGATGATCAANTNGAGCTGCTACAGCGCAANNTNATCATNTCNCANTCNGTNGGTACGGGNGANGCNCTACCNGNNGNNGTGGTNNGNCTGATNATGGTNATGAAAGTNGCCAGNCTAGCNCAAGGNGTNTCNGGCGTNCGNCGCNNNGTNGTNGANAGNNTACTGGGCTTAATCAATAACCAAATTACCCCGTATATTCCGGCTAAAGGTTCAGTTGGCGCCTCAGGAGATCTAGCGCCGCTCTCGCACATGACGTTGGCGATTATGGGCGAAGGGCAAGTATTTGTAAAAGACAAGCTCGTATCAGCTGCTGATGCGCTAGCGCAGCATGGTCTTGAGCCAATCACCCTGGCAGCCAAAGAAGGGCTGGCGCTCATCAACGGCACACAAGTATCGACGGCGCTTGCTTTGCGTGGTTATTTCCACGCGCGTGATTTACTAGAGTCAGCCACTATCGTGGGTTCCATGTCCATTGATGCTGCTAAAGGTTCAGATGCCCCGTTCGATGCGCGTATTCATGAAGTGCGTGGTCATCATGGGCAGATTCAGATTGCTCAGGCGCATAGAAGCTTGATCGAAGGCAGCGCGATTCGTGCCTCACACGCGGGCGAGCAAGATGATCGCGTACAAGANCCCTACTGTCTGCGCTGTCAGCCNCAAGTGATGGGNGCNTGCTTGGACATTATCAATCAAGCCGGGCAAACGCTACTTATCGAAGCCAATGCAGTGACTGATAATCCGCTGATCTTCAATAATGAAGATGGCCCCGTGGCAATCTCTGGCGGTAATTTCCATGCCGAGCCGGTGGCTTTTGCCGCTGATATCTTGGCATTAGCGATNGCTGAGATCGGCTCGATGTCNGAGCGCAGAGTTGCCCTACTGATCGATGCGACTTTGTCAGCTGGTCTGCCACCATTCCTAGTCGATAACGCTGGGGTAAACTCAGGCTTTATGATTGCTCATGTNACNGCNGCAGCNCTGGCTTCTGAGAATAAATCNATCGCCCATCCTGGCAGCGTTGATAGTATCCCAACATCTGCTAACCAAGAAGATCATGTATCGATGGCGACGTATGCAGCGCGCCGACTATATGAGATGGTACAAAACACATCGACCATTGTCGGTATAGAGCTACTGGCTGCCGGACAAGGTATCGATTTTCGACAAGGTCTTGATACCTCAAAGCCCCTGCAAACCGCTCATAATAGCTTGCGTGATAAAGTGAGCTTTTATGATAAAGACCGCTATCTTGCGCCTGATATAGAAGCGGCCAAACAGCTGGTATTAAGTGGTAAGCTCACGCGCCACTGGCAAGATTTGCGCGCAGACTGGTATCTATCAAAGTAGCGCCATGTATTAGCAGCGCCTTGTATTAATAGAGCATTGTAAAGGAGCCCGATCATGCCAGCCATCATGGTACAGCATACAAAAGCGGATATGAGTCTGTGGACAGGCCGCGTTGAGCCATTCGAGACACAGCGCGCCCGCTATTGGTATCAGCTTGCTCAGCCCTATGATTTTGATAAAGCAGGTCAGCGCGTTGGCTTAGTAGGCTTTGCTTGCGATCAAGGCGTGCGCCGCAATCAAGGCCGTATTGGTGCACGGGCGGCTCCGCCCCTACTAAAAAGCACCTTTGCTAGTCTCCCTGTTATCAAAGAGATTCAAGACAGCTTTGAGGGTAAGCTGACAACTTTAATGGCTGATGCCGGCGACATCGAGTGTGAGGATAATGATGAGTTTGCTGAACAAATCTTGGAGCAGGCGCAGCAGCGCTATGCTGATGTCATTACAAGTGTGATTAAACAAGGCAGCCTAGCGATCGGGCTTGGNGGTGGTCACGCCATAGCTTATGGTAGCTTTTTGGGNCTATGGCANGCNNTGCAAATANNGCNNANTNATCAAGANNANATAAANGCTCANNCGATGCCTACTATCGGTATTATTAATTTCGATGCGCACCTTGATATTCGTGCCTCTGATGTTGCCACATCCGGTACGCCTTTTCGGCAAATCGCTGAGCATCTACAAGCCTTTAATCAGCCTTTTCATTACTGTTGCATTGGCGTCAGTCGTCTATCAAACACNGCNGCCNTATTTGATCGCGCCGATGATTTAGGCGTGCAAATCATTAGCGATGAAGACTGTAATCATAAAAAATGGAAAAAGCTAGCGTCGCAAATCACTCACTTTATCGAGCAAGTGGACATTATCTATCTTACGATTGATATGGATTGTATGCCAGCAAGCGTGGTGCCTGGTGTTAGCGCTCCGGCAGCTTATGGTATCAATTTGGGTTTTGTGGAGCGCGCGGTCAAACTCATCATGGACTCAGGCAAAGTTAAAATAGCAGATATTGCCGAGATTAATCCCACTTATGATATTGACAACCGCAGTTGTAAGGTGGCGGCGCGTCTATTATCTACCATCGTTGAGCGCTACTTACTGACTATATAATTTAATAAAACCTGAATAATTTAATAAAACCTGAGTTAAATAGTGCATGAAATGCACTCTACCCCGTTTCGATTGAAAACTATAAACGCGCTAGCTTTCACCTAAAATAAGCAGGAGCATATTATGACCAACTCTACCAAACAGATCAATAATGATAACGCTATGACATCGTTTGACAGCCTTATTATAAATGCCAATCTCGCGACTTTTTCGGCTGAGTATGGCTTTGATATAAGTGCAGATAATAACAGTCATAATATGCCCTACGGTCAGCTAGAAAATGCCGCTATCGGTATTAACAATGGCAAAATTGCTTGGATAGGCGCTCAAGATGAGATATCAAGCTTTTTATCTAGCTATCAAAACCAGCAGATTACTGATGCTAAGGGCAACTGGATAACGCCAGGTCTCGTTGATTGTCATACTCATCTGGTATATGCCGGTAACCGCAGCAACGAGTTTGAAGCGCGCCTACATGGTGCCAGCTATCAAGATATCGCCGAGCAAGGCGGCGGTATTGTCGCAACCGTGAGTGCCACCCGCGCGGCTAGTATTGATGAGCTATTCGCGCAAAGTGAGAAGCGGCTACTTGCACTCATGCGCGAGGGCGTGACTAGTATCGAGATCAAGTCCGGCTATGGTTTAGATTTGGAGACTGAGCGTAAAATGCTCACCGTCGCCCGTCAGCTTAGCGAAAAATACGACATCCACGTCAGCACCACGTATCTTGCAGCGCACGCCTTACCGCCTAAATATAAGTCTCACTTGCGGGACCGTGCGGACGACTATATCGAGCAAGTCTGTGAGTGGCTGCCCATTCTGCATGCAGAAGGCTTAGTTGATGCGGTGGATGGTTTTTGTGAAAACATCGCGTTTAGTAGCGATCAGATTAGACGCGTTTTTGAGGTTGCACGCTCCTTAGACCTGCCGGTCAAACTACACGCTGAGCAGTTATCTGACATCGGCGGTAGCGCCTTAGTTGCCGAATACAAAGGGTTATCTAGTGACCATTTAGAACACTTATCAGAAACTGACATAGAGAAAATGGCTGCTAGCAACACGGTTGCGGTGATATTGCCCGGAGCGTTTTATAC
>FUFK010044560.1_pt1 | contig 42047 bp, 26 predicted proteins | sample 1021851 | NCBI WGS metagenome assembly FUFK01 (sample SAMEA51879418, study PRJEB19060) | metagenome
CATCACACAATCGGCGTACAGCCCACTTGTTTGCCTATACAATTTTGCCACCAAACGCGACCGTACGAAATGGTTCTCCTTGTGTTAATGCATACGCCTCCGTGAGTACCCCCGGAGATGCCGTTCTGTGGCTCACTCGTCGTCGCTTGACCAGGACTTCCGCATGACCATGCCTGCGGCCTCACCGGCATCCATCGGATCGTAATCGTGCTCGAAAATGAAATGCTTCACGAGGTTGTGCTGGGCCACGCTCTCGCCGCACACGGGGCATTCGTAGCGGGTGGGTTCTTGGTAGCCTCGGAAGGCCGCACGTCCTCGGGGCGTGGCCAGACCCGAAACGGTTCGAAGCAAGGTTGACATGAACACCAGCCCGAACAGGACGAGGCAGCAGCCCAGCCCGCTGAAGAAGCCGGAGCCGGAACCGTCCTGGGACAGTCGGAGGTTCTGCGTCATCTTCCCTTCGCTGGTGTTGCGGAAGGTGTCGAGGTCGATGACGTGGGTGAAGTTTTCACCGCGCAGTTGCAGGTAAATTTCGGTACCGTCGTCGTCCTCGTCCACCTCGATGGCGATGAGGTAGACGCCTTGTGCATCCGTGATGGCGCTGGCACCGCGGTACTGGTAGCAGTCCACGTTGCCCGGACGGCACTCGACGAACACGTCGCGCAGCATGACCGGCGTGTTGTCGCTGTAGGTGGCCTGGCCAGAAACTCGGTAGGTTTCCGCGCTGGCGAGAGGAAGAGCGAGCACCGCCACGAGGAGGACGAACGTGACGGTGCGCATGGGTGGATGGGTTCGGCTGAACTTATCAAGGGTTGATTTCGCCCAATCGTTCTTTGACCGCACGCAAGAGCCCTGCACATGGGCACCCTTGTCACCGGAACCGCCGCCACTTACGTGGAAGAACTGCACATCAACACCGAGAAGCGATACGAAATCGTCTGCATCACAAGCGACGTCGAGCGGGTCGTCGCCCAAAGCGGCATTCAGGACGGTTTGGTTTTGGTCAACCCGATGCACATCACCGCCTCGTGCTACGTCAACGACCTGGAGTACGGCTTGCATCACGACATCATGACCTGGCTTGAGAAATTGGCGCCGTTCCACGGCAGTGACGGCCGTCAGGGGGAGGAGTATCACCATCACCGCACGGGGGAGGACAACGGAGATGCGCACCTCAAACGGCAACTGTTGGGCCAGCAGGTCACCATGCCGGTTCGCGACGGACGCTTGCATCTGGGGACGTGGGAACAGATTCACTACGCAGAGTTTGACGGTCAGCGCAACAAACGGATTCTGGTGAAGGTCGTCGGGGTGATGGCCCAGTGACGCTCTCGTCGCCGCCAGAGCCGATCGGCTACGTGGCCGAACTTGGCGTGGAGCGCACCCTGTGGACACCGGGCGCTTCTCGGCTGGAGCTCACCCTGACCGAGGACCATCTTAACAAGGGCGGTGCAGCTCACGGTGGGATTCACATGATTTTGCTCGATTCGGCGCTGGGCGGCGCGCTCGTGGCGTCGCTCAAGGTGGAAGAGTGGTGCGCCACCACCCAACTCTCCACGAGTTTCCTGGCCGCAGCCTACCCGGGAGAGCGTCTGGTGGCGGAGGGGCGCGTGGTCCGCCGAGGCAAGCACGTCGCCCATCTTGCGGGCGAGGTCAAGGTGGGCGAGCGCCTCGTGGCGAGCGCCACGGGGACCTGGGCGATTTGGTCGAGCCGGCCCCCCTCGCTGTCAAAGGACTGACGTGAGTCGTCCCCAGTTAGGGATGGACGGTCAGCATTAGAAACGTCATCATGGCGAAGAAGGCAAAGGTCAGAGCCGTCGAAATCTTTGCGCCCATGAGCACGCCGTTGTCGGGACCGTTCGCTTTTCGCATTCCGATGTTCAGGATGATCAGGGCGGTCCCCAGAGGAAGAAACAGCATGAAAAGAAAGGTTGAATCGCTGACCACGGTGCATTCCCTGAAGGCTGGGTGACTGCACCAATTGAGGATGAGAGGTACCTGAAACGACACGGGAATCATGAGCAACGGAACGATGGCTGCGATGTAGAACGGCGCGCCCAATTTGGGCGAGATGAACGTCTCGATCTGCCCGATGTTGCCTGCCTTAGACGGGTCCGAATCAACGGGTTGGACAACGTTGACCTGCTCGCCAAACAATCGGCCACGATTCCGTATGACGTCGGCGAAGGCCACAAGAAGAACCCCGGCAAAGCACAAGAGTTGAGCCAGCCCTTGGAAGAGCCCCGAATCGTCGATGAAGGTGGTTCGAAACCAGATGGTGTTGTTCCAGATCCAAGCAGCAGCAAGCATCAACGCAAAACCGAGTTTCCTGTTGAGCCACGGGGGTGTGTTGACCACGCGGGGCTCAAACGCCAGCGTGATGACGTTGTTGCATTTGGGGCATTCAACCTCCCCGTTCTTTTGCGGCACGCTCAGTTGCTGCCCGCACCCGTCACACGCAACGACGGTTCGGGACATGCGCCTGCATCAACCCCGCAGGTATATCACCACCGGGGCACGGACTGCCGCAGAACCTGAACATCCGTTCATTCACGGCCGGTGCCGGCCACCTTCCTGCGAAGGACGTCGATGAAGAAGGTGGGGTCGACGGTGTGGCCCAGCGCCGCAAGCGAGGTGGTGGTGTCGGCGTTCAAACCGCAACCAGCCACGCCTTCAACACGACCCGGTGGCGTGTCGATGTTCACGGAAAATCCATGACGGCTGACCCAGCGAAGAAAGGAAAGGCCGATGCTGCACACCTTTCGGCCGTCCACCCAGACGCCTTGCATCCGGTCGTCACGAACGCCCTCAACGCCGCATTCGGCGAGGGCATCGATGAGCCATCCTTCGATGATGTGGATGATGTCCGCAACCGAGGATTCACCTTCGCGCTCGCCCCACTTGAAAATCGGATAGCCCACCACCTGGCCCGGGCCGTGCCACGTCAGCCCTCCACCTCGGTCCACGGCCACCGTGTCGTAATCCGTGGGCGGAAGGACCCCGTCGTTCCGGGCGCGAGGACCAACCGTGACCACCTCAGGGTGAGAGAGAATCAGAAGCGTGTCCGGGATGATGCCTTCGATGCGCTGTTGTTGAAGCTCCTTCATGAGCGCCTGTGCTGCCTCGTAGTCAACCACGCCGAGTTCTCGAACGTCCATCATGGATCCACGCTCTCAGAACTTGCCGGATGATCCAAACCCACCGGTCCCTCGCTCGGTTTCGTCCAGTCCGTCCACGGTGGTCTCCACGAGGTGGACCAATGGCACGGGCGCAAAAAGCAGCTGTGCGATTCGTTCGCCAGCCTTGACGGTGAAGGTTTCGCCTTCGCCAATCCACGTCGCCAGCACCTTGAGTTCTCCACGGTAGTCCGAATCGATGGTGCCCAGCCCGTTGGGCATGATCATGCCCTTTTTCCCAAGCGATGAACGGCAGCGAATCTGCCCTTCCCATCCCTCGGGGATGGCGGTGGCCCAGCCGGTGGAGATGAGCACCGTGGAACCTTTGGGCACCACCGTCTCCTCGACAGCGTACAAATCCCAACCCGCTGCCTGGGCCGACCCCTGGGTCGGAAGCACGGCGCGTTCATCAAGCCGGGCGAACGGAATTTGCAGAGAAATTCGGTCCATGCACCAACTCACCATACATTCCTTTTTGACTGTTGGGATAATGTAAGATTCTACCGACAATGGGTTCCAGTGGAAAACAAGGTGATTTTGACATGAAAAACGAACTTTTGGAAGGAAAATTATCGCTGGCTCTGGACGGCATAAAACGAAGCACTGCTCCAATGCCTACGGTCCTCAGACGGACCGGAAAAACCCTTCAGTTTAATCTCGCCGAGAGCGTATATATTATAGGCGTCCGAGAAGGGCAAACAAAATCCAGCGCGACTGCGAATCACGGGGGGTACTAAGCATGGTCATAGAACACAGCAAAGACGACGGCTTAAACATTGATTTGTCAAAGGAACACATCGAGCCGATGCTTCAGGAAAACCTGGACCGCTTCGTCCTTTTCCCAATTGAACACGACGATATTTGGACCTCCTACAAGCAGGCACAAGCCTCGTTCTGGACCGCTGAAGAAATCGATCTTGCAGAGGACCTCAAAGACTGGAAAAACCTCAACAAGGACGAGCAGCATTTCATCAAGCACATCCTCGCCTTCTTTGCAGCCAGCGACGGTATTGTCAACGAGAACCTGGTTGAAAACTTCAACGCAGAAGTTTGCTGGCCTGAAGCCCGATGCTTCTACGGATTCCAGATCATGATGGAAAACATTCACGCAGAGACCTATTCGCTGCTGATCGACACCTACATCGATGACGAGCGAGAGAAGGACCATCTGTTCAAGGCGCTTGAAACCGTTCCATCGGTCAAAAAGAAGGGCGACTGGGCCATGCGCTGGCTCTCGCGGAAGCGAGGCTCGTTTGCCGAGCGTCTCGTGGCTTTCGCAGCCGTGGAAGGGATTTTCTTCTCGGGTTCGTTTTGCGCCATCTTCTGGCTCAAGAAGCGCGGCCTCATGCCCGGGCTGACCTTCTCAAACGAACTCATCTCTCGGGACGAAGGACTGCACTGCGATTTCGCCTGTTTGCTTCACAGCAAGTTGATCCGAGGCGCAGGTGAAAACGTCATCCGCCGAATCATTGCCGAAGCCGTCGACATCGAGATTGAATTCGTCACAAAGGCGCTGCCCGTCAACCTGATCGGCATGAACGCCGACCTCATGAAGCAGTACATTCAGTTCGTTGCCGACCGTCTCCTCGTGCAGCTGGACTGCTCCAAGATCTACAACGTCGGAAACCCGTTCCCGTGGATGGAGATGATCTCCATGCAGGGCAAGACCAACTTCTTCGAAAAGCGAGTCGCCGAGTATCAAAAAGCCGGTGTCATGGACAGCGCTTCCCTTGGAAGCGTCCAGCAGCGGTTTTCAGTGGACGAAGACTTTTGAACCGTACGCGAACAAAGAAAGACATCACGCATTCACATGAACACCGGAGGATTCAATCATGGCCATGCAAGTTGTCAACAGGAAAGGCGAGCGAGAAGATGTACGGTTTGACGCAATCCATGAAAAGCTGGTCAAACTCTCCAAGGGCCTCAACGCAGAATGGGTTGACCCGGGCCACGTCACCAAGTTGACCATCGAGGGCCTCTACGACGGCGTGACCACTCGGGAACTGGACCAGCTCGCAGCCGAAACCTCGGCATCGCTGGCTTCTCATCACCCCGACTACAGTCGATTGGCCGCCCGCATTTGCGTCGACGACCTTCACCGGTCCACCAAGGACAGTTTCACGGACGTCATCACCGATCTCCGCGAGTACATCGACCCGGAATCCAACAAGCACGCCCCCCTCATCTCGGCAGAGGTCTACGAAATCATCATGGCCAACGCCGATGTTCTGAACAACCACATCGACTACGAGCGTGATCACAACTACGATTACTTTGGGTTCAAGACCCTCGAGCGCTCTTACCTTCTGAAACTCAACGGAGAAGTCGCAGAGCGCCCTCAGCACATGCTGATGCGCGTGGCCGTTGGAATCCACCACGCCAACATCGAGAAGGCGCTCCAGACCTACGATCTGATGAGCCAGGGTTATTTCACCCACGCCACCCCGACGCTGTTCAACTCGGGCACACCCATGCCGCAGATGTCGTCGTGTTTCCTGTTGACCATGCAAGACGACTCCCTGGACGGGATTTACGACACGCTGAAACAGTGCGCCCTCATCTCCAAATCCGCTGGTGGCATCGGTCTCTCCATTCACCATGTTCGCTCAAAGGGCTCTTACATCAAGGGCACCAACGGGACCTCCAACGGCATCGTCCCCATGCTCCGTGTGTTCAACGACACCGCTCGGTACGTTGACCAAGGCGGCGGCAAGCGAAAGGGCTCCATCGCCGTTTACCTCGAACCTTGGCATCCAGACATCCTCCAATTCCTCGATCTCAAAAAGAATCACGGGAAAGAAGAGATGCGAGCACGGGACCTCTTCTACGCCATGTGGACCCCCGACCTGTTCATGCAGCGCGTGGAGGACAACGGCNACTGGTCGTTCTTCTGCCCGAACGAATGCCCCGGGCTCCAGGACGTGTACGGTGCCGAGTTCAAAGCCATGTTCGAAGACTACGAACGCCGCGGCATGGCTCGAGAAACCCTGCCCGCTCGTGTGGTTTGGGACAAAATTGTCGAGGCACAAATCGAAACCGGTACCCCGTACATGCTCTACAAGGACGCTGCAAACGAAAAATCCAACCAGAAGAATCTGGGCACCATCCGGTCGTCAAACCTCTGCACGGAGATCATGGAATACACCGCCAAAGACGAAGTGGCGGTTTGCAACCTTGCGTCGATTGCTCTCCCCAAGTTCGTAAACACGAGCGAAGGCGTGTTTGACCATCAGCTCCTCTACGACGTCACCTACCACGCAACGGGCAACCTCAATCGAGTCATCGACGTAAATTACTACCCCGTCGAAGAAGCCCGCAACTCCAACATGCGCCACCGCCCCATCGGTCTTGGTGTTCAAGGTCTTGCCGATGTGTTTGCCATGCTCAAGTTGCCGTTCGAGAGCCCTGCGGCCCGAACACTCAACAAGGAGATTTTCGAAACCATCTACTTCGCAGCCTGCACCGCCTCCAAAGACGCTGCCGTCGCTGAAGGAGCGTACTCGACGTTNGAGGGNTCACCTGCAAGCCAGGGNTTGCTCCAGTTTGACCTATGGGGCATGAACGAGCACAGCGGTCGCTGGGATTGGGACTCACTCAAGGCTGAAATCGTCGAAAAGGGCATGAGAAACTCGCTTCTCTTGGCCCCCATGCCAACCGCTTCAACCTCTCAAATTCTCGGAAACAACGAGTGTTTCGAGGCGTTCACCTCCAATCTCTATGTTCGCCGAACCCTCTCGGGGGAATTCGTCGTGCTGAACAAACACCTTGTCGCCGACCTCATCGCCGAGGACATGTGGAGTCTTGAATTGAAAGACGAAATCCTGCGGCACAAGGGGTCCATTCAGGGTCTTTTCAGCATCCCTGAACACATTCGCGAGTTGTACAAGACCACGTGGGAAATCAAGCAGCGACACGTGCTCGACATGGCAGCCGACCGCGGGGCGTACATCGATCAGAGTCAATCGCTCAACATCCACATGGTGGACGCCAATCCGGCCAAAGTTACATCGATGCACTTCTACGGTTGGAAGCAGGGGCTCAAGACCGGCATGTACTATCTTCGAACCAAGGCGGCCGCAGACGCCATCCAGTTTACCGTCGAAGCCTCCGCCAAAGAGGACCAAACCGTGGGCGGTCTGGCCGAGCGAGCCGACGACGCCGACAGCCTCGACGCCATCGCTTGCAGCCTTGACAGTCCCGACGACTGCTTGATGTGCGGCAGCTGAAATCGAACCCTTGTTCGACGTTGGTGCCGAAGAGACGAATCGTCAATCCCAGCGATTGATTCGGAGCAAACCTTAGATGCCCGAGGTCGAGACACAGCGGTATGGACGCATCGTCAAAAATCGGCATCGATTCAAAGCGAACCACGGCGGCCAGCGTGGCCATTGTGGGCGTGGTTGTTTACCTCGCCCTGGTTCATCTCAAGCCGATCTTGATGCCGCTGGCCGTCGCTGTTCTCTTGTTTTTTCTCATTAAACCACCAGAACAGTACATCTACGCAAAGGTTGGCAATCGCGGTGTTTCGTACGGCACGGTGATTTTGGCGTTCATCATCACGATGTACATCATCTCCATTTTTCTCTACGAGCAACTCTCCCTGTTCGTGGAACGCGTCCCGGAAATCACGTCTGAGTTGGACAAAAAACGAGCATCAGCGGCCGACTTGGACCTCTATGGGTTTGAAACCATTTTTTCGGATTCCAGTTGGGTCGAGGTCTTGGCATCCCCGAGTAACATCGAGACCTTCGTGCTTGCAATTTTGGGGTCCCTCGGGTCCTTTGTTGGCACCATGGTGACCGTGCTGATCTTTCTGCTGTTCATCGTTCTGGAGGAACACACGCTGGCGAAGCGATTCAACACAGCGTTTCCACAATCCACCGGCCGCGCACGCAACATCGTCCGAGATTCAACCGAATCCATCAGCGCATACGTCGTCTCAAAGGTGACCTGCAGCGGTGGTCAGGCGCTGGTCATGACCCTCATCATCTCCCCCGTTGGGTTCGACATACCCGGTTGGTTTTTGTTCGGAGTTCTGTGTTTTTTGTTGGATTTCATCCCCATTCTCGGAGCGCTGTTCGCTACCGTTCCACCCGTTCTGATCGGTTTCATCATGCTCGAACCGCTCTCAGCCGTTTTCATGCTGGCGTTGCTTATCGGAAACCAGCAGATGTTTGGCTCACTGGTTGAGCCGAACCTTTCGGGGGCGAAGATCGGCATTTCCCCGCTTGTGCTCCTGCTCACGGTCATGATCTTCTCGCAGGTGTGGGGCATCGCCGGCGCCATCATCGGTGCGCCGATGATCATCATTGCCCGTCTGATCTTGGATGAAAACGATCGCACCCGTCCGGTGGCCATCATGATGGCCAACGACGTGGAAGAAGAATGACGTCGAACGTCGCATCGAAGGCTCACATTTTGTGAATCGCGTGGCCCAGCGTGTCGAGCACGCCCTCGTGGGTCATCTCGGTCATCGTTGGATGAGCGTGAATCGTGTGAGCCACGTCTTCGAGAACCGCACCCATCTCAAGGGCGAGCGTCCACTCCCCCACCAGTTCGCTGATGTGCGTACCGACGCCCTGAATGCCGAGGATGCGGTGATCGTCTTCGCGAGCCACCACTCGGACGAAGCCACCGGTTTTCTCGGCTTCTTGGGTCAGGGAACGACCGTTTGCGGCCAGCGGAAACTTCCCAGTTATGACGGGGTGTCCTGCTTCTTTCGCCTCGTCGGGCGAGAGACCAACGGAGACGATTTCGGGTTCGGTGAAGACGATGGCGGGCACGGCAACAGGGTCGTAGGCTCGCTTGTGGCCCGCAATGAGTTCAGCCACCATTTCGCCCTGGAAGGAGGCCACGTGCGCCAGCATTTCGCCGGAGTCGCAGAGGTCGCCGATGGCATAAACGCCTTTCATGTTGGTCTCGCATCGCTCGTTGACTTTGACAAATCCGCGGTCGTCCATGGAAACGCCCGTTGCTTCAAGACCCGAGGAGGCGGGCTTGCGGCCGACGGTGACGAGCACCTTGTCGGCAACGATGTTCTGCATCTTTTTCTCGTCGTCTTCGTTTTTATCGATGAAATTGAGTTTGACCTTCCCGCCCTTGGCGTCCTCAACACCTTTTGCAAACACACCGGTGTGGACCTTGATTTTGTTTTTCTTGAGGAACAACTCCAGGGGTCGACGCAGTTCTTTGTCGAACAGCGGCAGCACCGAATCCATGGCTTCCACGATGGTGACTTCAGAGCCGAGCATGCGGAAGGTGATGCCCAATTCCAGTCCGATGTACCCTCCGCCGACCACAACGATGTGGTCGGGCAGGTCTTCAAGGGAAAGCGCTTCTCGCGAAGAGAGCACGTGCTCGCTGAAGGGCATGAACGGGAGCTCAACCGGCAGCGAGCCTTGAGCCATGATGACGTGGTCGGCCTGAATCAGCGTGGCGTCCTTTCCTTCTCCGATTTTTACGGTCTTGGCGTCCTGGAACACGGCCCAGCCGGTGACCAATTCCGCTCCAGCGTTTTTCAGCAGGGCCTCAACGCCTTTGTTGAGTCGGTCAACGATGCCTTCTTTCCAACCGACCAGGTTGCTCATCTCGAGTTCGGCCGGACCGGGGATCGTGATGCCCATGTGGCCGTCCTTTGCGGTGTGTTTTGCGAGGTTGTGGAAGGTGTGGGCAGCGTGGATGAGCGCTTTGCTTGGAATGCATCCGCGAATAAGGCAGGTGCCTCCGGCTCGCTCGCCTTCAACGATGATGGTTTTCAGGCCGAGCTGGGCCGAGCGAATGGCGGCGACGTAGCCTCCGGGACCTGCACCGACGACAAGAACTTGGCATTGTTTTGTTTTCATCCGACGCACCTCACATGAAAATGGTGGCTGGGTGTTCGAGGTAGGACTTCACCAACTGGACCAAACTGGCTCCGTCGTGGCCGTCCACGACCCGGTGGTCCCACGACGAGGAGAGGTTCATGATGCGACGGACCACGACGTGTCCGTTGTGAACAACCGCTCGGTCTTTGGCGTTGTGAACGCCGAGGATGCCGACTTCGGGTTTGTTGATGATCGGGGTTGCACCCAACCCTCCAAGGCGACCGAGGCTCGTGATGGTGAAGGTGGACCCGGTGAGGTCGTCCACCCCAGCCTTCCCCTCTCGTGTGGCTTGGGTCACGCGCATCATCTCGGCGGCCGACTGCCAGACGTCCATGGCTTCCACGTGCTTTACGACGGGGACGTAGAGCCCCCGGTCGGTTTGCGTGGCGATGCCGAGGTTGATGGCTTCGTGTCGGGTCACAACGCCGGCTTCGTCGTCGTACACGGCGTTGCATTCCGGTCGTTGGGCGAGCGCCTTGACCAGTGCTTGCATGATGAACGGGAGGTAGGTGAGTTTGGGTGCGCCTTCGGGCCGAGTGGCGTTCAGGTGTTGGCGAAGCGCCTCCAATTCGGTGACGTCAACTTCTTCGAAGTAGGAAAAGTGCGGGATGGTGCTGTAGGACGCCATCATGCCGTCGGCAATTTTTCGGCGCAAACCGATGACCTTGATGTCCTCGGTGCCGTTTCGCACGACCTTGGGCGCACCACCCACGGGCATGGTTGGCGTAGCAGCCGCCGGCCCGCCAGCGATGTGACGGTCGAGGTCAGCGTGGCTGATCCGTCCCGCAGGTCCGGAACCAGCAACGAGTTGGAGGTCAATGTTGGCGGCTCGGGCTCGCTGGCGGACGGCGGGCGAAGCCAGCGCCTTCGTTCCCGCAGCACGGGCAACGGGTGCCGATGCAGCCGGAGACGGAGCGGGTGAGGGCGGAGCCGGCTCGGGTGCCTTCGCTTCCACGACCGGAGCGGGTGTTTCCTCGACAGCGGGTGCCTTCTCCTCCACGGGTTCGGCGGCTTCGCTGGCGTTACCGTCGCCCTCGACGTCAAAAACGATGCAAACGCCACCGACGGGAATGATGTCACCTGCCTCACCAACGATGCTCGAGACGGTCCCGTCGCAAGGTGCGGGGATCTCCACGGTGGCTTTGTCGGTCATCACGGACAAAATCGGGTCGTCTTCCTTGACGGTGTCGCCCACGGCAACCATCCACTCCACGATTTCACCTTCAACGACGCCTTCACCGATGTCGGGCAGCTTAAACTCAAATTTCCCCATGTTCATTCCTCCTGTGTTTTGTGTATGGCTTCTGCGATGCGAGATGGACTCGGAAGGTAGTCCCATTCCGTGGTGTGGGGGAACGGTGTGTCCCAACCGGTCACCCGCTGAATGGGCGCTTCGAGGTGGTAGAAGCACCGCTCCTGAATTGATGCGCTCATCTCGGCACCAAATCCGCTGGTTTTGGGAGCCTCGTGGACGATGACGCAGCGCCCGGTTTTCTTGACGGAGTTGACCACCGTGTCGCGGTCCCACGGAACCAAGGTCTGGAGGTCGATGAGTTCGCAATCCACGCCCGAATCCTTGATGGCTTGCTCGCAGACGTGGACCATGGCGCCCCAGGCAATAACGGTGCATGCGGAGCCTTCCATGACGATGTTGGCTTCCTCAAGCGGGATGGAATAGTAGTCTTCGGGAACCTCACCGTCGGGGTGGTTGTTCCACGTCGGTACGTTGTGCGGGTCGCCGTAGAACGGACCGCGATAGCACCGCTTTGGTTCAAAGAAAATCACCGGGTCGTTGCACTCGATGGCGCTTGTCAGCAGGCCTTTGGCGTTGCGAGGGTTTGAGCAGTACACGACTTTTAACCCGGGCGTGTGAGTGAATTGAGCTTCGGGCGATTGGGAGTGGTGGTGGCCACCTTTGATGCCGCCACCTGCGGGGGTGCGGAAGGTCACGGGCGTGGAGAATTCGCCGCCAGACCGGTGGCGAAGTTTGGCGATTTCGTTGACGATTTGGTCGTAGGCGGGGAAGATGTAGTCCGCAAACTGAATTTCAGCGACGGGTCGCAGGCCATTGAGGCCCATGCCCATGGCGATGGCGGCGATTCCACCTTCGGCCAGCGGTGAATCAAATACACGGTGCGGCCCGTACTTCTCCTGCAAGCCAGCCGTGACTCGGAACACGCCGCCGAAGTAGCCAACGTCTTCACCGAAGATGACCACGTTGGGATCGTTTTGCAACTGGTGCTCCAGGGCGGAATTGAGTGCAGCGATCATGTTCATTTTGGCCATGGTCTCACCTCACTTTCCGAGCTCCTCGCGTTGCTCCTGCACGTGCCACGGCACGGTTTCGTACACCTCTGTGAAAATCGTTGACGCCGGGGGGTAGGGCCCTGAGGCCAAATCGCCGAACTCGCAGGCTTCCTTGTAGGCGGACATCACGTCGGCATCGATTTTTTCCGCAAGGGCCTTGTCCTTTTTCTTGTCCCACTTGCCGATCTTGATGAGGTGCTCTCGCAACCGCTCAACGGGGTCGCCGCCCGGCCAGCACTCAAACTCGTTTCCGGGCCGGTAAGCCGACGGGTCGTCCGAAGAGGAGTGGGCGCCCGCTCGGTAGGTGTAGACCTCGATGTGCGTTGGACCCAGACCGGCCGAAGCGCGTTCTCGTGCCCACTTCGTGACGCTGTAGAGCGCCAGGAAATCGTTCCCGTCCACTCTGAACGAGGGAATGTCGTACGCCAGTCCGCGTTCTGCAAACGTGCGTCCGCCGGTGGCCAGAGAGACGTGGGTTGAAATCGCCCACTGGTTGTTGACCACGTTCAAAATCACGGGTGGCTTAAACGTGGATGCGAAGTTCAGGGCGTAATGGTAATCTCCCTGTGCGGAGGTCCCGTCACCCAACCACGAGATGCACACTTCGTCGTCGCCCTTGTAGGCGCTGGCCATCGCAACCCCCACGGCTTGGGAGAACTGCGTTCCAACCGGGGACGAGATCGAGATGAACCGTCCTTCTCGCCACGTGTAATGCACCGGCATCTGACGTCCTCGGACGTTGTCCTCGGTGTTGCCGATGCAGTGGCAGATCATGCTCACCATGTCGCGCCCTCGCACAAACTGTGCCCCGGGCTGTCGGTAGGAAGGGAAGAGCCAATCCTGTTCCTCAAGCGCCATGGTTTGGGCGATGGCGACGGCCTCCTCGCCAAACGAGCGCATGTAGAAGGAAAGTTTGCCCGTTCGTTGCATCTTCATCATGCGGTCGTCGAAAATACGGAGTCGCATCATGTACTCCAAGCCCTGGATGAGCGTGGCCTCGTCGAGTTGAGGGTCCCACTCGCCGATGGCTTCACCGTCGTCGTTGAGCACACGAATGAGCCCTCTTGCGTGCTCAGCGGTGTCCTCGGCCGTGCAGGTGGCGGGGTCGGGGCGGTTGAGGTCGCCGGGTTGTTCAACGAACGCACCGCCGAAGGTGGGTTCGTCCCCGGGGCGGAATGGAGCCACACCAATGGTGTATGGCGAGGTGGTTACCGTGCTCCGCTCCGTCATCGAATCACCTCAGGGCTCGTCCGTCTTAAGTGGTGTCGGTTCGGGCGAATGGGGTGGTGCGACCCGAACATACGCCCCCAGCATCGTTTCTTGGTTGGTCGGGTCGAGCGTCTTTCGCACGAGGAGACCGGCCTTGTACGACGAGCGAACCAGCGGTCCACTGGCCACGCCCGAGAAGCCAAGATCCATGGCCGTTTGCGCCCATTCATCGTAGCGTTCAGGTTCAGGAAAACGGTCAACGGCAAGGTGATTTTTGGAGGGTGCGAGGTACTGTCCGATGGTGATCAGATCAACGCCTGCTTCCCTCAAGAGCACGAGGGCTTCGTCGATTTCGTCGTCCGTCTCACCAACGCCCACCATCAGCGACGATTTTGTGATGATGTCGGGACGCAGTCGCTTTGCCTCCCGGAGGATGGACAGCGATTGTCCAAACGATGCCCTTGCGTCTCGAACGGTCGCATCGAGGCGCGGCACGCATTCCACGTTGTGAGCGAACACGGCGAGCGGGCTCTCGTCCAAGAGGTGAGCAAGGGCTTCCAGATCGCCTGCGAGGTCGGAGCAGAGCAACTCGAGCGTGACGTTCGGGCTGGTTCGTGCCACTGCATCGATGCAACGTTTGTAGTGGTCGGCTCCACTGTCGGCGAGGTCGTCTCGGTTCACGACGGTGATGACGGCGTGCCGGAGGTTCATCGAGGACACCGCTTGAGCGAGGTGATCGGGTTCGCCAGGGTCGAGAGGAGGCGGGCGTTTGATGGTGCCAACGGCGCAGAACCGACATCCCCGCGTGCACTCCTGACCGGCGATCATGAACGTGGCGTCGCCGCTGGCCCAGCATTCGTGGATGTTGGGGCAGCGAGCCTCCTCACAGACGGTGTGGAGTTGGTTGTCTTTCACCGCCGCTTTGGTGCTGTTGAAGACGGCTTGCTGAGCGCCGCTGGGAAGGCTGGTTCGAAACCATTCGGGGAGCCGTCGCTTGGGGGCAGCGGGTGTCGTGGCGGAGGCCATGGGGAGTTGTCTGCCTGTCATTCCGTCCTCCCCTTGGTTCACCCAGTTGGTGGACGCCAAAAAAGGTGTGTGGATGCGGCAAGGACAACAAACGGCCCAACGCCGATACGAGGCTTCATGAATTGAACCGTCGTCTAAGGCTCATGGTGGAGCGTGTGGTTCTCATCACGGGTGCAGGGCAGCGACTTGGCGCAGCCACCGCAGCTCGACTGATGGACGACGGTTGCCACGTTCTGGTTCACGCCCGGTCGTCAATCAAGCCAGCACAGCAACTCATCGACGACGCCACGGCCCGCAACGGCGCTGTTCGGGGAACGGTTGTTCAGGCTGACTTGACGGTTGACGAAGACGTCGAGAGGCTGCTGGCCGAGGTTCAAGCCCACCCGCTGGTGGTTGAACACGGTCTCTTCGGACTTGTTCACAATGCCTCCTATTACCACCAAGGCCCGTTCGAGGACGTTGACTTGGCAACCTATCGGTCACTCAACCGTCTCCACATGGATGCTCCCTATCTGCTGACTCAGGCCTTGTTGCCGCAACTTGAACGCGCCGGAGGGTCCGTGGTCGCCATCGTTGACACGTCGTGGGGGCGTGCGTGGGAGGGGTTGGCTCACTACACATCAAGCAAGGCCGGCTTGCGTCAGCTCATGCTCAACTTGGCCGGCGAGCTTTCCGGCCGCCTCCGGGTCAACTGCCTCGCACCCGGTGCCATCATGGCCGCTGATTGGGAAGCGGAACATTTTGCAAAGGTTCTGGAAAAGGTCCCGCTGGGACGATCCGGCGAAGCGGACGACATCGCATCCGGCGTGCATTTTCTGCTCACCAACGGAACCATCACCGGGAACGTCCTGCACGTCGATGGTGGGTGGACGCTGAACGAATGAGCAGATTCTTTCAAGAACTCCACCCAAGCGTGGTTTCCACACGCAGGGGTGGCTGAGTAGGTCAAAGGCGCCGGGCTTAAGATCCGGTCTCGTATGAGTTCGTGGGTTCGGATCCCACCCCCTGCACCACACTTTCCTGCCTCGGTGAGTCGGTTGAGAAGCCGTCGTTGTTGCACAAACCATGCAAAACCGTTTAACACCCCCACCGCCACGGACAATCGGTGGACTTGATGCTGTTTGGCCAATCCGAAAAGGGCAACCGCACATTGGCGACGGGCTTGGTGTTCCTGTTCTTGTTTTCCCTGCTGAGTTCAACGGTCCCGGCGACCCCTCTCGACCGTGCGCCATCCGTCCTCGAGGAGAGCACCGTGGTCGCTCCTGTTTCGGTTCCAGAGCAAACCTACGAGCTGTACTTGGACGCACCAACAGCGGAAACCGGCGGTCAAGGCTCCATCACCACGATTGAGCCCAACGGCGGTCAAGAAGAAGGGAGCGCCATCGACGGCCTTGAGTTTCGAAGCGAGGAGATGATCAGCGACCTGTACATCAACGGAAGCGGAGCCTCGGACACCGCCCGTTTGTCCCTTTACATCCAGTTCCGCGGGTCCGGAAACTCAACCGCCGACGTGACCTTCTCGCTGAAGGCAGGCGACACCCAAGTTGCTTCCGAGAGCCGCAACCTCGAGAACCCNTGCTCTCCCAGTCCCTTCGGCGGCGGTGGCTGTTCGTGGACCGTGATCGAGGTTGATTTCGACATCGGTGCAAACGGCTTCATGGTTCCGAAGGGCAAGCAACTCAAGATTCGAATCGACGCTCAAGCCTCCTGCGAGGGCAACACCGGTGGCTTTGGATCGACGGATTGTGCGGTCGACATCGCCTTCGGTAAAATGGAAAGTTCCGGTGGCTATTCTCGACTCCAAGTGATGACCAACGCGCTCTCCGGGTCGAGCGTTCGCGTTCACAGTTGCAACGAAATGTTCGGATGCAACTGGAACGACGCCCAGAAGTTTGAGTGGTCTCCCAACCACCGTCCATCCTTCCGTGAGATGCAATTCTCCATCGAGGTCCGAGACGCCTTCGGCCGAGACGACATCGAAGAGGTCAACCTCATCATGGCAACGCCCAACGGAGCCAACGCTGTGTTTGAGAAAAACTTCGACGACGACGATTTGAAACTGGACAACAACGGACTCGTCGGCAACTACTCGTTCACGTACGAGGCGGACATCGCTGCAGGTGAGTACCCCGTACGGCTGGAGGTTGAAGACGTCCAGGGTCACTCCGTTATCTTCGAGCACCCCGGCATCACCATGCTCGAGAACGACGTTTACCTTTCCCTGCCCACCAACCAACCAGAAGTGGTGCTCTTCGCACCGGGTGCTGTCGTGAACGTGGAGTTCCTCGTGGAGCACACGGGTTCGTCCTCGAGCAGCATCGATGTTCTCTTTGACTTGGAGACCAACCTCCCATCGACGTGGTCCGACCCGCAGTGGAGTGCACCAAGCGGCTCGTACACCCTGAACGGCGGTGGTTCCTCGGTCATTCCTGAACTCAGCCTCGAGGTGCCCGAAGGCGACCTTGACAGCGCCCCTGACTCGCTGGAAATTGAGGCCCGAGTGTACGCCACCAACGAACAAGGGCAAGACGAAGAGGTGGCGATTCGAACCATTTCGCTCGACTTCGAGGAAGTGGACGTGTTTGCACCGCCCCGTCTGTTCATGTACGAGGACGACGAGCACCAGAAACAGATTGCAGATTCCACGCGCCCCGAAGCCTACGATGAGACCCTCTCCCACTACGTTGACGCAGACGAAGTCGGCGATTTCTTCCTTGACGTGTTCAACACGGGCTTCCAGACGGACGCGTTCAAGATCCGAGTGCTTGAGCAACCCGATGATTGGCAGTATCGATTTTACGACAACGACACGGGGCTCGAACTCGTTGAGGAGGGCATTTACTCCACGACGCCTGACATCGGGTCGACCCAGATTCTCACCATCATGATGGAGGTTTACCCGCCCGCCGACCGGGACGGTGTTGACATCGGTTTGTTCAAACTCTCCGTGACCAGCAAGGAAGACTCCGAACTTCGCACCGACATCGCCTTTACGGTGCACCGCACCTTTGGCATCTTGGTTGAAGTCATCTCCGACAGCGACGGCACCGGTGAAGACAACCCGCTGGGCCAGGTTGGTCCCGTCACGGGTTCCGCTTCGGTGTACTTCAATCTGAGAATCACCGATTCGAGTGATTCCGGCTCGGGCTCCACGACGTGGAAAATTGTGAACCCCCGAGACGTTGACCAAAACGCCGAAAACAATCCGAAATATGCTGCTTGGGACTACACCATCTCCAACGGAAGCAACAGCAACCTCGTTGCGGTTAATCTGGCACCCGACGAATACATCGACATGCGCCTGGACATCACCCTCAGGGGCCAGGTTGAGGCCGGTGAGCACACCGTTTACACGCGCATCATCGAGGAGGGCGTTGACATCGACGATGCACGCTACTTCGACCTGCCCGTGAAAATCGTCATTCAAGAAGAGGTGATTCCCAACCGATTGGAAATCACCGACAAGAGCGAGCGGTCTCGGTTCTCTCCAAACGAAGAACAAACCCTCCGCTACGACATCAGCAACCAAAACAACATCCCGCTCAACGTGGTTATTCGGCTCGACCAACCTGAAGGATGGGACGGAGCCATTCGGGCAACGTCCAGCCAGCTTGGTAGCGATTTCCTCATCATCAACCTGCCCGCATACTCTTCGAAAGAGTTCAGCGTGTCGATGATCGCTCCGGACAACCTCAAGGACGGTGAGGTGGTTGAATTCGAGTTCAGGGTGACGCCCATGAACAACGAAACCCCGTTCGCTGATGAATACCTTCAGAAATTCACGTTCGCCTACATGACGGAATGCAACGGCTTTTCCTGTCTGATTGAGGAAGTGGTGAATCCGGAACCCCAAACCATTGCCTTCTACGTCGTTCTGGCGGCGCTGATTTTCTACGCCCGCGGCCGCCGCAGTGGACCGAAAGACGACCTGTTTGAGGACGAAATGATGCACGAAGAATCGGCGATGCTGGACGATGGGGCAGAGGATGATCTTCCTCCTCCTGTCGTAGCGGAAGAGCCTGAGGACGACGACCTCGAGCTGCTGGATGAACTGGATGATTTGTGAAGCAGCCTCGGCGTTTTCTTGGTCGCCGAGTCCCCTTTAAGAGGCGGGTTGTATGAACATCGTACCATTTCCCTTATGAGGCATCAGACGCACCCGAACGCGTGAGACCCATGCTGACAGGCTCGAAATCCTCTGCGGCCGCCGTCCGACCGGCACTCGCAGAGCGAAAGAAAGCCCTCAAATCACTAACGCTGACAGCACTGATGCTGCTCTCCACCCTCGCCGCCGTTCAATACACCGTCATCGACGTTCAAGCGGCGTCCGACCAAGACGGCGACGGTCTCACGTACGGCCTGGAATACCTGATGAACACGCAACCCAACGATCCGGACTCCGACAACGACGGTCTGCCCGACGGTTGGGAATGGAAGTACGGCCTGGACCCGCTTTCATCCAGCGGAATGGACGGTGCCGTGGCCGACCCGGACGGTGACGGCATGTCAAACCTTCAGGAATACCTCTACTTGCAACCCACGGGTTGGGACAACACGAACACGGGTTCGGTCCTTGACAACGGCGTGTGGTGGAACGGTACGGTACCCGTTAACGATTGGAACGAGGAAGACGCCCTCCAGTTCAATCAACCCGGCTGCGGGGATTCCGGCTCGGACGGAACGGGGAGCATCATCCTCTGCGACGAAGACCCCGTGGGCAACATTTGCACCAACGGGTTTGACGACGATAAAGACGGCTTTGTCGACGCCGCCGACTCGGACAACGACGGCGACGCAGACTGTGCATCGGACGACGACGACGGCGACGGCATCGCCGACGAAGACCCCGCAGGTTGGGACACCGACGGCGACGGCATGCCCGACGGTTGGGAAGCGGCCAACGGGTTGAATGCGACCTCCCCCTCGAACGCCGACGGACCCAACGGCGACCCGGACGGCGACGGACTCAACAACCTGATGGAATACGTGAACCCCACGTGGACCACCATGTGCGGCTCTTCGCCGTGCTTCCGAAACGGACCTGACGGCATCGTCACCGAGACGACTTCACCTTGCGATCCCGTTCAGGGTGTCGGCCCCGGCGGTTGTGCAACCTACACGGCAGAAGTTGACGGCATCACCTCAACCGACCCCCAGCGCGCCGACACCGACGGCGACGGGCTCAACGACTCCTACGAAGCGTTGACCCTCCTGACCGACCCCACCTCGTCGGACACGGACAACGACGGCATCAGCGACGGTGTTGAAGTGAACGGCGCTTACGGCAACCCCGCCCAAGCCAGCGACCCTCGGAACAACAACACCGACGGCGATGCCTTTGACGACGGCGAGGAAGACACCAACTTCAACGGTGTTCTCGACCAGGGCGAAACCGACCCGACCCGCAGAGAAGACTCCGGCGACGAGGACAACGACGGCATCCAAAACTGGGAAGAAAACCTCACCTGCACGCTCTGGAACGTCGCGGACACCGACTTTGGTGGCATCGACGACGGTCAAGAGCGAAACATCAGCCACGGCACGGACCCGTGCGACTCGCTCGTGAATTTTGAAACACCTTACGTCCAATTTTACGCCACCAACAACAGCGTTGAGGTCGGCGACGGCTCTGGATTCAACCCTGCGGGTGGCGTTGGGTGGTACAACGTTTCAGGCACGTGGGAATCCTTCGCTTACGCCACCGTTCAGAACAACCTCTTGCGCGGCGTCTCCTCCGCACCGTCAGGCACCACCAGCGAGGTCGCCAACCGAAACGGCTCCTTCTGCCACACCGACGCCGTGGCGTCGGGAACGCTCGGCACCACTCAGCAGTATTGCGACGACGACTACGAAGACAGCGACGGGGACGGACTGGCTGACTGGCAGGAACTGCTCGGAACGTTCGGGTGGTTTTCCAACCCGAGCATCGCCGACAGCGATGCTGACGGCGTGAACGATTTCGACGAAGTCCAAGACAACACCGACCCGAATCAACCGTGCACCAATCTGCTCGACGACGACGGTGATGGAATCAACAACTACTTCGAAAACACCACCGGATGCGACCTCATCTACATCGGCATCACCAACGGCTCTCAGGACGTTTGGGTGACCAGCTCGACGGACTTTGACAGCGACCAGGGCGGCGTGGACGATCGCACGGAATACTTCGACGGAACCAACCCGGAGAACGACCCGTCCGACGACATCCAGCCGGACGATTTTGACGGCGACGGCATTCCCGACGCCATCGAAAATCAAACGGGGACGGACTGGACCAACCCCGACACCGACGGGGGCGGCATGCCCGATGGCTTGGAGTGCCCCGACATGTTCTGGTTCGTCAACTGCGCAGGAGCGCCCTTTGACCCGTTCGACCCCACCGACGACGTCATGAACAACGGGATCGTGTTCTACGCCAACAACACCTCGGGAACGGTGGACTTGAACCTCGATCATCGCTGGCGAACCATCACCAACGACTTCTACACGGGGACCAGTTATGCACATCTCGAAAGCGTCCATCCGCCACAAACACTGGTCATTCCCGTTTCCAACCTCACGCACCTGGCCCCCGCTGGGTTTGCCAACTCAACGGTTCAGTGGAACGTCCAGTTCACCCAACCCATCACCAACGGACAAATCCCCGCACCGTCGTATTATTCCAACGTCTCGTTTTACTTTGAGCCCTCAGCGAACATCAGCCGAACCAACGACACCCACATGCTCACCGTGGTCGAGGGCAGCGTTGACCAGATGATTTTCCAACAGCCGGAGTATTACTTCGATTGGGCCACACTTGCGCCAACCACCGTTGCAGGGCAGGGCTTCCCCTACGAACTCTTCCTCGACGAGCGTTTTTCCAACGACACCTCGGAGTTTTCTTACGTCCGAAACATCACGTTTGGCGTCATTAACGACGCCGGTGCAACCGACGCGTACAGCACGGCGCTGGCGCTGGAAGACTTCATCACGAACGGGAACGCCACGACCGAATTCAAGCGAAACTACAACGGTTCAGGCACCAGCAGCCCGGTCGATGTCACCCTNAACGTGCTCGAGGCACTCAAGGAGGGCTCTTGCCGCGAATTCAACACGGCGTTCGTCACCATGGCGCGACTCGCCGGTCTCCCTGCCCGTCAAGTGACGGGGTACGTTGGCGGAACGTGGACGGGCGACGGGTACGCCGTGTATTCCACGGACGCCACCACATGGTCCGAAGTCCGTCTGCAACAGAACAGCGCCAACGGAAACACCGATCTAGGATGGATACCGTTTGACCCGTGCCCGCCCGCAGAAGAAGTCGAGATCGTCAATCAAACCATTTCAACGATGACGCTCGCTCGAGACGGAACCGAAACGGTCACGGTGTCGGGACAACTCAGGTACGTCGGCAACGGAACACCCGTGGAAGACATTCGGGTCTTCTCCTACCTCACGCCCGTGGCGGACGCAGAATTCGTTCCCGGGGCGGGCGCAACGCTCGAGCGGTTGCTCGACGAGAACCTGACCGATTCAAACGGTAATTTCACGCTGACCGGCTTCCCCAACGCTCCCACGGCACCGGGCATGCACAACATCGTGATCGAGCATCGTCAATCCGGTTACGTTTCAAACGACGGCGTGGTGTTCGACGGGTTCCTGAACCTGACCGATAACGCCAGCATCAATCACACCGCACCCCTCGCTGTCAACGCACCCGTTGCGGGCGCCGGAGCCACCACGGTGCTCGAGGGGCGGTTGGCCCTCGCGAGCGAACCAACGGACGAGATCTTTAACCTCCCCAACCAAACCGTGTGGCTTTCGTTTACGTCGTCGGTCAACGGTGCTCAGAATCTATCCACGCAGACCGACCCGAGCGGCTCGTGGACCATCACCCTCAACTTGAGCGAGGCGGAAAATCGAGGCAACCTGGCGGCAACGCTCGGCTTTTCGGGGTGGCAGGACACCTCCGTCCCGACGGCCACGCCAACTCAGTTCCACCTCAACCCCACCACGACCTCCATCGTTCTCAACGTGACCGACGCTCCCAACCTGACGGCAACGCTTGAAGGCCCACTGACCAACAACAGCATCCTGTTGCTTGGCGACAACGTTTGGGTCAACGGCAGCGCCTTTTCCCTCGGGACCTCTCCGGTTCCGTTGACGGGGGACGTGCAACTCGCCGTACGAGCCAACGGTTCAGGCGACACGTGGCTTGAGGTGTTCAACGTCACCGTGACGGGGACGTTTACAATTCCATACCAGCTCCCCACGCTCTTGGAGGTGGCTGCAGGTGAGATTGAAGTTCGAGTACGGTTCTTCCCAACCACGCTTCCCGCCACCGATGACGCAAACATGACCACACCGGACCCCTACTTCCTGCGTGGTCTGTTGAATTTCGAAGTGCAACCTTCCTCCCAAGTTCGCGGCCAAAACGCCCTTCTTACCGTTCAGGTCAACGACCACCGAGGCATTTCAGCGGGCGCCGACATCCTTGGCAACTACGACTTTGCGTTCAACGGCACGTGGTTCAACACGACCGTGGATCCAACCTTCGACCTGCTTGAAATCACGCTTCCCCTCGACGCCAACCTGCGCCCAGGTGACTACCCCATTGACATCTCCTTCAACGGCTCCGACCTCTATCAGCCCTCCATCGGCAACGGCTCAATTCGGGTCATGGCCGACATTGGGTGGAACCTCTCCATTGCGCAGGATTGGACCTACATGGGCAATTCCACTCGATTGTTTGGCGACGTTTACGACGCCGTCTACCTCAATCCTGTCGTCAACAACACGACGCTGATCACGGTTTCCTTGTTCACCGACTTCGGTCCGATCGACGTGGCTCAAGGAACGCTGAACAACAGCACGGGTGCGTTTGACATTCCGATTACCATGCCGACCACCCTCCCGTCCAACGCCTACGAATTCGCCGTGGACTTTGACTTCTTGACGCAGGCTCCGGAAGGCGGTGCCTACTACACCTTTGTCGATCCGGCGGTTCCCCCTGCTGCGCCGACGCTCATCTCCACCCTCGGTGGAATCATCACCGAGGTGGTGGTTGAGGCCGAGCGGAGCGCCTACATCGTCGAGATGAACGACACGATTGAACTCACGGCGAAAATCACGGACATTGCCGACAATTCAAACATCAGCGGTGCAGGTGTGGACTTCATTTGGGACTTCGGCAAGACCAACCAAACCCTCGGAACCGTTGCGAGCAACAGCGAAGGCAACGCCACGTACTCGCTCACGCCGTCGGGCATCGCACCGGGATACTACGACGTCGGCATCGTTGTGCAGGACGATTTGACGGCACCGCTCGTTGCGGGCAATGCTCAGCGGTACGGCAACTCCACCGTCATCAACGTCACCGTCCAAGTCACAAGCGCCATCGACATCGACTCCGTACCGAGCACGGTCACTGCCGGCGTTCCCTTCAACGTCGTGGGGCAGGTTGAGGACTCAGAAGACCCAAGCCGCGGTCTTATTTCGGCCGTTCGCCTCAATGTGTTTTGGCTTGAAAATCCAGAGGAGCTTCTTCTGGCCGACTTCTCCACAACGACCAACGGGAGTTTCAACATGACCGTGCCGACCGACACGTCAAACAACGGCACAACCCGCGGCCCTCATACGCTGGTGATCAGCGTCGTGAACAACTCTTCGCCGTTCTACCTCACGGCCACGGCTCAAGCACCCATACAGGTCATGGGCGTGTCTCGGTTGGAGAACTTGCAACCTCTCAACGCCGTGGTCATCAATCGCGGCAACGACATCAACATGTCCGCCCAACTTGTCGAGGCCTCCGACATGTTCACGCCCCTGCCAAACTACGAGGTTGCGCTTCAGTTCCACGAAACCTGGCTTGCTCCCACCACCACCGACGGCGAGGGCTTTGCCAATTTCACCTACTCCGTCCCCTACGATCATCCGCTGGGTTTGATCGTGGTTCAGATGATGTACAACGGTTCAACCGACCTGTTGTCCACAAGCGCCAACCTCACCAGCATCACGGTCAGGTCGTTGACGTTCCTGGTGGTTGACAGCATCACCGCCAACCCGGTGGCCGGCGACTCCTTCAACATCAGCGGGCAGATCGTCTCGGACAACGGTTCAGGCTTGGTCGAGCGGGACAACAGTGTCCTCGCCAACGCAAACATCCTGTTCTCCATCAACGGTCAACCGTCCGGCTTCACGGCCACCGGCGGTGCCGTTGGTGTGGATGGGTTCTGGAACGCCACCGTTCGACTGAGCGAAACCTTNGCAGCGGGCACCCACGTGATGGAGGCAACCTACATCCCCAGCGTCAACTTCTACGTCGGGTCCGACAGCAACACCACGTTTGACTCCCGGGGTTTCTCGATCATGAACTTCCTTCTTCCCTCGTTGGACGGAATCGGACAACCGTCCCTGAACGACCGGACCGAGCGTGGGACACCCGTCGAGTTCTCGGTCCTGTTGCGGGACAATCAGGGTGCACCGCTTGACAACCAGAGCGTNGTGGTCTCGTTGACCGCAACCCTCGACGGGGCTTCGCCCGTGCAAATCACGGTCCTGACCGCTTCCAACGGAACCGCGTGGGGCAACTTGACGGTGCCTTCGAACATGACGGTTGGACCAGCGGACATCCATGCGCAGTACGCAGGCGTTGCGGGCACCACGGGCATCGTTGGGACCAACGCAACGTCTCGATTCGTCGTGCTCGGACAGACGCAGGTGGCGATCAGCGATGCACCGACGGTGCTTGTGGCCGGTGATGCTCTGATCGTCAACGGCACGCTGCTCGACGACCTCGACCAGGTGCTGACGGAAAACGGCCAGCCCGCCACGGCCGTCGTGCACCTTCTCATCGACGGTGTCCCCGTTGCGAGCGTGGAAACCGACAATCAAACCGGTGGATACGCCTTTGCCTACACCCTCCCAGAAGACACAGCGGCCGGACCCCACCAGATCACGGTGGAGTTCAGGGGCGGACGAGAGTGGGTTGACCCCGTGGGCTACGGCGACACGAACAATCCGGAATACTATCTTCCAAGTTCGGCCACCGTGGACTTCAACGTCAGCGTTCCAACCAAGATCCTGCTCCTCACAGCGACCGGCGATGCCGACCGAGAAACGACCATGACCATTCAAGGCCGCCTGCTTGACGTGGTGGACAACCCACTGGCGAACCTGACGGTTGAAATCTGGTTGGGTGGACAGTGGCTCACCAACACCACCACGGATGCGACCGGCGAATTCACTGCGGTCCACCCGGTGCCAGCTAACGCACCTCTCGGACCGGTGGTCCTCGAAACCCGATTCACCGGGACGGTGGCCTACCTACCGAGCAACGCCTCGGGTCTCTGGGAAATTTTCAGTCCGGTGCTCGTGACCGTTGACATCACCTCACCCGTGGCCGTCAATCAAACCGTGACCATCACGGGGTCGGTGGTTGACAACCAACTCGTCGGGGTACCCAACCATCAAGTCCAACTCGTGGTTGAAGGCATCGTCATCACCACGCTGAACACCGATGCAAACGGCGATTACACCTTTGATTGGATCGTTCCGGACATCTTCGACTTTGGCAACCGAACGCTGTTTGCGGAAGTTGCACCTCAAGGGTTCTATCGAAGCGGTGAAGGAAACATCACCTTCTTCCTCTCCCATCGCTCGTGGGTTACGCTCCTTTTCGAAGACGGCATTGACGCAACACGCGGCGACACGTGGGAACTCAGCGGGCGTCTGTACGACTTTGACACGGTTGACCGAGACGGTTTGGTTGGGTTTGACCTCCAGATCCAACTCGACGGTACCACTTTGTTCACCACCACCACAGGTGCCGACGGAGCATGGAGCGCCACCGTACCAGCGACGATGGACCTCAGTCGCGGCGAACACACCATCGCCGCAGTCTTTGAGGGGACCCAAGCGCATCTTGCTGCAGACGCAGAGAGCACCGTGAGGGTCTGGGCTGACGTGGCGATACAACTTGACCCAACAAGAATTTCCAACGTCGTCACTCGTTCGGACAGCACCTTCCAAGCCGTGTTCTATTCCGGATCGGTCATGGAAGTGGGTGGCTCTGGAGAGGTGTTCGAAAACCTTGTTCTGTCCATCGGGAACGGCTCCGACTGCTTGAGCGGTCGGGAAGGAGCACGCTGCTTCGAGACCAGTTCCGTTGAATGGTCCAACGGCAATTTCTCTCTGACCGCAACGGCCCCGTACTGGCTCCAAGTGGGATCGCAATACTTCTTCCTCGATGTTTCCAGGAACGAATCGCAGTACCTCAACGCAGCGAGCATCAGCCAAACCGTGTTTGTCCAGGTGAACGCCGTCATCACGACCGACCTTCTCAGGATTCAAGAAGGCGAGCAGGAGGACGTTGGCGGGTCGATCACCATCGTTGCTGAGGACACGAACATTGGACTGCCCGACATTGACGTCGTGGTGTATCTCTATGATTCAAACCAATCCCAACTGGCCAACACGCAGCACAAGACGGATGAAACAGGGAAAGCGGTGTTCGTTTTCAACGCTGACCCACCCTACGGTGACGCCGATGTGTGGGGAATGCTGACGATGGACATCGTCATCAACGATCCACGCCTATCGGCTCAGAGCATCGATGACTTCCAGGCGCTTCGAAACGAAGGCTTTGCACCGCAGTACGAATTCACGGAAGAACAGGCCGACACACCTTGGTGGTCGTACCTTCTCGTCGTGGTTTTGGCGGCCCTCGTTGCCGGTGCCGTGGTCATGTACCGTCGCAAGCAAGCAGCGGACGACCTCCTCAAAGACGCCGCAGAAGTCTTTGCCTACACTGCAGAGCTCCTGGCAGCAGGCGACGCCATTCGAGAAGCGATTTTCACATGCTACCAGGATCTGTGCGGTCTGCTCCAGCAACGCGGCTTCCTGCGACGAGACTTCGAGACGGTGCGTGAATTTGAGTTCGCCGTCCGTCAGGCGTTACAGGGCGTTTCCGAAGATGCCTTGACGGCGCTGGACAACACGTTCGAAATGGCTCGGTACAGCCGAGAAGAGATGGGCGCTCAGCACCAAGACGTAGCGGTCCAAGCACTGACCCGAATCAGTGCAGAGATTGCGNAGATTCAGTCGATTCCTCAGCGCTGATGGATGTTCACCACCGCAACGTGAGTCGACCGTTGCTGAAGCCTGCCGAGAGGGTGGCAGCAACGCCGACCGGGAGCGGCAGTTCACGAACGAAGTTGGGTCCCTCCGTGTCCTGAACGTCCAATTTGACCACGGTGGCCTCCTCGGTTTCCTTGACGTGAAGTTGGACGGCCTCTTCCTGCGTTCCGAGCAGCGGTATGGTGAGGCCGTCAGGGTCCATTCGTCCGTTGATGCTCTGAACAACCCATGCAAGGGCCCGTTCTGGATGGCGTTCGGCGAGACCGGTTTCTGGAAGCATGCCGGCGGTCACCAGCACTTCGGTGTGTCGCATACGCACTTCCTCAAGGTGGTCCGTTGACGCCTCAAAGTGGGCTTGAAGCGTTGATGCATCGGTTTGCAAGCCGTCGAGGCTGGCCGTTGGACCCTGCTGGGGGGCCGCCTCCTCCGATTCAATGTTCAACGGCTTCCAGTCATCCATGAAGGTTGCAACGGCCGAGCCCAAATGAACCTTCGGACGTTGTTCAGTCCGTGTCCACCGTGCGGTCGGGGTGGACCTTTGCGAAAAATCGACGTGCAAATCGACGCGTCGAATCGGCGTCGCTCGAATCGTTCATGCGGAGGTCGCTGGGAAAGCAGCCGCTGTACGTGCGGTCGGTGACCCGACGGTCCAGAAGGACGATCAGCGCACGATCACCGATGGAACGAATCGGTCGTCCCATCGCCTGCAAAATTGCGTTAACCGCCGGTTGCGAGACGGTGTATCGCCACGCAAGATTTCTACCGAAGCGTTCCTCTGCATACGTTTTGAGGGATTTTGACAGCACCGACGGGGGTGAGTTTGGAATGCCGATGCACGCCACGGCGTCAAGGGCGCCGCTGTGGTAGTCCACGCCTTCCGAGAGGCGAGCGCCAAACACACCGGCCAACAGGATCTTCCGCCCGTTCCGTTTTTCCTCAAGCAGTGTGTCAACGATTTGGTCGAGGTCGCCTTTGGTCCAATCACGGCTTTCGGCCATCAGCCGCGCGCCCCTGAAATGACCTTCCAAAATCACCTCGTTCAGCATGGCGTACGACGGTGCGAAGACTGCGACGTTCCCCGGTGATGCATCGATGAGCGCCTGGACATGCTCCCGAAGGGCGAGCGTGTTCGCAAGGCTTCGCTCGGTGTACTTTGTCGTGACGTTCTTCGCCACCACAACCGGGCGTCGCATCGCAGCGAAGGGGGACGCGTACGCCACCGACGTGGTTCGTGTTTGCGGCAACGCCAGAATGTTGGCGTACATGCTGGGCGGGTAGAGTGTGCCCGACATCAGAAGCGCTCCTGCCGACTGTTCAAACACAGGTTTTGAGACCAAACCGGGGTCGAGAAGATGCGTCGTGATCCGGCCGTCTTTTCCTTTGGTATCGTAAATCATCGTCAGGGCCGGCGTTGAGCCAAATTTCAGCAAACAGTCAAGGATTTCAGCAACTTTGTGGGCGTTTGGCTCCATCGGATTTCCATCATCGCCGGCTTCCATGTCCACATCGACGCTTTGGAGGACGTCCCTGAGCTGATGAATGCGCACGGCCACGTCGACCTCGGGGTGCGGTGACGACGAAGCTTGCAATTGCTGCTGGCCGGCTTTTCCATCAACCGTATCGCACGCACGGTGGAACACGTTCAAAACATCATCAACGGCAACTTCCGCCTCTTCGTCCTGGCCCGATAGATTGCGCATGTACCCGTTGAACAGAGCATCAAATCCACCTCTGGAGGCTTTGACCACGTCAAAAGCCCACGCAGCAAGACCGTGGGAAAACGAAAACACATCCCCTCCGGGCGCTTTCATNGCCTCAGCCAAAACACCGGCGTATTCCTCCAACTCCATTTGGGTGTTCCGAATCATGGTTCTCGTCAGTCGTTTTTCCAGCGTCATACGAATGCGGTCGGGAAGGTTGTGCGCCTCGTCCACCACGATGATGATGTCCTCCAAGGAAAGATCCATGGCCTTGAGACTGGACTCCCGCACGCCGTCATCGAACAGGTGATTGTAATCGCCGACGAAGACGTCTGCGTCGCTGACGGCTTCGCGCGCTGCTTTCCAAGGACAGGTTTGTGCTGGTTCTCCGTGAACGGTGTGGGTTCTGCTGATGTCCACGAGTTCGTCAACGTGCAGGGGCGTGGCGAGGATACGCTCCTTCAGTCCAGGTGCGGATGTGATCCAAGGTTTGCAGGAACGAGTTTTTCTGGCTTGACTGCACAACAGAGAGAACACCAGCGGGGACTCTTTGGCGAAGGGTTGGACGCACATGCCTGCTTGGCCCACCATGTCCACCAAGCGGACGGGCATCGAACCCTTTCGACGTTCATTGATGCGCCGAACGGTGTCGACCACGATGCGATGTTGAGTTTGGCGAGACGTGAGAAAAAAGACCGTTTTCTTTTGTGAGGAGCGACCTGCGACTTCGAGCGCCGCAGCCAGTGAGGCGGCGGTTTTCCCGATACCGGTTGGAGCAGCTGCGAGGTGAAAACCGCCTTTTGCAAGGGCCAAGATGCCGTCCTGAATCATTTCGAGCTGCCCCGGACGCGGTTCGGCGTGAGCGAGGAACGGGTAGGTGGACGAGTCAACTTCCGTGCGTTGCTCGTTCATGGCGCACATCCTACGGCGACCCTCCTAAAGGATTCGCACGATGAGGACAGGTTTCACTGGGTTGAGTGAATGTGCCCAGAAGTGTGGGGGCTGGGCACGGGGAACCACCGCATCAATTGACGGGGGTGGAATCTGGGCCTCCCTGGCCGTCGTCCAGGGAAGCGTGTGGGGGTGTTTGGTTGTTGGAACCAAGGCCCATGCGTGCACGACGGGCACGCTGATACAGCGAGACAAAGCTCTGCAGGACAGGCCGGTCCTGCGGAGCTCCAAGGGTGGCATCACCAAGGTTGTATCCTGAGTTTTGCCAATTCATCCCATCCCCTCCAGTCTCTCACCATTCATTCTTGGTATTCGCTGCGTCGTATCGTCGAAGCCCTGGACGCCTCCACGGCTTCTTCGAGTGTGGTATCGATCGGTTGCATCTCTGCAACGGCTCGCTTGATGTAGAGTTTGAGTCCCTCCTGCGCTGCGTGCTCGGGCGTGATGCCGCCCAACTCATACAGCTGGCCCAGGCGTTGCTGGTCAGCACGACCCAACGGAATTCGAATGGACTTCATGTTGGCCAAAAGCGGCTGGTTGTGAAGGAATTCCTGAATGGCCAATCGGACCACGTCGGACCTGTTCCGGGCTCCATCCATGCCGATTCGTGCATCGAGGAGAGCCAAATCCTCCTCGGTGATTCTGAGCGAGACTGCACTGGTGGGTTGGGTCATTCCGGTTCCTCCTGTAGGATGAGACAGGAACAGGCAGTATATCAATGTATGCAGTATGATGACAAAACGTCATTACCTGAATACAAATGCTTGGTCCGTTGCAAACGTTGGCGAAGTTTCAAGGACGAGTCGCTGGCGTAAACCATCATGACCCTGGTCCCAACCCGAGGCCTCTACTTGTACCTTGAAACCCTTCGAGTGGCCTTTGACGACGCCATTGTGACGGACGACGAAGCTCAGATCTTGCGGATCCTGGCCGGCGCGTTGGGCGTCGCTCCTTCCGACACCGCCGAATGCTTGGCGGTGGTCTCAGGCGATGCCGAGTGGCCGTTTGACGAGGAGAGTGAGTTCATCGGCCATCAGATGGGCGACGCCACGACGTATCAGTCGGCCCTCATCGCTGCGCTTGACGACGACGTGATCAGCGAGGAGGAGTGGGCCATGCTTGACCACTTGCGTCGTATTGTAGGTCTCCAAGAGGACGAACACGCGCTCATCGAAGAATCCATTCGCGCCATGTCGGAAGTGGATGAAAACGGTCAACGGCGGGTCAAACGCCTGGAACGCTACCTCGCAGTTTGCACCTTCTGAACGCCGTTTTTTGCCGGGCCAAACGCACCTCTGTGAGATGACTCAGGGGCAACCATTAGAAAGGGACTGCATAAGGGCGTCGCAACACACCTCCGGGTGGTAGAAGGTATGTCGATGAGCCCCAGTGATGCAATCTATGCAAAAGTCGTAGCCCGTGACCCAGACCAACCTGAATTTCACCAAGCGGTGAAGGAGGTCCTCGAATCGCTTGAGCCCGTGCTCGAGGCCAACCCCCAGTACATCTCCATCGTGGAGCGCGTCGTGGAGCCTGAACGCCTCATTCACTTCCGAGTTCCCTGGGTGGACGATGATGGTAACACGCAGGTGAACCGTGGCTTTCGCATCCAGTTCAACGGTGCCATCGGCCCTTACAAGGGTGGACTTCGTTTCCACCCCAGCGTCAACACGTCCATCTTGAAGTTCCTGGCTTTCGAGCAGATTTTCAAGAATTCGCTCACCGGCTTGCCGATGGGAGGTGGAAAAGGAGGTGCAGACTTTGACCCGAAAGGAAAGTCCGATGGCGAGGTCATGCGATTCTGTCAATCCTTCATGATGGAACTCTGGCGCCACATTGGCCACGACTGCGACGTTCCCGCAGGCGACATCGGTGTTGGTGGACGAGAGATCGGATACATGTTCGGCATGTACAAGCGCTTGCAAAACGAATTCCAGGCCGGTGTTTTGACCGGTAAGGGCCGATCGTACGGCGGCTCCCTCATTCGTCCCGAAGCGACGGGTTACGGACTGGTGTACTTCGCCCGTGAGATGCTGGCTACAAAGGGCAAGTCCTTCGAGGGCGCCACGGTCTCGATCTCCGGCTCAGGCAACGTGGCTCAATTTGCTTGCGAGAAAGTCCTCGATCTCGGGGGCAAGCCCGTCACGTTCTCGGACTCCTCCGGTTTCATTCACGACCCAGAAGGCATCGACCGGGCGAAACTTGCCTTCGTCATGGACCTCAAGAACAACCGTCGCGGACGGATTTCCGAATACGCCAAGGAATACCCCTCCGCCACCTTCACCCCCAGCGCTCCTGAGCCCTCCGTGAACGGCCTGTGGAACGTTGACGTTGACGTGGCTCTTCCGTGCGCCACGCAAAACGAACTCAACGGCGAAGAGGCCAAGATGCTCGTGGCCAACAAGGTCATCGCTGTTGGCGAAGGAGCCAACATGCCGTGCACCCCGGAAGCGGTTGAGGTGTTCCAGGAGGCAGGCGTTTTGTTCGCCCCGGGGAAAGCCAGCAACGCCGGAGGTGTCGCCACCTCAGGGCTCGAGATGTCGCAGAACTCGCTCCGCCTCTCGTGGACGCGTGAAGAGGTTGACAAGCGCCTGGAAGACATCATGGTCGACATTCACAAGAATGCGTTTGAAACGGCAAAGGAGTACGGCCGTGAGGGCGACTACGTCTTCGGTGCAAACGTGGCCGGTTTCCTCAAAGTCGCAGAGGCCATGATGGCTCAAGGCGTTGTCTGATCCGTTTCCGCGTGGGTTTTCGAACGCTTGGCATCAAACAGGCCTGGCCATCGCCCCTTGAGCCTGCGGAACAGCCACCTCGAGAAAACCATGGAGCATCCAAGAAAAACAAGCGATGTCCACCACGGAGCCGTCCCACTGGTTGCGAGGGCGTAGGTAACCACCAAGATTCCGACGCCGTACACCGCCCGAAAAGCAGAGAACACAACAAGCCCACGAACAACGGGGTTGTCCAACAATCGAGCCCCGTCTTCACGCATGGCAGGCCCGTCCGTTCTCAGCCTCGGAATTGTTGGAAGTACTGCTGAGTGTAGCGAACGGCGTCGTCGTGCGGGTAGCCCTGAGCGAGCAAACCGTTGTAGTATTCACGCGCAGGGTCGGGTTGAGCCACGGGGGGCGGAACCACCGCAGGCTGAACCGCTGCGACAGCGGGCGTTGGTTGCTGAGCGTACATCGGCTGGGCAACGGCCGGTTGCGCAGAAAAGTCAGGCATGGCCACGGCGCTGGGTTGTGCTGAGAAGTCAGGCATCCCGCCGGGGGCCGCCCATGTTTTGTCCTCTTCTTTCCTGCCGCGTCGTCGCATGATCAATCCCACAAGAACCAACGCCACCACCAAGCCAACGCCGCCGCCGATAAGGGCGTTTGAGCCGGCGAGGAGGCTGGTCTCTTCCTCAGGTTCGAGAATCCATCGTGTGGGGTCGTTGGGGTACGCGTCCGCTCCGTCTTCTACACCGTAGTCCACGGTCGGGTCGGAATAATTGTCCTCGTCGGTGTCCAAGCAACCGATTCGGTCAGCGGTTGAAAACCCGTAGATGAGCGGACACGCATCAGCGCCTTGAAGCACGGTCCAGCCGCCGGAGGCGTCTGAATAGCCGTCCCCGTCGTTGTCCACGCAACCCAGTCGGTCAGTCGTTGAACTACCTCGTACGGTTGGACAATCGTCGGCTCGTTCGCCTGCAGGGTTGTCTCCGTAGGAATCAATGTCCTGGTCCGCCCACTGCGTGGGTTCGTTGGGAAAAGCGTCCGCTCCTTGAGCGGGGAGCCAGTTGGTGTTCGGGTCGGGGTCTGAATAGCCGTCTCCGTCGCTGTCGACGCATCCCAAGCGGTCAACGGTTGAGGTACCGGCAACGGTGGGGCACTCATCGGCGTCGTTCCCTGAGCTGTTGTCGCCGAACCCATCGCCGTCGACGTCCGCCCATTGCGTCGGGTCGGTGGGAAACGCATCTTGGAGGTTGTACCATCCGTCCCCGTCCTGATCGGGGCAACCGATCAGCCCGTTTTGCCAGGAGGTACCCTCTTGGGTCGGGCAGGCGTCCTGCACGGTCACGTCCTCACGAAGTTCACCGGGCCAGGAGGGGTTGCGGTTGGTCCACGTGTCGTTGGCGTAGTTGTCGCCAAAACCGTCGCCGTCAAAGTCGGACCATTGCGTGGGGTCGTCAATGAACGCATCCGCTCCGGATTCAGCGTTCCAAACACCGTCAGGATTGGAGTATCCATCGCCGTCCGAGTCGAGGCAACCCAAGCGATCCAGCGTTGAGGTTCCCACAACGGTGGGGCAGTCGTCCGGTGTGGTCCCTTCTGGGTTATCACCGTAGCCATCGCCGTCCGTGTCGTCCCACTGTGTGGCGTCCATTGGAAAGTCGTCGTCTTGGTCCGCCCACCCGTCGCCGTCCATGTCCGGGCAGGCGTTTTTTCCACCCAGCGTCGAATTACCAAACGCATCGGGGCAGTCGTCAAAGTTGTTTGACCATCCGTCGCCGTCGTTGTCCAAACACCCTTCTTCGCCCAGCGTGGAGTTGCCGAAGACGGTCGGACAGTCGTCGCTGACGTCTTCGAAACCGTCGGCGTCGTCGTCCGTGTCCTCGTCGGCGTCGCGACAGCCATCGCCGTCGACGTCCGTTTGTCCGTCCGACGTCCACGTTGGTCGTGGGGGTTGATAGGAGGAACGGGGACAGGTGTCGACGTCGTTTTCGACGCCGTCGTTGTCGATGTCAGCGTCTTCAACGTCGTCCTTGCATCCATCGCGGTCCCAGTCGGTCGAATTGGCCGGGTCGTCAAAGTTCTGGGTTGAGCCCCAGTTCGCAGCACCGCCGCGAGGACAGTCGTCGGGTGAATTGTCGGTGATGCCGTCGTTGTCGTCGTCGGAGTCGCACGCATCGCCCTGTGTGTCCCCGTCGGTGTTGCCTTGCAGCGGGTTTGAGACGTTCGGGCAGTTGTCTGAGACATCCGGCACACCGTCGTTGTCCGTATCGGCCTTCATCGAGGGGTCGATGACCCAAACAAAGTTGTCCCATCCACCGGTTGTCGTGACGCTGTCGGTCCCTTTGGTGATGGTGTCGCTTCCAGCAGGTCCGATGAACGAGCCGATCACGGCAGCAACGTCGCTTGAGTTGTAGGCAACGTCCCAACCCACCTCGAGCGCTGAACTCGCCGTGACGTCCAGCCACGACCAGCCACCGGTGTTGGTCAATCCACCCACCATGGCGTCCGCATCGAGGGTGGAGAGCCAAGCGCTGCTCGTACCCGTGGTTGACTTTGTTCCTGCGCTGAACGTACCGTCGAGGAAGAAGGACGTGAAGATGAGTTCTCCTTTGGAGTTGACGTCCATGGCCGTCAGCGTATCGGCGGTGTTTGAGCCGCCGGTGGCCGCCCACTGGTTGGAGGACGTGGAGCCTTCCTTGATGAAAAACAGGTCTGCACCGCCCTTGTTCGCCGTGATGGACCAACCGTTCTTTGCCATCGTTCCTTCGTAAGACCCACCGGCGTAGAGGTCGCCGTTGCCATCGACGGCCAGCCCCGTTAAGGAAACGGCCTGATTGGCGATTCCGTAACCGCTTACGGACTGGACTGCCCCGCCGCTTGATAGTTTGACCACGAACGAATCCTGCGTCCCGACGATGCTGTAGCTGTTGCTGCCGAAGAGGACGTTGTTTGGCGTGATCCCTGAAACGTAGATGTTCCCAGCGTTGTCAACCACCACGTCGGTGACTTGTTCGGTACCGCCGCCACCTCCGTGCACGACCCATTTCAGGTTCCCGCTCATGCCGTCGAGTTTTGCGATGAACACTTCAACGCTTGAAACGTTGATGCTGGTCCCACCAAAGTCGGTTTCGCCCGAGAAGACACCGGCGACGATGACGTCACCCACCAGGTCGACGGCCATGGCCTGAGGGATGCTTGAATCGGTGGACGAGTTGGGGAGGGTTTGGAAGCCTGTAGCCCACATCCAATTTCCCGTTGCGTCTGCTTGGGCGATGAATGCGTCGTACTGGACGGCCGAAGAAAGGGAAAATTGGCCGAAATCAACCGGTCCGTACATGTAGCCAGCGACGACGGCGTTTCCGGCGTGGGCCTGCACATCGGCCATGAACGAGACCCCACCTTGAGAATGGTCGGCACCCACGACGTAGTCCCACGCCCCGTTACCGTTGACGGATGCGAGGAAGAAGTCGTTACCGTTTGTGTACGGTGAGGTCGGAATGTAAGTGTGCGGGCCAAACACAAGCGACGGCGCTGAGGAGTTGACGTCACCTGCCACGACAAATCCGTTGTCTGCAGCAGCGATGGCCCCTGCGAATTCATCGTGGGTGGTTGATCCTCCGCCCGTTAGAAACACCTCTGCGGAGGTGCTGCGGCCGGTGGAGGTTGCAGCAACGGTCTGGTCGATTCCGAGCGATGCCGGAACGGCCAGCGAACTCAGGACGCTGAGCAACAGCAGGGCCGTCAGGGCGGTGGCAACTCGCGTGTGTGTTCGACGCATGGCTTGCCGTGGTCCCCAAGGGCCATCAAGGTGTTGTCGTGGTGATTCCGAAAAATCACTCGACGTTGCCTTCCAGCGCCATCAAGTCGCTGTCTCCAGCGTCGAGGACGGTGATCGTTGAGACGGAAAAGGGCTTTCCGCACGCGATGCCGAGCTCACGGTTGACCATTCGAGATCGGTGCATGCTCACCTCGGGGTGGGCGGCTCGCAATTCCGTGGTGTAGTCCTCCGGGCAGTTCGCAGCAAGAATCACCATCTTCGCGTTTCCGTTTGAGCAGGCGTCCTTGGCCTGGCGTTGTCCAAACAACAGGTTGCCCGTTGCGATTGCGTTTTTCAGTTGTCGGCTTAGATCCATTTCATTTCCTCCATTCTCCACGTGTGTTTCTCATGGTTGGAACTTCACTCCTCGGGGATGTAATACAGGGCGACGCTGCCGGTGCCCAGCGAGATGGGTTGACCGACAATGATGTTCTCGGCCACACCGGTCAAGTAGTCCTTCTCACCGATGATACCAGCCTTGAGCAGGTGGTTCACCGTGACCTCAAACGCCGCACGAGCGAGAATGCTGTGCTTGGTTCCGGACACACCGTGTCGGCCGATGGCTCGTACCTCGCCTTCGGAGGTCATCACGTCAGCGACCATCAACAAGTGGCGAACGTCCACTTCAAGTCGAGCACCGTCAAGGGTCATTTGAAGTTCGTTCACAATGGCTTGACGAGCCGCTTCAATGCCCAAATAATTGTAGATTTCGATGATGTTGTTGGTGTAGGTCCTGGAACGGTCGATGTTTTCCAGTTCGCTGACGCGTTGAAGGTTGCTTCCGATGGTTGAAAGGTAGTATTCACCGGTCTTGTCGTCAAGCTGGGGGTTTGCTCGTTCAATGCCCGGGATGCCTTTCAGACGCATGTCTCGAATCTTTTCTTCAAGTTGCAGCANCATGGTGTAGGAAGGCGGGTTTTCCGCCAACTCGGCGAGGTCTTCTTCCGAGTGAACGCCTGGAATCATCGTCAAGGTTGAGGGGTTCTTTTCCTTGTCCGCTTGGACGTAAAGTCGGGTCGCTCGTTCGAGTTTGTCCTTCACCTCAGCGGCCGTCATGCCTTTCTGCTTGAGGTTCCCTTTGTTCAGGTTGAGAACCAGACGGCGCTGTGCGACGTCGGTTTCGAGGGTGGCGATGTTGACGGTGGTCGTCACTTCGATGGCGGCGGCCAGTTTCTTCGCTGCATTTGCATCTTGAATTTGCCCTTCCTTCAATCGAATGGTCATGGTTGGTGTTTGGGGGACCTTCCTGGCGTCAACGATTTCGATGATGCGCGGGAGACCTTGGGTTACGTTCACCGTGGCCACACCGGCGTAGTGGAACGTTCGCATCGTCATTTGCGTACCGGGTTCTCCGATGGATTGGGCCGTGATGATGCCGGCTGCTTCGTACGGGTCGATGCTGGCTCGGTCGAGTGCGACGATGGCTTCATCGATGACTTTCTTGGCCTGTGGTTTGGTGAGTTTCTTTTTGCCTCGGCTGTGGCAGGCCTTCGTCAGATCGGCCAGAATGCGGTTGGTGAATCGCCCTGATCCCGTTGCCTCAACCGCCTCAGCGAGCTTGGCGTACACGGGGTCGTTGGCGAGTTCATTTTCCATGGCTTGCATCTTTCGGTCGTGGTCGTAGGGTTCCATGTCCACGACGGTCTTGGCTCTGGTTCGGCGTTTGCTGGTGCGACCTGCGAGTCGAACCTTGGTGACAGGACCCGAATTTTCTCCATCGCCGTCTCGGCCTTTCTGTGTTGCAGCAAGAATCGTTCCGTGAATGTTACCGGCCGTTTCCGAGTCGGTTTCGCAAATTTTTGCAATGTCCGCTTGGCTCATCACCTTGACATCGTCCCACTTCCGGTCGTCGGCGAGGGCGTGGGCAAAGTTTTCGTCGATGCCCAAATCCATGAGCTTCTTCTTGGTTGCGCTCTTGACGACCATCAGTCTTCACCTCCGTCGTGCTCTGCGGATTCTTCCCATGCGCCCATGTCTTCTTCTTCGGTGCTGAACTCGTAGGAATCTCGGTTGTCCTCCAAACCGCCTTCGGTTCCGAGGGCGGCGTCGACGATGACGTCGATGTTGAACGGGGAGCCGTGCACGCCACGGGAGGGGTCAATGCCGTCTTCGCCGTAGCTGAACTGGATGATGCGGTTGGCCGTGTTTCGGACCGAAAGCATGTCATCGTCGTAGACCTTCAAATCGTCCATGGCGTTGATGAGACGTCGCTGCATGTACCCGGACTTTGCGGTTCGCACAGCGGTGTCGACCAGGGATTCACGACCGGATACGGACAGCATGAAGAACTCCGTTGGTTCCAAGCCGCGCTTGAAGGACGATGCGATGAACCCACGGTCCAGCGCACCGCGGCCGCCTCGCTTGAAGTGAGGAAGCACACGATCGTCGTATCCGCGCTCGAGTCGCTTTCCACGAACTTTGGCTTGACCGATGGACGCTGCCATCATGGTCAGGTTGTCCATTGAGCCACGAGCCCCTGAAATGGCCATGTTGACCGCGGCGTTGGTTGAACCCGACTTGTTGAGCTCGTCCTTGGCGATGTCACCGGCTTCTTGCTTTCCTTTGTCCAGCATTTGCATGATGTTCTCTTCGAGGGTCTCACGAGGGGTTCGACCCGGGCGGGTCTCGTACTTCTTTCCGTCTTTGCCGAACTTCTCGAGTTCTTGCGTGACGCCTTCTTGAGCGCTCGCGTTGGCTGCGTTGATGGCGTCAACGGCGTCGTCGGAGAGGTCTTCGTCGTCGATGCCCGTTGTGAATCCGAGCGAGGTGCACGCTGCGATGGACAATCGAGTGAACTCATCGAGGAACCGAGCGCCCTCCTCCGGGCCGTTCGTCTGTACGATGGCGTCCAAAAGACGGCCGTCTTCAGCACCGATGGCTCGCTTGTCGAGGGTACCGTCGACTTGTCCGTTTCTGACCATCACCATGTCGTTCGAGCGACTGCGGAATCGCAGGTGGATGTTGTCGGGAATGATGAGCGACACGATGTCTTGACCGCGGTAGGCAGGTTCGCCGTTCTCGTCTTTGACGAGTTCAGGCAGAGCGCCCGTGTAGCCGATGTTTCCAAGCATCTCCAAACCGTGGGCTTGGCGAATCATGGTTCCCGGACGAGACAGGAGGTAAGCACCCGAAATGTGGTCGTGGATGCCACCGATGACCGCACCACCGTACCGCGGGGTCAGGATGTGCTCTTGGACACGCATCAGAATCTTCGCTTCAGCGCGGGCCTCCTCGGACTGAATGACGTGCAGGTTCATTTCGTCGCCGTCGAAGTCAGCGTTGTACGGCGTACAAACGGCCAGGTTGAACCGGAACGTGTGTCCCTTCATGACGCGAACTTCGTGCACCATCATCGACATTCTGTGCAGGGACGGCTGTCGGTTGAAGATGACGACGTCGCCGTCGATCAGGTGGCGTTCAACTTGAAGACCGGGCTTGGGGTTGCCGTATCGGTCCAGCGTGGACAGTCGGTCCTCAACACCGGTTCGCTCTTCGCCCCACTCATCGAACGGGCTGCCGCAGTGGGGGCAGGCCACCTCAAGGTGTTCGGGGAAAGGTTCTGGGTTCGGGTTGTCGGCCTGAGCCAATTCGTGCATCCATCGGTAGTGGAGGATGGCCCGAGGGTCGTCGGCGGGGAGTTTTCGCCCGTTTTCATCGAGGCCCTGAAGGTTGTTGAGCGTGGCCGTGTCGTTGACGATGTAGCTCACTTCTTCTTGCTGGTCCATGCCGCTCAGAGCAATTTGCTTCTGCACGACGATGCCGGGAAGGAAGTTGGGAGCGGGCATGACCTCGTGGAGGTCGGGGCGTGCGCCGTGATAGTGGCCGTTCGTGTCAACGCCGCATTCCGGGTTGTGGCACCTGAATCCAGCGTTGATGAGTCGGCTGCGTGCGTTGATTTTGACGCGACGACCATCGCCGCGAACGATGTAGTTGACGCCAGGGTGGACGTCGGGTCCACGAAGAATCATCTGTCGCATCTGCTCTCGATTTCGCGTCGTGACACGAATGGGGACCGTCAGTTCCTTGGCGATCTTGGTCGGAACACCGACCTCGTTGACGCTGAGGTAGGGATCCGGNGAAATCACGGACCGAGCACAGAAGTTGACACGCTTCCCCGAAAGGTTGCTTCGGAATCGGCCTTCCTTCCCTTTCAGACGCTGCGTCAGGGTTTTGAGGGTTCGACCCGAACGATGGCGAGCGGGTGGAATGCCCGATGTTTGGTTGTCAAAGTAGGTGGTGATGTGGTACTGAAGCAGTTCCCAAAGGTCCTCAACAATGAGCTGAGGTGCGCCGGAGTCGCGGTTTTCTCGCAGGCGCTGGTTGATGCGCAGCACGTCAACAAGTTTGTGCGTCAGGTCGTCTTCCGAGCGGTCGCCGCTGTCCAAGGTGATGGACGGTCGGACGGTGATCGGAGGCACGGGGAGCACCTTGAGCACAACCCACTCGGGTCGGTTCTGCTTGTCCATGCCGATGAAGATGAGGTGCTCGGGCGGGATGCTGCTGAGCCACTCACGGACGTCTCGAGGGTTGAGTTTTCGCTCGGTGTTGTCGTGCTTCTCCTTGAAGGTCGTTGGCTTGTCAAGAATGATCTTNCCCTGGGTTGAGCCGCAGTGCATGCAGACCTTTCGCTTGGTTCCCGAGGTGACCTTTTCAACTTCTTTGATGATNTTGGAAAACTCGGTTGAACCCACACCGTGCTTGGTGATGACGTCGCGAATTCGGTTGCGGTAGTAGTCCTGCTCACTCTGTTCGGGGTTGGAACCGGGCGAAGTGCCGGGTTCGCTGTGAAGCAGAATGTTGCTGCAGTCGTTGCACGTGGCCTTCAGAGCGGTTTTGATGAGGTTCACGAATCCGATGTGAATCACGGGCAGTTCCAGTTGGATGTGACCGAAGTGGCCGGGGGAATCTTGGTACTGACAGTTGTCGGTCGGGCAGAGCAAACCGGGCTCGATGACACCCATGTGCGGGTCCATGAGGCCTTGCTTGTAGGCGTGCCCGTCGTCCTTGTAGGTGTCCGCCGTCTTGACTTCAACGGCCGACATCTTTCGGATTTCGCTCGGGTCCATCAGGCCAAATCGAATCTGGGCGATTCGCTTGGGGATCATTGTGCTCTTTCGACTCATCTTCGGTCCTCCAGTTCAAGACGCATGGCCACACCTAAA
>FUFK010038144.1_pt1 | contig 42043 bp, 46 predicted proteins | sample 1021851 | NCBI WGS metagenome assembly FUFK01 (sample SAMEA51879418, study PRJEB19060) | metagenome
TTTACTTTATTCATAATTAAATGGTCGGGGCGGCAGGATTTGAACCTGCGACCCTCTGGTCCCAAACCAGATGCGCTACCAGACTGCGCTACGCCCCGAGATGAATACTAATATAGTAGATAATGTGAATTTCAAAGGATAAATAATAGCAAATTTGAAGAATTTTAAATAAAATCTGCTATATAAATAAGCATGATAATTGCNTGTCCAAAATGTAAAAAAAAATTTGATATCGAGGATAGCTTAATACCTGAAAAAGGAAGATTATTACAATGCAGTTCTTGTGATAATAAGTGGTTTTTTAAAAAGTCTATTGAAGTAAAAAAAAAAGTTGAAAGAATATCCACAAAATCTAAAACTAACAAAATACCCAAAGAAACCGAAGATATTATAATTGAAGCAGAGGAAAATAATACAAAAGTAGAAAATTTAAAAAAAAATAACTTACCAATCTTGAATTTACTTTTAATTACATTGATTAGTTTTGCTGCATTAATAATATTTTTAGATACGTTTAAAATTCAAATAAATAATTTAATTCCTGGTTTTGAATTTTTACTTGAAAATTTTTATGAAACTCTTAAAGATTTCTATTTATTTACAATAGATTTAATAAAGTAATGATAAATTATATTTCAAAACCGTTCAGATGGTTCTTTAAACTAGAGGCAGCTAGTGGGTTAGTTTTATTATTCAGCGCAATATTTGCTTTAATTATAAGTAATTCTACATATGCTGATTTGTACTTTTCAACTTTAGAAAAATATTTATTTATTGGATTTAATGAAATTGGTTTGAAGCTAAGTATATTGCATTGGATTAATGATGCTTTAATGGCCATCTTTTTCTTTTTTGTTACACTNGAAATTAAAAGAGAATTTTTACAAGGTGAGCTNTCTAATTTTAAACAAGCATTGTTACCAATAATTGCTGCAATNGGNGGAATGGTTGTACCTGCCNTATTTTANGTNATNATAAATTTTGGAGACCCGGAAACCTTGAATGGTTGGGCAATTCCATCTGCAACTGATATAGCTTTTTCTTTAGGAGTTTTGTCATTACTTGGAAAAAGAGTGCCTATATCCCTTAAAGTTTTTTTAACTGCTCTTGCTATTATTGATGACTTAGGTGCTATTTTAATAATTGCTATATTTTATTCTGGTGATCTAAATATTGTTTATCTATCTTTAATGTCTGTTGCTTTTATTTTATTGTTATTAATAAATAAATTTAACATTAAGAAATTTTTACCATATCTAATAGTTGGCTTAGCACTCTGGGACTTTACTCANAATTCTGGAATTCATGCAACAATAGCGGGCGTACTTTTAGCAATGACAATTCCNCATAGAAAAAAAGAAAAAGATTTTTCTTTACTTTTAAAAATTGAACACGCAATAAGTCCCTATGTTGCTTTTGGTATAATGCCGTTATTTGCATTTGCTAATGCAGGTGTTTCATTGGAAGGCTTATCTTTTTCATCGTTGATGGATAAGGTACCTTTAGGAATTGTCTTAGGTTTATTTGTCGGTAAACAATTAGGAGTATTTGTTTTTTCNTATGTTTCAATAAAATTAAAAATTGCTCAAATGCCAAANAATTCAAACTGGTTTAATTTTTATGGTGTTGGTATTTTAACAGGAATAGGTTTNACCATGAGTTTATTCGTTGGTAATTTAGCTTTTNTNGAAAATATGCAATACATGGACGGTGTTAAAATTGGAGTTTTAACTGGGTCACTATTATCCACTTTAGCTGGATACTTTCTGATATTACTTACACCAAATAAATAATATAATTGTATGAAATTAAAAATTTTTACCATTTTAATTATATTTATGTTTTTCAGTAAAAAAGGTTTTTCAGAAAACTATGATAAAGTTTTATATGATTTTAAAATCGAAAGCATTACCGGAGAAGTAATTGATTTAAATGAATTTCAAAATAAAGTCGTACTTATAACAAATACAGCAAGTTATTGTGGTTTTACTAAACAGTATTCTGATTTACAAAAATTGTGGCAAAAATATAAAGAAGAAGGTCTAATTGTTTTAGGAGTGCCCTCAAATAGTTTTAATCAAGAGAAAAGCAATGAAAAAGATGTTAAAGATTTTTGTGAGGTAAACTTTAATATTAATTTTCCTATGACGAAAATAACTGAAGTTAAGGGTGACGATGCGCACGAAATCTTTAAATGGGCAAAAAAAAATTATGGAAAATCTGCTGTACCAAAATGGAATTTTCATAAAATTTTAATAAATAAAAAAGGAAAAGTAGAGGATACGTTTGCATCCTTTACTAATCCTATGTCAAATAAAGTTACTTCAAAAATAGAGAGTTTATTATAAATTTAAACTCATCCCATCATATGCAGGTGTAATATTTTTATTAAGTTTCTTTTTAAGTTGTTTATAATCTAAATCTGAATGCAAATTTGTTAAAACTGCTTTTTTTGGTGAAAATTTTTTAATAAATTCCAAAGATTGATCAAGGTTTAAATGAGATGGATGGTTTCGATACCACAAACAATCTATAATTAAATATTTTAGATTTTTGAAATATTTATAATCTTTTTTATAAATTTTACTAACATCACTTATATATGCTAATTTTTTATTAATTATATAACATATACTATTAACATTTCCGTGTTCTACTTTAATGGATCTTATACTTATCTTTTCATTAGTATAATTGATTTTAAATACCTTTTTAATTCTGTTTAATTTTAAAATTGACGGGTATTCTTTAGAATTGGATTTAAAACAATAAGAAAAATTTTTTAGAAGATATTTTCTTGTAGCATCATCAGCATAAACATTAATTGGTTTTTTATTCTTTAGAAAAAATACACGTAGATCATTTATACCGTGTGTTTGATCAGCATGCATATGAGAGTAAAAAACCTTATCAATAGATTTAATTTTATTATTAATTAATTGGGCCCTAAGATCTGGAGAAGAGTCAAATAGTATATTTAAATTTTTGCTTAAAACTACAGCAGAACATCTTGTTCTATAATTTTTTTTATTTTTAGGATCACAATTTCCATAAAAGCCATCAGCACGTGGCACACCCATTGAACTACCACAGCCTAAAATAATAAATTTCATTTTAATTAAAAAATAAATTATTAAAATTCTCAGTAGTAAGTTCTATCAAATCCNAAGTTTTCATATTCTTTAATTGAGCNAGTTTTTCAGCNGTAAATTTAATAAAAGATGGCTCATTTTTTTTACCTCTATTAGGAACGGGTGATAAAAAAGGACTATCCGTCTCTATTAATAATTTTTCATTGGGAATTTTACAAAAAGTTTCTTGTAATTCTAATGAATTTTTGAATGTAATTATTCCACTGGCAGAAAAATAGGCACCCAATGGTATTAATTGATCTGCAAATGATGATGATCCTGTGAAGCAATGCATTAAAATTTTGAGATCTTTGTTAAAATTTTTTTTCAAAATTTCATAGGTTTCATTTTCTGCACTTCTTGAGTGCACAATAATAGGAATTTTAAGAGAAGATGCTGCCTCAATATGATTTTGAAAACTTTCAATTTGTATATCTTTATCACTGTTATTATAATAAAAATCTAATCCTGTTTCACCTACTCCTATAATTTTATTATTAGATTTCACATTATTAATTATATCTTCTTTTTTAATAAAATTATTTTTTGTTTCGTGTGGATGAATACCAAATGTTCCAAATATAATTTCATCTCTTTCAACAATGTCTAAAATATTGGAATAACCTTTAATGTTAGTACAAATTGTTAAAATTTTTTCAATTCCAACGTCCTTAGATCTACTTAAGACTTTGTCTAAATTTGAAAACAGGGGCTCATGATCTAGGTGACAGTGTGAATCAATCATTTTTATTAATTTTTTTAAATAATATATCTAATTTTGAAATTTTCATCTTTTCTTTTAAGAATTTGTTATCTGTAATCGAAGAAAAATTAATCTGTTTTTCATTAATAGAGAAAATACTTAAAACTTTTAAAGTTGTTTGGGGCATTACAGGGTATAATAAAATTGAAATTTTTCTAATTAATTCTAACGAAACATAAACAATAGTATTCAACCTTTTTGTATCAGATTTTTTGGTCCATGGGGCTTGATCATTAAAATACTTATTGGCATTAAATAATTGTCCTACAACAAAATCTATATAGTAGTTAATATTTTGATTATCAATTTTATCAACAATATTATCAATATTAGAACTAAAGTTATTTAATATACTTAAGTCATCATTATTAAATTTGTCAGTACTAGGTATTTCTAAGCCAATATTCTTTTCACAAAAAGCAATTACTCTTTGACACAAATTTCCGTAGTTATTTGCTAAATCACTATTAATACAATTTTCTAATTTTTCTTTTGATATACTGCCATCATTTCCAAAAGAGACCTCTTTTAATAAATAATATCTTAGAGCATCAAGTCCATAAACTTTAATTATTTCAATAGGATCAAGTATATTACCTTTTGATTTTGACATTTTTTCTTCCCCAGACAATATCCACCCATGACCATAAACTCTTAATGGAGGTTTAATTCCTGCAGCTAATAGAAATGCTGGCCAATAAACTGNGTGAAATCGTAATATATCTTTTCCTATCAGATGAATGTTNGCAGGCCAAAAGTTTTTAAATAAATTATTTTTTTCATCGGGATAATTCAATGCACTTAAGTAATTGGTCAGAGCATCTAACCAAACATATATAACATGATCTTTATTTGATGGAACTTTAATACCCCATGAAAATGATTTTCGACTAATAGATAAATCTTTTAATCCACTTTTAACAAAACTTATAACCTCATTTTTTCTTGTTTCTGGCAATATAAATTTTGGATTATCTGAATAAAACTTCAATAATTNATCTTGCCATTTTGATAGTTTAAAAAAAAAGGACTCCTCCTCTACCCACTCAACAGGCGAACCAGAACTTTTACATATTTTTTTACCATCGACTGTATCGATTTCATCATCGTTATAAAAAGCTTCATCTGATACAGAATACCAACCAGCATATTTTGAAAGATATATTTCACCCTTTTTTTCAAGAATGTTCCAAAGGTTTTCAACAGATACGAAATGTCTTTTTTCGGTTGTTCTTATAAAATCATCATTAGATAAGTTTAATATGGATGATANATCCTTGAATGTTTTGCTAATTTCATCACAAAATTTAAGAGGATCTTTATTTGCTTTTTCAGCAGCTCTTTGTATCTTTTGACCATGTTCATCAGTACCTGTTAAAAAAAAAACATTATATCCTTGAATTCTTTTAATTCTTGCAAAAAAATCAGCAACAATACTTGAGTACGCATGTCCCATATGAGGTTTTGCTGACGGATAATATATCGGTGTCGTGATATAAAAATTTTTACTCATTTATTAATGTATTTTTAAATTCAAAAAATAAACTTTCGATATCAAGATTATATTTGATCGTGTTATTCATTTTTAAAATAAAATATTTATATAAATCATAAATTTTATTATCCTTTGATAAATAAAAAGTTTCAAATAGCAAAAAATGGATAAGTTTATAAATAAAAATATTTAATTCGGGATCCTTTTTATATAGTTTTTTTGATATAATATAATTGAGAAGTTCTTTAATTGTATAACTTTCTATATTAATTTCATATTTTTTAGCAAAATTATTTAAAAATACCAAATCTCCAATTGAGTTATACATTTTTAGATAGGTATTATTTATAGTTGAAAAATTCTGATCACCGATAATTTTTTTGGTTATTTGTATTATTGATTTATTTGTAAAATTTATTTTAAAATTGATTGATCTAGATTTAATGGTTTCTANAATTCTATATGANTTATCGTGTATTAAAATAAAATATAAATTTTCTGGTGGTTCCTCTAAAAGTTTTAAAAGTGAATTNGAGGCATTTTTAGTAAGAAGTTCAATATTATCAATCAAAATAAATCTTTTATTTTGATTAAATGAGCTTTTTTGTGAATAATTTATAATATTTCTTATTTGTTCAATTTCTATGTTCTTTTTATTAATTTTAAGATTTATCAAATTAAAGTTAGGATGTGTAGAATTATTCATCAGCTTAAAAGATTTATTATTAATATTTATTTGTTTCGACTCAAAAGAGTAACTATCGTCTTCATTTTTAGATAAAGCATAGTTTATAAAATGTACTGCAAAAGTGTATTTTCCAATACCATTTGCCCCACTCAACAAAATTTTATTTGGTAATAAATTATTATTTAATAGATTATCAAATTCTAAGAATAAATTGTCATATCCATAAAGTTTATAGGTGCTAAGTATATTAGTCATTTAACTTATTAAATCCAAAATTTTATTAATAATTATTTTTTTATTCGCATTTATAGGTAAATTAGAGTCTATGATCATATAGTTTTTTCTTTTTGAAAATATTTTAAAGTATCCCTTTTGAACTTTGCTATAAAATTTACTATTGAATTTGTCATATCTATTTAATCTTTTTCGTTTTTTTAATCTTAATTTTAAGTTTTTTGTACTTACAGTATTTAAAAAGCTAAAACTTGCTTTAAAGTCTTTTAAAATATACGAATTTAATAAATTTATAATTTTAAGACTTAAACCCATACCATAATGCTGATATGCAACTGTTGATTCTGTAAATCTATCAATTAAAATAATTTTTTTTTTAAAGTTTTCTTTGAGGATACTATTATAATTTTCATTTCTTGCAGACAAATAAAGAAATAGGTCAGTTAAATTATGAAAATTAATATTTTTATTTAGTATAAAATCTCTTATTTTTTCGGAGTTTTTTGATCCACCTGGTTCTCTAATGACAATATGCTTTATTTTCTTTCTTTTTAAAAATTTCGATACATTATTTAAATGATAGCTTTTTCCTGATCCCTCAATGCCTTCAAAAACAATGACGGGTTTTTTAGACATCGCCCCATATTAAATAATTAATTGATTTTACAATACGTGAAAATAGGTTTACTTTTTTAACATCATTTAACGCATATACTGGATAAGTGTTTATCAATTCATTGTTAAATAATACTTTTAACTTACCTAACTCTTGGTCTTTTGTAATAGGCGCTTCTATTGGACCGTCATATTCAATAAATGCTTTTATTTTTTTTTTTCTTGCTTTTTTTATAGTCGTGAAAATGTTTTCTTTTGTATATACACCCACTTTGTTTGTTTTACCAAGCCATACATCTACCTCGGTTAATGCAGTGTCCTTACTAGAAATCTTAATAAGATCAAAATTTGTAATACCCCAAGTCAAAAGTTTAATTGATTGTCTAGATCTATCATTCTTTGTATTAAAACCACTAGCAACAGCAATTAGACGTCTTTCATTCTTTTGAATAGACGAGGCAAGTGAATATTTTTCTACAGCTAAATAACCAGTTTTTATTCCATCAGCTCCTATATTTTTATATAAAAGTGGATTTCTATTACCTTGAGTAATTGGATCTCCTCCAGTTCTATCCCAAGTAAATTCTTTTTCTTTAAAATATTCATAGTAGTCAGGATAATTTTTAATTAAGTAGTTAGACATAATTAAAATATCTTTAACAGTTGAATAATTATAAGGATCATTTATTCCAGAAGAATTTGAAAAATTAGTATTTTCCATACCTATTTCTTTTGCTTTTTCTGTCATTAGAATAGCAAATTGTTCCTCGGTTCCTGCAATACCTTCAGCTAGTGCAACACATGCATCATTACCTGATGCAACAATAATACCTTTAAGCAGATCCTCAACGGACACATCGTCTCCTACCATTATAAACATAGATGAATATCCAGCAGTTGATAGTTTCCATGCTTTTTCAGAGACAGTAAAAGTATCATCTAAACTTAGTTCACCATTTTTCAAAAGTTCGAACGCAATAATAGAGGTCATTATCTTTGTCATAGATGCTGGATAAATTTCTCTATCAGGCTCTTTTTCAAATAAAATTTCACCACTACTAAAATCTTGAAGTATTGCGGTTCTTGCTTTTATATCAAAAGCGTGTGAATGACTTTTAAATAAAAGAATACAAATTAATATAAAGAAAATTTTATAAAGTTGTTTAATCATATTTTATTAATTCTATATTTTCAAATCCAAGTGTTTCTATACTATTATATGCTTTTTGTAATGCCTTTAAACTTAAATAAGGACCAGTAAAAACTCTAAATTTATTTTCATTAATTTTATTGATGTCTGTTTTCTTTATATTCAACTCAGATTTGATTCTTTTAACCATTTGCTTAGCGGTATTTAAATAATAAAAATCAGCTATTTTTATTACATACTTAAATTCATTATTTATTTTCTTTTTAATTTTCTTTTCATCAGTGTCATTGAGATCGTTAACACTAATGCTATCTACAGGCGCTTTGTCAGCAACCTTTTTTTCTTCCTCAAATGTTTTCGCTTTTTTTGCAATAAAAGAAGCATTATCCCTTATTTCTTCAATAAAGATATACGGCTCATTTATATCAATTTCGAGCTCTTTAGAAATTCTAATTGAAACCACAGAATTATTAAAACTTGGATAATTTGCTTTTTTTCCAACTTTTGCAATAATAGTTTTACTATTAAACGGGTTGGTTATTTTTACAGAAGTTCCCTTTCTGAGATTTCTTTGAAATATAATAAGATCTCTTTCATCCATTTTTTTTGATATAGTCTTATCATTGTATAATTTATCATTATAAATTAGAGCAAATCCATTGTTTGAAAACTTTTCAAAAATTGGGTCTACATTTACAGTTTTATAATTATTTGATGCACATGACGTAATTAAAACTATTAACAATATTAAAAAAAAATTATATTTCATTGGTAAATTTATTTTTTAAAGTGCATACAGCAAGAGCAAATCTCAAAGATCTATTCCAATTAAGTATTTTCTCGTAATTATCAAAAACTATGTATGCAGGATTAAGTTTATTTGGATTTTCAACAATCTCAAAGTCAGGTGTAATTATACCTACTATTTGGTTATCATCAAAATTTAAATTAGCATTTAATATATATTTTTTAAAAAACTTAAGTTTTTTTTTATTTTTAATTTTTCTTGCTGAGCTATTTAAATACTTTTCAGGAATATTTTCTTTAAGATTTACTGGAATAAAACAAGGTTCCTTTTTTTTCCACCCAATTCTATTTAGATAATTAGCGGCTGATGCAAAAGCATCTTCATTTTTTTTTAACTCAATCAAGTTGTTATTATTAAAATCAATAGCATACCTATCAATAGTTGTTGGCATAAATTGGAAAAAACCAAATGCACCTGCCCAAGACCCAAATAAAATTTTATGATCTATGATATCTTTGTCTACTAAATCAAGCACAGTAATAAGTTCATTTGTAAAAAATTCACTTCTTCTTTTGTCAAAACTTAATGTTGCCAAAGAAGATATTATATCCATTTTTCCAACATAGGTCCCGTAGTTAGTTTCAATACCCATAAGTGCCAATAATAATTCTTTTTCAACTCCAAAAGACGCTTCTACTGTGTCAATAAGTTTTTGATTATTTTTATAAATTTTCATTCCAGAAATAACTTTTTTTCTATTAGATCTTTTTGAAATATATGTTTTGGTATCCTCATAAAATTCAGGTTGAAAACGATCATACTCAATCACTTTTGGCAAAAATTTGACATCTTTCATTACTAGATCAAAAGTTTTTTCCGAAATTCCTTTTTTTAAAGAATATGTTTTAAAATTCTGAAGCCACTCATTGAAATTATGTTTTTCAGCACTTGCAAAAGAAATATTTATTAAAGTACAAATAATTATTAATTTAATTATTTTCATATAGATCATTCAAATAAATAAATACAGCAATCCAAATCAAAATAAAACTAATTAACTTCTGTGAATTTAATGGCTCATTATATAGATAATAACCTAATAAAAATTGGAGTGTAGGAGTTATATAGAACACCATGCCCGTAGGTCCAAGGCCACAAAGTTCAACTCCCCTAACATAAAGATATAGTGGTATCACAGTCATAGGTCCAGCTAGCATAAAGATAAACATCAATTTAGGATTTGATATATCAAAATCGTTTAAATTATTTTGAACTATTAAATAAAATGCTATCAAAATTACTGGTAAAATAAATAAACTCTCCACAAGAAGACCGATGTCAGTATCTACTTTAACCTTTTTTCTTAATAAATTGTAAAAGCTCCAGCTTAAAGCAACAATTAAGCCAACCCATGGTATAGATTGATAATCTGAAAATATTAAAAAAATAATTGAAACTATAACTATAATGACTGAGAGCTTGCCTTTATAACTCAATTCTTCTTTAAAAAAAAAATATCCTAAAAATACACTTATAATTGGCATAATAAAATACCCAAAACTAGCATCTATAACTCTATCTGTACTAACCGCGTAGATCCAAACTGCCCAATTAGTAAAAATTAAAATTCCAGAAAAAAAAAGTAAAGTTAGTTTTTTTTTATTATTGAATACATCAGTTATTTTTCTAAATTTATAAAGTAAAAGCGAAGTGAGAACTAACATTACAGTAGTCCAAAAACTTCTATGTATGACAACTTCAATGTGTCCCGCAAAGGCTATATATTTAAAATAAATAACACCGATTACTCCCCACCAGAATGATCCAGCAGCCGTAAGTAAAATACCTTTATTAAAATTATTATTTTTTGACACAATAACAAATGAAATAAACNATTTTGTTCTTGAAATATATATTAATAATCGTAAAACACTTGCATACGGAGAGATGGCTGAGCGGTTGAAAGCACCGGTCTTGAAAACCGGCAAAGGGGCAACTCTTTCCTGGGTTCGAATCCCAGTCTCTCCGCCATTACATTTTAAATTCTTGAAACTTTTTAATTAAATTAAGCATTTCAGGATTNTTTATTTTATCTTGAAATTCTTTTTTTTTAATAGACATCAATAATTGATCATCCATATTCACAAATTCATTTAAAACCTTTAAATCATTTTCATCGATTTTATCAATTATACTTCTTACAAAACCTTGCATTAATTTATCCATTTCTTTTGTTCCACGATAAGACGCACGGTATAAAATTTTATTTTTAAACAGTTCCTTATTAAATGACATAGTTATATAACTTATACATGGCTAATATTGATTACTTATTATCAGATATAAATAACATAAATGGCATAGGTTCCAAAACAGCAAAATTACTAAGAAGAAAGAATATAACAACAATTTTTGATTTACTTTGGAATTTACCAAGAGATTTTGTAGATAGGACCAAAACATATAAAATAAGTGAATTAGAGATTGGTAAGGTTCAAACTTTTAATGTAATAGTAAAAAAATATAACTTTCCACGAATTAGAAATTTACCAAATAAGGTATTGTGCGAAGATGAAACAGGTAAACTTGATTGTATTTTTTTTAATAGCTACGAAGGATACATTAGAAAAATTCTACCATTAAATCAAAAAGTAACTATTAATGGTAAAGTAAATTTTTATAATAGCAGATACCAAGTTGTAAATCCGACAAATATATCATCTGATGAAAATTCAATAAAAAAAATTCAATCTACATATAGTTTAACTGATGGATTAAATGAAAAAAAATACCAAAAAATTATTCAAAACGTTCTTGAAAAATTACCAAACCTTGATGAATGGTTGAGTAAAGATGTTTTAAAAAAATTTAATAATATTTCTTGGAAAGAATCTATTTTAAAACTTCATGATCCTAAAAATTTTAATGCCAAAGGTGATTTTTTAAATAGGTTAATATTCGATGAAATATTATCAAACTTTTTGATAAGTTGTAATATTAGACGAAAAATTAAAAAAATAAAAAAAAATAAAAAGAAATTTAGTAATGATCCATATAATTCTATTTTAAAAAAAATAAACTTTAATCTCACAATTGATCAAAAAAAGGCAATAGAGGAAATTAATAAAGATCTTAAGTCAGATAGAAAAATGTTTAGACTTTTGCAAGGGGATGTGGGAAGTGGCAAAACAATAGTTTCATTAATTGCTAGCTTGAATGTTATATACAGCAAATTTCAAGTAGCCTTTATGGCACCAACAGAAATTTTAGCTAAACAACATTATAATTTAGCAAAGAAATTATTTAATGATAGCATAGAAATTAATCTATTAACTGGCAAGACTGAAAATAAAGAACGCAAAGCTATATTAAAAAATTTATTAAATGGCAAAGTAGATTTATTAATTGGAACCCATTCNCTTTTTCAAGAAAAAATAAATTATAAAAAATTAGGCTTAATAATTATCGATGAACAACATAAATTTGGTGTGAATCAGCGAAAAAAACTCTCAGATAAAGCAGGAAAAAATTGTGATGTATTAGTTATGTCTGCAACACCAATACCTCGTACAATGATAATGACAATTTATGGTGATATGGATACATCAATTATAANATCCAAGCCTAAAAATAGAAAAGAAATAAANACTTATAGTAANAATGATAAAAATATAAATGATGTTATAAATTTTGTTAATAAACAAATCAACTTAGGAAATCAAATATTTTGGGTTTGTCCGTTAATTGAGGAGTCTAAGAAAATTGATCATCAATCATCAATTAAGAGATACGAAAGTCTAAAAAAAATTTTTAGAAATAATGTTGGTTTACTTCATGGATCATTAGAAAAAAATGAAAAAGATCGTATTTTATTAGATTTTCTAAATAAAAAAATAAATCTTATAGTTTCAACTACTGTAATTGAAGTAGGTATCGATTTTCCNAATGCNAATGTAATNGTNATTGAAAANGCTAATAAATTTGGTTTATCCCAACTTCACCAATTACGTGGAAGAGTCGGTCGTGGTGATAAGGAATCATATTGTATATTGATGTTTAAAACTAACTTGAGTGAAAATGCAAAAAAAAGAATAAAAATTTTAAAATCTAGTAATGATGGTTTTAAAATATCCGAAGAAGATATGAAATTGAGAGGTTATGGTGATCTTCTAGGTTTTAAACAAAGTGGTTTAAAAAATTTCAGATTAGCTGATCCTATTCAAAATCAAGATTTATTTTTTCTAGCAGAGAAAGAAATTAAAAAAATTGAAGAGCGAAATGAAAGCTTAGATAAATATTTTCAGTTGTTAAAGCTTTATGATCGTGCGGATATATTAAATGATATAGTTTAATTATTTTGGTGCAGATGTTCCTGCAGAAACTATAAATTTAGACGCTTCCTCAAACGTCATATCCAAATAAACTACATCTTTTTCAGGAAACATTAATAAAAATCCACTAGTAGGATTTGGTGTTGTTGGTAAAAAAACATTTATTAGATCTTGTTCGGTTTTTTTTGAAATTTCTGTTTTATTTTTTTTTGTTGCAAAACCTACAGCCCATGTTCCTTTTCTTGGATATTCAACTAAAACTACACTTTTTTTATTATCATCTTTGCTTGTAAAGCTTTCGGTCATTTGGGTTATTGCCGAATATATTGTTCTTAAAATTGGAATTCTTTTTAATAAATCATTAATTATTTGAAGAATCTTTTTTCCAATGAAAGAGAAAGATAGCCCACCAACAATAGTGATAAATAAAACTGATAATAAAATTTCTAAACCAGGTATTGAAAAAGGTAAATAATTATTTGGATTAATCTCAGAAGGTATTATTTTTGAGGATATTTGAATTAAAAATTTTGTTAAATAAAGGGTAATTCCTATTGGTATAAGAACAACTACACCAGTTATAAAGTAATTTCTTAATGTAGAGCTTAATTTTTTTCTTTTTTTTTTTAAATCAGACATAAAATATTAATAACTTGAGTAGATTACAAAACTAATAGCTAATACAAATAAAAATGCTAAAATTTTATTGTTTAAGTTCATGAATCTTATATTTATATTATTATAATAAATAATTTAAATGAATAGAAGAAAATTTATACAATACTTGGGTTGTGGTTGTGGTGGATTGCTGTTGAATTCATGTGCATCTGTGCCCATCACAGACAGAAAACAACTTAGAATCATACCAGAGTCTAAATTAAATGCTCAAGCATCCCAAATATACGAAAAGATAAAAGAAAAGGAAAAACTTGTTACAAAAGGAAATGATTTAAAAATGATTAAAGATATTGGTAAAAAGATGGAGGATTCTATTGGTGAATATTTCTATCAATCAAATTTAAAAGATCCAACTGTAAATTTTCAATGGGAATATATTTTAATTGATAATAAAAAAATTAAAAATGCTTGGTGTATGCCAGGAGGAAAAATTGCTGTGTATACTGGAATACTAGATGTTACTAAAAATAAGAATGGTCTTGCTGCAATAATGGGTCACGAAATTGCTCATGCAGTAGCAAAACACTCTGTTGAGCGAGCTAGTAGAGGTGTAATCTTAAACACAACAATACAAATTACTGATATTTTAACAGGTGGTAAGGTGAGCCAGGTAAATAGAACAACAGGAATGGATACTGTTGGTTTGTTAGCACAATTAGGAATAATGAATCCATTTAGTAGAAAACAAGAAAGCGAAGCTGACTACTTAGGCTTAATTTTTTCTTCATTATCTGGATACGATATAAGAGAAACAACAAAAATTTGGGATAGAATGAAAGAAGCTAATAAAGGCAAAGCACCACCAGAATTTATGAGCACTCACCCTTCTGCAGACAATAGAATAAAAAAAATAAACGAATGGATAAATGACGTAACTATAAATTATCCACCAATAAGCACATCTTAAATTTTATTATCTAAAATTTCTTTAGTAAATAAAGATTGTGGAAATTTTTTAATAGTATCCAAACCTTTCATTCCTATTTCTTTTCTTTCTTTATCGTTTTTGATTAGGTAAATAATTTTTTCACATATTTGCTCATATTCGCATGCACAAATTGAGTCAAGGTATTTATTATTTGATTTTGTGTCGCTACCTACCTCGCTTACAACTGTGATACCATTTGTAAGTAAATAAAAAACTCTTATAATTTCAAAAATTTTTGAGTCATACATATGCATGTTTAAAACTATTTTTGAATTAGCTATGAGCTTATCTCTCTCTTTTTCGTATACACCAAAAACAGTTTTTACTTTTATTTTATTTTCAATTAATTTATCGATAATATATTTTCTCCTAGGATTTATTGATCCATAAAATAAAACATCTATATCTTTATCTGTTGATGGTTTAATTCTATTAAGCTCTTTTTGATAGCCTATATTAAAAAGTTTTCCTTCAATATTATTTTTTTTAAATAAATATTCTAAATTGTAGTTACTATAGTCCCAAAATGTAATTTTTTTTGAAGATAAGCTTATTATTCTCTTTTTCCAATTATCATTGATTGACTCTATTTGCTCGGTATTAAAAATTATTGTATTTGGAGGGATCGAGTCTAAAAGATTATCATTTAAAAGATGAGCACCAATTAATATATTTATATTTGAAGGATTTGGGTCAAAGAAGTTAAATGAAATTTGAGCATTTATATTTAAATCTTTACTAGAAAAGTAGATTAATTCAGCGATTTCTTTAAAAGCTAGGTAGTGTATATAATTTTTAGGTTTAATTACACATACGTTAATCATACTTATGGTGAGCCGTGTTGGACTCGAACCAACGACCCATTCCTTAAAAGGGAATTGCTCTACCAACTGAGCTAACGGCCCAAAGAGGTTTCTTATAAGGTTTTTTTTAATATAATCAACGAATAAAAAGCATCACAAGATATCTATATATTTATCGTGAAACTTTAAAAATGTTCCTTTTTTAATATTATCTCTTATAGAGTGCATTAATTCTTGATAAAAGTTAATATTATGAAGAGTTAACAACATTGATGCTAATATTTCATTCGTATTAAATAAATGATTTAAATAATTTTTTGAATATTTATTAAGGTTAAATTTGTCACAATTAGCATCTAGAGGCATATTGTCCTTCTGATACTTTGAATTTCTTAAATTTATTCTTCCCTGCCAAGTAAATGCTAATCCTGTTCTACCTGATCGAGAGGGCATGACACAATCAAACATATCTATACCTCGTTTTACAGCACCCAAAATATCTGCTGGTGTTCCAACACCCATTAAATACCGTGGTTTATCAGCAGGCATAAATTTTGTAATACCATCTAAAACATCAAACATTTCTGTTTGGGTTTCTCCTACTGCTAATCCTCCTACAGCATATCCATCGAAATCTATTTTTTCTAATTGTTCTAATGACTCTTTTCTTAAATCGTTAAATAATCCTCCTTGAATTATTCCAAATAATGCTTTGTGTGGATTCAAACCAAAAGCTTTTTTTGATCTTTGTGCCCAATATGTTGATAGAGAAAGCGACTTCTTAATAATATTTTTATCAACAGTTTTTTTAGGACATTCATCTAATACCATTAAAATATCGGAGTTTAGTCCTTTTTGAATTTTAATACTCTCTTCGGGACTTAGAACAAACTCTTTACCATCAATGTGCGAATTAAATATTGCTCCTTTTTCGCGATCAATCTTTGTTAATTTAGATAATGACATTACTTGAAAACCACCAGAGTCTGTTAATATTGGATAAGGCCAATTCATAAATTTATGTAAACCTCCAGCGCTAACCACTCTATCAACTCCTGGTCTTATCATTAAATGATATGTGTTACCTAAAATTACATCAGAACCAGTTTCTTTTATGTCATCCATAAAAGTTGCCTTAACAGTAGCTTGGGTTCCTACGGGCATAAACGCCGGTGTTCTAATGTCGCCCCTATGAGTACTTATTATACCTGTTCGTGCTAAATGATCATTGCTTTCAACATTAAAAGTAAATTTTTTTAATGTCATTCAACATACTATTTAGATTTAAAACTTAATATTTTGTCTGGATCACTAACAGACCCGTTAGGTCCATCACCTCTTTTAATTTTTTCAACAAATTCCATACCTTTAATGACTTTGCCAAATACAGTATAACTTCTATCCAAATGAGATGCTTCCTCAAAACAAATAAAAAATTGACTATTTGCACTATCTGGATTTGATGACCTTGCCATCGAAACTGTNCCTTTTACATGAGGCATATTATTAAACTCAGCTTTTAGATCAGGTAAATCTGAACCACCCATACCTGCTCTACTCAAATCAAAATCTTTACTTGAGGAATTTCCAAACTTTACATCACCTGTCTGTGCCATAAAACCATCAATAACTCTGTGAAAGACAACGTTATCATAAAGTCCATCATTTGCTAATTTTTGTATTCTTTCAACATGTTTTGGTGCTACATCAGGAAATAATTGAATTTCAACATCTCCATCTTTTAATTTAAGTATCATAATATTCTCCTTTGATTGGGTTATGTTTGTTATTAATAAGAAAAAAAAGATTAAAATATAAAATTTATTCATACTTTTGTTTTAAAGCCTTTATTACGCTCTTTGAAGTAAATTTATTTATTGATCCACCTAATTCGATAATCTCTTTTACGAATTTTGATGAAATAATTTGATTTTCTACATCAGACATTAAAAACATAGTTTCCACGTTAGTATTTAATTTTCTGTTCATTCCAGCAAGTTGAAATTCATATTCAAAATCAGAAACAGCTCTAAGCCCCCTTAGAATTATATTNGCTTTCATTTTTTTACATAAAGCTGTAGTTAAACAATTAAATGAAATTATCTTAATTTTACTTTGACTCATTTTTAAATCAGTAAAAAGAGATTTTCTGACCAAAGAAACTCTTTCCTCAGAGTTAAACAAGTAATTTTTATTACTGTTTTCCGAAATTGCCACTATTAATCTGTCTCCAATTTTTAGGGCTTTTTTAATTAAATCAATATGTCCAAAGGTAATTGGATCAAAAGTCCCTGGATATAAAATAGTTTTCATTATATTAAATTATCATCAATTTTAATTGCTGATACTACTTTTTCATCCCCTGTTAGCTTTATTATTCTTACACCTTGGGTATTTCTACCAGCAACTCTAATTTCTTTCACCGCTACTCTGATAACTCTTCCTTTATTNGTCGATATCAAAATTTCATCACCTTCATTTACAGAAAAAGATGAGGAGACATTTCCATTTCGCTTAGAATTCACAATGCCGATTATTCCCTTTCCTCCTCTATTTGTAACTCTAAAATCATGGTCTAATGTTCTTTTGCCATATCCATTTTCTGTAATGGATAAAATAAATTTTTCTTTTGCTTTAGATTCTAAAGCTTCATCTTTGCTTTTCTTTTTTGAGTTTTTCTGCTCATTATGTTGAATTATAGATAAAGAAACTACTTCATCATTTTCAGCTAGATTTAGTCCTCTAATGCCTTTTGAAGACCTTCCTTTAAAAACCCTAAGTTTTTTTGACTCAAATCTTATGCATTTTCCAAGCTTGGTACTTAAAATAATGTCTTGATCATTTTTGCAAATTTTTACACCTATAATTCTGTCATTATTATCCAATTTCATAGCAATTTTACCAGAGGCATTTATAGATGAAAAATCATCCAAACTATTTTTTCTTATTTTGCCCTTACTTGTTGCAAAAACTATATGCATATCACCTATTTTTTCTTTTTCTTCAGGAAAAGGCATTATTGAACTTATAGATTGGTGATTTTTAAGAGGTAATATATTAAACAATGATTTACCTTTAGATGCAGATGTGCCCTCAGGTATTTTCCATGCTTTGATTTTGTATACTAGACCTTCAGTAGAGAAAAATAAAACTGATGTGTGTGTATTTACAGATAGAGTTTGTACAACAGAATCTTCTTGTCGTGTTTTTATACCTGCTTTTCCCTTCCCACCTCTTTTTTGTTGTTTAACCGCACTTAATGATCCTCTTTTTATGTAGCCTTGTAAAGTCACTGTTATCAAAACAGATTCTTTCTGAATTGTTTCTTCAATATCATAATTCAAGACAGCATCTATAATTTTAGTTCTTCTTGGAACTGAAAATTTTTCTTTAATAGCCTTAAGCTCACTACTTATTACATTCATTAATTCTTTTTTTGAGTTAATTATTTTTTTAAATTGAGCTATAAGATCTGAAAGTTTTTTTATTTCTACTTCTATCTCATTGATACCTAAAGCCGTAAGTTTTTGTAATCTTAATTCTAATATAGAATTGATTTGTATATCAGTAAGACTATATGAACTTTTTGAATTTTTTCCTTCAATCATTTTTATAAATTTCATTGATTTATTAATTTTCCATTTTATTTTCGATAATTCTTTTTTTGCATCATCAGGTGTTTTTGATGATCTGATTACTTTTATAACTTTATCTAAATTTTCAACTGAAACTGATAACCCAATTAAAACATGTGCTCTATCTTCTGCTTTTTTTAAATCATGTTTTGTTTTTTTAATTACGACATCTTCTCTAAATTTTAAAAAATGATCTATAAAATCTTTGAGGTTACATGTTTTGGGTTTTTGATCTACAATAGCTAGAGTATTAAATCCAAACGAGCTTTCTATTGAAGTATACTTATACAATTGTCTTTTAACAGTTTCTGGCTCAACACCTCTTCTTAAATCAATTGCAACTCTAACACCTTCTCTATTTGACTCGTCACGAATATCGCTAATACCCTCAATCTTTTTTTCTCTGACAAGTTCTACAATTCTTTCATTGAGTGATGATTTGTTAACCTGATAAGGTATTGATGTTATAACAATTCTTTCTTTTCCATTAGTTCTTTGCTCTATTTTAATTTCTCCCCTAATTTTAAATGAGCCTCTTCCATTTTTATAACCTTCTTTAATTATATTTTTTCCTATTATTGTTCCACCAGTTGGAAAATCTGGCCCAGGAATATGTTTCATTAATTCGTTTATTTTTATATCTCTGTTATTAATGAAAGCTAAAGTACCATCTATCACTTCTCCAAGATTGTGAGGAGGAATACTTGTTGCCATACCAACAGCTATACCACCAGCACCATTTACTAATAAATTTGGATATTGCGCAGGCAAAACAACAGGCTCTTTTTCGGTTTCATCGTAGTTGCTCTTAAAATTTACAGTTTCTTTATCAATATCGTCGATTAAAAACTGTGAAATTTTTGCAAGTTTTGTCTCTGTATATCTCATGGCTGCTGGAGGGTCTCCATCAATAGATCCAAAATTTCCCTGACCATCTATAAGAGGAAGGCTCATTGAAAATTCTTGAACCATTCTTACCAAAGCATCGTAAACAGCTTGATCACCATGAGGATGATATTTACCTATTACATCACCAACAATTCTTGCTGATTTTCTAAATTGTTTTGACCAATCGAAACCGCCTTTATGCATAGCATATATAATTCTTCTATGAACAGGTTTGAGGCCGTCCCTAACATCAGGAAGAGCTCGACTTACAATTACACTCATTGCATATGATAGATAAGATGAGCTCATCTCATCATACATAGCTATAGGTTTTATATTATTGTTTTTAATTTTTTCAATTTCTGGCATAAAAACTAAAATGGAATTTCATCATCCAAATCGTTTTGAGATGCTTGAGACGTATTTTCAATTGATTGATTGTTATCTTGATTTGATGATATTGAACTATTACCACTACCTAACATTGTGAGTGATGAGTTATATCCTTGGATAACTACTTCAGTAGAATATTTATCCTGACCAGTACTTTCATCTTTCCATTTTCTAGTTGAAATCTGGCCCTCTACATAAATTTGAGCACCCTTTTTTAGATACTGCTTAACAACATTTACTAAACCTTCATTAAATACAACTATACGGTGCCACTCCGTTTTTTCTTTTTTTTCACCAGTATTTTTATCTTTCCAGGATTGACTAGTAGCTAAACTAAGCCTAGCAACACTTTTCCCATTTACCATTTCTTTTATTTCAGGATCTGCGCCTAAACGACCAATTAATAATACTTTATTTAAACTTCCAGCCATAATATTTTAAAGATGATATAAATATAATTAGTATTTATATCATAAAACAACTTGAATATTAATTTTATTTATTTAAAGCAACAAAAATTATGCTCAAAAACATAGTTATTAAAGGGGCAAAAGAACATAATTTAAAAAATGTATCTTTGACCATTCCAAAAGAAAAATTTGTGGTAATTACAGGACTTTCCGGGTCAGGTAAATCCTCATTAGCCTTTGATACAATCTATGCTGAAGGTCAAAGAAGATATGTGGAAAGTCTATCAGCTTACGCACGTCAATTTTTAGATAAGATGAAAAAACCAAATGTTGATTTGATTGAAGGACTAAGTCCAGCAATTTCAATTGAGCAAAAGAATACTTCCAAAAATCCTAGATCTACTGTTGCCACAGTTACAGAAATTTATGACTATATGAGAGTACTGTATGCACGAGTTGGTATACCCTACTCACCCTTTACTGGAAAAAAAATTGAATCACAAACTATTACTCAAATGGTTGATAAAATTAAAGAGATACCAAAAAAATCAACTATTTATGTTTTTGCACCAGTAGTAAGAGGTCGTAAGGGTGAATACAAAAAAGATATACAGGGTTTTAAAAGACGTGGTTTTAGAAAGATTAAAGTTGATGGTCAGCTTTACGAAATTGATAAAGTTCCTGAATTAAATAAAAAAGTAAAACACGATATTTACGTTTTGGTAGACCGTATAGTTTTGAATAGTGATTTAGGTAATAGATTAGCCGAGTCACTTGAGACAGCTTTAAATCTTTCAAATGGTTTAGTTTTTGTTGAACATGAAAACGAAACATTGCCTGCAAAATATAGAAAAACCGAGAAGATAATATTTTCATCAAAATTTGCATGTCCTGAAAGTGGTTTTACTATTGAAGAGATTGAGCCAAGATTATTTTCTTTCAACAGTCCTTATGGTGCATGTGAAGAGTGTGAAGGTATAGGTATTAAATTAAATGTGGATCCAAATCTAGTTGTGCCTAATGTAAAAAAAACCATAGCTGATGGTGCTATAGAACCATGGGCTAAATCTTCAAGCTTATATTATGCACAAACATTGTCATCTTTAGCAAAACATTATGATTTTTCTCTTAATGATAAATGGGAAAAACTTCCCAAAAAAATAAAAGATATAATTTTGTATGGATCTGATGAAGAGGAAATAAAATTTAGCTATGATGATGGATATGAGAAATATTCACATAAAAAAACATTTGAGGGTGTGATTAATAATCTTGAACGTAGATATTTGGAAACTGATAGTGATTGGAAAAGAGAGGAAATATCACAATATCAATCCGATACAAAGTGTGAAGTATGTAAAGGATATAGACTAAAAGAGGAAGCCTTATGTGTAAAAATTAATAGTCTCCATATAAGTCAGGTTACTGAAAAATCAATAACAGAGGCCCAAATTTGGTTTAAAGATCTAGAAAATAATTTGAGCAAAAGAGATCTGAAAATTGCAGAACATATACTAAAAGAAATCAATGAAAGATTAAATTTTTTATTAAACGTTGGTCTTGACTATTTAACCCTATCAAGAGAGTCTGGAACTTTGTCAGGTGGTGAAGCACAAAGAATTAGATTAGCCTCACAAATNGGATCAGGTTTAACAGGTGTCTTATATGTTTTAGATGAACCGTCTATTGGCTTACACCAAAAAGATAATGTTAAATTAATAAACGCTTTAAAAAGATTAAGAGATTTAGGTAATACTGTAATCGTNGTTGAACATGATACAGAGACAATGGAAAATGCTGATCACATTATAGACTTGGGACCAGAGGCAGGAAATAGAGGTGGTGAAGTAATAGCGCAAGGTTCATTTTCTGATATTACTAAAAATGAAACTAGTATAACTGGCAAATACCTTTCAAATAAAAAATATATTCCAATACCAAAAAATAGAAAGTTAGCAAAAAATGGAAGATTTTTACAATTAGGCGGAGCTACAGGTAATAATTTAAAAAATGTAAATTTAAAAATTCCATTTGGATGTTTTACTTGTGTTACAGGTGTATCTGGTAGTGGAAAATCGACTTTGATCTTACAAACACTTTATAACGCCTTAAACTTAAGTTTAAATAATAACAAATCAAGAAAGATACCAATGCCTTTTAAAACCTTTAAAGGGATAGAGTTGGTAGATAAAATAATAAATATTGATCAGTCCCCAATTGGAAGAACTCCAAGATCAAATCCCGCAACATACACAGGAGCATTTGGTCCTATAAGAGATTGGTTCACAAGTTTACCAGAGTCTAAAAGCAGAGGTTATAAACCAGGAAGATTTTCTTTTAACGTTAGAGGCGGAAGATGTGAGGCATGCGAAGGTGATGGAGTTATAACATATGAAATGCATTTTTTACCTGACGTATATATAACTTGTGATGAATGCAAAGGAAGTCGTTACAACAGGGAAACTCTAGAAATAAAATTTAAAGATAAAAGTATAGCAGATGTTCTTAATATGACAGTTGATGAAGGATGTGAGTATTTCGAAAATATTCCAAATATAAGATCAAAACTTTTAACTTTGAAAAAAGTTGGATTGGGATATATAAAAATTGGCCAACAAGCTACAACCTTATCTGGTGGAGAAGCACAAAGGATTAAATTAGCTAAAGAACTTTCCAGAAGATCTACAGGAAGAACTATCTATATATTGGATGAACCTACAACAGGACTCCATCAACATGATATCAAAAAACTTTTAGAAATATTGCATACTTTTGTTGCTACAGGAAATACTGTTGTGGTTATTGAACATAACCTAGATGTAATTAAGACCGCTGACCACATTATTGATATGGGCCCAGATGGGGGTGTTAAAGGTGGAAATATTATCGCAGAGGGAAAACCTGAGGAAATAATTAAAATTAAAGCAAGTTATACTGGTCAATTTTTAAAGGAAATGCTTGAAAATAAAATCAAAAAAATTGCCTAAAGACAAATAAAAATATAATATTATAGCTTTATGAATAAAATTTTATCATCGTTACCAAAAACAATTCACACTTCAATAGCAATATCAATTTTACTTTTTTTAGGACTTTTTTTTAATAACGAGGGTTTTGATTTTGATAGGATTTTTTGGAGTTGGTTATTAAGATATATCCACGTAGTAGTAGCAATAATGTGGATTGGATTATTATGGTACTTTAATTTTGTTCAAATTCCCAACATGCCAAACATTCCAGATGACCAAAAACCAGCAATAGGTAAAGTAATAGCTCCTGCTGCACTTTTTTATTTTAGATGGGCTGCTTTTGCTACTATCGTATCCGGTCTTATACTCGCATGGCTTAATGGTTATGTGCATGATGCATTAATATTAGGCATAGGATCTGGTGGAGGCAAAAATACTGCTATTGGAATAGGTATGTGGCTTGGTTTGATAATGGCTTATAATGTTTGGTTCGTAATTTGGCCTAACCAAAAAAGAGCTCTTGGTATTGTAGAGAGTGATCCTGAAACGAAAGCAAAATCTGCAAAAACAGCTATGCTATTTTCAAGGACTAATACGCTTCTTTCCTTGCCAATGTTATTATCAATGGTAGCTGCTCAAAACCTATATTAATTCTCTTCTTTAACAATAGTTTTATAGTTAACTTTTAAGTTTACTAATATTGGATTCGCTATAAAAATTGACGAATAGGTACCAAGAATAACACCAAGTATCATAGCAAAAGAAAATCCTTTTAAAATCTCACCTCCAAATAAAAATATTGATAGTAATGCCAATAGCGTTGTTACTGATGTAATTATAGTTCTAGATAAAGTTTCATTGATAGAAAGATTTGTTAAATCAAAAATTTTTAAATCAATATGCTTTTTCAAATTTTCTCTAACCCTATCGAAAATTACAACTGTATCGTTCATTGAGTATCCAACGATAGTTAAAATTGCAGCAACAATAGAAAGGTTTACCTCTAGACCTATTAATGAGAATATACCCATGGTTATAAGAACGTCATGAAATAAAGCTAGGATTGCACCAATACTGAATTGCCATTCAAAACGTATCCAAATATAAAATAACATTGCTCCAAGCGATACAGCTATTGCTATTAAGCCACCTTTTAATAATTCTGCGCTTACTTTTGGACCTACATTTTCCACTCGCCTAATTTCGTATCCTGATCCAATTGATGCATTTAAATCCTTTTTAATATTTTGAATTAAATCTTTCTCAGGACCTTTTTTTTCAAATTTAATTAAGAAATCATAATCCTCACCAAAATTTTTAATTGCTACATCTCCTAAATTCATTTTTGAAAAAGAACTTCTTAAACTTGAAATATTAATTTGTTTATCAATAGCTCTGAGTTCAATTAAAGTTCCTCCTTTAAAGTCTATACCAAAATTTAGCCCTTTAAATATAAGTAATAAAATTGAAATAATAGCCAGTCCACTAGAGATAAGTGTAAATAATTTATAATATTTATTAAATTGAATATTTTTCATAAATTATATTTTTATTTCTTTATCTTTATTTCGAACTATGTAAAGTGATGTTAATAATCTTGCTATGAAATAAACAGAGAATAAGGTTGTTAGAATTCCAACTCCTAAAGTTATAGAAAAACCTTTTATTGGTCCTGAGCCGAGAAAAAATAGTATTATTGCAGCAATAAATGTAGTTATGTTAGCATCTAAAATAGCTGTTCTAGATTTTGTATATCCAGAGTCAAATGCAATAAGTTGATTTTTTTCATGTGCTTTTTCCTCTTTTATCCTCTCAAAAATTAAGACATTAGCATCAACAGCCATACCCACTGTTAAAATAATACCCGCAATACCTGGAAGAGTTAAAGTAGCCTCAAATAATGTGAGTATACCGACCAAAAAAAATAAATTGAAAATTAGTGCAGTATTAGCAATCAATCCAAAAATCTTATATTTAAATATCATAAAAGCTATTACTAATGAGAAACCTATAATTAAAGCTAAAACCCCAGCCTTGATAGAATCCTTTCCTAGACCAGGTCCAACAGTTCTCTCCTCAATTATATTCATAGGAGCTGGTAATGCACCAGATCTTAGTAATAAGGCAAGATCAGTTGCTGATTGAAAAGTAAAACCGCCAGTTATTTGTCCAGAACCATCAACAATAGCCTCTTGGATTACTGGAGCACTTATTATTTTATCATCTAAAATTATAGCAAATCTTTTTCCAACGCCTGAAATTGTAGCTTTACCAAATCTTTTTGCACCCACCCTATCTAAGCTGAATGTTACAACAGTTTCATTAGTCTGAGAGTCGACTCTTGGTTGGGCATCAAGCAAATTTTCACCACTTAAAATAATTCTTTTATTTATATATACCGGAGACTCAGATCCATCTTCAAATTCCATTAAATCTGTACCAAATTCTGCTTCTGTAGATTTTGAAACAAACCTAAAGGTTAAGTTTGCTGTTTTACCAAGAAGATTTTTAATACGCATTGGATCATCGAGTCCAGGCAACTCAACAAGAATCCTATCATTGCCTCTTTTTAAAATATTTGGTTCATTTGTACCAACTTCATCAATTCTTCTTCTGACTATTTCAATAGCTTGGTCTAAAGAAGAGTTTTTGAGTTCTATAATTCCATATTTTGATAATGTTATTGTAAAAATATTATTTTGATTTTCCAAATCAAATTGATGTGATTTATATTTTTCGTAAAAAGGATTTACTGGCTCTTCTTTATTTACGAAAATATCCTTAATTAATTCAACATTTGTTTCATCGGTTTCAAATCTTATAGAATTTTGATTATAAATTTTGAGATTAAAAATATTTATATTTTTATCTTTAAAATATGTTTTTAAAAAAGTTATTTTATTTTGAAGCTCTTTTGTAATAACTGGTTTATTATCTATTTCTAATAAGAGATAAGAACCTCCTTGAAGATCAAGACCCAAATTTATTTTTTTGTTAAAGAAACTATCGTCTAATTTAGTAAAGTTTGATAAAGTGAAAAAAAGAAAAAATAATGAAGCTATTAGTATAGTAAAAATTCTTAATTTTGAAAAATAAAGCACTTTTTTAAAAATTTACTATTATTTTTTTGTTTCTTGATTGGCAGTGACTAAGCTTTGAATTCCAGTAGATTTAATTATCTCAACTTTAACATTATCAGCGATCTCCACTTCAACTTTTTCAGCATCAATAATTCTATCAATTGTTCCTACGATCCCACCGACAGTAATAACTTTGTCTCCTCTTTTTAAATTTTCAACCATAATTTTATGTTCTTTTACTTTTTTTTGCTGTGGTCTTATTAAGAAAAAATAAAAAATAACAAATATTAGTATTAGTGGTATAAATTGACCTATTCCAGAATTTGACATTATTACTCCTAAGTTACTGATTTTTTATACCAAAAGATTTACTAAAACAACTCTAATTGTTATCAATCTTTTCTAAATTATTCATATATGGCTTAAGAACTTCCGGTATTATGATTGATCCATCTGCTTGCTGGTAATTTTCTATTACGGCTATTAACGTTCTTCCAACTGCTAGTCCGCTTCCATTTAGAGTNCCAACAAAATTTGTTTCTTTTTTTGAATTTTTATATCTTGCTTTCATTCTTCTAGCTTGAAATGAACCACATGAAGAACAGCTTGAGATTTCTCGATATTTTTTTTCAGAGGGGATCCATACTTCAATATCATAAGTTTTTTCTGCACTAAAACCCATGTCACCAGTGCATAATAAAACTTTTCTGTAAGGCAATTTTAATTGATCTAAAATATCTGTCGCACAATTAGTCATTCTTTCTAGTTCTTCTATACAATGGTTAGGCTCTACAATACTTACTAACTCAACTTTGTAAAATTGGTGTTGTCTAATCATTCCTTTTGTATCTTTGCCATAGCTTCCCGCTTCTTTACGAAAGCATGGGGTTGAAGCAACAAATCGAAGCGGTAAATTTTTTATATCTAAAATTTGATCCTTAACCATATTTGTTAAAATAACTTCTGCTGTAGGTATAAGAAATTTACGATCATTTTTATCTTCTAACACTAGTTCAAACTGGTCATTTTCAAATTTTGGCAATTGACCAGTGCCATACATAGTATTTTCATTAGCAATCAAGGGTGGCGATATCTCCAAGTAATTATTTTTATTTACATGTGTATCTATCATAAAGTTTGATAAGGCCCTCTCTAACATGGCTAGCTTTTTTGTAACAAAAACAAATCTTGAACCAGAAGTTTTGGATGCTAGATCAAAATCAAGCATTTTTAGATTATCTCCAAGATCAATATGTGACTTTGGTTTAAAATCGAAATTCTTAATTTCTCCTGACTTTTCAATTTCTAAATTTGAATTTTCATCTTTTCCCTCAGGCACATCATCTAAAGGTATATTTGGTATCGAAGATAAAATTTCATCTAATTTAAATTTAACTTGAGATTGGTCAGAGCTAATTTTTTCTATTTTTTTTGATATTTCTTTTGATTTTTCAAACAAATTTTGATCTTTTTTTTTGGAAATATCTTTTTTTTCTTTTTCTAGTAATTCTTTATTTTGAATTAAAGTCCTATTTTGTTTATCTAATTCACTAATATTATTTGTCTCTACTTTAACGTTTCTCTTAGATATTAACTTTTTAAAATTATCGAGATTATCTCTAATATCTTTTATATTATGCATGCTCTTTTTCTTTAATTTTTTTCTCTATCATACTTACAGAAAAAATAGATAATTCATACAAAATTAAAAGAGGTATAGCTAAACCTATTTGTGTTATTGGATCTGGTGGTGTTAATATTGCTGCAGCAGCAAAAATCATTACTACAACATATTTTCGTCTTTGTTTCAAAAATAACGAATCAATTAAACCAATTCTAGCAAGTAGACTTAAGACAACCGGTAATTGGAAACTTAAACCAAAAGCAAATATTAATTTCATAATTAAGGACAAATACTCATTAACTTTTGCTTCTAATTGAATTGGTAGATTTGTAATTGTGCCGCTACTTTCAAAGGAAATGAAAAATTTAATTGCGAGAGGCATTATTAAATAATAAACCAACATACCACCTAAAAGGAATAAAATTGGTGTCACGATTAAGTAAGGCATAATTGCAGCCTTTTCATTCTTATACAATGCAGGAGCGATAAATAACCAAATCTGAATTAATATAAAAGGAAATGTTATAAAAAAAGAAGTAAAAAAAGATACTTTTAAATAAGTTAAGAAGGTTTCTTGTAAAGCTGTAAAAATTAATCTTCTTTGAACTCCNTCATCTTGAACAGCTGATGAATAAGGCTCTACNAGNAAACCATAAATATACTCAGAAAAAAAATAACAAATAATAAAAAAAATAAATAAAAATATTAAACAATTAATTAATCTTTTTCTTAATTCTGCTAAATGGCTAAAAAATCCCATTTTTTCTTCACTTGGTGTCATTTAAATCTTTTTCTTTGTTGTTATCACTTTTATTTTCGTCGTTTATAATTTCATTTTCACCCAGTGTTGAAACTTCATTTTGAACGTTAGCAACATATCTTTTAGCTGAACCTATCCATGATCCAATTTTTTTTAACATTATAGGAAAATCTTTTGGACCAACTACAATGATAGCAATTGAAACTATAATTAATATTTCAAACCAGCCAATTTGTGGCATTTGATCTACTCTTTTTTATCTGTGTCTTGATTATTTTCGGATATGTTTTTTGGTGCATTATCTTCACCATCATTAGCCATTCCTTTTTTAAAACTCTTTATACCCTTTGCGACATCACCCATTAGGCTGGATATTTTTCCTCTTCCAAATAGAAGAACAACTAATATTACTACGATTGCTATTTGCCAAAAACCTATACTCATGGTTTATTTATATATCTTTTATTAAATTTTTAAAAGTACCTTTTTATTCACTTTCTTTATCTTTTAAAGTACTAGACAACATTTCATCGATATTGGAATAAATATTCTCTTTTTTTTCCTCTTGTTTTTCTTGATAAAATTTTCCTGTACCAAAAACAGATGCATCTATTGCACTTGAGTCAATTAAGCCTGCAGAACCTAATTCGTCTACTGTGGGTAAATCTGTAAGTTTTTGAAGGTTAAAATGACTTAAAAAATCGTCTGTAGTCCCATATTGGATAGGTTTCCCTGGTACATCTTTTCTACCTTGTGGTTTTACCCAATTCAATTCCATTAATATGTCTAATGTATTAGTTCCAAAAGCAACACCTCTGATTTCCTCAATTTCAGCTCTTGTCACTGGCTGGTGATAAACTATGATTGCTAAGGTCTCTATAGCAGCTTTAGATAATTTTTTTTCAACAGTTTTTTGTTGTGACATTAGGTTAGATAAATTTTGTGCTGTCCTAAAAGACCATTTGTTTGAAATGCAGACTAAATTAATACCTCTAACAGAATAAAATTTTTGTAATTTTTCAAGGGTTTTTTTTACATTAATATTTTTTGATACTTTGACTTCAATAGATTCTATTTCTAAGGGTTCGGCAGCTGCAAACAAGATTGCTTCAACTTCACGTTCACCACTGCTTAAATTTGAAGGGAATTTAACTATATTATCTTCTTTATTTTTTTTCATTTAGTTTTCTTTAATCAAAATTTTATCAAATAATTTTTCTTGTTTTATTGATATATTTCCCTCTTTTGCCAATTCCAAAGATCCAGCAAAAATACCTGCTTGTCCTGTTCTTCTTAAATTATTTTTTTTATTAAAATTTTTAGGAATTAAATCCTCAAGATTTTTCCAATTTTTAAGTTTACCAAAATACTTTTTGATTTCATTAATCCCGTCTTCTGTTGTAAAAACTGGTAATCTTGGAATATTAATTCTTTGAAAATCTTTTGTCATTATTATGTTTGCATAGGTCTTCAAAAGCTCAAAAAGAGAAACATTGTATTCAGAACTATATATAGATTTAATCTGCCCCTTTACACCTCTCATAAATATATCTTTACCTAGTCTTTTTCTTTTTAACATTTGATCTGAAAGTAAACGAATTAATTCAAGTTTTTTTAATTGTAATTTTAATTTTTCAGCAACTTCTAATGCTTTAAATTCTTCCTCATCTGTTTCTGGTAACAAAAGTTTAGATTTTAAATAAGCTAGCCAGGTTGCCATCAAAAGATATTCTGAAGCTAATTCCAAATTAAGATCCAAGGATTTAGTTATAAATTCATGAAATTGATCAGCTAACTTTGTAATTGAAATATTTTCTAGATTAACTTTTTGTGATTTTGCTAAATCTAAAAGCGTATCTAGTGGACCACTAAAAGTACTTAGATTTACATTAAATTGTAATTTTTCATCTTCTTTCATTTGATGTTTACTAGCTTATAAAATTCTAAAGTTTTTTTCAGCAAAAAATTATCTAATTTTGGTGAATTTTCAGCTACAACTTTCATTTCAGACATCCTGGCGTTGCAATGTAAAACTAAATTACAACCTGCTTGAAATGCTTTTTGGGTATTAGTTGATGTTGAAAATTTAAGAGACTTCATTGAAATATCGTCTGAAATTATCAAATTTTTAAAATTTATTTCATTTCTTATAATATTAATTAATTTCTTAGAATGTGTAACTGTATATGTAGGATCAATTTTACTAAATATTATATGTGCAGTCATAGCAAAAATAGATTTTTTATTTTTGAATACTTTGAAATCATTCCTTTTTAAATAATTCAAATTTTTATATATATAAGGAGTTCGTATATGACTATCAGACTTTGCTAGCCCATGACCGGGTATATGCTTTATCACAGTACCAATTTTATTATAATGAAATTTCTCTATTACTAAGTCACCAATTTTGTTAACAATTTTTATATTGCTAGAGAATGCTCTGTCTCCTATTATTTTTGTGGTATTTTTAACTTTTAAATCCAAAACTGGACTCGTATTCAAATTTATACCAATTTCCCTTAATAAATAAGAAATTTGATTAATATAAATATCTAAATAATAATTTAAATTTTTTGGATCTTTTTTATACATATTTCCAAAAAAATTGCCTGGGAATGCTGTTGATAAGATTATGTTATTTAATCGAGCAACACGACCCCCTTCTTGATCAACTAATATTGGAAAATTTTTATCTTTATAAATTTTTCTAATACTATTCGTAAGTCTTTTTGTTTGTTCAATAGTTTTTATATTTCTTGTGAATAAAATTACACCCCAAGGCTTATATTTTTTAATAAACGAAATTTCTTTTCTGTTTAATTTTATTCCTTTAATCCCAATAATAAAACTTCTACGACTTTTAATCATTTTCGATTAATTTCCAAAATTGGTATTTCTTTTTGGAATTATTTGTATTGTTATTATACTCAATAATATTATCCGTATCGCTTTTAATTAATTCTAATTTTTCAGAGTATTCATTTACGATGGTTTCATGATTATTATAAGATCTGTAGACATCTTTTTCAAATTCATCGGATAAATAAAATTTAATTGTTAAAAAAAAGAATAGAACTATAACAAAAAAGTATAATAAAATTTTAATTTCTTTTAACATTACATTTTTTCTGGAGTTTCCACACCTACAATTTGCATTCCAGATTTGATAACATTTGAGATTGATTTTAAAAATACAATTTTATCCTCACTAATTTTTTTTTCATTGTTAATAAATCTTTTGTTAATATCATCTTTTCCTAAATTCCAATACGAGTGAAACTCTGATGCTAGTTCGTACAGATAGGTTGGGATTCTATGAGGTTCAAGTTTATTGGTAGCAATTTCTATTACAAGTGGCCACTGAGATAATTTTTGAATAATTTTTATTTCTTCATTTGAATAGTTAAAATCATAATTTTTTATACTAATTTCATCATTAATATTTTTATTAATGTGTCTAAAAACAGATGAGATTCTTGCGTAACTATACTGAACATAATACAATGGATTATCTTTTGACTTTTCTTTAACCTTGTCAAAGTCAAAATCTAATTCTACATCACTTGTTCTGCTAAGCATTATAAATCTTGTAGCATCCTTTCCTACTTCCTTAATTAAATCGTCTACAGTTATATAATCACCTTTCCTTTTTGACATTTTAAATGGTTTGCCCTCTTTAATGAGTTTTACGAGTTGACTTACTTTGCAAACTAATTTGTTTTTTTCACCTGATAAAGCCTCTACAGAAGAAGTAATTCTTTTAATGTAACCTGCATGATCTGCACCTAATATATTTATAAGAACATCGAATTTCCTCTCAAGTTTATTATTATGATAGGCAACATCACTTGCAAAATATGTCCAGCTACCATCTGACTTTTGTAGTGCTCTATCTTTATCATCGCCAAAATCACTTGACTTAAAAAGTAGCTGCTCTCTTTCAACCCAATCCTCTTTTTTTTCGTTCATGGGAGCTTTTATTTTTCCAGTAAAAATATATTTTTTTTCCTTGAGTTTATTTACAACTTTTTGAACCTCATTATTTTCAACAATTTTAGTTTCGCTCTGAAAATTGTCATGCTCTATTCCAAGACTTTTTAAATTGTCTTTAATTAGTAAGAGCGACTCTGATACTGAAAGCAAAGTAAGTTGTTTTGCAATACTGTCAAAATTTTCAAATTTAATTTTTGGATTATTTTTAATTATATTTTTCGATATCTGAATGATATATTCGCCAGGATATAAATCCACATCATTTGGAAATTTTTCATTAAAAATTATTTCTCTACATCTATGAAATACTGATTTAGTAAAATTTATAATTTGATTTCCGTAGTCGTTTACATAATATTCTTTAAAAACTTTATGTTTATTGAACTTTAATATATTACTTACAACATCGCCTAATATAGCCCCACGGCAGTGACCTACATGAAGAGGGCCAGTTGGGTTTGCTGAAACAAATTCTATTATAAAATTTTTCTTTTCAGAGTTTTTATTAAGTCCAAATTCATTTGGTTTTTTAACGATAGTTTCTAATAACTTGTTCCAGAGAGTTGGTTTTAATGTAATATTCAAAAAACCTGGTTTTACAATCTCAACATCCGCAACATCAGCGTCCTCAAGAATTTTTTTTTTGATAATCTCCCCTATCTCGATTGGAGTTTTTTTATTAGGTTTAGATAAAACCATGGCAACATTTGTTGAAATATCAGATTTGAAATTTGCAGGAGTAGTATCTACCGTTATCGAACTTAATTTATCGGGTATTTTTAATAAATCTTTGTCATTAAGATCATTAATAATTATTTTAATTTTTTTTAAATAAATTTCAAAAATATTCATTTTATTTTATTGTATAAATTGATTGCATATCTATCTGTCATACCTGAAATATAATCTGCTATAGCTCTATCTTTATCAAATTTTAGCTGTTCTTTACTTAAATATTTTTTGGGTTTTTTGCTTAAAATAGTAAATAATTTTTTAATTATTTTTTTTCCATTATTATTTTTAGTTAATACTGAATCATTATTATACATTTTGATTCTTAAAAATTTTCTTATTTCATCCAATATATTTTGAAATTTCAAAGAAAAATTAATTAAAATATCATTGTGATGATATATGTTTTGTAAGTTTTTAATTTTATTTTCTTTAATTTTTATAATTGAATTTTTAATTAGATCATTAACCATTAAATTAATTGAGTCTCTTACCATTTGATAAATAATTACTTCTTTTGATATGTTTTTTATATTTTTATATGGTTTGTAAATTTCCTTAAAAAAATTCAATGAGAGTAAGTCGTTTAAATTAAAAAGTTTAGCTTTTAACCCATCTTGAATGTCATGGTTATTGTATGCAATATCATCTGATATGGCAGCTATTTGTGCTTCCAATGACGGATAAATATTAAAATTAATCTTATTTTTAAGATTTCTAATACCTATAAGTTTGTCAATTTTTTTTTTATCAAATATTGGGCCATTATGTTTAAGCAATCCGTCAAGAGTTTCTATAGTAAGATTTAAACCTTTAAATTTTAAATATTTATTTTCAATAAACATAACAATTCTTAATGTTTGTAAGTTATGATCGAAACCTCCCCGGTCATACATGCTTTCATTTAATGCTTCTTCCCCTGCATGACCAAAGGGTGTATGTCCTAAATCATGAGCCAAACTTAAAGTTTCTGCGAGCTCCTCATTTAAATTTAAAAATCTTGCAATTGTTCTGGCTATTTGTGCAACCTCTATAGAGTGAGTAATTCTTGTTCGATAATGGTCTCCCTCAGTATTAACAAATACTTGCGTTTTATGTTTTAGTCTTCTGAAGGATGCACTATGGATAATTCTATCCCTATCTCTTTGAAATGGGGTCCTAAATCTATTCTGTGGTTCAGAATAAAGCCTGCCTTTGCTTTTAAATAAACCTAATTTATTGAAATTTTTCATACTTTAAAAATAATAAAATATTATTATATTAGTATTATCAGTGTTAACACATGAATAAAGAAATTAAATTTACAGATAAAGCGATAAAACAAATAAATCATTTGTTGTTACAGAAAGATAAAGGATCCTTTTTCAGAATCGCAATCAAAGGTGGAGGCTGTTCAGGCTTTCAGTATGATTTTTCTTTTGACAAAACACAAGAAGAGGACGATGTAAGATTTGATAATATTTTAATTGATAAGCAATCAGCAGAACTTCTAAAAGGATCAGAGGTTGATTTTGTTAAAGAGCTTATTGGTGAGTCTTTTAAAATTAAAAATCCACAAAGTAAATCCTCTTGTGGTTGTGGTGTTTCCTTTTCACTTTAATGATTATAAGTTCTTGGAACGTAAATTCTGTAAGGGCCAGAATTGAAAATATAAAAGAATATTTAAAAAAATTTTCCCCAGATATTGTAATGATGCAGGAAATAAAAACACAAAATGAAACCTATCCTTACGACGATTTTTCCTCTCTGAAATATGAGAATTATGTTTTTGGACAAAAAAGTTACAATGGGGTTGCTATAGTTTCTAAGAAAAAACTAGAAAATATTAAAAATGATCCATTTAAAGATAAAAACAAGCAGTCAAGAATTATAACGGCTGATATTAAGTTTAAAAAAAAAAATATAACTTTAATAAATATTTACACGCCAAATGGAAATCCTGTAGATACTGAAAAATATACCTATAAGCTTTATTGGCTTGAAAGCTTAATTAAAAAATTAAAAAGTATGTCTAAATCAAATGAAAATATAATTATTGGCGGAGACTTTAATATTATTCCGGCTGCAGAAGATGTTCATAATCCTAAAAGTTATGAAAATGATGCTCTATATAGATTAGAAATTAGAAAAAAACTAAGGGAACTCATAAACCTAGGATTCCATGATGCCTATAGATTTATACATCCAGACAAAGAAGGTTATACATTTTGGGACTATACGAGCGGTGCTTGGCAAAAAAATAATGGAATGAGAATTGATCATTTTTTAGTTTCAAACTCACTTATTAATCTAGTTAAGGATGTAAAAATAAATAAATATCCTCGAGGTAGATTAAAACCATCTGATCATACACCAATTGAAATTGAATTAGCTTAAAGACTTAATTTTATTTACTAGTTCCTGATTAATATTTCTTGGACCTTTATCTAATCTATTTTTATGTCGCCTTTCACCAGGAAGTCTAACGCCATCAAAAGATTTCATTTTGTTAAAAAATTCTTCTGAGTGTTTTTGCCAGTCTGTTCCTGCTGTTTTATCTGGAGATATTGCTAGTATAAATTCTCCTCCACTGGGCGGACCACCATCATTATTATCTTTAGCCGCTGTTTCAAAACTAAAGTTGTCTCCTACTAATGCACCAGCCATTAGCTCTACCATCATTGCTATCGCTGAACCTTTATAACCACCAAAAGGAAGTAGTACACCACCATCAGCTATTGCTCCTGGATCAGTTGTGTTTTTTCCATCTTTAGTTAAACCCGTTCCCAATGGAACTTTGTGCCCTTCTCTTTTTGCAACTTGTACTTCACCCATTGCCATTGATGCGGTTGCCATATCATAAACCACTGGTGTTTTTCCAGGTCTTGGCCAAGCAAATGAAATTGGATTAGTTCCAAACAATGGTTTAGTAGCGCCAGCGGGAGCTACTGCAGGTTTGTAAGATGTGCATGCAAACGCAACCAAACCATCCTCTGCTAATTTTTCTGTCTCAGGCCACATAGCTGCCATATGATGTGAATTATTTATTGAAAGTACTGCAACCCCATTTTCTTTTGCTGCTTTAGATAATTCTGGTAATCCTTTTTTTAAAACTACTGGTGCTAAACAATTATTTCCCTGAACTTTAATTACAGATGGTGAAATTTTTTTTACTTCGGGCTTTCCTTTACCATTAATTTTGCCGCTCTTTAAACCACTAACATAGGCTGGCAATCTAAATAAACCATGAGATAAAGAGCCATCTCTCTCCGCATTTCTGATTAAATCTGCTAAGGTTGATGCTGTATCCTCATCACATCCGTTAGCTAATAAAGTCTTTTTAGCTAAATCAAAAATTTCATCTAATGTAAGGGATACTGTACTCATCCCATTATTAGATATTATTTATTAATAAAGATCAATTTTAAATTAACATACTTTAAAAGATTTTGACATATTGCCAATTAAATTGAAGTATAAATCTTTACCAGGATCAAGAGTAGCTCCTAATGGATCAATAACCCCTGTTGCAATATTTGTGTCTTTTGCAACAGCTTTAATAATATCTGGATTAAATTGAGGCTCCGAGAATACACAGCTTACTTTATCGTGTTCAATTACTTCTCTAATCTCGGCTAGTGCTTCAGCACCAGGCATTACATCAGTATTAACAGTAAATGCTCCGAGAATATTAATGCCAAATCTCTTTTCAAAATATTGGTATGCATCATGAAAAACTATAGATTTGAAATCTTTGTTTAATTCAGATTTTACTTTTTTTGTTAGGTTGTCTAAGTCTTTGTGAGCTTTCTTAAGATTTTTTTTATACTTTGCTTCATTTTCTTTATCATTTTCAATTAAATGCTCAGCCATCTCACTTAAAATTATTTTCGCGTTCATTGGATCTAACCAAATATGTGGATCAAATTCACCGTGCGCGTGTCCTTCATGACCGTGATCATCGTGGCCATCTTCTTTATGATCATCGTCATGACCGTGATCATCGTGGCCATCTTCTTTATGATCATCGTCATGACCATGGTCATCGTGATCATCTTCTTTTTTAGCATGATCATCGTGGTCATCGTGATCATCCTTTTTATGTCCATGATCGTCGTGACTGTCAAAAATATTTCTTTCCCTAAATTTAAGTTTGGTTAAACCTTTAATTTCCATTAATTCAATTTTATCAGCTTCTTTTGCAATAGTTTTTAGTGGTTTTTCTAAAAAACTTTCAATGTCCTCACCTACCCAAAAAATAATATCAGCATTTTGAATCATTTTAGCGTGTGATGGTTTTAGTGCAAATCCATGTGGAGAAGCATAACCATCAACGATTAAATCTGGTTTTCCAACACCATCCATTAGATAACTTGCAAGAGAATGTATTGGTTTTATTGTTGCTACTACTTTAATATCAGCATTTCCTGGTACAAAAATAGTTAAGAATGATAGTATTGTTAAGATAAATGGGAGTTTTTTGATATTTTTCATATATTGTATAATTTAATTGTTATAATATAACACTATGTAATAATATAACAAATACAAGTCAAGAAATAAAATGAGCTCAGATCAAAATATTTTAGTAAAATTAAATAATGCTGGATTTAGTATTAACGATAAGTGGTTAGTAAAAGGAGTCTCACTGCAGGTTGAAAAAGGTAAAATAGTTACTCTTATAGGTCCAAATGGATCAGGAAAAAGTACAACAGCTAAAATTGCTTTAGGTATTTATAAACAGATTGATGGTTCTGTTGAAAAATACACAAATAAAATTGGATATGTTCCACAGAAAATTTCAATTGATTGGACATTGCCGCTTAGAGTAAATGATTTTATGGTTTTAACGGAAAGACTTAACAATGAGACAATAGATGAAGCTTTATCTTTGACTGGGGTAATACATCTTAAAAACAAAAATCTAGGTGATTTATCCGGTGGTGAATTCCAAAGAGTGTTGCTTGCAAGAGCTATATCAAAAAAACCAGATTTGTTAGTNCTTGATGAACCAGTACAAGGAGTAGATTTTACTGGTGAAATTGCTTTATACGAACTAATAAAGAAAATTTCTGATGAACTAAATTGTGGAATCTTATTAATTTCTCATGACTTACATACTGTAATGAGTGCTACCGATCATGTGGTTTGTTTAAACGGTCATGTATGTTGTTCAGGATCTCCTATGGAAGTTGCAAAAAATAATCAGTATAAAGCTTTATTTGGTGAACAAGCCTCTCAAATATTATCAAGATACGAACACAGGCATGACCATGTTCATACTGATGAAGGAGAAATAAAAAAGAATTAAATGTTAGATGATTTTTTTATAAGAGCTTTATTAGCTGGCATAGGTGTTGCTTTTGTTACTGGACCACTTGGGTGTTTTGTTATTTGGAGAAGGTTGTCTTATTTTGGTGATACATTGGCCCACTCTGCTTTATTAGGAGTAACATTGGCGTTTACTATGGAATTTAATATTGCTCTTTCAGTATTTGTTATTTCTTCCATGATAGCTTTAATTTTAATTCAATTACAAAAAAAAACTAATTTACCTGGTGATGCTTTATTAGGTCTTTTAGCTCATTCATCTCTAGCAGTTGGACTTGTTGTTATTGGTTTTTTAACGTTTATCAGGTTTGATATTATGGGATTATTATTTGGAGATATTTTAGCAGTTTCAGTAAATGATTTATTAATCATATGGATTGGAGGAGCATTAATCTTGTTAACCCTAAAATTTATTTGGAAACCTTTATTCGCTTCAACAGTAAATTATGAACTAGCAGAAGCAGAAGGTTTAAATCCTGACAGAGCGAAAGCAATCTTCACTATCTTAATGGCAGCGATTATTGCTATTTCAATCAAAATGGTTGGATTATTATTAATTACAGGAATGCTGATTATACCAGCTGCAATGGCTAGAAATTTATCATCAAGTCCACAAACTATGGTTATTTTATCAATTGTAGGTGGCTTGTTATCTGTAATTATAGGATTGTTTACATCTTTAGAGTTTAATACTTCTTCAGGTCCATCAATTATAAGCGCTGCGTTATTATTATTTATACTTTCATTATTCAAAATAAAGCAATCTATTAAATTGAAAAATTAATGAGGAATCAGTAAAATGAAAACTATGCATAAAGAACATACTCTGACAAAAAATCAGCAAATTATTTTTGATTTAATTGATAAATCTCCAGAGCCAATGAAAGCTTATTCAATACTTTTTAATGTGCAAAAAAAAGGTATTAAAGCGCCACTACAAGTTTATAGGGCTTTGGATAAATTAGTTAAAATGGGAAAAATTCACAAAATTGAAAGTCGAAATGCCTTTATTGCATGTCAGAATTCGAGCTGCCAGGTATCAAAAGCAACGGCTTTTTCTATATGTGAAATGTGTGAAAAAATTACAGAGATAAGCAGTTCAAGCCTCTCTAAATATCTAGCTAATTTCAAAGACAAAGATGGTATGAAATATAGTAAATACAATCTTGAGTTTTTTGGATTATGCAAAAAGTGTAGATAAGTTATTATCTCAAATCAAAATAAAACAAGCTGAAAGGGAAACGTATGTTTATTAAGAAATATCTTAAATGGATAAGTACATTTTTAGTTTTGGTTGGTATTCTATTAACAAACCTAAATATTTATCCTTTAAATATCTATTTTCATGGATTAGGAGTTGTTGGATGGACTATCGCTGGATTTATAAGCAAAGATAAAGCGATACTAACTAACTTTGGACTACAAATACCATTGTTCTTAATAGGAGTTTATAAAATTATTATTTAAACGAGAGAATAACCTGATGATCTAACTGTTCTTATTAACTCTTTTTTACCCTCAATATTTATTGATTGTCTAAGTCTTCGTATGTGAACATCAATAGTTCTACTTTCAACGTTCACATTATTAGGCCAAACTATTTCTAAAATTTGATCTCTTGAATAAACTCTTTTGGGGTTTGTTAAAAAAAATTCTAATAATCTGAATTCTGTAGGACCAATTTGAATTTCTTTATCTGCTCTAAAAACTCTTTTTTCTATTTTGTTTAATTTTAAATCATCAAATATTAATTCATTTGCAACAACTTTAGGATCGGATCTTCTTAGAACAGCTTTTATTCGAGCAGATAATTCATTAAAACTAAATGGTTTTGTAATATAATCATCTACACCACTTTCTAGACCTTTAATCTTGTCTTCTTCCTCACCTTTGGCCGTAAGCATAATGATAGGAAGGCTCTTAAAATTACTGTCTCTTCTAATATTTTTACAGATGTCTATCCCCGATAAATCCGGTAGCATCCAATCTAATAATAATAAATTAGGTTCAAATTTTTTTAATTCTTTTAAACCTTCATTTCCGTTTAATGATGAAGAGACAACATAACCCTCTTTTTCTAGATTATGATGGACTAATTGAACTATTGAAGCTTCATCTTCAATAATAAAAATTTTCCCTTTCATCTAATTATTCTTGGATTACTTTACCCTTTGGTCTACTACCTTTTAGATATTCACCTTTTATTAAATAACATACAGTCTCAGCGATATTTGTTATATGATCACCAGCTCTTTCTAAATTTTTTGTAGCAAAAATTAAATGAGTAGAAAAATCTAAATTTTTCTTATCTTTAGATAAAAAATCTATTACACTTTCCATTGCGATGTACGTTAAGTCGTCAACTTGTTCATCTTTTTTCCAAACTTCTTTGGCTTTATCAAAATTTTTGTTTACATAACTATCAAGAACATCATTTAATTGTTTCATAACAAGCTCTCCAAGTCTTTTTAAATTTCCTAACAATTCATCAGGTAAATCTAATGGTAAAGGCTTAACTTTTTTNGCATTACTCTTTGATAAGTCTCCTATTCTTTCTAAATCTTGAGAGATTTTTAATGAACTTATAGTTTCTCTTAAATCAATTGCCATAGGTGCTCTTTTAACTAGTAAATTCATTATTTGAGTATCTATTTTAGATCTAAATTTGTTAATTTCTTCATC
>FUFK010072394.1_pt1 | contig 42043 bp, 34 predicted proteins | sample 1021851 | NCBI WGS metagenome assembly FUFK01 (sample SAMEA51879418, study PRJEB19060) | metagenome
CCGCGAGCACGAGTCCGAAGAACAGCGCGCGCATCTGGATCGAGTACTCCTCCAGGAGTGGTTCGATGAATCGCGCACCTAAAACAACCGCTGCCACCATGCCGATTCCCACGGGGATCAACAGCTGCCATGGCAAACCGCGCAGCGTCCGCACACAGGCGGACCCGGACGGTCGTCCCTCGGCGAGGCCGAGGAGTTGTCGGAAGGCAAGGACTGCATCCGCGATCGCATCGATGACCGTTCGGTAAATGCCGACGATCAGAGCGATCGTTCCGCCACTAACCCCGGGGATAACTTCGGCCACGCCGATGAGGGCACCGCGAACAAGGTTCGCAACAACCGAAATCACCGGCTCACTGTAGAGGCAGGCGAGTCGGTTCTTCACGTCCAACGCACGGCCAACCTGTCATCGGCGTCGACTAGCGTTGGGGCATGGACGATCGCGGCCGAGTTCGCTTTTCCCTGTTCTTGCAAATCTTCGCTGTCGTCATGTTTCTCGGAGCCGGGCTGTTCCGCGGGTTCGCCCTCGGGTTCGATGCTCTCGCGTGGATCCTGGTAGGGGCCGGCGCGTTGTCTGCGGTAGTGGCGTTCCTTACCTTCGCCCATCTTCGGGACTCCTGACTGCCAAGCCCGCTTCCATCTTCCGACCGTCCGGGACTGCAACTTCGCGCTGATTCAGCGTGAGATGAATCGCTTGTCGGGAGTGCTCGGCGTTCCGGAGAGCGTCCGCGACTAAGGCTCACCCGGTTTCGTAGCGGAAATCCGGTAGCGCTTCTTGAAGTCGGACGGTGTCACGGGTGGTCCACTCCGGGTTCGCCACACCGAGGACGACAGCCGGGGCCATATCGGCGCTGTAGTTGTGGCCGACTTCCGGTGGCGCTCCGCCACTAATGAGGTCCATTCCCACTTGGAATCCGGTGATGAACGGGAACCATCGAAGACTCGACATGACTCCCGGACCGTGCGGCGGAATGGTCCAGTCCGCCTCTCGGTAGAACAAGTCCGGGCGCCAGTAGACCACGGGGTCGTTCGCGTGGGCGGCGAAGACGATGACGGGGAGTCGCATGTCATCGTCTCGATCGGGATCCTCGGTTTCCACGAGAACCCGGGTTATCTTTCCGTCCCCGATCACCGGATCCCATGCCGGGCCGGACGTGCGATCTGCCTGCCATGACTTCCACAACGTGGACTCCGCGGGTGGACCAATCCAAATGATGCTCTTGATGTCTTCGGTGACCTCTTCGGGTGTCGCGTCGGCGGTCCAGGCGCCCTGTGTTCCCATCGAGCCGAGTGATTCTCCGAAAAGGACCAGGGTGGGGCGCTGATCTTCAGGTAACTGTTTCCATCGCTCGACAACGGCGTCGATGGTCGCCTTGTTCTGGTTGATCGTGGTCTGGGAATCGATGATGAATCCGATCCACGAGGGAACCGCAGAGTATTGGGTGGCGACCGTAGTGACATCGCCGCCGGTGACCACTTCGAGGGCATTGATGGCGTCGGGGTCTACCCAGCCCGTGCCGGTCACACCGAAGATCACGAGGTACTCCCGCGACCATGCATCGACTCGGTCGAGTTCTTCCACGGCGATCGCGGCACGTTCGTCGAAGGAATCAGCTTGTTCCATTCCTACGTACAAACGAACGGGCTGCTCGGCGGGCCGAGAGGTGATCTCGGCGATGGATGCTGCGGACATGGTGTTGGAGACGTAGTAGCGGCCCTCTCTACCCAGGGTTTCCCAGGCCAGCGGGCTCGTCTCCGACCCGCTATTCACGCCGAGGTCGGATGCGGATTGTCCACTGGCGTCAGAGTTCGTCGTGTCGTACACACCGGTGAGCCAGCTGAAACCGGCATTCAACCCAGCGAAGAGCAGCACCGCGAAAACGAGAGCGACGGCGAGCCGGATCCAACGGATTCTTTCCCGACTTGCCTCTACCCACCGGCGAAGGGGACCAATCCGGCCGATGAGCGAGCCAACCAGTCGGGTCACCGCACGAATACACCGGCCGATGAGCACGAGTACCGCACCGAGCAGAATCGCAGAAACAGCGAGTGCCAAGGAGCCGGGAACAGCCTGCGGCATGTTGAGTGCCTCTTGCTGGGTCTTCTGCCACGCGACGGCGATCGGTGTGAACACGAGCGCCAAACCCCACGTGACGACCAACGAGACAGTCGTGACTTTCTTGTTCGGGTACCAGGCATCGAGCTTCGCGATCGTCCGTGCGAACCACTCGATGGCCGACCCGGCCGCGTATCCGGCAACGACACCGACGGCGGTCACCACGATCATGAACGGCAGGGCGCGGGGAAGAAGCGAGGGGGTGAGCGCAGCAAAGTAACCGAGCGCCGCTCCTACAAGGCCGCCATAGCTCGGCTTCGTCCACACGACCCGAGCGTCGAGACCTCCTCTGACCACCATCGGAGGATAGAACGATTAGCCAGCGATCGTGTCCCATTTCGTAACGATCACGAGCATCTCGCGGTCACTATTTCCGATCTATCCGCACCCAGCGGGACTCAGCCTGCACCCGTACTTTGCCTTCGATACGAAGGTTCGCCTGCACGGCCATCACGTCGGCTTCTGCATCGATGATCCGGGCCCGCAACTCGCTAGGTGTGTCCAGGAGCGTGGGTAACCGGTAACGAATCTCCAGTCCAGTTGTCACCCACGGTTGAAATTCGGTACCCGAGGCAGACCGTCGAGCAGATTCGACGAAGACAGCAGCACCCGAGTGGCAGTCGAGGAGCGTGGCGATCACGCCGCCACTGAGTGTTCCCATTCCGTTGCTGTGATGCTCCTCCGGGTGGAAAGTGCACACCACCTCGTCACCTTCTTCGAAACTCTGCAGCTGCAGCCCTTTGCTATTCGCCGGACCGCATCCGTAGCAGGTGGAAAAGGGGTAGAGGCGTTGTTGAATGCTTGTCGCCATATTCGCGTCTCTAATTCTGCATCACTGAAACAAGACATCCCATTCGACCAGGAGACGGTCCTTCTTGTCATAGAGCGCGACATTCTGATTTTGGTCAGCCCGAGTTGTGAACGACAGGCGACCGTTCTTTCGCGTCCGCACTCTCTTTTCACTGACGGTGCTCCATTCGTTGGCAGCCTCGTCCCAGGCATACACGCCAACCCACACAAGACTGTTCCTGCCCAAGCGAGTCTTCACCGCAGCCTTCATCTGTCCCGACGAGTCGATTTGGGCAGCGATGACCTTGGTTCCACGTTTGGTAATTGGCTCGCTGAGTGTAAGAGTGCTAATCGTCTGTGAGTCAGGCTCCAAGCCCGCATAGGCCAGCGCCTCGTTCGCCATTGCCTTGAAATCAGAAACGACAGTCCCNCCCCGCCTCTGCATCCCCGCCATCGGATTCGCAAGGTGGCCCGCTACCCCCCGACAAAGGACCGATCAGCAGCAGTTCCCCCGCGACCTCGTGCATATAGGGACCGCCGCTGTCGCCAGCACAGGTCGACCTGACCCCGTCTCCGAGCACCGTGAAGGATTTTGAGAGGAGGGCCGATTTTTTGTCGTACTCGTAGTACATGTCCGTCAGCGGTTCGGACAACGACAGCGGAACAGGACTGCTCGCTTGACTCGGATCATCCCGAGGCACGGTCAATCCATAACCGACATAGGTGATTGAAGTTCCCGCCTTCGCCAGGGTCGCTACCTCCTGGGGCTTGGCGAGGCGAGTAATCGGGGTAGCCCCAAGTGGCTTGTCTAGCGTCATGAAGGCAATGTCAACATTATCCTCCACTGTCCACTCAGCCGAAATAAACGTCACCTGGACATCTGCCGGGGCAACCGCTTCCACATTCGCGCCCGCCGGCCACACCGTGATCGCCGATGGAGACACGATCGGGTCGCCCGCTTCCTCCATCACGCAATGCCCAGCGGTGACAACAACCTGTGGCTTCCACAGCGCGCCGGTGCATGATGAGCCGTCAGCTCCGAATGATGTTTCGAAGTACACCGCGGCGCCGCTCCACGGATGATCCGCCTGACCTCCGATGACGGTAGGTGCTGTCGTGAGAGTCGTCGAAGCCGCTGGCGATCCAGTGAGTAGTGCGCCTCCGAGGATTCCTACTCCNACCAGGGCGGAGAAAACACGCGCCCTTCGTAATGCCATTTTTCCTCCTACGTCGGAAGAGTCCTCTCTCGACTTCAGTATGCACCAGCACTGGGCNNGCGCAGAACGTTCCCGCCAAAAAAGTGAATGCTTTGAAAGAGGATGCTCACACATCGCCTCACGGGCCCCGACTAGCCTCTTCACTCGATGACTCGGAAGCGCTTGTTCACAAGCGACACACTCGACGCTGTGGCCTACATCGTGCTGCTCCTTGCCGTGGCATCGTGGGTTGCGATTCTGTGTGTGAAGCAGTTGACGTACGGGTTGGAGTTTGACGAGTCCTACCTATTGGGGGTCGCAAACAATCTTGCCTCGGGTTCTGGCTACGTCGACGACGGAGTAACTTTCCTATCAACTAGTGAACCCTTTTCACCGGTCATTTCGACTGGTCCTACCGTACTCATTCCCGTGTCATTGACGTGGTGGATCTTCGACGGCGATCTCCTAGCCATTCGATTCACCATGCTGATCTTTTTTGGCATTCTGGTGTTTTCCGTATGGCGCCTGTTCGGCAACCTAAGTGGCCGGTGGGCGAGTCTTGCGGCGGTGGGCGGGTTGGCTCTCGTTCCTACTGTCGCTCCGGATCTGCAGAACACCTCCTTGATGCCTGGTCGTGTTGTTGGTGAGTTGCCCGCTCTTGCCCTACTGATGCTGGCCGGGCTCTTGTTATCGAAGCATCGGTACTTCTGGTCAGGGCTATGCCTTGGACTCATGCTGCTATCGAAGCTGACCTTCGCCATCCCGGCTGCNGCCCTCATAGCCACGTTCTTCGTCTTTGAGTTGCGGAATCGTCACACAGGCCCCTGGCAGTTGCTTCTCCGAACTTTTTGTGGAGTTGCAGCACCACTGCTTGCATTCGAGTTGATCAAAACTGTCACGCTGGGACCCGAAGGGTACGTGCGTCATATCGATGCGCTTCGTGACTTCTTGGGAAATCAAGATATCCCGTGGCACCAGTTGTACATCTTTATCGATGAACATCTCGAAGGAACCCTACGATTGTTTTCACTTCCACTCTTGACGGTCATCGTCGTCATGATCGCCTTGACATGGCGTTGGACGCGACTACGTTTGGGATCTTCTCAGAATAGGCGAGACGCTCGTGATCACGCGACCGGTTGGGTAATCGCTGCCCTGAGTGCAGGTCTAGCGATGATGTTCCTGTGGTGGTTCTTTCGTTCTCAGCAGTACAGTGCCCGCCCGGCGCTCCCCACCGTGTTGTGGCTCGCGATCGCATCATGTGGAGTTACTTTTTCAATAGCTACGCAGGATCGATCTCGGTCAGATCGCATTTCTGTTGCATTGGCATCAATTCTGTACGTAGTTTTATTGATTTCGATTGTCGGACGCACCATCCAAATCGGGATGGACGAATCCGGTTCTCGGATGCTTGCTGAGCAGCGTGCAGCAGCGTCATGGCTGCAAGAGAATCGCCAAGGGGTTCCGACTGACGGTTACTGGACAAACCCAGAACTCCTCATACTCAGCGGTTTACCTCCTGACAAGGCACCACTGCAAGACATTGCAGCGTATTCCGCAATTCGCGCCCTTAACAAGAAGGGTGTCGCGGACGCTCAGGCCTATAACGAGCTATGCCTCCAGATGATCCTGACCTCTCAGACGGTCACGTTGTGCAAAGCTTTTCCAACGTTGGGCCCGATCGACGAGTAGGTGGCCGACGGTCAAGTTCTGCAGATTCACCTGCGCCTTGCGCCCCAGTTGAACAAACGACCCGGGGGCGCGACGTGGTGCCTGTGGCATGACCCACTGGTTGGTTTCATCTCGAGTGATGCCTTACGCCTGTCCTACCTAACTGCAAACAGGATGCTTTTGGATCTGCCTCTGCCAGCCAGAAGATCTGGCCAGATTTGCCATTGACGAGTCTTGATGTGAATCACGACCACTTGTTTGGCATAGTCGGAACATGTCGCTTTCGCCACACTTGGCGGGCTCATTAAGTCTGTCAGGGCACGCGCATACCGGTCGCCATGGCCATCGCATCGCCCGCGGTTGCTAGGGAGACAGAAGAACACGCTGGAAGGCGCGAGAGGATTTCACCGGTGGACTTTGCGAGCGTGACCCTTGTTTGATGATTTTGATCCAGATTCCACGTGGCTTCAGCCTGAGGGCAAGACTTTTCGAGACGTACCTCACCAGTTGCCAGACCGCCTAAATTTTCAACTTCTAATGCCGACAGTCGTGCGCCTCGACGACTATGGGCATCCCTGCGAGTGGCTTGATCTTGGCTCCATAAATGCGGACTCCAACAGAGATCTAAAGGGGGAGTACGTCGGTGCATACGTATCCCGATGGTGCGGAAATTCCGCCGGCCACTGGTCACCACAAGGATCTCGTCGAAATCACCAAAGTTGGGGCATCCCGAGAGACAACCCAATAGAGACACGGACTCACGTGCAACGAGTACGAGAACCTGGATATGTGATGGTGCGCTTCCAAGTTGCGCGAATTTCTGCAGAAAAGACCAGGGAGCAAGTCTCGTACATCGTCACTTCGAGACGAGCCGGAGAGTGGCGCTACAGCCAACGAGAACGAATCACGACAAGGTGGTTCGAACTCACGACACCACCGTCACGTGTTTTTGACTTGCAAAAACAAGATGAGAACCCCGACTAGACCGTAGGCTGCGAGTATGTCTATGAATTTGCAAGGAATCAAAGATTCGCTAGCGTCGATGGTACCAATGGTGGGGACTCTCGGTTTGGAGTTCGTTGATCTCACCGCCGACAATGCGACTATGACCCTGCCGGATCAGCCGGCTTTCCGCAATCACCTCGGCGGTCCGCACGCAGGGGCGATGTTCACTCTCGGAGAGTCCGCTTCCGGGGCACTGGTGCTAGCAAACTTNGCTGATCAACTCGAGTCAGTNACTCCTCTCGCAGTATCCGCTGAGATTCAATACCGTGCAGTCGCCATGGGGCCGGTGATCGCTGACGCGACGATGTCGACAACGCGAGGAGACATACTCACGCGCCTTGGTGAGGGAGAGCGACCGGAATTCGACATTCACATAGAGTTTACGTCTAACGGACGTAACACCGGAAACATGACCGTGAGATGGACATTGAAGCCTGCGACGTCATAGTTTTTTCGATTACCAATGTGGTGCCCCACCATGTGCCATGGAAAAGGAGCAGGCGCGAAAGTGAGAAAGAGCCCGTGCACGTAATCGCCCGTTCGAGTAGCCCCCGAAAGATCCACCACGATCGAGTGTGGCAAGGTCAGGTTTAACAGGGCCACTGCCGCACGCATCATGGAGTTGACAACATTGAGCAAGAGCGGCAACACCAGCACCCCGGCGTACTACTCACTCGGGGATTGCCGCGTGGCGGATTTCGCGACGATTGTTGAGCAGCCGGTGGACCTCGGTGACTTCCCGTTGGCCGACAGGATTGATCAGGGAGTCGTTGTTTACGACAGTAGGTCTCTGCGATCTCGCATCAGTGAGGCGCCCGGACGACTGGAAGTCCAAGCGGAATTCGTACGCGTGCTGAGTGAGGGTCCTGGAGTGCTCGTGCTGTCCGGTGCTTTCGGCGACGATGGTGTTCTCGACGCGGCAACCGACGTTTTTCGCGGCATCATTGAGGCCGAGAAAGCAGCCGGAACGGCGGCCGGTGACCATTTCGCCACTCCGGGAGCCAATGATCGAGTCTGGAATGCGCTCGAAAAGTTCGCGGTCGCAGATCCGGATGCATTCCTCCGTTACTACGCCAACGACATGCTTGCGTTGATTTGCGAAGCATGGCTAGGGCCGCGCTATCAGGTGACGTCGCAACTCAACCAAGTGAATCCCGGCGGTAAAGCGCAAAGTCCGCACCGTGACTACCACCTGGGTTTCCAGACAATGCAATCTGCGCAGGCATTTCCCCGGCACATTCACCAGATGTCTGCCATGTTGACCTTGCAAGGGGCTGTTGCCCACGTAGACATGCCCATGGAGACCGGACCAACATTTCTGATTCCGAACTCCCAGAAGTACGGCCCGGGATACATCGCTAGTCACCTGCCCGAGTTCCAGGAATACTCAAACGAAAGGGCAGTCCAGGTGCCGCTTGGTCGAGGGGATGCAATTTTCTTTAATCCTGCGCTGTTTCACGGTGCGGGTGAGAACGTCTCGGACGATGTCCGTCGCCTAGGCAACCTGCTCCAAATTTCCAGTGCGTTCGGTCGGGCGATGGAATCAATTGACAGGGCTCGAATGATCCGAGCGATCTACCCATCGCTGGTGAAGTGGAAGGCTTCCGGTGCCTCCGAGGCCGATCTGCAAAACGTCATCGCAGCAAGCGCGGAGGGTTACGCCTTCCCTGGTGATCTCGACTCACACCCCCCCAGCGGCAGTGAGCCACCCCCTGCACAATCCGACCTAGTGGCTATAGCCCTGTCTGAAGAGTGGCCACCAAGCCGACTCGCTACCGAATTGGCGTCTCTATGGACGCGGCAGCCTGTCGTCACCGATATTCGCTCAAGCTAACAGGGAGCAGACATGCCTAACCCTCAATTCTTCAATGATGCAGAAGTTGTTGCGCCACCCACAGATCGCCTCAACGATAGTCCGCTCCCCAGTGAGGCGGCGTATCAGATCGTGATGGATGAGGCGATGTTGGACGGGAATGCCCGCTTAAATCTTGCGACATTTGTCACGACATGGATGGACGAGAACGCCAACAAAATTATGGCGGCTTCCGCTGACAAGAACATGATCGACAAAGACGAGTATCCAGCAAGCGCCGCGATTGAGGCGCGCTGCGCAACGATGATGGCGACTCTGTGGAACGCGCCCAGTCCAACGACGACGATCGGGGTTTCAACGATCGGATCCAGTGAGGCCTGCATGCTGGGTGGATTGGCGCTCAAGCGGAGGTGGAAGCAGGCCCGCACGGCAGCCGGCAAGGACACAAACACGCCCAACCTGGTGATGAGTTCAGGCGTTCAAGTGGTCTGGGAGAAGTTTTGCAACTACTGGGATGTTGAGCCGCGATACGTCCCCGTTACCGAGGAACATCCAACTCTGGACGGGGCCACAGTCACGGACTACATCGACGAGAACACCATTGGAGTCGTGGCGATTATGGGCGTTACGTACACCGGCTCTTACGAGCCGGTCGCAGAGATTGCCAAAGCTCTCGATGACCATCAGGCGGCCACGGGCTTGGATGTTCCCATTCATGTCGACGCTGCCTCTGGCGGATTTATCGCGCCCTTTCTCCAACCGGATATCGTCTGGGATTTTCGTCTGCCTCGAGTCAAGTCAATCAACACCTCTGGCCACAAGTACGGGCTGGTGTATCCGGGTCTTGGGTGGGTCGTCTGGAGAGAAAAAAGTGATCTACCGGAAGACCTCATATTCAATGTCAGTTACTTGGGTGGGAACATGCCTACCCTCGCCATCAACTTTTCTCGACCTGGGTCGCAGGTTCTCCTCCAGTACTACATGTTCCTCAGACTTGGCTTCGAGGGATACCGCCGAGTCCAGGCAGAAAGTCAGGATGTCGCGCGCTTCCTAGCTGACGAAATCGCGAAAATCCCAGCCTTCACGTTATGGAGCGATGGTTCGGACATCCCCGTCTTTGCCTGGAAACTGACACCGGGCCACACCAAGAATTGGACGCTTTACCACCTGCAAAACCGCCTTAGGATCCACGGATGGCAAGTTCCCGCTTACCCGCTACCTGACAACATGGCAGATCAGACAGTTCAGCGAATTGTCGTGCGCAACGGAATGAACCGTAGCCTTGCGTGTGCTCTGCTAGACGACATCAAGAAAGAGGTCGATTTTCTGGACTCTCTCAATGCGCCTATTCCCCATGCAAAACACATAGGCGCATTTGCACACTGAGTCACGCCCACAACCGGAAAGCGCATGCACACCGGTGCGAACGCCGCGACGAAGTAGAGTGCTGCACCGGAGGTCGCAAATTTGTTGTACCGCAGGAAGACGTCTAAAGACCTTTGGGTCGTTTTGTGGACGCATTCGATCGTTGTAAAAGGAACAGAATGTTATGTCTAATGTTGACGGCGTAACAACAAGCCGCTCCCGAGTACCCTCGCAAGGTGCTCTTGCNGTCACGGCAGCATTCTTACTCGGATTTTCCGCACTCCTCACGGCATGGTCTGCTTATCGAGAAGCAAGCACAAGCGATCAAGTTATTCGCACCTACGCACAAATGCAGGAAACGATCGCACGAGCCAATGACCGGTACAGTCAGGCGGATCAAACCTCGGGATACGAAACGTCACTTTTTTTGCAATTCGCAATTGAAGCAGGCACGGGCAACGAGGACGCAGCCGACTACTTGCTGACGGTCATGGATGACGCCATGTACGAGGCTGTTCTGTGGTGGTCAGACATCCCAGACGAGGACAGGCCCGCCACTCCCTTTACGGATGACAACCCCTACGTTGCCGACCTATTCAGTGAGGAACTTCTGTCCGAGGGTGACGCTCTCATGGACGAGGCCGACGAGCTCAGACTCACTGCTGAGGAGGCCGAAGCAACTAGTGATCGCTACAACTTGGCGAACGTTTTCTTCGCAGTTGTCTTGTTCATCGCCGGCTTGACCACAATCATTCAACGCCGCTCCATACAGGTTAGTTTCCTCAGCGTCAGCATTCTCGGCCTGACGAGCGGCCTTGTGCTTTTGGCGTTGACACCTGGTTGGTTCTCTCTCGCATAATTGAGCACAATCGGCTCACGTACAACAAGAAGGAGTTCGGATCTACACCCGCCTAGCCCAAGATCCGGCCACGTCGTCCAGTCAAGAACTACTTGTCTGGATCATGACCTTTTGTGTGACGCAGTCATTTTGTGTTTCAATCACCGCACTTGTATGAGACGTTGAGTTCCTCAGAGACTTTACGTATTTTGCGCCACCGCCGTCGCATTGTGATGACAGGCTTGACTCTTTCCGAGAGGGGCTCACCCTTAATTCTGGCCGGGCGGTGTCCAGTGCACTAAATCAAAATGCTCACGTGCTTGATCCATCTCTTCGATCGTCAGCAGTCGAATGACATTCGCGATGACCGTTCCAGCCGCAACAGGTATCAGAGTCAAAGCCAAGGCTTTTGATTCATCTTCATACTCTGCCAACACTGTGAAGTCGTACTCACCCATACAAAAACTGTAATCAATGAGGCGTCCACCCATGGATGTGATCGCGTCGGTCATGACTTCACGTCGGGATTCGAACCCGTCAGCCAGTGCGCCAGCCATACCCGACTGCGTATATTTGCCCAAAATCAAGAATTTTCTAGCCATGTGAACTCCTCAGTTGTGTCGGAACTGCCCAACAGCCTAAGTGGAACGTTACCCCTTGACATGGGAAAGACAGAAATCTGTTAGACCACTGCGACATCTCAAAGGTACGTAAAGCGTCTCATCAAGGATCTGAAAGACACCGGATTGCACTCCTATCTGGGCACATTGGGCAGCGCCACGTCAAACAGTGCTGGACACAGGTGTACGCAAAGCATTCGCACCTAACCCCAGGATTGAAAGACCGCCAACGCCATAAGGAAACGAGGGGTGCCATGGATTTTCTTGGCATTCAAAGACGACAGGCACTGTGTTTGCTACCCCCTCCAGACGTATGGATGGGGAGCAATCCATAGCGGTGAGGACTTCAGGGGAAAACCGCGTCGTTACGTGATTGAGTCCTGCGACGGCATAATCACAATCCCTAGTGTCGCCTCCTAGGCTGTGATCGTGTCTAGAGTCGAATACGGCCGGCGCGCTCATGCGGGCCTTGCAATCGTCACCTGGTTCAGCCTCGCCCTAGGTCTGGTATTGACTGTCTTCAACATAAATCCAGTCGGTGCCCTTTACGCAAACTCATTGGGTGACAATCCGAGTGGGATAGCCGGGTTGCCAGGACGTGTAATCGATTCCTTTAGTTACTTCACAAACCTCAGCCTGATCATCGTCGGAGTCGTCGCAACAATGCTCGCACGCAATCCACAGAGATCGGGAAGACTGTGGTCAGCCATCCATATGGATGCCCTCGTCATGATTTCGATCACGGGCTTGATCTACGCAGTAGTGCTCGCTCCAGACGCCCAAGTAGAGGGCATCGACATCATCGTGAATGCATTGAAGCACTACATCGTGCCCGCGCTGACCGTGATCATCTGGCTCTTCTTCGGCCCTCGCAGGCAAATCACCTTTGCTTCCATCTTTACTGCGCTCGTGGTGCCAATAACTTGGGCGCTGTACACATTGATCAGGGGGGAGTTCATCGCGGCTTACCCTTATCCTTTCTTAAATGTCATTGCTTACGGTCTACCGACCGTGCTCATGAACATTGCTGGCGTAGCTGCTTTCGGAATCGTGCTCGGTTTGATCTTCTGGGGTATCGACCTCCTACTCACACGGATCACATCACCGGCACTCTCATCCGAAGAGTGACCGCGCCGGCGTGCAGAATGACGAATTTCCACAATGACGTGATTGCCTCAGCTGCTGTCTCTCTTACTCCGACGCGAGGGCACCAAGTGCACGAGTAGGCCAGCCTTGGGAGGCTCAGCGGGTAAACCCCAAGGGATCTCAAGCGCTCAACTACCCCCTCCCGGTATTCGTCGGTACTCGGTAGCGTCATTGAGAGTGCGCGCATCGCGCTTTCCATGTAGACACTTTTGCAACTTTGGAGTCTCCGCGGACTCTTGATATATCTTGGGGAGCAGGAGGTAAACATGTTTAGGTGCCCACGTCCGCGCTTTGCTGTAACTGTGCTCGCAGCCATCACTGCAACGATGCTGACAGCAGCCCCGCCGTCGTCGGCGGCGGAGGGCGATCGTTGGATGCCGGCCCCGGGTCAGGCGTTTAACGATGGGTGGAAGCCACTTGATGGGTTGGGGGCAACATATCGGCCGTGTCAGGAAGTCCGCTGGCATTTTGACAGGGGTTCGGAGGGTCCGGACCGGAACACCATGATTAATGACATTCGAAGCGGATTGGCCACCTTAGAACCTCACACAGGATTGAAATTCGTTGAAATCGACAACGCTGATTCCGCAGATCTGAACTTCCGTTGGGGGGACTTAGTCGCAGAGGGATGGGGGTCCGATGTCGCGGGGATTGGTGGCCCGGACGGCTATGGCGAGGGGTCAGTGGCCTTCAGTAACAGCGTGGATTGGACCCTCAACAAGTGGGAAGGGCGCGACTGGCGTCGCTTGGAATGGCCTCGGCCGGACCTTGGTCCAGGATGGTATTCGTGGAAAGAAGGGCCCGGGAGAGAGGCACTTGTTGTTCATGAAGTCATGCACGCGATGGGCTTTGATCACGTCAAAGACTTTACGTCGATCATGTATCCCCAAGGTGCTATCCCAAACAACCGTGGCAATCTCAGTTCAGGTGACATTGCTGGCCTCAACACGATGTACCTCAATAATCCCTGCTCGTCAGAGGTCTCATCCGATAACTCGGAGGAGTCGATACCACCCGCCGGGTTGGAAATTTCAAAACCAGATCGCTATTACGGCACACGAGTCTTGAGGGCAAGTGTTGACGACGAAGGCTTTATGCGAGCAGCGATTCGGACACGTCTTTCCAAGGGGCAACCCCTCTGGGTTGAGGTTTATACCTGTGATTCAGCAGACTGCGAGGATTACACGACTATCTCTGAGAAGAAAATACGAGTCAAGAAACGTGGACGAGCGGCCTTCATGGTAAANGTCGCACAAGACCAATTCGTTGCAGTCTGGGACAACGATGACGAACTACTCGTGCAATGGACGGTCAGCTAGAACTAACGCCCCCGATATTTGCGAACGGTGCGGAATCTTTGCCACTCACCAGCAACTGCAGGTGCGGTGCCGACCACGGTGCACTCACCCTTGCTGCGAATGCGCAAGGTNACCGAACCATTGTTCGGATACAGCAATTTGCAGTGCTTGCGACCCTGATCCCTCTTCAATATCCTCCACCGGATATTTTGCCCAGCATTAGTGTCCACCTGTCCGGGGCTCTCCAGAACCAGGACGCGGCCCACCTTGAAGCGACCTGAGGGGGGAGCGGAAGCATTACCGTTCTGGGTCTGGATGCCCGGAATCAGCGGTATCGCGTACTGATAAGTCACGGGCGCATAGCCATTGCCACCGGGTGAGGACGCAGTCATATTGCACTGACCGTTGCCTTGGTTCACTGCCAGCGTTAGGCCGCTTACTGAACATGGACCGGTGATCGCCAATGTGACCGGAGCCCCAGACAAGGTGCTCGCTTGGAATGCGAAGTTGGAGCCGTTACCCATCGGATAAGAACTGTTGGGTGCCCACGCACCCCAGCCCGGCTGGACCAAGGCAATCTGATCATTCTGAGCCGGGGCCCCCGAAATCGTTACGACGTCGGTNGTCGAGCCCGATCCTCCGGCGTTCGTCGTGTAATTCGCTCCCAAAGTGATCTGCCCGGCCACATTCGGAGTCCATTGATAGGTAGCAACACCGTTGATGATCGGGATGGCCGCACTAATCGGGGCGCCATTCTGCGTGAAGCCGACGGTGCCTTGGGTGCTGGCTGGAGCAAGGGAGGCCGTCAAGGTCACCGGTACACCCTGGGTCATAGTCGGCGGCGCCTTTAGAGAGATTGTTCCGCCAGAGGCACTGGCGACAACCGCATCCTGAGCTGAAGTACTGGCAGCGGCTTGCGAACCTGCCGCGGGGACGTACGTTGCAATAAACGTGTAGGTCTGAGCCGTGGCCGGCGTCCAACGCCAGTAGGCATATGACTGACCCGCTCCTGGACCATCTGTCAAGCCCATTGTTTGGATGGTCGCGCCGGTGGTGTCCTTGACAATTACTTGACCCGGGGGGTTGTACTGGCTGCCATTGGAGGAAGTTACCGTCACGGTGATTTTTGTGGCCGTTCCTACCTTCGCCGTGTTGGGGGCGCTGATCGTTGTGGTGGTTCCGATTGTTCCCACGGTCAGGGTGAGGTTATTGCTGGAAAGAGGTTTGCCGTTCTGAATGGCGCTAAGGACCATCGTTGTGGGCGCAGAAGGTGTCGTGAAGACGAAGGAAAGGTCCTGGGCGCCAAGTCCCGCTGACGCAGAAGACACCTGCTGGTTGTTGGCGATGTCAATCAAGTTGACGAGTCCCTCATAGGCGCTGGACAGGGTGACTGTCACGGACTGAGAAACACCGGCGGAAGAGGGGCCGGTAAGCGTGCCGGCAGCCTGAGCGCTCGGGGCTGCGACGGTAAGGGGCACCGCGATGGCCAGACCGCTGGCAGCGGCGATTATGACCCGAAGCGCGCGCCGTAAGGTGGCTGCATTCACTCATCTCTCCTCACGTAAGTCCCGAAACCTCGCACCGTGACGATATCCCAGGTGGGTGCGCGGACAAATCCCCACGCGCCGGATGAGGACGGGGAAAAGGACAGCCTCGGCACCGATCCCGCATCAACGTCCGCGTTGCAAGACAGCTCGCAAAGTGCTGCCGCACCTTCGCCACCCAAGTGCGTTCGATGGAAGCCGTGGATGGGGCAAGACGCATCGTGAAGGAGTACCAAATCACAATAGGCGCCATCCAGATTCACGTCCGTCGTGCGAGATGTCACTAATGCGGACATGAACGCACGCGCACTCGAATAGCATTGTTCCCCATGGAGATCCCGAGGACGCGCTCAATCATTCAAATGGGGATCCTTTCGGTAGTCCTGGCCGCAGGCTCTTATCCGGCCCCAGCTCTCGGGGCTGATTCCGTAACTGTCGTAAGTACGAATCCGTATTACCTACTGCAAGAGACGTACGAGAATCCTCGGGGCCAGGTGATGGCGGGGACGACCGTCGGCACTTGTGTTGTCCAGAGCTACGCGCGCTGTCCAGAAGCGTCACTGAAGGGAAGGTACCTACAAGGTGCCTTTCTTTCGTATGCCCGCCTTGGAAATGCAGACTTCACTCGCGCGAACCTGAAAGCCGGTTCGTTAGCGTTTGCACACGTAGTGGGAGCGTCCTTTCGCGGTGCAGAGCTTTCGGCAACAACAATGATTGGCGCAAATGCCAAAAGGGCTGATTTCCGGCGAGCACAAATGGTGTTGATGGACAACAGTCACGCTGTCCTGCGTGACGCGGATCTTCGGCAGGCCATAATCGTAGACTCAGCATTCACCAAGGCCGACTTACGAAATGTGACATTGGATCGGGCCATAGTGCGCAATGTCTCTCTCGAATCTGCTGATCTGAGAGGTGTCTCCTTCGATCAGACTGATCTGAGTGGCTCTGTCCTCGCTGGAGCTCGCATTGACGATGGTGCATTGGACAGGGCCATTTTGTGCAACACAGTCTTACCGAACGGCAACTTGGCTAATCCGTCATCAACGGGATGCGAGGGCGCACCATCATTTGGCCCTCACGACGCAACCATCGTGATGACCCCCGCAAATCCCTTATATCCCGGAGCTCAGGCGATGCAGGACTCAACACCTGCGGTGCCCTTCGGCACCGTTGTCAATGGTTGCCGCATGCAAGTCAAGGCGAAATGCCCCTACGTCAACCTCTCAGCTCAGAATCTGTCAAACGTTGAGTTGTCGCTCTCGGACCTTCGTGGAGCGAATTTCGAAGGAGTGGGTGCGACCAGCATGAATGCGCCTCTCAGTAAGGCCACTCGCCTTCGTGGTGCAGGGGGTAATTTTCAAGTCGCTGGTTTCGGATTCAGCGATCTCACGAAAGCCGATCTAACGAAAGCCGAATTGTCCTTCGCCGCCTTTTCCTTCGCCGACCTTGATGGCGCCAACATGACTGCTGCCAATTTGGCATTTGGAGACCTCTCGGGAGCGAGCCTGGTGGGAGCAAACTTGTCTGGGGTTAATTTGTCCGATTCGAATGCCATTGGCGCAGACTTCACGAGTGCGAATCTTCGAGGAGCGAACCTGAGCGACGCTGATCTCACCGGAGCGGATTTAACAAATGTGCTTACCGATGGAGCCATTTTTTGTAACACACTGATGCCAGATGGCTCTGTCGCTCGTCCGACAAAGGGACTGTGCCCGCTTCAAACTGAACCGTGATAGCGCACCCGTGCCCCTTCTGGAAAATCTACCCCCTCCGAACGGGCCTGGATCTTTGGAAGTGTCACGTTTGCCTCGATACGATCAATTGAAGCTGCACGGTAGCCCGTGCCGCTGGGTCACACCAACTCCATAGGCCGCACAACCAGATCTACATGCGGCAAATCGGTATATAGATCGTGATGGCGAAACAGTTGGTTGCACTGGCCGACTCGCTCTTGATCGGCTTCGGCTTCGGCAAACGTATGCTGAATGGGTGGTGAATCGTCGTCAATTCGCGGGTTTCGTCACGGCGGTGATTTTCTGGGGGCTGATCGCAACCGTGGGCGGCCAAGCCCGGGCGGATACGTCCGCGCAAGCCCTGTCCTTGCCCGGGGGACCGACGAGCGCGATGGACTCGACGCCAGTGCGACTCGACGCCGATCTCTACTTGCCATCGACCACACCCGCTCCCGCCGTGGTCCTCGCTCACGGCTTCGGCGGCAGCAAGGCTTCGGTCGCGACTGATGCGGAGTACCTGGCCGATCGTGGATTCGTTGTCTTGGCCTACACCGCACGAGGATTCGGCGGGTCCACCGGAACCATCTCCATGAACTCGCCGGACTTCGAGATCGCCGACGCCTCGGCTGTGATCGACTACCTCGCCACCTTGGACACCGTCACCCAAGACGGGGCCAGCGATCCCCGAGTCGGTTTCGCGGGTGGCTCGTACGGCGGGGCGTTGTCTCTCATGGCTGCCGGTTACGACAATCGAGTGAATGCAGTATCCGCGGACATCACCTGGAACGATCTGCAGACCTCGTTGTTCGGCCAGTCGGTGAGCAACCCTCCCGCAAGCAGGGGGGTAGGCGTCTTCAAGCAGTTGTGGAGCGGGCTGTTCTTTAGTGCCGGACTGGTCACCCAAGACGGTGAGGTAACTGATTGCGGACGCTTCGCGCCAGACTGGTGTGCTGCATATTCCACCGCCGCAGCAGATGGAGTCCTGACTGACAAGGCCCGTGAATTGATGGCGGCATCGTCGCCTGCCAGCATCACCGATCGCATCTCGGTGCCCACCTTGCTTGGCGGGGGCCAGTCCGATTCCTTGTTCCCGCTGGCTCAGACCAGCGCGAACGCTGAGCAAATTTCGGCAGCCAACGAGACCGTCAAAGTNGTCTGGCATGCNGGCGGACACGACGGCGGTGTAGACGAGGGCGATCGGCTTCGNGAGTTAAACGCCGAGTGGTTCTCCTTCCACCTNGCTGATGGACCNGAGGTCACCAACGCCTTCGATGCAACACTGGTNGAGGGTTCCGCCTTCGGGGAGCAGGGGACTACCGACACCGAGTTGTTATCCAGTGATTCCTTCCCCGGTCTTTTCGGTGCTTCGCAGGAANCGGTCTCCATCGGCGGACCGACTCAACAAGTCCTGGCTCCCGCGGGTGGCGTCCCCGCCGCTATCTCTTCACTGCCGGGTGCTGGCAGTCTCGCGGGCCTTGCCGGCGCCCTACTCGCACTGCCCTTACCGAACCANACNGCGGCNTTTACCTCNGAGCCGTTGTCCNAGCCACTGCGCATCATCGGGTCTCCAACCGTGACACTGGAGATCGCCAGCGACGTCCCAGTTGAGGACGTCACCCTCTTCGCCAGTTTGCGCATCATCGGTGGCACCGAGCGGCCAATACTGCCCAATGGCCTCGTGGCGCCCATCCGAATAGCCCGGGCGGGGCCGACTCCGCAGGTGATTGATGTGGATCTTCCGGCAATCGTCCGCGACGTCGCAGCCGGTGAACGGGTGAGTGTGGTGATCGGCACCACCGATCAAGCGTTTCGCATGCCCCCCGGCCCGGCGGTGTATTCGATCGGGCTCGCGGCTTCATCCGTCGCGATCCCGCTGAACCCCATGACCGAGGAATCCGGTGGAACTCCACTGTGGCGCTGGCCGCTGATCGCGTTAGTGAGCGTTCTCGTCATAGCGCTGGCTGTTCGCTTGTTGCGGCCGGGAGGTACGCGGGCACTGGCCCGCGAAGACCTGGCAGACACGCCGATCGCGGTTGAGAACCTGTCCAAGGAGTTCAAGGGGGGGATCCACGCTGTTAGTGATGTCACCTTCGAAGTCCCCCAGGGTGTTGTCCTCGGCCTTCTGGGTCCAAACGGAGCGGGCAAGACGACGACGATGCGCATGGTCATGGGGCTCATCCACCCCACGGGAGGAAACGCGTACGTCTTCGGACAACCGGTCTTCCCTGGAGCCGCTTCTCTCGCACACATCGGATCGTTCATCGAGGGACCAGGGTTCTTGCCACACCTGTCCGGTCGGGAGAACCTGCGGCTGTATTGGAAGGCAAGCGGTCGCGAGCAGCAGGATCCGAATCTCGATTACGTCCTGGAGATCGCCGGACTCGGCACGGCGATTGACCGGAAGGTTCGAACCTACAGCCAGGGTATGCGTCAACGCCTCGGAATCGCTCAAGCCATGCTCGGCATGCCGGATGTCCTCGTCCTCGATGAACCCACCAATGGGCTTGATCCGCCTCAGATCCGAGAGATGCGCCAAGTGCTGCAGGACTACGCCGCAACGGGGCGCACGGTGGTGGTCTCTTCGCACCTGCTCAGTGAAGTCGAGCAGACTTGCTCCCACGTAGTGGTCATGCACCGTGGAACGCTGATTGCTAAAGGCACCGTTACGCAGCTTCTCGCAGGACGAAGCGGTGCTCGCCTCGAAGACGTCTTCATGGAGATAGTCGGCAGGGGCCACGAGGTGGTGACATCATGAGAACAGCCACTCTCGGCTACTCACCCCAGGACACGCTGGGCATCGGTGTGGAATTCATTCGCCAACTCAAGCGACGACGCACCTTCGTTGCTTTCCTACTTGTGGTCGCTTTGCCACTCATCGTTGTCGCTGCCGTGCGGTTCGGTCCCTCCTCCAACGGCGACGCCGGTAGCAGTCAAGGAGGCGGATTCGGTGGCGGCAATTTCGACCTCGTCGGCCTAGCAACAAGCGGCGCCTGGAACTTCACGATCACCATGCTGCTGTTCTCGTCGGGCTTCCTGCTGGTGATCATCGCGGCGATGTTTCTCGGAGACACTGTGGCAAGCGAGGCGAGTTGGTCGACACTCCGCTATCTGCTCGTAGCACCAGTCCCCCGACGCAAGCTTCTTCGAACGAAGGCGGTCGTGGGTCTGCTNCTGACAGCGATCGTCTTGTTGACCTTGGTGCTTGCATCATGGGCAATCGGTGCAATCGCATTCGGCACCGCACCACTTGCCAGCCCATTCGGCGGCGCGCTCACCCAGATCGAGTCCTTGCAAAGGCTCACCGTCATCACCACCTACATCGCGATCACCCTGCTTTTCCCGGCGGCAATCGCTTTCTTAATGAGCGTGTTGACCGATGTTCCACTCGGCGCCGTTGGAACGGCAGTAGTCCTTGTAACCATCTTCAACATCCTGGATGCGATTGAAGCCCTCGGATCCTTGCGNCGCTTCCTACCCTCTGACTACGGCTCCACGTGGGTGGATGCCCTAAACCCCGTGATCGTCTGGGACCAAATGGCCGTTGGTGTGGCCTACAACCTGATCGCCTTCGCGCTGCTCGTCGGGATCGCGGTATTGCGATTCGACCGAAAGGACATCACGTCTTAGGTGAGCCCTAGTGCGCTTCGAATGCGGGTGGTATTCGATTCCTCATCAGCCCACAGGTTGCTTCCCTCAGGTGCCCAATGGCAGCAAAAGGCTTCACGGATCTCTCACTGCGATACACGAGGTGTTCGTGAATGCATCAGGCACAGGGTCAACAACCAAGCGGAGGACTTCGTTGACGAGAACCCTGCTAGGGGCAGCATCCGTCGGGGTGGCGGATGCACCAGCGGAAAACACTCCGAACCTCTAATGTTTGGGCACAGAGTCCTCTTTAACTACACCGTTCGGCTCAGAACCTCACCGTATAACGGCGTTTTGTGAAAGGAGTGCGAGAAATTTATGTTCACTCAAGAGGGGGTAAGACCGCACACAAATAATAAGAGGCGCTGGCTCGTATTAGCTTGCTTGACTCTTGGCCTGTCACTAATCGTTCTTGATGAAACGGTTGTGAATACAGCATTCCCAATTTTAACTGCTGATCTCGGCCTCGATGCCTACGAAACCGAGTGGATTGACTCGGCGTATGCTTTAACTTTCGCTTCTCTTCTCATCTTTTTCGGGCAACTCGCAGATCGCTATGGTCGCAAAAAGTTTTTTCTCATCGGTGTCGCCGTCTTTATTCTCGCGAGCCTGGGAGTAGTGCTTTCAGATACGTCCACGGGGGTCATCCTGGCCAGGGCACTACAGGGATGCGGCGGCGCCATGATTTTGCCTACAACCCTTGCCATTATCAATACGTATTACCACGGACGTGATCGAGCTATAGCGTTCACCATCTGGGGAGGAACTATCGGCGGCGTTGCCGCCGTCGGCCCGATGGTTGGAGCCTGGCTAATTAGTTCTCATTCTTGGCATTGGGCCTTTGCCATCAACATTCCTCTTGGTTTGTTAGTAATGGTTGCCAGCTATTTCTGCATTCCTGGATCCAGAAGCGGGGCCCAAGGAAAAGGACTCGATTTAACAGGGGCCATCCTCATTACTTTTGCGCTGTTTTCCGTCGTGTTTGCGATTATCGAAGGGGGGCGCTTTGGATTCTCCTATCAACGTGAGCCCTTCACCGCAGGGTCAATGACTTGGCCCACCTCTTTCCCGCCTATAACGCTTTTATTCCTGGCGATCGGGATTGTGTCTTTCTTGGCGTTCTTGCTCGTTGAAAAGTCTCGTTCTAAGCAGGGAAGACATGTCACTCTGAACGTTGCTCTTTTCAGATCACGCTCATTCAGCGCAGGCAACCTCGTGGCATTTGTAGTCAGCCTCGGTGAATTCGGCCTTCTCTTTACTCTTCCACTTTTCCTCGAATTAGTTGGAGGGTACGACCTTTTGCAGGCAGGTGTCATCTTGTCTGCAATCGCCCTGGGAGCACTCATCGCTGCCTTGACAGGGTCCTTCGTATGTCAACTTATGGGTGCAAAGCGAACACTACAGCTGGGTCTGGCGCTTGAGATAATTGGAATAGTAGGGCTTGGTATTACTCTTACTAGCACGAGCACGGGATGGGAAATGGCCCCTTGGCTCATTGCTTACGGTGTGGGTATTGGGTACGCCACCGGTCAGTTAGCGAGCATAATTCTCTCTGGGGTTGCTGGGCATGACTCCAGCGTGGCGGGCGCATTTCAATCGACCTCCCGTCAACTAGGCGCGGCCTTGGGAACAGCGATACTTGGCACCACGCTGGTGATCGGTCTCGGCTCCGCGGCAGAGACTCTTGAGGCCAAGGGGGTCCCAACAGGTCAGGCTCAGGAAATCTCTCAAGAACTCCAGGACTCAGGTGGTGAATCCATCCCAGACCTCGCCACCGAACCCGGCGGTGTCGACCTTGTGCAAGTTGCTACTGGGACCTTCACAAATGCGTCGAAATCAGTGGCTTGGGTGGTGGTTTTCACCCTCTCGGCGGGCCTGTTGGTTAGCTTTTGGATTCCAAAAAATGCGGCACGGGAGAAACAGGCTGGGTAGAACTACTACTTGAGAAAATGCGCAATGTTCGCAATCAAGGCCTACAAGGCCAAGATTCACCGAGCCGACTCGGGGATTTGAACCCCGGACTTACGCATTACGAGTGCGTTGCTCAACCCCCTGAGGAGGAGTCTTACGAGGGAATTTAGGAGGAAGAAGGCCCACGGACAGACCCCTAGATTCCCACCGTGGCATCAAGAATGTTCCCCAGATGTTCCCCGCGAGAAGCCAAGGAATGCGACTACGTCGAAATNGNCAATTGGTATAGCGGCCAACACCTCNGGAGCTGAAGTACGNCGCTTCGCAGGACGGGCNCGCCGCCATCGTCAAGCCCTGCNNACTGGAGCANGGTGCCCATGCCGCCATCACCNGCCCGGATCTTCCCAGCGCGAATTTCATCCAGAGGATCGATCACAGGGATTCCTTTCCAAGCAGATCATCATTTTTAACAAAATGGGCCTCATGAGACATAGGCTGCGCCCGTGGTGACAGAAGACATAAATTCACTTCCAGTCTCCCGCCGGGGGTTTTTACTGGGCGGCCTCGGATCCACCTTGGCTGTCACAGCCACGGGGACGACGGGTCTGGTGCTACGCGCCTCTCCTTCGTATGCAGCGGAAACCTTTGTCGCCGACGTCACGGGAAGTTACGAATTTGAGGACCCTGCGACTGGGTGCTCCGTACAGGTCACCGTGGGCAACGGAGTTCGCCGGATTCGCGCGAACGGGCTTCCGAATCACAGCACCGGACAGTTCCCGAACTCCGACAACCCCAACAAAATATCGGCTCAAAGTTATGACTACTCCTTCCCCACAAGTCCAACTAAAGATGGGCAGTTTGTTCCTTTGGCAATTCCGCAACCTTTCGGGATCGCGGTAAACGGTGTTCTCTTTGATCCGCTTGCTGCTGAGTGGTATGACAACAATCCCAACTCCGGCTGGAGCGAGAACGCACTGAGCCCTCTCGTTGATCTTGGTCTCGATGAGAACGACGCCCACGTTCAACCGACTGGCGCCTATCACTACCACGGAATACCCGACGGTCTCGTAGACACCATCTCAAGAAAGGGACACTCCCCGCTTATTGGATGGGCCGGCGATGGGTTTCCGATATACCTCGACCGCGGGTATAAGAAACCCCGAAATCGTGACAGTGGTCTCAAGCGGCTCAAGTCTTCCTACAGATTACGGTCTGGTACCCGGCCAGATGGACCCGGCGGCCCCTTCGATGGAAAGTACAACGAAGATTATGAATACATAAAGGGGGCAGGGGATCTATACAGCGCAAACGGCCGTTTTCAAAAGACACCTGAATTCCCAAAGGGCACCTATTGCTACATCCTGACGCGCGATTATCCCGTCATCCCGCGTGCCTTTGTAGCGGAAATCTCAACGTCATTCGTGAAGTCAGGCGGCGCAGGCGGGGGCGGTGGTCGCCCGCGGCCACCCGGCGGCCCGAGACCACCCGGTGGCCCGAGACCACCTCGCTAGGAGCGCGGTCAACTTAAATCCGCATTCCGTTACGCATCCACGTGACCACGCTGCACGGCTAGATGCCGTCGCCAAGGCAGCAATCGAGTCGAAATGTTCCCCAAAATGGGGAGGAGAACCAAAAAACTACCGAGCCGCCTCGGGGATTTGAACCCCGGACCTACGCATTACGAGTGCGTTGCTCAACCCCCTGAGGAAGAGGAAGACACCTAAAAGCCGTGCTATCTGGTCACCTCACGTTGCACCATATTGCACCGTGCTGGACAAAAAATGTTCGCAAATTGTTCGCACTTGACCCGGGGTTACTAGTCACCCGTCCCACCCCATATAGGTAGGACGGCCTCCCAGATCGCCATCACCGCACGCGGTCACTTGAAAAGCATCTCGTGCGTGTGAGAATGAAAGATGGTTTCCTTCAGCCCTTATTGAGGGCAACCCGTGTTCGTGACTGTCCCATCCGGACAGGTCGTGTTCGACCACGTAACACGGGTCAAATTCGCGTCGGTCAGAATCGCGCCAGATAGATCCGCTCCAGAAAGATTCGCGAACTTTAAGAACGCGCCGGTCAGATCTACTCCAGCTATGTCCGCTCCAGAGAGATTGGCATATTTCAATTGCGCATCGGTCAGGGTTGTGCCCTTGAGATCTGCCCCTGTCAACTGCGCACTCCACAGGTGTGCGCCGTCTCCGATGAGGTACCCATCGACGTGTGACCAGCCTGATGGCAACTTCGGGCTGCCCTTTATCTCCCCTGAGTCAACCTGAGTCAGGATCGCGCTGGTCAGATTCGCGCCTTTGAGATTCGCGCCTTCAACTATGGTTCGCGTCATGTTCGTGTTCTTGAAGTACACGTTCGTCAGGGTGGCGTCATTCAGGTTTGTGTCGGTCAGATTCGCGCCGGACAGGACCGCTCCCTTGAGGTTCGCGCTCGCAAGGTAGGCCCCTTTCAAGTTCGCGTTTTTCAGATTTGCATTCTCCAGATTCGAACCTCGTTGTTCGCCGGGATAGGGGCCAGATGCGTGCATGAGTTTCGCGCCTATGAGGTTTGCGTCTTTCAAGTTCACGTTGACCAGTTGCGCTCTGCTCAAATTCGCGCCAGAAAGATTAGCACCAGAAAGATTGGCGCGGGTCAGATCCGCGCCTTTTAAGTTCGCTCCGGAAAAGTTAGCGCCTTTGAGGTTCGCGCCTTTCAAGTTCGCCTTATTCAGATCGACGTTCACGCATGTAGTCTTCGCCTTAATCACGCAACCATTAATGGTCTTTGCTGACACCGGACTCACCCCAACACCAGCCACAAGAAGTGACGCCGCGACGAACACCCCGCCAATTTTTCTAATGGAGCGCATCACACTCATGAAATTAACACAATCGCTTACGCAATAGGAAGGCACATACTCGCAACACGTTCGAAGTGAACCGGGATCTCTTACGGACGCTGCCTGTCACAAACCCGAGAGAGTCTCCCTTTAACCCTAGTCAAGACATGTCGCGGGGGTCCGGACATAGAGTCAACGAAACCTCGACTAAAACTTCTCGGCCCCGTGTGATTCAGGAGCCTGCGTCCACGTCGAGGAGGAGAGTACCTAGTCTCATTCCGGGAGTGAAGAACGAAGTTCCGAGAGCGCTGTTTAAGAGATCCTCCGCGCCGTCATGCAACGTCAAGCGGTACTGGTAGTAGGCGAATTCACCATTAGGTTGCTTGACCGTGCGTCTCTTGTCAACGTCAAAGAGTGTTGTGCGACCAAGATCGAATATGTTGGTGCCCGATCCGGTGGAGACACCTGCGCTGATCGTGCCTTCGCGAGAGTCACCGATTAGCGTGGGGCTTCCGATGTAAAAATAACGATTCGGCGGACCGTTCCACCAAATAACGCTGGCCTCTCCACCTTCGGTGAAGGTGCGACCTGTGCCGTCGACAGCTCGCACATTGAATTCCATTCCCAGTTCGCCGTCATCGCCCGTGTCTACGCGAGGCCCGCCAATACTGTAGACACTCAATCCGGCTCTTCGGAATTCGGCGAAAGCGTTCTGGCTTAGAAGTAAGTCAAACGAGCCCTTGGCGGGCGTCTTGGTGGTTCTTGTCGATTCGCCAGCCTGGACAGGAAACGCCAAGGCCGTAGCGAGTACAGCGACGGCTGTCACAGAGATGATTGATCGGAAGTTCACCTCGGCACCCTTCTGATAGGAATGGCNGGACACTACATCAAGAGCCTTGCCCGAAGACCCAAAATTCTTGGAGCCGCCTCGGGGATTTGAACCCCGGACCTACGCATTACGAGTGCGTTGCTCTACCCCTGAGCTAAGGCGGCGTGCTCGCATGAGCCCCGAAAGGCTACCCGGTCGACTGGAATCTGCGTAGGCGGAGGCTATTGCCGACAACGAAAACAGAGCTGAAGGCCATCGCCGCCCCCGCAATCATTGGATTGAGCAAGCCGGCCACAGCCAACGGGATGGCAGCGATGTTGTAGGCGAAAGCCCAAAACAGGTTGCCCTTGATCGTCGAGAGTGTCCGACGAGACAACCGGATGGCATCGACGATGCTGCGCGGATCGGAGCGCACCAGGGTGATGTCGCTCGCCTCAATCGCGACGTCACTTCCCGACCCCATCGCGATGCCCAGGTCGGCCTGCGCAAGGGCGGCAGCGTCGTTGACGCCGTCTCCCACCATCGCCACACACTTTCCTTGGGCCTGAAGATCTCGAACCACCGCGATCTTGGACTCGGGGAGCACGTCGGCGACAACGGAACCTATCCCTAGTTGATCGGCTACCGCTTGAGCTGAATGAGCGTTGTCTCCAGTGACCAGCATCGGCTCAGCGACGAGCTCCTTGATTTCCGAAACTGCCTCCGCACTGGAGTCCTTGACAGCGTCAGCGACGGCAAAGGCTCCACCGAAGGAGCCATCAACGGCTGTGGCGACGACGGTCCGTCCGCGCTCGCGTTGGTCGTCGATCCAGTCGCGTGCGGTTGGCGGGATGGAGATCGACCACTCCTGAACAAGCCAGTTTGGTCGACCCGTGACCACTGTGGAACCGTCGACCACTCCCCGGACTCCTTGACCTTGGGTGCTCGAGAACGCCTCTACTGNTCGGATCTCGTTGGTCGCAGCGGCAAANGCGCGACCGATGGGATGTTCNGACGCCGTTTCGACAGCGGCNGTCAATTCGTACGTGTCAGGTCGGTCGGCCTCGATGAGGGCATCCACAACACTCATCCGACCTTGCGTCAGAGTCCCTGTCTTGTCCAGCACGATGGAGTCGACCTTTCGTGTGGACTCAAGGATCTCCGGACCGCGAATGACGATTCCCATTTGTGCCCCACGCCCCGTTCCCACGAGAAGCGCCGTGGGAGTCGCCAACCCAAGCGCGCACGGGCACGCGATGATTAACACGGCAACACCCGCGGTGAATGCGAACGCAAGATCGGCTCCGGTAATGGACCAACCCACGACCGTGGCGAGCGCCAGGACGATCACGATGGGGACGAAGATGGCTGAGATTCGATCAGCGAGGCGCTGTACAGGAGCCTTCTTTGTTTGCGCGTCCTCAACGAGAGAGGCGATTCGTGCGAGGTGGGTGTCGACTCCCACACGAGTTGCCTGCACCACCAGTCGGCCGGAGGTGTTGATTCCGGCACCCACCACCGCATCGCCGGGACCGACTTCCACCGGCATCGGTTCCCCGGTGAGCAGACTGATGTCCACGGACGATTCGCCATTGATCACTCGACCGTCTGTTGCCACCTTTTCTCCGGGGCGCACGAGAAAGTGATCTCCCACGGAGAGTTCGTTGATGGCGATCGTTCGTTCACGCCCGTCACTCACCACCGTGACGTCCTTGGCTCCGAGGGACAGCAGCGTGGTGAGGGCCCGGCTGCTTCTGCTCTTGGCGCGAATTTCGAAATACCGACCGAGCAGGATGAAGGTGGTGACAGCCGCAGCGACCTCCAAATAGATCTCGCTGTTACCGGTGCCTTGGGAGGGCAGCACGTGGAACGACATGCGCATTCCTGGATCGCCTGCTCCCCCGAGGAAGAGCGCATACAACGACCACATGAAGGCCGCGCCTACGCCCAGGGAAACCAAGGTGTCCATGGTCGCCGCGCCGTGGCGCAGATTCGTCCACGCTGCCCGGTGGAAGGGGAGAGCACCCCAGNCAACGACGGGTGCCGCGAGAGCGAGGCTGATCCACTGCCAGTAGTCGAACTGCAGGGGCGGGATCATCGCGAGAGCAACGACCGGCGCGGTCAAAATCGCACTGATCGTCACGCGACGGCGTAGATCACGGAGTTCTGGGTCATCGTGCGCGTGCTCGNGATCGAATTCAACTCTCGGCCTTTGCGCCGTGTATCCCGTTGCTTCGATGGTCGCGATCGCGTCATCGATCGATGTGCCTTCCGGTAGGGCGATGTGGGCTCGATCGGTCCCGTAGTTGACGGTGGCTATGACCCCCGGCATTCGGTTCAACTTCTTTTCCACACGCGCCGCGCAGGAGGCACATGTCATTCCCGTGATGTCGAGATCGACCTCAGTCACAGCAGAGGCGGGGGTGCTCATGGCTTGCTAGTCGCTGATCTCGTATCCGGCTTCATCCACTGCGGCACGAACGAGATTTGCATCCAGGGGATGTTCGCTGGCAACGGTGACACGGGAGTTGCCGTTCACTACGAGATCAACATCCACGCCAATCACGCCCGACAGTGCAGAGATTTCCTCGGTCACGGCGACGACGCAGTGGTCACATGTCATGCCGCGCACGGCGTATTCCTGGGAGATGCTCATCTGCTGCCGCGCGTCAACTCTTGACCAGCCGAGCGATAGCCGCGGACGCCTCGGTCACCTTCTCGTCTGCCGCATCGCCACCGTCCGCCATAGCGTGCGCAACGCAGTGGCCGAGATGGTCCTCCAACAGCAGCAGCGCAACAGACTGCAGAGCCTTCGTGGTTGCCGACACTTGCGTGATGACATCGATGCAGTAGGTGTCGTCCTCGACCATCCGCTGCAAACCCCGGACCTGTCCCTCGATCCGTCGAAGTCTCGTGAGGAGTGCCGCCTTGTCTGCGGTGTAACCAGCCATCGTGCCTCCTGCCATATATACCCCCCTAGGGTATACATCTAATCGCAGGTGACGTCCTCCGGGGGGGTAGCGCCCGTCAGCAGGTACCCATCCACTACCTCGTCCACACACGACGATCCCTCGCGGTAGGCGGTGTGGTTGGTGGCGTTCCAGGTGACCAGATGCGAGTCCTTGAGCGACCGCGCCAGATCCACGCCCCAGTCGTACGGGGTCGCAGGATCTTGTGTTGTCGAGACGACCAGGATCGGGCCCGCTCCCGCACCGAAGACCGAATCCAGATTCTCTGCGCCTTGCGGCCAGCCGACGCACGAGAGCATTCCCCACGCGAATGCCTCCCCGAAAGTTGGTGCTACTTCCTGCCACTGAGCAGCCAAACGCGCGACCTCATCGACCGTTCCGTCGTACGGCATGTCCGCGCAGGTCACCGCATAGAAAGCCTCGGTCGAGTTATCCAAATACCGACCATCAGGAGACCTGTTCACCCGCTCATCGACGAGGGAGAGCAGGGCCGTTCCATCGTTCTCCTCCACTGCTTCGGTCAAAGCTGCCCGAAGACGCGGGTAGTCACTACTCGGGAAGTAGAGAAACGACAGGACCGCATACTGGCCCAACGACTCCGTCAACTCACGATCACCAGAGGTGGGTAGCGGTGAATCATCGAGTCCAGCCAAGAAACTCCGCAATGCCTGCTCAACCTCTCGTGAGTTCCCGGCGAAAGGACACTCGCCGGAGTCCACGCAATCGGCAGCGAAGTGCTTGACCGACTCCTCGAAGCTCACCGCTTGTCCGAACGTCACTTCTTCCTGACTTGCCGTCACAGGGAGAACACCGTCGAGCACCATGCGTCCAACCTGCTGCGGGAACAGTTCCGCATACGTAGTGCCGATGGCTGTTCCGTACGACTTGCCCAGGTAATTCAGAACCGGTTCACCGAGCAGCGAGCGAACGATGTCCATGTCTCGTGTCGTCGAGATCGTGTCCATGTGCTCCCACACATCCCCCGCTTTGCTGTCGCACGCCTCAACCAAGGTCATCGTGTCTTCGACAATTGCCTCAGCCTCCGTGGGTGTATCCGGCGTTCCATCGCTCGCGAAGTAGTAATCGATGTCCGCGTCACTCCAGCACCGAATGGGATCGCTACCCGCTACCCCGCGCGGATCGACACCGATGATGTCGAATGCGTCGCGGATACTCGGACTGACGATGTAGTCCGCTGCGCGGGCGTAATCGAAGGCGCTTCCTCCTGGTCCACCCGGGTTCACGAAGAGCGCGCCGACGGGCTCACCCGCTGCAGGAACCCGGGTCAAGGACAGCTCCGTGGTGCGACCGTCCAGATTCGAATAATCCAGCGGCACGTCGATACGCGCGCACTCCGCATCCCCGCAGTCGCGCCACTCGATGGCCTGTTCGTAGAACGGAGCCAGGCCGTCCTCGGTCGGGGCCGGTGCGGGCGCCGTCGGTGCCGGGAGAGGAACCGGCTCCGGTGCGCGCGAGCAACCAGCGATCGCCACACCGCACACGAGGGCTATAGCAACCAGAATGCGAACGCGCATAAGCGACACGGTAACCCGGGACGTAATCTCGTCCTATGGGTAATGGCAAGCGTGATGCGGCGGAGCTCGCCGCTGCCGTGGACGCCGGCATCCGCAAGGGTCTTGACCTCGTCGACGTATTCCGTGGGACACCGGCTGGTCGTCGAGAACTCGAACGTGAAGCCAAGCGAAGCGCGGCAGATGCCCGCCGGGCTCGGCGAGCTCATCACGTTCGCAAGGTCCAGTCGCAAGTCATGACCATCAGCGGCACAGCCGTGAGCGCGTCCGCCGCGACGGCGGGCATCATCGATGTCGCAGCAACCGGCGTCACCGGTGCTGGCTGGTTCGCGGTCTCCGCTATCGGAGCAGTCGTAGCGGTCATCGGCGGGCGTTCCTGGCGGCGACTGTCACCCTTCACGGCAGTTCCGCAGATCACGTCTCCCCCGGCGCTTGTTCGTCGTGGCGCAATCGGGTACGACTCTGTCACCCGCTACACAGCGGTGCGCGTTCAAACCGTTCAGGTCATCCACGCGATTGANCCGTTGCACCACGATGCGGCGCGAGAGTTGCGAGCAGCCGACTCCTCGGTNGCACCCACCCTCAACGAGCTCGCCGAGCGTCTGCGNGTCCTGGACGAAATGGCACGCCGCATGCCGGGTACATCCGCGGCCGAGAACGCTCAACAGGCGTCGCAAGCGGTGAGCCAACAACTTGATCGTGGGTCAGCGGCCTACGACGTCCTCTTGGCAGCCGCCGCTCGACTCTTGGCAGAGCCAGACATCGATCGTCCCGTGAGCGACGTTCTGGAGCCGGCTGCTTCCGCGTTGATCGCCTACGCGCACGGGTTGCAGGCGGCCTCGAAAATCTAGGCGACCCCGACGCGGACTTTCGGATCTTTGATCTGAACCATCACGGCTTCGAGGACTGCCCGCGGGCTACTCTCCGAGAACAACACCGTGCGCTCATGCTCAAGCGCATCGATTCTGCGGACAGAATCTTCCCGGGTGGAGCCGGCAGCCATCTGTTCGATCTGAGCCGTCATCTCACCGTTGATCAACTCGACTCCTGCCTGCATCTGAACGGTCAACACATCNCGAAAGAGACCGATCAAGTCGACAATCGCGCGATCNACTTCATCGACGACCAGCCTCTTGCGTCGACGCTTCTGTTCCTTTGCGAGCTCCTTCGCCTCCGCGTCATGGGACCTCTTGAGTGCACCCGTCAGTCGAGTGACTCCCTCCGCGTAATAGCGGGACTTCAGCAAGTGCACTTCTTCCTCGTCCAATTGATCTGCCCGAGCATCAGCTACCGCGGATACCGCCTCGAACACTTCGCCGGCAACAACTACGCAGGACGGCAAATCTCGAAGATTCATCGGGGACCGCAGGTACTGCTGTCGCCTTTCGCGGGTCATCTCGTCGGTAGCGAGCGCCCGGGCACGACCCACATGGCCTTGAGAGGCGCGAGCAGCAAACGCTGCCAGCGTTTCGTCGACTCCACAATCGTTAACCAGCATCGCAGCGATTGATACAACGGATGGGGTGCGCAAGCCAACATGGCGAGTCCGAGAAGCGATCGTCGGTAGGACGTCATTGACGCTTGGTGCGCACAGAATCCACACGGCGTGGGGCGTGGGTTCCTCGAGGGCTTTGAGTAGGTNATTCGCCGCAAAATGCGTTGAGGCGATCGGCGTCCTCGATCACGATGACACGCCAGGTGGCCGTCATCGGAGCCTGTGCTGCCATCTGCACGAGCGGCTTCACGTGATCGAGAAGAATTTCTGACCCTTCCGGGATCTCCACGTGCACATCTGCGTGGCCACCCTGCGCGGCCGTTCGGCACGCCTGGCACGAACCACACCCGCCTTCGTCGCAGACCAGTGCGGCCGCGAAGGTCGTAGCGGCACTGGACCTACCCGATCCGGGAGGTCCCGTCACCAGCCACGCATGGGTCATCGCGGGGCCAGACTCGCCAGGGCCGTGGGCATCCCGGACCGCTGCCTGGAGCGTGACGATCACGTCATCCTGACCGATCAGGCCGGACCACAGTGAGCGCGGACGCGAGTCCGGCAGCGAATGCGAACTCACCGGGACCGTTCCGTAAGTTCGCTCACCCGTTCGGCAATTCGCGCCGCAATGACGTCGGCGGCCTCGGACGCATCGATGACCAGGTACTTGTCGGGGTCTGTCGATGCGATGTCCAAGAACGCCTGTCGCACCCTGCGGTGGTAATCCACGGGTTCGGACTCGAGTCGATCCGGTGCCTGGACTCGCGAGAGACCGATGCTCGGGTCAATATCCAAAACGATCGTCAAGTCCGGCAACAGGCCACCTGTGGCCCACAGGCTGAGATCTCTGACCCGCTCGACGCCCAGTTCACGCCCGTACCCCTGGTAAGCGACGGAGGAATCGAGGTATCTGTCGCACAAAACGATCGCGCCTTGTTCCAACTGCGGTCTGATCACTTGATCAACGTGATCCCCGCGGGAAGCCGCGAACAGCAACGCCTCTGCCTTGTCGCTGAGCCCTTCGAAGTCTTTCCCGAGGAGCACGGCGCGAATCGCCTCTCCGGCCGGTGTGCCGCCGGGCTCGCGGGTACGCACCACACGCTCACCCTTGCCTTCCAACCACGCGGCGAGGAGAGACTCTTGCGTCGACTTGCCGGCGCCTTCACCACCTTCGAAGACGATGAACAAGCCGGTCATGACTCAACAGGGCCAGCAGATGGAGCAGCTGCAACCTTCGANCGGCTGGATTTCTTCGCAGTCTTCTTCGTTGTCTTCTTCGTTGTCTTCTAGCTTCTTGGCGGCCTTCTTGGTCGTCTTCTTCGTCGACCGCTTGGTTGTCTTCTTGCTGGGCCCTTTGGCCTTTCGTTCGGCGAGCAAATCGCTCGCGCGCTCGATGCTGACCGTCATGGGGTCATCGACCACGCGCAGTGTCGCGTTCGTTTCGCCGTCGGTGACGTACGCACCGAAGCGCCCCTCTCGCACAACGATCAATCGTCCCGATGTCGGGTCCGCCCCGATTTCCCGCAAAGGCGCCGCGGGCTGGCCGCGACCCCGGCGCTGCTTGGGCTGGGCGAAAAGCGCGAGGGCCTGCTCCAACGTGACCGAGAAGATTTGTTCTTCTGATTCCAGCGAACGAGAATCCGTTCCCTTGGTGAGGTAGGGGCCGTAGCGTCCGTTTTGAGAGCGAATTTCCTCTCCATCGCTTGGATCGACTCCCACGACGCGCGGCAGACGGATCAACTTCAAGGCGTCCTCGAGGGTGACTGTGCTCGGCTTCATGTCGCTCAACAGCGAAGCGGTCCGCGGCTTAGCCGATTTCGGGGAGCCCTCCGGCAAGACCTCGCTCACGTACGGGCCGTACCGACCGGACTTCGCGACGATCATGAGTTCGGTTTCGGGATCTATCCCAAGCTCTCGGTCACCGGACGGCTCTGCAAGTAACTCCTCCGCCTTCTCAGGAGTGAGCTCATCGGGGGCGAGTCCCATCGGGACGTTCGCTCGGATCTCGCCACGTTCGACGTACGCGCCGTAGCGCCCGACCCGCAGGTGCGCGTCGCTTCCCTTGATGGGAAACGTCGCGTTGCCCCGTGCATCGATAGATCCGAGGTCTTCGGTGAGCGCCTTGACTCCCGGAAAGTCGCCGCTGACACTCGTGCCGCCGCGCCAAAACGCCTCGAGTTGCTGCACGCGATCGACGTCACCGCTCGCGACGAGGTCGAGAACGTTTTCCATGTTGGCCGTGAAGTCGTAGTCGATGAGCGCAGCGAAGTGTTCCTCCAGCAATCGAATGACGGCGAAGGCGGTGAAACTCGGGACCAGTGCCGATCCCTTCTTCCACACATAACCACGATCCAGAATCGTGGACATGATCGATGCGTACGTCGACGGCCGCCCGATACCCAACTCCTCGAGTTTCGCCACGAGAGACGCCTCGTTGTAACGGGCCGGTGGCTTCGTCGAATGCCCCTCGGCGGTCAGGGATTCGACATCGACCTGCTGACCCTCCGATAGCGCCGGTAGTTCGCGCTCATCGTCGTCATTGGACACGTCCTTGAGAGCGGCCATGAATCCGGGGAAGGTGATGACCGTGCCGGACGCGGTGAATTCCGCGTGCCGGCCGTCCGTACTGTCCGCCGAGAGGCGCACTGTAGTGGTCGCGGTTTGCGCGTTCACCATTTGTGATGCGACGGTCCGCTTCCAGATTAAGTCGTACAGCGCGAACTCATCCCCGACGAGTTCCCCGGCGATTTCTGCGGGCGAGCGGAAGGAGTCGCCCGAGGGTCGAATCGCTTCGTGCGCCTCCTGCGCGTTCTTCACCTTGCGGTCGTACAGCCGGGGCTTGTCTGGCACGTACTCGCCCCCGTACAACTCCCTGGCCTGGCTGCGAGCGGCGTTCAGCGCCTGCTCGGACAGCGTGGTGGAGTCGGTTCGCATGTAGGTGATGTAGCCGTTCTCGTAAAGAGACTGGGCGACCCGCATCGTCCGTTGTGCACCCCACCGAAGGCGCCCGGAAGCTTCCTGCTGCAGCGTCGAGGTCATGAAGGGTGCCTTCGGCTTTCGGGAGGAAGGCTTTTGCGTCACCGAGTCGACCGTGAAGGCCTGTCCAGTGAGCGCCGACGTCAGCGCCTGGGCCGACGCCTCATCCAGGTGGACGGCCCCCTCGCGGGACAGTCGCCCGTCGTCGTCGAAGTCCGACCCCGTCGCGACCCTCGCCCCATCGACAGTCGCTAAACGCCCCGGGAACGGACCGGGAAGAAACTGTGCGTCGATGCCCCAGTACTCCACCGGCGTGAATGCGATGCGCTCTCGCTCACGGTCCACCACAAGGCGAACCGCTACCGATTGGACACGTCCTGCCGATTTCGCTTCACGACCGATCTTCTTCCACAAGACCTCCGATACCGGGTAGCCATACAACCGGTCGACAACGCGGCGGGTTTCCTGCGCCTCCACCAGTCGCATGTCGAGTTCCCGTGGTTGATTGACAGCTTCCCGGATCGCCTCCGGGGTGATCTCATTGAAAACCATTCGCTTGACCGGGACTTTGGGCTTCAGGACTTCGAGTAGGTGCCACGAGATCGCTTCGCCCTCGCGATCTTCATCCGTCGCGAGGAGAAGTTCGTCCGCGTCCTTCAGGGCCGCTTTCAGTTCCTTGATGGTCGCCTTCTTCGCATCGTGGACGACGTAGTAGGTCTGGAACGCATCGTCGACGTTGACCGCCAATTTCGCCCACGGCTTCTTTCGATCTTCCGCCGGAATCTCTGATGCCTTCGAGGCGAGGTCACGAACGTGCCCAACAGACGCCAAGACCGTGTAATCGTCACCGAGGTATCCGGCGATCTTCTTCGCCTTCGCCGGTGACTCGACGATCACCAAGGTGTTGTCTGGCACGTAGGCGTCCTTCCCGTCATCGTGGATACCGAACGACTCGGATCCGACTGCGACGGAGTCTGACGGTAGGACATCCGTTGCTGTCAACTCGGCACCGCCACGGTAAGCGGCGTCCGCCCGGGCATTCCCCGTAGGGGAATGGGGGTCCCGGGCGGCCGTCCGACTATCGGATTCTTGCCGTCTAGGCGTTGGCGCCCTCCTGGTCACCGACGGCGATCGGGCGCCGCTTGGAGATGACCACAGCACCGATCACGATGGCGGCGGCCACGATGGCGATGCCCCAGCGCACGGTCGGGTTGGCTCCGTCGCCAATGCTGAGCGTGACCACGGCAGGTGCCACCAGCAGAGCTACCAGGTTCATGACCTTGATCAGCGGGTTGATCGCCGGGCCGGCGGTGTCCTTGAACGGGTCGCCGACGGTGTCACCGATGACGGTGGCCGAGTGCGCTTCGGAGTTCTTGCCACCGAAGTTTCCGTCTTCGACGAACTTCTTGGCGTTATCCCAGGCTCCACCGGAGTTCGACAAGAACACGGCCATCAGGACACCCGTGGCGATCGTGCCCGCGAGGTAGGCGCCGAGGGCTCCCACGCCCAGTCCGAAACCGACGGCAATAGGAGTGAGGACGGCCAGCAAGCCCGGCGTGACCAGCTCGCGGAGCGAATCACGAGTAACGATGTCCACGACCTTCCCGTACTCCGGCTTGGTCGTTCCTTCCATGATTCCGGGGATCTCGCGGAACTGGCGCCGAACTTCGAAGATGACGGCTCCCGCGGCTCGGGAAACAGCGTTGATGGCCAGTCCCGAGAACAGGAAGACAACGGCCGCTCCGATGATCAGGCCGATCAAGTTCGACGGGGTCGCGACGTCGAGAACACCCAGATACTGCAGGGAATCTCCTATATCGCCGATGGTGCCGCCGATCGCTGCGGACGTGTCCTCGGCGGCGCCAAAGACCGCCTCCCGGAAAGCACCGAACAAGGCCGTAGCAGCCAGAACCGCGGTGGCGATCGCGATTCCCTTGGTGATGGCCTTCGTGGAGTTGCCGACCGCGTCCAGGCGGGTCAGCACGGCAGCGCCTTCACCCTCCACATCGCCGGACATTTCCGCAATGCCCTGCGCGTTGTCCGACACCGGGCCGAAGGTGTCCATCGACACGATGACGCCCACGGTCGTCAACAGACCCGTTCCCGCGAGAGCGATCGCGAAGAGGCTGAGGCCGATAATGCCGGACCCGAGCAGGAACGCTCCGTACACCGCGGCGCCGATTACCAGCGCCGTGTAGACGGCGGACTCCAGGCCGAGCGAGACGCCGGACAGAATGACCGTCGCCGGTCCGGTCATGGACGTCTTCGCAACGTCGTCCACGGGACGTCGGTTGGTCTCGGTGAAGTAGGCGGTGAGCTGCTGGATGACCGCTGCAAGGACGATGCCGACGAATACAGCGCCGATGACGAACAATTGCGGGCTGATTCCAATTCCCGCATCAGCGGCCTCGCGGGCGAAACCGCCATCGATGTCGCTCCAACTACTCGGCACCCACACGAATACCGCGGCGACCACCAAGATCGCGGAGATAGCCGCAGAGATGAAGAAGCCTCGGTTGATCGACGACATGCCCGACCGGTCCGAGGGGCGAGGCGACACGGTGAAGATGCCGATAACCGCGGTGATCACGCCGATCGCGGGGATCACGAGCGGAAGAACGAGGCCCAATTCGCCGAACGCAGCGCTGCCGAGAATCAATGCGGCAACCAAGACCACCGCGTAGGACTCGAAGAGGTCGGCGGCCATGCCTGCGCAGTCACCGACGTTGTCGCCAACGTTGTCCGCAATCGTTGCTGCGTTGCGCGGATCGTCCTCGGGAATGTTCTGCTCCACCTTGCCGACGAGATCTGCACCGACATCGGCGGCCTTCGTGAAGATGCCGCCACCGACACGCATAAACATGGCCAGAAGCGCGGCACCAAAGCCGAAGCCCTCCAACACCTTGGGGGCCTCTCCCGCGTAGACGAGAACGACAAGCGCGGCACCGAACAAGCCCAGACCGACGGTGAACATTCCTGCCACGCCACCGGTGCGGAAGGCGATGCGCATGGCGCGCTGCTCTCCTGCATCCTTGGCGGCCGCGGCTACGCGCACGTTGCCTCGTACGGCCAGCCACATGCCCATGTAGCCCGTGATTCCCGAGAACACTGCGCCCACGAGGAAGAAGATGCTGCGGCCGATGCGTTCGGTGTTTGTCTCCGCTGGGAGTAGGAACAGCAGGAAGAACACCACGACGGCAAATATCGACAGGGTCTTGAACTGACGATTCAGGTAGGCGGCGGCGCCCTCTTGCACGGCAGCGCCGATCTCCTTCATGCGCTCGGTTCCCTCACTCGCCGCGAGAACCTCGCGGACAAGAATCCCTGCGACGACCAGGGCTGCCAAGCCAATGACGGCCACTACTCCCACGAGAACGACGTTGTTCCCGGTCAACTCGATCATTTCTCTCCTCGGTGTCAGCTGCTGCAGCGCACCCCGTAGGGATTCCGCACCCGCCTCGCAATCCGGCGAAGTCTACGCAAGAGCAGCCGCGGGCGTGGCCCGGGTCGCGCATCGAGTGGCGCTCGTGGAGTGGTCTTGACCACACGCCCGATATGTCAGGAATCGAGCAGGGAGGCCAGTTCCTCGTGAATGGGGATGACGACGTCCAGACCCGTCAGTTCGAAGACCTTCAACACCCGGGCAGAGGTGATGACCAGATCGAGGGTTCCCTCCGCTTCCCGAACGTGCTTCAACGCTGTGACGAAGACCCCGAGGCCGGTCGAATCCAGGAAGGACACCTCGCGGAGATCCACGATGACGCGGGCGCCCGGCGCGATGGCCGCCTCCACAGCGTCGTGGACGGTGGGAGCCGTGTGAGCGTCCACTTCTCCGGCAACTTCGATGACCGAGGCCCCCTGCACGTCTCGGCTATCGACCCGAAAGGCAAGTGGCTCGGGAACTGAGATGTCGGTCATGTCTCAACTCTGACACACGCTGAGGTCACAATGAGGCGGTGTCGGAACACTTGGCCGAATCCGCGACGGAGCACGCCTGGAGATCTCTTCGGCCCGAAGCTGTTCGACACGTGCTGCACTTAGCAGCTACGCCCGGGGCGACGGCTCCCTGGCCTTCGTGGGCCCCACCCGCGGCGATCACCGCATGGCAGAGCCAGGGAATCGAATCCCCCTGGGTGCACCAGGTCGACGCGGCGCAGGCCGCCGTGTCCGGCTCGCACGTTGCCATCGCCACGGGAACCGCATCGGGAAAGTCGCTCGCTTACACCATGCCGATCGTCGCCGCCGTCATGAATGACGAAGGATCCGCGCTCTCGGATCCCTGCGCCCTTTATCTGGCGCCGACCAAAGCACTGGCAAACGATCAGGCACGCGCCTGGCGTGACCTCGCACTGCCGGGCATCCGTGAAGCTGTTGTCGATGGAGATAGCAACGCCGATGAGCGAGCGTGGGCCCGCAGGCACGCCAACGTCGTTCTGACGAATCCCGACATGCTGCACTACTCACTTCTTCCCGGACACGAGCGATGGTCACGGCTGCTGCGCAACCTGCGCTACATCGTCGTTGACGAGGCGCACGCCTACCGCGGGGTATTCGGAGCTCACGTCAGCCTCGTCCTGCGCCGACTTCGCCGCCTCGCGGAACACCACCGCAGCAGTCCCGTAGTGATTGCAGCGTCCGCAACATCCGGTGCGCCCGAACGATCGGTCGCACGGCTCATCGGAGCACCCGTGACCGCCATCACCGAAGACTCCTCACCCACCCCTGAACGGACAGTCATTCTGTGGCAATCACCTATGGACGATGGTGGCTCGTCCTCAACACGGGACGCCGCAGCGTTGACTTCGGCCGCGGTGCGCCAGGGATGCCAAGTCCTGACATTTCTGCGCAGCAGGCGCGCCGTCGAGTACGTCGCGTCTCTCGTGCGCGAGCAGCACGCCGAGGATGCATCCACTCCCCCGGGGTCGGACGCCATCGCGGCATATCGGGGCGGATTCCTTGCCGAGGAGAGGCGAGCACTCGAAGACGGCCTGCGCTCGGGCAGCATTCGCGCGCTCGCCACCACCAACGCACTCGAACTCGGCATCGACATTGCCGGCATGGATGTGGTCGTTACTGCTGGATGGCCCGGGACGCGCTCGTCGCTGTGGCAGCAGTTCGGGCGAGCGGGTCGCGGCACATCCGCGGCACTCGCGGCGTTCGTTGCCCGAGAAGACCCACTCGACACTTACCTCGTTCAACACCCCGAGGCGCTCACCGCTCAACCGTTCGAAGAGACGATTTTCGATCCGGGTAACCCGAACGTCCTCGCACCTCATCTTCTAGCTGCCGCCCACGAACTTCCCATCACTAACGACGAGCACGTCTTCCCTGAGAATTCCGGTGAGGTTCTCGACGAGCTTGGCGCTCGCGGATTACTGCGCTTGCGACCTACCGGCTGGTACTGGACGTCGCGGGAGCGCCCGCACGACGTGACCGATCTTCGGGGCGCTGGCGACACCGTCCGCATCGTTGAGGAAGACACCGGTCGACTACTGGGAACGGTCGATTCCGCATCGGCGCACCGGCACGTCCACCCGGGAGCCGTCTACGTCCACCAAGGTGTCTCTCACACCGTTCAATCGCTGGACGTGCACGATGCCGTCGCGATTGCCCGGACAGAGGAGGTCGAGTACACAACCTTCGCTCGTGACATCAGCGACATTCGCATCATCAGCACCGCCCAGGAGTGGCCATCCTTCGACGCGACGATGCACATCGGTGACGTTGCAGTCATGTCACGGACAGTGGCCTACGAGGTTCGAGCCCTCGATGGGACTCTCCTGGCGGTTCACGATCTCGACCTTCCCGAACGAACCCTCCACACCCAGGCCGTGTGGTGGACTCTCGCGGACCGTGCAGTGGCGGAATCGGGTATCGCAAATCTGCCGGGGGCCGTGCACGCGGCAGAGCACGCAGCTATCGGATTGCTGCCCCTGTTCGCATCGTGTGATCGTTGGGATATCGGGGGAGTGTCGACCATTCGGCACCCGGACACTGGATCCGCAACGATCTTTATCTACGACGGTCTTCCTGGAGGGGCGGGCTTTGCGCATCGCGGCGCACAAGACGCCGGACCTTGGCTCGATGCGACCGCATCCGTCGTCGAGACGTGCGACTGTAGCGCAGGCTGCCCGTCCTGTGTTCAATCTCCTAAGTGCGGTAACGGGAACGACCCCCTGGACAAGACCGGAGCCATCACGGTGCTCAGGCTTCTTCACAAGGCTCTTTCATGATGCTCTGACGCCGCGAGCCATCTAGTACCCCGATCGCGCGCGGCGAGTAACCGCCGGAGTCCACGCACTCGCGGTCGAAACAGTGACGGCTACCTCGACGTCGGTACCGTCAAACGCACACTCGGCAAGTGTCGAGTCGTGCAGCCTGGCGACTTCCTCAGCTGCCGAGCATGCCGACGATCGGGCTGCTGCAAGAGCCGCGAGGTCGGCGATCATGGCGGCTTCCGATCGCGCCATGCTCCACGCGCTGACCGCGCCCGCGACCGGCAAGACCGCAACCGCACCCACGACAAGCACGATGGCTGCGACCGACGCGGCCCCCCTCTCATGGTCCGGTTGCGCCACGGTGAAGCGGACGCGTGCTGAAGGTCGGCTCGGGAACAAGAAAGAACGGAAACGTCACCGAATCGGGGCAAGGCAGCATCGAGATGCCCCGCTGGCAGGTAACCACTGACCTGACGGAGATCACACCATCGAGCACCCGCAACATCCTCGGCACCGACGAGCAGGTCGAGGCCA